>Ga0302319_10026359_pt1 | contig 10241 bp, 12 predicted proteins | sample Bog_T0_2_FD_203319 | JGI IMG/M metagenome (GOLD analysis project Ga0302319, IMG submission 203319) | Peat permafrost microbial communities from Stordalen Mire near Abisko, Sweden - Bog_T0_2 | ecosystem: Environmental > Terrestrial > Soil > Wetlands > Peat | place: Sweden: Abisko, Stordalen Mire...
CAGCCGAACGGGGCTACCGCTCGGGAGGCTCGTTGTGTGCATAAGTCAGGTAAAACTTTTAGACCCTACAAATGCCGATCTTCGCCAGAACTTCGAGCGGTGCTTCAACAAGCACAACGGGATCGTATGAGCGAGATCGTTTTGTTGGTGGGGCTTCCCGGTTGTGGTAAGACGACGCTTCTATGCGAGATGTGTCGGGATGGCTGGTTGGTTTTTGACGACTTTAAGGCAGCGGCGTTCGACAATTCGCCACGATTTAGCAATTCACGAAAATTCCGCACCTTAATGAGTGCTATCCACGACGGCCTTCGGTGCGCCGTAGCCGATATCGATTTTTGCAAGGAGCACTCTCGGGCGGAAGCGGAGAGCGCAGTTCGGGCTGCGGCACCACACGGGGCAACTCTTGATTGGCGTTATTTTGAAAATGATCCTTTGGCTTGCGAGGCGAATATAAGGAGCCGTCAACGCCCTTCCATTCAAACTGATTTAGAAAAACTGCGCGAGTACACAGCCTTGTACCGTATTCCGCAAGGCGCGGTCGTGCTCCCCATTCGTCGTTAGCCGAACATAACCTCCTTTATGTCTGGCATGACGATTACGTGGCTTCGAACAAAGCGGCAGATGACGTGGTTCCGCAGGCCGAAAGATTTGGCGCCAATTACCTCGATGGCGAAGTTCAGATCGCCGACCTGTCGAAGCGCCCTTCGAACTCAATATCGAAGGCGACCTCATCCATGCCAGAACTCTATTCCCGGTCCGCGCGGTCACGCCGGTCACTTCAGGCGCAGGCCCGTTACGGAGTTCTGATGGACATCGAATACGCCTTCGATGGCGGTGTTCATAACGAACTCGATCTTTGGGTTTTTACGAGCATGATCTTCGAGGCGCGGAAAGTATCGTTGCGGCGGACGAAGGTGACGCGGCGGCCGAAGCGGATGAGGAAGTTGGCCTCTTCCCCGGCGGAATCGCTGCCGCCGACAACCATGATTTCCTTCTCGCGGCAGAAGAAGCCGTCGCAGGTGGTGCAGGAACCGATGCCATTGGAGGACGAAGCCGGATGCTCTTTCGACGGGCCGCGGCGGCGGCGCGAACTGTATCACCAACGGTTTCGGACCGCCCATCAGTTCCGACGCGCGCGCTTGAAAATATACGCCGGATAAACCTGAGTCACCACCGGTTTCGGCCCATGCATGTCCCCATTGTTGTGTTCTTCGTTGCGGTAAACGAACGGAACCGCGCTTACCAGTTCCCAACCTTGCAATGAGGCGTCCTGAAGCTCATTCGGTTCCACCTGCGCGTAGCGGCCCGGCGAGGTCTCGTGAGGGAACAGAGATTTGACTTCGAAGCCGGAGCGGGCAGTGGCATCGCGTTGTTGTTGTGCCCACAGGAACACAGTGGCCAAACCGGCCGCAATCAGAAAGATAGTGCGTTTCATCAACACAGTGACGCTCGGGCAGGAGTAATCGTTGAGAATTCGCGGCCAACGTATCGCACCCGAACGTCGTCAAACCAACAGAATGCGCGTCCCCGTTCTTCTCCTCCTGACATGCGGCTCCCTGTTCAGCCAGATTGCTTTCGAAGTGGCCTCGATCAAGCCCGCGCCGCCCCAGGAGATGGGCCGCACCAGCGTTCGGCGCTCGACCGACAAAGCCCGCCTGAGTTACAGCAACGTATCGTTGATGGACATGATGGACATCGTGACCGATGCGGATCGCGTACAGACCAGGCAGGTGCTGGGGCCGGAATGGCTCGATTCCGTCAGGTACGACATTCTCGCGAAGCTGCCCGAAGGCGGCAAGGAAGAACAGATTCCCGAGATGCTGAAAACGCTGCTAACCGAACGATTTGGACTCAAAATGCACAACGAGTCGAAAGAAATGGCAATGTACGCGCTGACAGTAAACAAGACCGGGTCGAAGATGAAGAAAGCGGAGGACGGGGGCAGCTTTAACAGCAACAGCAATAAGGGCCGCGTTCACATCGTGGCGAAGACGACGATGGAAAACTTCGCCAATAACCTGTCTCTGCGCATGGACCGTCCGGTGGTCAATCAGACCGAGCTCGAAGGATCATGGGAGTTCCAGCTGGACTTTTTGGCCGATGGCGCAGAGAACGGCGCGGCCGATCCGCTGCCCTCGATTTATACCGCGGTTCAGGATCAACTGGGACTGAAGCTTACGCCCACAAAAGCGCCGGTGCGGATGATTGTCGTGGACCACATCGACAGGGTTCCGGCGGAGAACTGATACTGATATGCTGATCGGTTTATGAGAGTCGGCGTATTCTCCGCATTGCTGTCCCAGTTGTCGCTCGACGACGTTCTGAAAAAGCTCACCAGCCTCGGTGTCACCACAGTGGAGCTGGGCACCGGCAACTATCCCGGCGACCCGCACTGCAAGCTCTCCCTGCTCGAAAACAAGACCCAGCTTAAAGAGTTTAAACAAAAGCTGGACGATAACGGCATCTCGATCAGCGCTTTGAGCTGCCACGGAAATCCGCTCCATCCCAATGCCGATTTCGCCAAAGCCAATCAGGAGGTGAATCGCAAAACCATCCTGCTGGCCGAAAAGCTGGGCGTGCCTGTAGTCATCGATTTCTCGGGCTGCCCGGGCGACAGTGACAAAGCGAAATATCCCAACTGGGTCACCTGTCCCTGGCCTCCCGAATACCTCGATCTCCTCGAATGGCAGTGGGACAAAAAGGTGACGCCGTTCTGGACCAAACGGGGTAAGTTCGCCGCCGATCACGGCGTGAAGATCGCCATTGAGATGCATCCCGGCTTCGTAACCTATAATCCGGAAACGATGCTGCGCCTGCGCTCTATCGGAGGCTCGTCGGTAGGCTGCAACTATGATCCCAGCCACATGTTCTGGCAGGGGATCGACCCTATCGCCGCGATCCGCATCCTGGGTGACTCGATCTTCCACGTTCACGCGAAAGACACCCAGATTTACGACCGCAATCTGCCCATGACCGGCGTGCTCGATACTAAAAAGTACACCGACGAGCGCAATCGCTCATGGATCTTCCGGACGGTGGGTTACGGGCATGGCGCCGAATGGTGGAGCGAGTTCATTTCCACCCTGCGGATGTTCGGTTACGACTACGTGCTCTCGATGGAACACGAGGACAGCATCCTTTCGCCCGAGGAAGGGCTTACTAAAGGGATTCGGTTGCTGGACTCCCTGGTGATTAAGGAAAAAGCCGCCGCCGCCTGGTGGGTTTAAGGCCGGCGATATGACAAGCCCTGGGGATGGGCGTCGAGTGAGACCCGACGCGGCACGCTAAGAGGCGCGCAACATTGTTTTCAGGCGCTTTCGCCCGGCCGCGTCTCTAAGCGGCGGCCCTGGTCTTAACGGCGCTCGATTGCCGGATTACCAACTGACACGGAAACTTCTCTTCAAACGGCTGACGCTTCGGATGGGCGCCCTCCATCCGTTCCATGAGCAGCCGCGCCGCCGCCTTTCCCTGATCGAACACAAACTGATCGACTGTCGTCAGCGCCGGAGATGTGAACGCGGAAATCGAAACGTTGTCGAAGCCCACAACCGCGATATCGTCGGGGGTCCGCACGCCCTTTTCGTGCATCGCGCGTAAGGCGCCGATGGCCGCATAGTCGTTGCGCAGGAAAACCGCGTCGGGAGGGCAGGGAAGCGCGAGCAGATCTTTCATGCGTTGGTAGCCGTCGGCATCCGAGCACCAGCCGTCCCGCTGCGAAGGGCCCGTAACCAATGACGGCTCCACGCCGATTCCGTATTCTCCAAGCGCGTCGAGATAGCCCTGAAAACGGAGCAACGGTTCGGGATCGTGCAGAGCCGCGCCAATGTAAGCGATACGCCGGCGTCCTTTTTCAATCAAATGCGCCGTCGCCTGGAAGCCGCCGTCCCGATAAGCCGCGGTGACATGATCCACGCCTTCCGCCGCGAACTCGGGGCCGACAACCACAATCGGAAAGCGTTCCCGCGCCAGCCGCGCAATGTTGTTCGATTGCGGCGCCCGCATCGCCAGAATCACGCCTTCCACCCGGTGATCTGAAAACGCTTCCATGGCTGAGTGCTCGCGCTTCCCCTCCTGCCCCGCGCTGATCACAAAGCTGTAGTACCCGCGGGTCGACAGCGCCTCTTCGATTCCACGCGCCAGCTCCACGGAAAAAGGATTAGCCAGATCCGGCAGCAGGACGCCCACCACATTGTTGCGCGTTCCTTTCAGGCTGCGAGCCAGGCGGTTGGGCGAGTACTGTAGCTTCTCCAGAACGCGCTCGACCTTGCGTCTCAAAGTGGAGCTGACATAGCCGTTATCGTTAACAACGCGCGACACCGTCATGGGGGATACGCCCGCAAGACGTGCTGCGTCGGTAAGAGTCGCCTGACGTCGGCGAGAGATCGTTTTCGGATTCTTAACCAGGGGCATTCAAGCGCTTAGACGAATGACTCTCGTTATTGTTCCCTTTTTTGCAGCGTCTGTAAAGTTTTTCTTCGGGCCATCCGATAGACCATCGTATGCATTGCCCCAAATGTCGTTCCAAATATCTGATGATCCGCCAGAATGACGGCGTTGAACGGTTACGAGTCCTGTTCACAGGCCTGAGAGGTTACCTTTGCCGCGACTGCGACACTACCTTCCGCGCCCAGGATCGACGCGCCGCGCGCCGTGAAGGGAAGATGGCCGTAGGCATTGTCCCTAAGCAGGTTTGATTTAGTTCGAGCTTTGCTCGAAATGTGCGACGAAGGTGCTTCGCGGGGCGCCATTACGGCGCGCTCTGGCCAGTTGCCTTTTTGCCTGAGCTTCACTTAGTCCCGAGGCAAAGGCTATGACGAAGCGATGATTATTTCTGTCCGCGGCATAAGCTTTTGCATAGAGCTTTCTATGCGCCTTGACGATCGATGCTGCCTGTTCCTCGGCATGGGTTGAATCGTCGAACGATCCACCGACGACGGCCCAGCCTTTAGGCACAACATCTAACCTGACCGCTGGTGGCGGATCAACCCTGCGTGCTACCCGTGTTTGAACTGCTGCCGGTGTTTGAACTACCGCCGGTGCAGTTGTGGGGATAGCGGAAGCCTTGTGAGCCGAACGGATCAACAACCCACACATTGCGCCCGCAATAATTACTCCCCCCACTGCGAGACCGGCATACCTCCTATACTTAGGTCGATAGGCCGCCCATTCCTGTTGCTTCGTATCGTCATTTGTTGACAGGTCAGAATCCTGCAAGACCGGCGACACCTCTTGTGAAAGTCGCGCAATCTGAGCCATCAGCCCTTCCACCGAATCCGCAGCGCAAATCCGGTCCGAACTCAGCTTGATCCGTTCATTGCACGCGTATATGTTCGAGGCTCGAACATCGGCATGAGCCAGCCGCTGCCGACTCAGATACTCGAGCGCGGGCTGAACGCCTTCAACCAACTGACGCACCTCTTCCTCGCTGAGCAGGCGATTGCGGGTCACGTTCCCCAAACACACATCGGCCCGCTCCATCACGATCCACGCTATGGTTTCGCCCTCAAGCAAGCCCTCGCCAAAATCGTATACGTCCAGAAGGTGAGGATGGGGGTTGTTGAAGGCCTGCAGAAATCCGGCGGCCAGTATCTTTGCCTCGCCTGCCGAGCCGCAGCGGAACACGCGGATCATGGCCGCGCTTCCGCGGTAGATCGTCTCAAAATCGGCCTGGCGTCCCGATACTGCGAGCAGGGCGCCGAGACGGTATTTCGAGCCAACCTCTACGCCCTCGGCCGTTCCCGAGGAAGCAGTTGTCACCATACCTACAGTATGAAGCAAGACTGCGAAAATGTAACGTAACTCAATTAAAAACTGGCATTTAGCTCAATTTGTCGTAATCCGCCGCCTCGCCGAACGGGATGCACTTCGTCCCGGGTAAGATCGTCCGCAACAGTCCTGAGAGCACTGCTCCCGCACCCACTTCGAACCATCGATGCACGCCCTCGGCCGCCAGTACCCGCATCGAATCGGTCCAGCGAACGGGGTTCGGAACCTGTTCGTAGAGCCCTTCGCGCGCCTCGTTGCCACTGCGCACCACGCGGCCCTGCCAGTTGTTCACTAAAGGAGCCTTCAGATCGCGGAACGCGGTCGCATCGAGATCGGCTTTCAATCGCGCTTGCGCCGGAGCCATCAGAGGGCAATGGAAAGGCGCACTTACCGCCAGCGCCACCGCCCGTTTCGCGCCCGCGGCCTTTGCCAGTTCCATCGCGCGGGCAACGGCCCCGCTGTTTCCCGCGATCACCACCTGGTCGGGAGAATTCAGGTTCGCCGCCGTTACCACTTCACCCTGCGCGGCGCCCGCCAGCACTTCATCGAGCTTGCCCTCGGGCAAACGGAGGAGCGCGGCCATCGCACCCACGCCCGCCGGCACCGCTTCCTGCATGTATCGACCGCGTTTGCGGACCAGCCGCAGCGCTTCCCCAAAGTCCAGCGATCCCGCTGCCACCAGGGCCGAGTACTCGCCCAGGCTGTGTCCGGCCACGAAGTTCGGCTCGCCCGCCTCGGTCCTCAGCACTGTCCACGCCGCCACCGAAACGGCCAGCAGCGCGGGCTGGGTATTCTCCGTCTTCTTTAATTCGTCCTCGGGCCCATCAAAACACAGGCGTGAGAGGGAAAACCCGACCGCATCGTCGGCCTCTTCAAATCGCAGGCGCGCCGCGGGAAATGCCTCGGCCAGAGAACGGCCCATACCTGCAAACTGGGAACCCTGCCCAGGGAAAAGAAAGGCGGTCTTCATCGACCTTTCATTATGTGACAGGCGCTCTGCTCGTCATCCGGCGCACGCCCGCGCCCACCGCGACGCCTACGGCGGCCGGCACGTAGGCGATCAGCGCGAGCCAGGGCTTCGCCTCGGTCACCGGATAGGGAGCGCTGATCAGGGAGTAGTGAACCAGCGTCTCGACGATGGGAATCGGGGCGCCTGTAATTGCCCAGCTGAGGAGGAATCTGCGCGGAGCAATCGCACCCAACAGCGCGCCGACAATCATCACGAAGCCGAAAACGATCGGTAACTCGTCCGTATGCGAGTGGGCAAAACCGAGAAATGCGGCGCCCGCCAGAGCTGAAATCCAGTAAGCTGCGTTCATGCTTTGCAGGATAAAGTAATTTTCCTCCGCAAGCAAGCCTTATTTTGCGCTGCCCTCTTTTAGTCGAGAGCGCAACCGCAGAATCAGCTGCATTACCTTGTTCTCCAGATCGGCGCGCACCCGCCGGTAAACCGTGGGCGTCTTCTGATAGGGATCTTCGACCGCCCACTCGATCAAATCCTGCGGCGGCTTGCCCGGAAGCCGGAACCCCGACATATTTACCACCACGTTGTACTGCCCCACCTTCAGCGGCTCGTACCACATGGGAGCGTGATTCGAAATATCGATATTCACCTCGCGCATGATCGCGACGGTTTCCTGCGCCACCAGCTGCACGGGCGAAAGCCCGGAACTGTTCGCAATCAGCACGTCGCCCCCATAGTGGTTCGCAAAACCCTCCGCCATGGGACTTCGGCAGGTGTTTCCGATACAGACGAAATGAACTTTGATCAAAGCTTGCTCAGGAATAATTTGTGCACCCTGGCGTCGGCCGTGAGCTCGGGATGAAACGTAGCGATCAGATGCCGACCCTGCTCCACTAATACCGGATCGCCCGCGTATTCCGCAAGCACCTTGACGCCGGGACCCGTACGCCGGATGATGGGAGCGCGAATAAACACGGCCTCCACATCGCCCTCGCCCACGCGTTTGCCGAACTCCGCCGCCGGATGCAGCATGGCGACGCGGCTATCCACCTGACGGCCATAAGCATTACGCTCGACCGTCAGATCCACCGCTCCGAAACTCTCCTGCGCCGGGTTTTGCACATCCTTCGCCAGCAGGATCGCGCCCGCGCAGGTGCCGAACACCGGCTTCTGTTCGGCGAACTTCCGCAGCGGCTCTTTGAGATGCATGTAATCGAGGAGCTTGAGCATGGTGGTGCTCTCGCCCCCCGGAATTACCAGACCGTCGAGATCTTCCAGAGCTTCCGCGGTGCGAACCTGGACAGCCTCGGCGCCGGCGCGTTCGAGCGCCTTCTGGTGAGCCTCGAAGTCGCCCTGCAGCGCCAGCACGCCCACCTTCTTTTTCGCCACTCTTTACCAGCCTCGCGAAGCCATCAGCTCGCTCTCGGGCAGCTTTGTAAGATCGAGCCCCGGCATGGCAAGTCCCAGGCCGAGCTCTTCGCTGGCTTCGAGCAGTTTTTCGGAGTCGTTGTAGTAAGTGTTCGCCTTGACGATCGCCTTGGCATATGCCGCCGGATTCGCGCTCTTGAAGATGCCCGAGCCGACGAAGACAGCTTCAGCTCCCAACTGTCTTACAAGCGCCGCATCGGCCGGAGTCGCAATTCCACCCGCCGAGAAATTCGGAACCGGCAGTTTGCCATGCTCGGCCACCCACTCGACCAGATCGAGAGGCGCGCCCAGTAGTTTCGATTCGTGCACCAGTTCTTCCTTGCCCAGAATTGTCAGGTGCCGCATCTCTTTCACGATGGTCCGGATATGCCGCACCGCTTCGATGATGTTGCCCGACCCGGCTTCTCCCTTGGTTCGGATCATTGCGGCGCCTTCCGCGATTCTTCTCAAAGCCTCGCCCAGGTTGCGCGCGCCGCAAACGAACGGTACTTTGAAATCTTTCTTGGCGATGTGGTGCTCGTCATCGGCAGGCGTGAGCACTTCGCTTTCGTCGATGTAATCGACGCCCAGTGCTTCCAGAATTCGCGCTTCGGTGAAGTGCCCGATGCGGGCTTTGGCCATGACGGGGATGGAAACGGCCTCCATAATCTCGCGGATCATTCCGACCGGGGACATGCGAGCCACGCCGCCGTCTTTTCTGATATCGGACGGCACGCGTTCAAGAGCCATTACGGCGCAGGCGCCGGCCTCCTGAGCGATCAGAGCCTGCTCCACATTGACGACGTCCATGATCACGCCGCCCTTCAGCATCTCCGCTAACCCGACTTTCAGCCGGAACTGATCTTCATTCAACAGCATTCGTTTTTCTCCTCTCGAAATCTCTAAACCAAAGCGAGCGCCGGTAACGCCGCTTCGCCACCCGTTCCCACCGCACTACGAATTAACGACCCCAAAATCTCCAGGCCTCGCCGGATTTCCGCCGGTTCGAGGCCCGCAAAGCTCAGCCGCAATCCACCATCGAGCGGACGCGATACCGAAAAATAACGTCCTGGAAGATAATCGATCCCCGCCTGCTGGGCGAGGCCTCGCAACTGGCTGGCGTCCACGCCTGGCGGCAGATCGATCCACATATTCATCCCGCCCGCCGGCACGTGATAACGGCATCCGGTGAGATGCATCCGGCAAGCCTGCTCGACGGCTCGTACCCGTTCTCGCCCCGCCGCAATCATCCGCTCCTGATGCGCCGCCAGCCTGCCGGACTCCGCAAATCGAAGCAGGAAAGCCTGCGATAACTGATCGGTATGCAGGTCGGCAAGCTGCTTGAGCTCGGTCACGCGCGCAATCACCGGCCGAGGCGCGATAATCCAGCCGCATCGCATGCCGGGAAAGGCGATTTTCGAAAAACTGCCCAGCAGGATGACGTTCGAATCGAGCGCCTTCAGTTTCGGCCCCTGCTCGCCCGAGTAAGCCAGTTCGCTGTAAATATCGTTCTCGATCACGATCGCGCCTTTTTCTCGCGCCAGATCGACAATGCTGCGCCGGTTCGCCGCCGGAATTGAAGCGCCCGTCGGATTCTGGAATGAAGGCGTCAGCACCACAATCTTCGCGCCCGCTTCAAACGCGCGACGGAGCGAAGGAAGTTCAACGCCCTCCGGACCCACCGTCACGCCCACCAGTTCCGCTCCCGCTTCGAGGAAGAGATTGCGCAGACCAGGATAGACCGGCTCCTCGATGGCTACTAAATCGCCGTGACGCACCAGGGCTCGGCGCAGTAGGTCGACCGCCTGCTGACAGCCATTAGTGACGATAATGTCGTCCGTGCCGGTGGCGAAATCGGAGCGCCGCATGAGGTAACCGCGCAGGGGTTCATAGCCCGCCGGCGAGCCGACCTGGAGCAGGGAGCGGAGTTTTTCGCTGGCCAGAACTTCGTCGCAGGATGCGCGGAATTCATCGACAGGGAAGAGGCGCTCAGAGGGTCTGGAAGCGGAGAAATTGATGGCCGCGGGCCGGGAGGATCCGATGGAAACCGATTGCGAAGGGGTGAGGGCGCGGGACCAGTCCGGTTGCCCGGTTTCCCGATCGG
>Ga0302319_10026360_pt1 | contig 10240 bp, 7 predicted proteins | sample Bog_T0_2_FD_203319 | JGI IMG/M metagenome (GOLD analysis project Ga0302319, IMG submission 203319) | Peat permafrost microbial communities from Stordalen Mire near Abisko, Sweden - Bog_T0_2 | ecosystem: Environmental > Terrestrial > Soil > Wetlands > Peat | place: Sweden: Abisko, Stordalen Mire...
CCTTGTTGGATATCGTACATTTGGCGCATTAGATAGCTAGGAGACCGACCGGCCAAGCCGGGAACCGGGCCGAGCCCTTTTAGATCCATGCCATGACAGACGCCGCAAGCCACACTCTTGCCGCGATTGCCGGTGACCAATGTTTCGCCCTTCTTTACGCTGCCGAGCGGCGCGTATGCGATAAAGCCTGAGCGTGGATTCCGCAAGCCTTCGGTCGCTTCAGGATCGACTGGTATTTCGATAATGCGTTCACCGATAGGCTCTTTCGCAGCTCCTGGGAGCGGCAAGTACATACCAACATTCGTATAAGTCTTGGGAACGGTTTTGGTTTCGACGACTTTGATCCAAGGCGTCCATTTCATGGCGCCGTAGTATTCGGCAGCGGCCTTGATCTCGTCGGGGGTCATCGCTTTCGCAATGGCGATCATGACATTGGTATTGTTCTTGCGGGAGTCGGCGCTGTGGCGCTCGCCTTCGCGAAACTTGCGCATTTGCTCGATGAAGTAAGAGACTGAGTAGCCCGCGACGCCGGCGTTTTCGGGCCGGCCCTTGCCGTTCGGATAGTGACACAACCCGCAAGCCCAGACCTCCGGCTTGCGGCCGTGGGAGATGATCTCGGGCATAGCCGGATGATCGCCCGGATACCAATCGGCAGGGGCGAACCGATCGCCAATTTGAGCTTTTGTGAAGGCACCTTGGCTATCGGCGAGATGCTTTATCTCTTTATCGGGCGGCGCTTTCGGCGGAGCAGCGGCGGCCGTCTCGGGTGACGTACCGTAGGCCCAGACGGGCGGTCCGTCGGCAGCAACAGAGAAACGTCCAGCGGCGAGCAGACCGAAGAGAATAAAAACGCAATAGCGAGTGGTCATCGTGCGTAGACCATCATATGCCTACGCGACTTTTTATTCGTGGCGAAGTGCGTCCAGCGGCTCAACACTGGAGGCACGGCGCGCGGGAATCCAACAAGCGAACAGAGCCACGCTTGCAAGAAACACGGGCACGACGGAAAAGGTCAGTAGGTCATCCGGTTGAATTCCGTAAAGAACGCTGGTAAAAAGTTTGGAAACCGCCCAGGCGAGAGCCAGGCCCGGAACAATCGCTAATAGGGTGAGCAGCATGCCACGGCGAACGATGAGCCATTGTACTTCGGCAACATGCGCGCCTAACGCCAAACGAATACCCATTTCGTGTGTGCGGCGGCTCACCCAGGAATTCATAACGCCGTAAAGACCCACGGCGGCCAATAGAAGGCCAAGAGCGCCGAAGGTACCAAACACGCTGCCCGCGAGCCGGGGCAAAAAAAGCGCATCACGCAAATGCTCCTGCATCGTCTGGGAATCAAAGATCGAGAGCGTTGGGTCGAGCGAATGAATCTCGGCGCGCACGGCTTGCGCGACAGCCGCTGGCTCGTTCGAGAATTGAACCACAATTCGATAGCCGGCAAACGACGGGTCACGCGAAATCTCTTGCGCCAACGAACGGTAGAGCACGGGCCGATAGTCCTCGCCCAGAAAACGCGATTTGACATTCTTCACCACGCCCGTGATTTGGAACGTCAGGCCGTTGTCACTTACGAGTTGGCCAATTGGATTTTGATTCTTGAACAACTTTTCGGCGAACGCCTGGTTGATGATGGCGAACTTCGGCCCGGCGGGGTTCTCGTTCGGGAAGAAGTGGCCGCTGATTAGGGCCGTACCGATGGTCTCAAAATAGGCTGGCCCAATCATGTAGAGTTCCACGCTGGGCAAGGAAAGGGCCGGCTGGCCAACTATTTGGAACCCATCGCTACGATTGCCTCCAGAAAGTGGGATGGAATCGGTATACGTGGCGGAACGCACGCCGGGAAGCGCTGCGACGCGCTCACGCAATTGGTTCAGGAACTGAGTAGTGCGTTCGGGCGAATAACCGTGTAGACGCGGATCGACGGCCATCATCAGTAACCCTGAAGAACGGAAGCCGATTTCGATCTGCGAGGCGGTCTGGAGGCTGCGAAGAAATAGCCCAGTGGAGCACAAGAGAACAACTGACAAGGTGATTTGAGCGATGACAAGAATGTTCCCTAAGCTCAAGAAGCGGCCGGGGCGAGCCAGTTGGTCTTCGCCTTTCAAACCATTGGCGATGATGGGACGAACGATAGTCCAAGCAGGAATAAGGCCGAACAGAATGGCTGTGGCAAAGCTCAGGAACAGGCTGACAATTACGACTCTGCTGTCCACACTTATCGTTAAATCAAGCGGAACCGGCGCGGGTATGTGGAACGTGGAAAGGGCCCCAGTGGCCCATATAGAGAAGGCGAGGCCAACCAATCCACCGCCCAAAGCCATGATGATGTTTTCCGTGAGCATTTGGTGGAGAAGATGACGCCGCGTTGCTCCTAACGCGAGGCGGATTGCAAACTCGCGCTGCCGGGCGGCCGCTTGCGCGAGAAAAAGATTGGCGACATTGGCTCCCGCGATGCCGAGAACCATGAGAGCCACTAACGATAACGCTGAGACAAAGAGCAAGATGGCGGACCGGTCGCGCGGCGGCAAAGAGCCGGCTCGCTCGAAACTAAAGCCGTCATCCCAGTCTGCGTCAGGATGTGCTTTTGAGATGCGCTTTGCCAGAACATCGAGTTCCGCGGCGGCCTGAGCCGGTTGAGAACGGGCATTTAACCTCCCGATTACGGCGAGCCAGTGATTGTTACGCGATTGGAAATTGGCTGTCTTAGAAGACAACGATGAATCCAAATTGCCGAGTGGGACCCAAAACTGGGCATCTAAAATTTGATCGACGCCGTGGAAGCCAGCGGGTGCCACACCGACTACTGTGAAGGGTTTGCCGGAGAGAAGGATGGACTTGCCTGCAATGAGTGGATCGGCGGCAAACCGTTGCTGCCACAAGGCGTGACCGAGCACAACAACAGGAAGATGCTCCTCGTCGGATCGAAAGCCGCGACCTAGTTGCATTCGAAATTGGCCGACGTCGAAAAAGTTGGCGGTAGTGGCTTGGCCCCACACGCGCAACGGATCGCCGGCGCCGCTCATAGAAGCAGGCACAAGTTCTTCATAGGCGGCCATGCTGGAAAAGGTCTTCGCTTGCCCTTCTAAGTCGCTGAACAATGGCCACGAAAACGAACTGCAGCATGCGGCATGATGCGTCGTATGCAAGGCCATTAGCGTTGCTGGATCACCCACCGGCGGCGCGCGCAGAACAAACCGGCTGACAATCGAGAAAATGGTGGCATTAGCGCCAATGCCTAGCGCGAGTGTGAGGACGGTTACGAGAGCAAATACGGGCGCTTTGGAAATCCTTCGCCAGGAGTAGCGGACATCGCGGGCTATAGACGAAAGAGACGCGCCGGGACGCGCGTCGCGAACTTGTTCTTTTGCCGTCTCAGGAGAGTCAAATTGCAAGCGGGCCAGGCGGCGGGCTTCCGGCTCCGAATGGCCACGATCCATGTTCCGTTGAACGACGGTTTCGTAAAAAGCTTTTACCTCAGCGTCTAATTCGGTTTCAAGGGCGTAACGATGGAAGAGCCAATTCCATAACGAATGTAAACGCCCGGGAGTCAACATGGTTAGACCTCCTCCGCCAAGACGCGATTCATGGCCGTGAAGACTTTCTTCCAATTACGCTTTTCCGCGGCCAGGCGCGAACGGCCGGACGCGGTAATCGTGTAGGTCTTTACGCGGCGCTTAGCGTCGGTTTCGCTCCATTCGCCGGTGATCCAGCCGTTTTCAGCTAAACGATGCAAGGCGGGAAATAGCGATCCCGGTCCAACTATGAACACGCCGCGTGAAACTTGTTCTACCCGGTCGGCGATTCCCACTCCATGCAGGGGTCCGCACTCAAGTGTTCTGAGGACCAACAGATCCAAGGTACCTTGCAACAATTCGGCCGATTTGCCCATGGCCAGATGATATCGGCAGTCGATATCGGGTGTCAATATCTAATTGCATTACTCAGAGTCCGAGTATCATCGGTCAGAATGTCAATTTCCAGTGTCGACCAGGAATCCATCAGGGAAGCGGATCGGCTCATTCGCTCACACATTCGGAGGACGCCAATCATCGAAGTGGATGGAGCGGATGTGGGGCTAACGGTTTCCAAGTTGATCTTGAAGCTTGAGTTATTCCAACACAGCGGTTCTTTTAAGGCGCGCGGCGCGTTCGTCAACGTGCTGAGGCGTGAGATTCCTAGCGCGGGCGTGGTTGCTGCATCCGGTGGAAACCACGGGGCGGCTGTGGCTTTCGCCGCGCAAAAGCAAAAAGTGCCTGCAACGATCTTCGTGCCGAGCGTATCTTCAGCCGCGAAGACCGAAAGGATTCGCAGCTACGGAGCAAAACTTGTAATCGCGGGTGAACGTTATGCCGATTCGCTGGCAGCATCGGAGCTATGGGCTAAGGAAGCAGGAGCGCTTTCGATTCATGCCTATGACCAACCTGAGACATTGATGGGTCAAGGCACGCTCGGCCTCGAATTGGAACAACAGTTTCCGGATATGGACACGCTCTTAGTCGCAGTCGGCGGGGGTGGTCTTATTGGCGGCATCGCGGCTTGGTATCGAGGGCGAGTTCAGATTATCGGCGTTGAGCCGCGGGCCGCGCCGACGCTGACAGCGGCTCTGGCCGCGGGGCGACCGATTGACGCCCCGGCTGGCGGCGTGGCTGCTGATTCACTGGCGCCAAAACGCGTTGGTGAACTCATGTTTCCGCTGGCTCAGACCTTCGTGAAGCAAGTTGTTTTGGTTGAGGACAGCGATATTCAGCGCGCGCAAGTGGTGCTATGGGAAACGCTGCGCATTGCCTCTGAGCCGGGAGGAGCGGCGGCGTTGGCAGCGCTCCTCTCCAAACGCTATGAGCCGAGCCCGGATGAACGGGTTGGCGTGTTGGTCTGCGGCGGGAATACCAGCGCGGTCAATTTCGGAAGCTAAGCTCATAAGCTAATCAATGTGCTCATAGGCAACAGTGGTGAGAAACTCCGGGAACTCGGGGGCGCGCGTCATATCGGCAAACATTTGGGCAGCGAGGGTGAAGTTGCCAGAGTCGAAGCGTTTGGCGCCAAGTTGAGTGCGCAATTTGTCGAGAACGGCAGGGATGGCAGCGACGACGGCGTCGACTGTAATGACATTTCCGCCGGCAGTTCGGGCATTGTGGTGTGCCCACTGCCATAGTTGCGCGCGCGAAATTTCAGCGGTAGCCGCATCTTCCATCAAGTTGTAAATGGGCACGCAGCCATTGCCACCGAGCCAAGATTCCAGATATTGCAGGCCAATGTCGATGTTCATCTCCAGGCCCTTTTCAGTGATATCGCCCGTGGGAACCGCGAGCAAATCGGACGCGGTAACATAAACCCGATTGAGACGCGATATCTGGTTCGGTTGCGGCATGTTTTCATCGAAGACAGCCTTGGCTACGCCAATCAACCCGGGGTGTGCGACCCAGGTACCGTCATGACCGGCTGTCACTTCGCGCAGTTTGTCTTGCCGGACCTTGGCAAATGCGGCATCATTGGCAGCGGCGTCATTCTTGATGGGAATTTGCGCGGCCATGCCGCCCATGGCATGTATACCGCGACGATGGCAAGTGTGAATCAGCAACTCCACATATGATTTGAGAAAGTGCTTATCCATGGTGACCAAAGAGCGGTCGGGTAAAAGGCAATCGGCGCGATGGCTGAACTTCTTGATAAAGCTGAAAATGTAATCCCAGCGGCCGCAATTCAAGCCAGCGGAGTGGTTGCGGAGTTCGTGAAGGATCTCATCCATCTCAAATGCAGCCGGCAAGGTTTCGATGAGCACGGTGGCGCGAATGGTCCCTTTGGGGACGTCGAGATGACTTTCGGCGAATTCAAAAACGTTATCCCAGAGGCGTGCTTCCAGGTGACTTTCCATCTTGGGGAGGTAAAAGCAGGGGCGTTTGCGCTGCGCGATGAGAGCCTCAACGTTGTGAAAGAAGAACAAGCCGAAATCAAAAAGGGAGGCAGACATAGGTTGTCCGTCCACTAAGATATGCTTTTCCGTGAGATGCCAGCCGCGCGGGCGTACAAAGAGAACAGCCGGGTTGGGGACGAGCTTGTACTGCTTGCCTTCGGGCGATTGGAAGTCGATGGCGCCGCGAACGGCATCGCGCAGATTGAGCTGGCCTTCGACACAATTGTGCCAGGTGGGCGAATTGGAATCTTCGAAATCGGCCATGAAGGCGCTGGCGCCTGAGTTGAGTGCATTGATCACCATCTTTCGATCCACGGGCCCAGTAATTTCCACACGGCGATCGGCCAGTTCAGGTGGGATGGGAGCTACTTGCCATTCGTGAGCGCGCACACTCGCGGTACTTTCCAGAAAATTGAAAGACTTGCCTGCACGAAGTTCCGCCAAACGGCGCAAGCGGCTTTCGAGCAGTTGCTTGCGGACGGGCTCAAAGCGAATGGCTAGCCGATTCAGAAACTGCAAGGCGGGTGTCGAAAGAATTTCTCGTTCAGCCGGTGTTTTGGCGGGCGAGAGGAGGCGCAGGCCGGTAGAAGGCGCCATTTCCGGTTGGGGACTCATTGTTTGATTATGCAACGCGCACCCTGGGTGGGAAACAAAGTAAGTAATTCATCCTAAGATAGTGAAGATGGAGTTCATCATACTGCTTGGTTCACCTGGGAGTGGACGAAGTACGTTAGGCCGAATCCTGGCGAAGCGCTGGGATCGTCCGCTAGTTTCGTCTGGGGACCTGTTACGGTCCGCAGCAGGGAGAATTGGGCCCGTAGGGCGGGCCATTCGTCAAACTATGGATAGTGGCAATCTGGTGAGCGATGAGATGGTGAATCATCTCATGATTGCCGAATTAGGGAAGCCGGAGTGTGCTGAAGGTTTCGTGCTGGACGGTTTTCCGCGAACGGCGGTGCAAGCCCGCTTTTTGGATGAATTTTTGCGCCGCGCCGGAGGGGCCGAACCGTTGGTCCTGCTGCTCAAAGTAACGCCGGAGTTGGCCGCTGAACGGCTCCAGTCGCGGCTGCAATGCGTGGGCTGTGGTCGAATCTACAACAGCAAGCTTTGGCCTTCCGGTCATCCGGGCTACTGTGATGACGATGGGATGCCACTGGTCCAGCGGAGTGACGATCATCAGCATTCGATTACTACCAGCATCGGACGCTATGCGGAAACTTCCGCAACCTTGCCGAATCACTACGCTAATGGGAACTATCACGAACTCGACGCCAGCTTAGCACCCGGAAGTTTGCTTGAGGTCGTGGAAGAACTTGTGAGTAGAAAAGAGTCGGCGCGCAGCGCAATGGCATAGTCTTAAACATGTTCGCTGGAACGCTACGCCACTCATTTGGATTGGTCAGAGACGTGGTCAATGCAGCTTGCTGAACTCTGAATCATTCCTCTTCGCCTGTTGGGGCAGCAAGGGAATCGGTCAACGGCAGCTCGATTTTTTCATCGACCGGCGTGTCCACGAAACCGCTTTGTAGGGCGATGAGCACCGCTTGGGTCCGGTTGGCAGCGCCCAATTTGGCAAAAATGTTCGACAGATGGATGCGAACCGTCTTCTCAGCAATGCCCAGGTGTTCGCCGATTTGTTTGTTGCTCCAGCCGAGCACGAGGAGTTGCAGCACACCTTTCTCGCGCAACGTAAGATCGTTTCCCGCCACTCGGTTCTCTACAAGGTGCAAGAGCGAAGGCGGAATGAACGACTGACCGGCGCGCACAGCGCGAATGGCCGAGCACAATTCGTCGGCAGTCGCATCCTTCGTCAAGTAAGCCATCGCTCCCGCGTCGGTGGCGCGATACAGGTATTCGCTTCCCTCGAAGTTTGAAAGCACCACGATACGTGCCGATGGATCTATCTTCCGGATCGCTTTAATCACTTCGACGCCTGATTGATCGGGCAACTTCAAATCGAGAATTACGACATCCGGTGTGTGCGTCTGGAACAGCGCCAACCCGGCTTTCGCGCTATCCGCTTCACCGACAATTTGCATATCCGAATGACGATCGATCACCGTATGGAGAGCGAGCCGCGAAAAGTATTGATCTTCGATCACAAGAATGCTGGTAGGAGTCATATTAAAGTCCGCGCCCGTGGAGTGTCACGCGCTGAGTTTTGTAATCGCTTCATCACAGATACATGGAAATTGTCGTCCAACGTGCGGTGATTGAGGTACTGCATTACCAGGAGTACTAACCTCGAATTCATTCCGCGCCATCACGCCAGCACCACAGACCAAGGAAGACAAATATCCGTTAGTGCTGTTAAAAGATGAGATGAGCTTGTGGATTCCGGTATCACCTGCGGCCCATTGTTCCGCTTGCGGCCCGGCGCTTCCGGATGGCGAAACAGCAAATCGACCATCTACACGGTGCGGCAAAACATAGTGGCATCAATCCATTGTCTGCAATAACAATACGGGATGCACGCTTCTTAGAATTGGAATTATTCACAAAATAGAGCGCGGCTGCAAATAGTCCTAGGGGTACCGGAACCCATTTGGACTTGCGCGTTCGACCCGTAGGACATTTATCCCATGACAAGGCAAAACCTTTCTCCTTAAGCTAAAACATACAGGAATTCAGGACCGGTCATACCCTCTACCTCATTGAAATAGAAGGGGCATCTGTTCATGTCCTGTCGTCTTGCTTTGGGAGCCGATAAATCAAAAGCGGAGAGAAACTTTCCCATCCAGCGGCAGACGGGTGACGTCGATATGAGTGCAGGGAGGCGTGTTTACCCGTTGTGCGGAGCGTGGAATAAAGCGCGCATCGTGACTCGCACTCACTGGGCTGTTTTTTGTCCGATGGGCCGAAATTCATGAAGCTAACAAATTGGCGATCAACAGACCGATGGCGCACATGTCGATAGGTACGCTCGATACCGTCCTGCCCGACGCGATTCCATCTGAGCATTTGATCGCCAATTGGGCATCTGAGCAACCCTTGTGGGTGGCGGCATTGAATCGAGAATCAAGCGACCCAGAAGTTGGGTCGAATTTCGCGATTGCAAATGCATTAAAGGACGCGATTGCCCGTATTCCTTTTTCCTGCCAGTTGATCGAGGATGCCAATGGCCAGCCAGACGACTTGGCGCACGACGCTTTCTTTCATGTGCGGCGAGTCAAACCGGATTCACCGGCGATATTCGTGCGAGCGATCTTGTTCGCGCGTTTAGTGTTCTTGGATGACGTGGCTTCGGAAGCAGTCACCATCAACCACGATCATTTGGATCTGATCGACCGGGGATTTGCGGATCTCTTAAGTTGCCTGCAGGGTGGAGGACTAAAAGGCCTCCCGTCTGTCACAACATGGCAACTGCGGGGCGAAACCTGTAATGCGATGCAACGTTGGATTCGTGGTCATGTGATCTTCGCGGCATTGACCCAAGGATTGATCCTTTCGTTCCGTGCAATGGGGCACGCTTTTCGAGCTGGCAATGTGCAGCAGATACATAAATGGGCGGATCTGTCGATTAGTCTATTGAGAGCATCGGGCGCAGCCTTCGTTTTTACCGGCGACTTTCCCCCAGGAGAATACGAGGGCACCATTCGGCCTAGCATGATGCCCCCCATTTCACCAATTGGATTAAGTGGGCTTATGTCTGTAGATCATCGTTATCTGGCGCAAACGATTCGGGACATGAGGCCCGTCCTTAAGGCGCTCGCCGATCACGAACCGGATCGACATGATCACATCGCCGCTGCCATAAGCGGCGTCTACGACAGTCACATTCATGTGTGCGAGCGGTTCGTAGGCGGGAGACCTAGCATTCTGACAGCAGGACGCACGGAACGATCGGGGCCGAGCTTGATCGAGCAATTCAAAAACCTTCGACTTAAGCCTTTTGAACACACCCAGCGCGCGCTGAGACTGACCAGCGACCACGAACCTTCCGTCATCGTTGAATGCCCGTTCAAAAGGGGCTGAGCGGAATTTTTTGGTTCGATAAGAAAACAGCACGAACAAATAAAGATACGATTATGACTCTAAACTCGACTCCACAACCGCAGAATGGCACGCAGCACTCGACCGTTTCCGGCGGCATTGCCATTATTGGACTGAGCGGCCGATACCCTGGCGGAGCGAACAACCCGGATTTGCTCTGGCGCAACCTGCGCAGTGGAGTAGACGCGGTCGGGGAGGCGAAGGGTGATCGTTGGGATCTTGGCTGGCACCATCCGGACCCGCAGCGCAGGGGCCGAGTGTATACGCGCGCCGGCGGATTTCTCGACCGCATTGATGGATTTGACGCGGAGTTTTTCGGTTTGTCTCCGCGTG
>Ga0302319_10026361_pt1 | contig 10240 bp, 9 predicted proteins | sample Bog_T0_2_FD_203319 | JGI IMG/M metagenome (GOLD analysis project Ga0302319, IMG submission 203319) | Peat permafrost microbial communities from Stordalen Mire near Abisko, Sweden - Bog_T0_2 | ecosystem: Environmental > Terrestrial > Soil > Wetlands > Peat | place: Sweden: Abisko, Stordalen Mire...
CGCGAAGAAGGCAGCCGCAAAGAAGACCGCCAAGAAAAAGTAGTAGCGGACCATTCAACAGCAAGGCAATTCCAGCAACAGGCAACATGAGGGGGACGCATCAAGCGTCCCCCTCATTGTTTGTGCGCATGGAATAGACTCGAGTACCAGATGAGGGTTGTGGAGAGGGCTATGACGAGACGCCGCTGGATTGCCGAACAATGGGACGAGGCCACCGCAACCATTGGCGGCGCGCAGGCAGAGCACATGGCGCGCGTGTTGCGGGCAACTGCGGGAATGGAAGCGGATGTGGTGGCGGGCGGCCACGTGTTTCATGCCGAGGTCGCTGCTGTGACCGCCGATGAGATTCGCTTTAACCTGATTGCCGAAGTGCAGGCCGATCCCGCTCTGCCGGTGACGCTGGTGATGGCGGTGTATAAATTCGACCGCATGGAATGGGCGATTGAGAAGGCAACAGAACTTGGAGTGGCGGCGATAGCCCCGGTGATTGCGCGGCGGACAGAGAAGCATCTGGCACAGGCTGCGGGAAAACGCGTGGAGCGGTGGCGGCGGCTTGCAGTGGAGGCGGCGCAGCAGTCGCGCAGATCGGATGTGCCGCAGATCTATGATCCGGTTTCATTGAGTGAGCGAGTAAAGGCCGCATCCGCAGCGACAGGCGATGCTGCGCGGTCTGCAACGATTGTGCTGGCGGAGCAGGAGCGCACCACCACGCTGCGGATTGCGGTGGAGGACGCGTTGCGGCAGGCGGGATCGGAGATGCCCGCGCTGGAGATTGCGATTGGACCCGAGGGCGGATGGGCTGCGGAGGAAGAAGCGCTGTTTGATGCGAACGGGTGGCGCGCTGCATCGCTGGGGCCGCGGATATTGCGTGCGGAGACTGCGGCACTTGCCGCGCTGGCGGTGGTGGCTTCGCTGCTCGAGTGAGTCAGTCGATCTTCCATCTCATTGAAGCTTAGAGATGCGCATAATGAAGCAGCAGGCCTGCAAGCGCTGCTCCGGCAAGATCGCCGATGATGGGGATGGGCGCATAGCGCCAATTCGATCCACCTTTGCCGGGGATGGGCAGAAGCCAGTGAACCAGGCGAGGGCCGAGATCGCGCGCGGGGTTGATGGCGTAGCCAGTGGTGCCGCCGAGCGAGAGACCGATGCCCCAGACGAGACTGCCCACAAGCCACGGGGCAACGCCGGGTGCCGGACCATTGGCTGCAACGCCCTTTGAGCTGATGGCTGCGGCCACGATGACCAGCACTGCAGTGCCGATGGCTTCACTGAGAATGTTGAATAGAGGGCTACGGACCGCGGCGTTGGTGCAGAAGATGCCGAGCTTATCGACCGGACCTGGCGTGAGCTTCCAGTGCGGGGCATAGTGCAGAGTCACAAGCGATGCGCCGGCCATGGCGCCGAGCAACTGCGCCGACCAGAGGCTGAGGAGCTGCGACCAATCGCCAGTGTTGACTGCAACGGCAAGGGTGATGGCTGGGTTAAGGTTGGCGCCGGGGCTACCGAAGGCCTGCGCGACCAGTACGCCGCAAAGCACAGCGAGCGCCCAGCCGGTGGCGATGACCATCCAGCCTGCGTCGGCGGCATAGGACTTGCGAAGCGTTACGCCGGCATTGACGCCATTACCCAATAACACCAGAACCAGCGTGCCCAGAAACTCGCCTAACCAGACTGAATGCATTGCGACTTCCTTTATCTCGCGGTGCTTGATGTGGCCGGGCACTGATGCAGAGGCGTGGAGCACGCGCGAAACGATGATTTGAGGAACCCAAGCATTCTGCACTGTCAGACCCTAATCCGCCAAGGTGCTGCGCGCACGGCGAACGTCGAAGTCAGATTTGCTTAAGGTTTGGGCGACGTTGCGAGACCGGCGCCTGGGACAGCCGCCTCGTATCGCGGCCAATGCGTGAGCAACTCATTCACCACCGTGTGGCCTACGGTGTACGCGGCTTCAAGCGAGGGAAGGTAGCCGCTGTAGGCGCCGATGCGCTGGCTGGCCAGGCTTTCAGCGGCAGACATGCCTTTGGGCTGGCGGTCGAAGTTGCTGACGGTGCGCAGAACCATGACACGATTCAGGTCCACGCGTTTGGCAGTTGCGAGGAACTGGAGAGACTGGAGGGTGCCGGTGTCTTCCATGGCGGTGGTGGCGAAGACGCCCTTGCCGCCGGTGAAGTAGGGAACCCATTGCGCGGCCCAAGCGTCGAGGATCTTGCCGTGCCAATAGGTGGATGAGGAGATTTCGTCGCCCATAGTGACGAAGGGCGGACGCTGCGCAGCTTCGCCATCGAAGTGGGTGCGGACTTCCTTGAGATGATCGGAGTCGGCAAGCGGGACAGTACGCGTTAGATTAAAGGCCCACTCGGCGAGGCTCGCATTGAGTGCATAGACCTGACCATCGAGCGGAGCGGCCGGCTGCTCGTAGGGCTTGGCTTTGCGCAGAGGCAGGTAGCCGGTGGTCCAGTCGGAAGGAATCTCGCGAGGGTCGATTTCATAGCCGAGGTCGCCATCGACAACCCAGCGCGCCCATGCGGCCGAGCCAAGCGAGATGCGGTCGGGGCTTCCGCCTGCGATGCCGGCAATGATCCAGTAGGCATGGGTGAGGTCGAAGCGCGGATCGAGGCCAAGCGCCATGATGGTGGACGCAGCGTGGGCTGTGCCCTGGCCGGTGAGGATCGCCATTTCGCCGCTCGCGTTCATGCGCGCGGCGTGATAAGCGGCAGGAAGGGGAAAGACCTGGTCGAGATGATCGCGCTCAACCCAGTATTGAAGCTCGCCGGGCTTGTCGCCTGTGTCTTCGCCGACTTCAAACATAGCCACGACGACGACCTTTACGGGAATGGGTTTAGGCTCCGCGATGGAGAAGGCGGAGGAAGCGATGAGACCGAGGAAGGCTAGAAGAACTCGCACGTGGGACATCATTGATTGCGATGGTAACTGAGAAATGGAGAAAAGGTTCAGGGAAGGGCCAGTTCCGATCGTGAACTGAATGTTTTTCTCGCAGGGGGCAACGGATGGGGCGGGTATACTGGCTCGTGGAACGCCTAAAAATCGTTTTCGTGTGTGTGTTGGCTTCGGTGCTTTACGGCATCGTCCATGACCAATTCACAGCACGAATCTGTATCGAGTATTTTACCGTGTTTCATCCCCCTGTTTTCGCAACCCAGTCTCCAACATTGTTGGGGATCGGATGGGGCATTATCGCCACATGGTGGGCAGGTGCGATCATCGGAGTCCTTCTTAGCACTGTCGCGCAATCCGGTCCTCGAAATAAGCTGAGGGCTGCGCAACTGATTCCGTTAGTCACTCGGCTAATGGTTTTTATGGCCCTTTGCGCTACTCTCTTTGGGGTTATCGGATACTTCTGGGGTTCGCTGCCAGCTGAGTTCTCTGGCGTTCTGCCTCGGAATGAAGAAAGAAGATTTCTTGCGGACTGGTGGGCGCATAACGCTTCCTACGCGAGTGGATTCGTCGGCGGATTGAGCCTGTGCGTCGTCGTGTGGATCAAGCGACGCCGCAACTCTTCGGTTAAGACGCTGGTAGTTCAATCTGTACCATTGGGGGAGAAGTGAGGCCATATATATGCAAGCGATGAAGAGAATTCTCATTCTGGCGGGGATGACGACTGCGTTGACGATTACCGCATTGGCGCAGCAGGCAGCGACGAAGAAGGTAATCGGCTTCATGACGGACTTCGACGTCAAGGACGATGCGGTGGGGATTTGCAAGGCCGTGATGGATGGGGTTGCGCCCGGGGTGCGTGTCATCGACATTACGCACCAGTCGGAGCCTTACAACATTGCCATGGGCGCCCGCTTTCTTGCGGGGTCGGCGCCTTACTATCCCAAAGATGCGGTGTTTGTAGTGGTCATCGATCCCGGCGTTGGTTCAAAGCGGAAGGCGATCATTGCCAAGTCGCGGGTGGGGCAATTCTTTGTGCTGCCGGACAACGGGTTGCTGACGCTGGTGCAGGATCGCGACGGGATTGTGGAGGCGCACGAGATTACGAACCCGGCGTGGATGATTGGGTCTGGGATTTCTTCGACGTTTCACGGGCGCGACATTTTTTCTCCGGCCGGAGCACACCTGGCGCGGGGCGATGATTGGGCGACAGCGGGACCGGCGCTGGATGTGAGCAGGCTGGTGCGGCTGGATATGAAGACCGCGTCGCTGGACGCAATGGGTCTGCATGGCGAGGTGATTGGCACGGATGGGCCGTTCGGGAATCTTGTGCTGAATGTGTCGCGGGAGATTTTCATGCAGCTCGGGTACAAGCTTGGCGACCAGGTCCCGATTACTCTGGGTGACAAGCAATACATTTTTCCGTTTGTGAAGACATTCAGCGATGTGCCGGTGGGCAAGGAACTGTTCTATATCGACTCACGCGGGCGACTGTCGCTGGGCATTAACCAGAGAGACTTCTCACAAACCTATAAGGTGGGTGAAGGCGCGCACTTGTTGATACCGAAGAAGTGAGTGAGCGGAGTTAGCCGCGCTGCGCGCGTGTTGGCGGAGCTAGGGATTGATAATGCTGGAGGGGTTGTGGCGATGACAAGATTTTGGAGAAGTTCTTTGTTGGCCGGGATGATTGCAGGGTTGAGTTTGATCGCGGCGACGCAACAGCCTGCTGCTCATCACTGGAGCATCGTGGTGCATGGCGGGGCGGGGGTGATTGAACGGCCGGCGCTGGGGCCCAAGGGCGACGCTGCGTATCGGGCATCGCTGAAGACGGCAACGGAAGCGGGCGCGAAGGTGCTGGACCAGGGCGGGTCGGCGGTGGACGCGGTGGAAGCAGTCTTGAACATTCTTGAGGATGATCCGCTGTTCAATGCTGGACGCGGAGCGGTGTTTACCGCCGAAGGCAAGAACGAGTTGGATTCTTCGATCATGGATGGGTCAAACCTGAAAGCGGGCGCGGTGGCGGGGGTGACGCATACGCGGCATCCCATCAGCCTGGCGCGGGCGGTGATGGAGAAGTCGCCGTATGTGATGATGGCTGGCCCAGGCACGGATGCATTTGGCGCGAAGGTGGGGCTGGAGCAGGTGGACCCCAGTTTCTTTTTCACCGAAGCGCGTTGGCAGAGCCTGGTGAAGCAATTGCAGAAGGACGGTAAGCCGGTACCACCGCGGCCTGCGGGCGCGCCGCCGCCGGGTGCCTCCGTGCCGGTGGCGTTCTATGACGAAGGCGCCGATTCGCATAGCCACGGAACCACGGGCGTGGTGGCTCTGGACCGCGCAGGCAACATTGCCGCAGGAACTTCGACTGGCGGGTTGCAGGGCAAGATGCCGGGGCGCGTGGGCGATTCGCCGATTATTGGCGCGGGGACCTATGCGTCGAATCAATCATGTGCAGTTTCTGCAACAGGGACGGGCGAATACTTCATCCGGCTCGGCGTTGCGCGGGAGATCTGCAACCTTGTCGCGTTCAAAGGCATGGCGCTGCAGCAGGCTGCGGATGAGGTGATCCACAAGGAGTTGGAGGCTCTGCACGGCGACGGAGGCGTAATTGCGCTTACGCCTGACGGGCAGACGGCATTCAGCTTTAATACGCCAGGGATGTTCCGCGCGCGGATTGCGGAAGGCGGCAGGCTCGAGGTGCACATATATAAGGATGAGCAGTAGACATATCGTTGTTCTTTGTTCGCGGTAAGACTGGTCCCGTTTCGGGGAGAATCCGGCGAGTACCGTGCTTCGTCTCGCTTCTCTGCGCGGATTGTAAGAGCCTTCCTGATTCTCGGGAGGGCTCTTCCGCTTGAGCTGAGATGTTCTGACAATGGAGTGACAAGCCAGAGACACCTTTCATGCTCAGCGAAGGCTACTGTGGATGCTGGCTCGCCTCCGACTCCCGCCGAGGGGCGCTTCTTCCTTCCCCTTGGATGAAGAGTTGCAAACCTCAAGGAGAAATGACATGCGCTTCAAACCCTCCCCCGAACGCATACTCAATGCATCAAGTCTCTTACATGAAAGCAGGAACACGTGGCGCGGCGCTTTGACCGTCGCGGCTCTATTGGCCGGCGCCACTGGAATTGGTCTTGCACAACCCCACGGCGACGACGGAGCGTTTCTGCCCAGCCCGGTGGTAATGGCTTCAACAGTTCCCGCCAATGGAGACGGGAATCCTTATGGCGTTGCATTTGTACCCGAAGTCTTCCAGACAGGCACTGGCCCGTTGAAGCATGGAAACATTCTGGTTTCGAATTTCAACAACAGTCAGAACATACAAGGCGCGGGCACGACGATCGTCAACATTTCCCCAAGCGGAACGCAGAGCCTGTTTTTCCAGGGGAGCGCGGGGGTGGGTCTGTCCACCGCGCTGGGAACGTTGCAGAAGGGGTTTGTGGTTGTCGGAAATGTTCCGGTCATCCCTGGCGGCACGAGCGGCGCGGAAGCAGGATCGTTGCTGGTGATCAATAACAAGGGCAAGCTGATCCAGACAATTACCAGCCCGTGGATACAGGCTCCGTGGGATATGACGCTCGTGGATGGCGGCGACTGGGCGATTGCGTTTGTCAGCAATGGGCTGAATGGGACGGTGAGCCGGCTGAACTTTCAGGTGAGTTCGAGCGGCTTGAAGCTGGTAAGCGCCACGACAATTGCCTCAGGGTATGTGAATCGTACGGATCCGGTTACTTTCCTTGTTGCACCCACGGGTCTTGTGTACGACGCATCGCGCGACCGGCTTTATGTTGCTTCAACCGGAGATAACGCGGTGTTTGCGATTCATGAGGCGGCCGCTCGGAAGAAGGACGCCGGAATGGGGTCCGTCGTGTACGAGGACAATGTTCATCTGCATGGTCCTCTGGGATTGGCCGAGGCCACGAATGGCCATTTGCTTGTGACCAACAACGATGGAATCAATCCAGATTCCAATCAGCCCAGTGAGATTGTCGAGTTCACCAAGGAAGGGGAGTTCGTGAAAGAGATTTCTGTCGATCCGGCACAGGGAGGATCGTTTGGTTTGGCAGTGAACCGAACCCATGGGCAAGCGATTTTTGCTGCAGTGGACGATAACACGAACACGTTGCTTATTTGGACTCTGCCGGCAGAATAGCGCTGAACGGGCGGCTTCATCTGTGTGCGGATGGGGCCGCCCGGCACGCTATAGCGGTTCCAGGATTGCCGCACCCCGAAGGAAATACAGTTGAGTCGACGCGACCCCAAGGAGCGGCGACCCCGTACAACACAAGAAAGGGTATATCTATCCTGGAACCGCCTTAAACCTGCAACTGCCACTTGGTGCGCGTGTAGGCAATCTGGAATCCCTTGCGCTCCGCGTTGCGCTGCGAGTCGGTGCCAGGCCACGCGACCATCATGGCGAGGTCGCAGCCGATCTCAAAGGCGTAGCGCATGCGCGCTTCAAGCAGAGCTGACTGCATGCCGCGACGGCGCATTTCAGGAACGGTGGATGAGCCTCCGAGAAGAGCGACTCCATCGTGGATACAGAGAACACCAGCGGCGCCCGGGTAGCCGTCCGCTTCGGCAAGAAAGCAGACCGTGTTCTCGCGAGTCGCGGTGACCACGCCGAATGTGAGCAGGAAGTCCAGCAGTTCTGGATGGTCGTGCGACCAGCCTTTGGCGCTGATGCGGCTCCACAGGTCGGCTTCATCTGAGCCGGTGATGCGGACGGAGACGCTGCTTCCGGCAAGGGACGAGGCGCGGGCGGGCGGTTCGACGGTGCGATAGAGTACGTTGCTCAATTCAATGGGCGCGTAGTTGCGCTTGCACAAAAGCTGCAGGGCATCGACTCCCGCGAAGGGGCTGACCTCATGCTGGACGGGCGCTTCGTGGTCGCGAAAGAATCCTTCGATGGTATCGAGAGTGGACTCGGTCAGCTCTTCAAAGATGCCGAGCCCAAAAGTCTGCGTGCAGGGGGAGTCGACGCCATCGAAGACAGCGACTGCGCCGCCGCACTCGATCCACGCTGCGCCGCTATCGGGGAATTGGCTTATGCGTGTCTCGGCGTATTGGGAGCAGGCAAAGCCTTCCGCACGCTCGAGACGTCTTGAAAGGGTGAGGTCGGAAAAGGGCATTGGGATGAGTGTATGACAGTTTTGAAGATTTTGGCCCGGTCAAGTCAGAAGGCCATCCCGCGAGGGATGGCCTTCTGGCTTGAATGACAAACAAGCTCAGGTTACTGGCTCACGGGAACACCGACGGACCCAGCACCGGAATTGCGCGCTTGTGCTTTTTCGGTCTGCACCTTGTGGGCGTTATCCTCGAGGGCCTGCGCTTCGGGTATAAAGGTCAGGGCCTTGGCAATCATCGGATCCCAGTCGGCGAGGGTGCGCAATCCCTGCAACTGACCGAACTGGATGGTGACGATCTTCTCCTTGATACGCGCCTTCACCCAATCCTTCACGCCATTCAGATCGTTCTCGCTGTAGTCGACGCTCTGGGTGGTGAGGTATTTCTTGAATTCGCCCATGACGGCGTCGTCCACCTGGAAGTTGTTATCGACGGGGTGGGAGGAGACGTAGACGGGCGCGAAATGGAAGAAAACATCCTTCCCCAATAGCGTGTCCTGGAAGTGATTGCTCTTGGGCGTCTCGATTTTCTCGTCGGGTGTGATTCCGCCGCCGCCGTAAACCGTGCGGCCGGAGTCAGTGAGTTTGACTTCCTGGTTGGTGGAGTTTGCCGCGAGCGCTCCGGCGTGGTTGTAGTAGTAGTCGTAGAGCGATACGCCGGTGTAGTTACGCTGGATGAGGCGGCCGGAAGGTGTGTAGTAGTGATAAGTGGTGAGGGCGAGGCCGGTATTCTCGCTGAGGTTGTAGACCGTCTGAACAAGGCCCTTGCCGAAGGTGGTTTCGCCGACAATCAGGGCGCGGTCATGGTCCTGCAATGCGCCGGAGACGATCTCCGCGGCTGAAGCTGTGTTGCGGTTTACGAGGACCACGATGGGGAAGGTTTTGCCGTCGTTGCCGCGTGTGGCGGTGTAGACCTGGTCAGGATAGGCGCGGCCGCGTTGCGAGACGATGGTTTGTCCCTTGGCCAGCAGATGGTCGCACACATCGACTGCCTGACTGAGCAAACCGCCGGGGTTATTGCGCAGGTCGAGAACCAGGCCCTTGAGATTCTGGAAGCCGTCAACGGCCTCAATCACTTCCTGTGCAGTGGTTTCCTGGAACATGACGAGATGCACGTAGCCGACGCCGGGACGAATTTCATAGGCGAGATCGACGGACGGATTGGGAATTTCATCGCGCACCAGGTCGAAGGAGAGCGGCTTGGACTGGCCTTCGCGAATGGTGGTGAGTTGGACGTGTGTGCCCTTGGGTCCCTTGAGGCCCTTGGCTACCTGGTCCGATGTCCAGCCGTCCGTGCTTTTTCCGTCGACGGAGGCAATGATGTCGCCGGGGTGAATGCCGGCGCGGAAGGAAGGGGTGTTTTCGCGGGGCGCAATCACGTACACCTTATTATTCTGTTGCTGAATGACCATGCCGACGCCGTAGTAGCGGCCGTGCTGCTCCTCACGCATTTTGGCGTAGGCTTTGGGGTCATAGAAATTGGAGTGGGGGTCGAGGCCGCGCAACATGCCTGGAATAGCGCCGTCGTAAATAGCGGCGTCGGCTTTGTCGCCGTCAATGGGCTCGGCGTAGTTCTGCTCCACCACTGAATAGACATTGGCGAAGGACTTGAGGTTGTCGCGGAGCTGGCTTTCGTCGGCGGACGACTGCGCCCCCACCTTGCGCTGCAGAACGCTGCCCACTGTGGCGCAGACGGCAAAGAAGAGGACGACGGTAAAGAGTGCGCGGCGTGCGCGGGGAGTCATAGGCTGGGAGATCCTCCGGACAGCAACTGCGGCAGACGGTGAAAACTGCGATCTCCCAGGGTATTCGAGGATCAGTCCGGCGAGTGGAAACGGACTGAATCCCCAGGAAAAATTTAACCTTGCCTATGAACCGCTTCCGGTTCGGGCAAGGTTCGTAAACCTGGGAAACCGCTCCATCGTCCCGAGCAGAGCGGTCTTAGCGAAAAGTATATCACTGGGGTGTTTGACGGGGGCGAGGGCGTTTCGGGTAGCCGAGGGGGCGGAAGGCCATGTCCCGGTCAGGTTGCAGCCATCGTCGCCAACTGACAACTTTCTCAGCGCAGGATCACGCATATATATCAAGGAGTTAATAACTCAGATCTCAACTTCGAAACGAAGAATGAATTACTAACGTCCACACGGCTTTCGTAACTACGTGACCGAGCCAGCGACTGCTACAGTATGCCGTAACTTCTTCATCATCAATCAGTGAGG
>Ga0302319_10026362_pt1 | contig 10240 bp, 4 predicted proteins | sample Bog_T0_2_FD_203319 | JGI IMG/M metagenome (GOLD analysis project Ga0302319, IMG submission 203319) | Peat permafrost microbial communities from Stordalen Mire near Abisko, Sweden - Bog_T0_2 | ecosystem: Environmental > Terrestrial > Soil > Wetlands > Peat | place: Sweden: Abisko, Stordalen Mire...
TGTATAGAAAGGTCGATTGCTTACCTTCTGATCCGGCTGCTCGAAGTCCCAGAGGACAGCCGTAACGTTTCCATTCTGAGTGGACAGCATTGCCTGCGGATCGGTCGACCTGAGGGTCTGGCCCTGAAGTGCGTGAAGGTACTTGTAAGCGAAGAATGCCGGCTTGCGAATGCCCTGCGGGTTCAGCAGCCCGAATCCACCCTGAAACGGAGCCGTCGGAGGGCCGGGCTCTTCAAACAGATCGGTGTACGTCCAGTAGCTCATACCCTGGAGCAATCCCTGACTTGCTTTGAGCTTGGTGAGGATGTAGGGCGCGCTGATGTAGGAATCGTGCACTGAATCGCGCGGCGTATAACTTGTGCTCCACTCGGTAAAGTACAGCGGAAGCGCAGGAAACGGTGAAGCCGAAATCTGCTCGCGCACACGGCGTACATCGCCAACGATCGCTTCTGGCGACGGATCGAGCTTGGTATCGGATTTCCCATTCTCATCGAGGAAGCCGCCCTGGACGCCATACGTGTGCGTGGTCACGAAGTCAACCGGAGCGCCGCTCTGCTTGACATGTGCGAGAAACTCGGGAACCCATGCCGCACCTGCGGTGCTCGGTCCTCCGACCCGCAACGCAGGATCAATGGACTTGATGGTCTTCGCAGTCAGATCGTAGAGCTCGAAGTATGCTTTCTGACCGCCACCTTCCCAGAAGCCGGAGAGGTTGGGCTCGTTCCACACTTCGAAAAACCATGTGCGCACTTCGTCTTTTCCGTACCGCTGCTCGATGTGCCGGATAAACGCATCGACAAGGTCGCGCCAACCATCCGGTTTCGGGTGCGACGTGTTGCCTTTCCAATAGAAGATGCTGTTCCCGGAAGTGGCAAGCGCCTTCGGCGTGAAACCGAGCTCGACAAACGGCCGGATGTGGCGGGACAGCAAGTCGTCATAAAGCTGGTCTATCTTCGACCAGTCATAGACAGTCTTGCCCTCTTCGATGCGCACTGTTCCCAACACGTCGTGAAAGATGGCGTGAAAACGGATGTAGCGAAAGCCGAGTTCATCCACGGTGAGCTTGAGCTGAGCCTGGCTGTCATCGCGAATCAGAGTGCCTGGATAGTCGGACCCAACCGACAAGTCGAAGAAACGATCGACTGGGCCGGTCGAGTCTTTGAGATTCACAACAATGGTTCGGGATGGAGCCTGTTGCGATTGAGCCGCAAGAGAGAAGGCGGATGAAGCTACACAAAAAACAATGACAGGAACTAAAAGCCGCCGCAGAACTGAAGTAAACATTAGCCTGGACTTTCTTCAAAGAATTTGGCTGACGAAATTGAATCGAGCAATCTCGTACCAGCAATAGTAACTGCATGATGCTGTATCCAGATTTCTCGCTACATCGAAGGTCATAGAAAAAATCGGCCGGGGGCGAATTCTCCGCCCTCGGCCGGCAAGGGGCAGGGGGCACCCACCCAAACTCTACTGCACGGTCACATTCAACTTGAATGATTGTTCCGCGCAGGGATAGCTGTTGATGGCCGAGTCGACGCCGGATAGATGAGAGGGCGGCGAGAAGCCACCCCCTCTTGAGTTGTAATCTTCCGAAGCGACTCAGAAGTAGTATTTGCCCGCGAATTGCATCCACCGGTATCCCGACTTGGTAGAAGGCGCACCGGTAGTGGTTGTGTTGACGTTGGTTGACAGGCCTGCCCCGGTGCTGACTCCGCTAAAAGACAACTGCTGGTCGCCGTTGCCGTTCTGGCCGAATTCAGAGTTGGGGTGGTTGAGCCAGTTGGTTGCCGAGATGCGAAGCTCGACACGTTGCGAGTCGGTAATCCTGAATGCCTTGAAGATGGCCAGATCGCTGCCGAAGTATCCGGGGTTGCGGATATACGGCCATATAAACGGCCCTTCCTGGCCGAACGACGAAGCGGTTGGAGGCATGGGAGCCGCAAAACAGTTGGGATTGAAATGCTGAGCCACCAGGGTCTTGATGAAATGCCTGGGGTCGCAGGTCAACACGGGCATCATCGCGAGTCCCTGTGAAGTGCCATACCAAGTGTTGGATCCGATGGACTGGGTTTGCAGTCCGTCGGGCATGGTGAAGGTCTGCTGAACGACACCGGCAGAATTCTTCAATTGGTTGTATGACTCATTCAAAGTTCCACCTGTTGAGGTTTGGAGCGGCGCTCCGTCCTCGTAAGTGGTGTAATTGGAAATCTGCCAGCCGTTAACGGCCTCGCCCAACAGCAAGTTGTTGTGGATGGGTTTGGGCAACTTGTAGCTGAACGAGAGGTTGAAGGTTTTGGTGTGGTCATAGGCCAGTGGGCCGTAGTTCAAGCCCAGGTTGAATGGGTCGACGACAGCGCCGTTGCCGTTACCGTTGTTGGTGTTACCGTCGCGGGTGCCGAGAACCTTTCCGAAGGTGAAGTTGGTGAACATGTACAGATTGCCGGACTGCTTTTGCGCGGCTACCTGCAGGGAGTGATAGTTGGCCCAGCCGCCATGCGTCTGGAGATAAATGTCCGCATAGTTGCTGAGGGGTCTCCAGTCAGCCGTATTCGCGCCGGTCCCGGTAATGGGGGCTACGTTGTTTAGCGCGCCGGTTTTGGGATCAGGCGTGAAGAACGCTCCATAGGGAATCGCGTTTGCATCTTCGATATGCCCGTTGCCGCCGTTCTCCATCTGGTTATGGCTTCCGCTGCCGACATAGGATGCCTGAGCGACTGTGTGTCCAGGCAGCGCCTGTGCCACGCCGAAGCTCCAGGTATCCGCATAGGGCACCTTGTTGTCGCCTTGCAAGTCAGGATCGATGGTGCTTCCAGAACCCGTAACGTTCAAGCCCTTGGGAATATTTGTGAGTGTGGTGGGAGTGCTGCCCGGACCATTGTTCAGTTGATTATTCGCAATCGAGTAACCATAGAACCCATTGTCAGAGGAGCCGGTGGAGTAGTTGAACGATCCCATGGGAAGCTGGAAGGAATTGCCCGCGTCCCCGTTGGAGACCTGATAACGATAGGTTCCGAATCCCCCGCGAATGACCGTCTTGCCTGTTCCGAAGACGTCATAGGCAGCGCCCACGCGCGGATCGTAGAAGAACAACTGGCTGGACCAACCGGAAACCGGAGGCTTGCTACCGCCTGTTGGGCTACCGGGGCCGTTCCAGATAAGTCCGGTGTTGGCCGGCGGGTTGGCAGTGTTGACGTAGGTAGCAGGCTCCCATACCGCGGCTCCATCCGGGGCATACCACTGACCTTCATGGTCTGCGCGCAGCCCGACGTTGACGGTCAACTTCGGCGTGGCCTTCCAGGAGTCCTGCCCCCAGATGGACCACTGATGCCATTGCGCATTCTCAATGGGAATGCTGCTCTGCTCGTTGTAGGCCTGGTTGCGGCCCATCAAACGATCGAGTGTCATGTTGTAGGTCGAGGAGGAACCCCAGTTTTCAACGTCGAACGTGCCGTTGGAGTCTGAGCTTGATCCCTGCACGTTCTGCGAGGTATCCCAATAGAACCCAGCTTTGAGGGAGTGGGTCCTGACGATCTTGGTGAAGTTGTCGGTGATGGCCGGAGCCTTTGCTGTTTTGCCAAAGCTGTTCTTGCCGTATTGGCCGCTATCGAACGAGAACTCGCTGATTTCAGTTATGCCGGAACTCCATCCACCCGTGAAATCGGGAATCTGGTCCTGCGTCCTTCCGAAAACGCTCTGATTCGGGAATCCCAGCGTAGTCGGGGCAACTGCCGATGCATCCTGCAGCGAGTTGTCGTTGATGAATTCGGCATACGAGAAGACGAACTCATTGGTGGCGGTGGCGCTGAACACGTGAGTGAAGTTCGCCAGGTATACGTGCGCAGTCTCCTTACCAACCGGCTTGCCCGGATATGGAATTGTCCATTCCGGCGCCCACCAGATCGACAGCGGATGTTCATCGGTTTCAGTCTGGGTTGTGTAAGAGCCCCAGATCTTGTTGTTGTCGTTGAAGGCGTAGGTTACCTTGCCAGTGGCCTCCCAGCGATCGACTGGCAGGGAGGGAGAGTAGACGTAGTTGTTCCAGCCATTGGCGGCGTTAGCCGTCTGGTTTGCCGCCGGGTTGAGGCTGGTGATGATTGCGCCGCTCGGGTCGAAGTACTGCTTCAGGTTAGGCGGGGTTCCGGAACCGTACCCGCCCCAGGGCGAATCGGCTGCGCTGCAACCCTGCCATCCGTCGTTGGTATTGCATGGCATGATGTAGGCGGCAGGATAGACGCCCCCACCGGTGGCCTGGTTATAGACTCCGGCCGGGACGCCCGGATTGGTAAAGTCGCCGCTTAATTGGGCAGCTGTGGGAACGTTCATTTCCACAGGCGAGTTATACGGATGCTGGATCATGTCTTCGTAGCCGACCCAGAAGAACAGCTTATCGCGGTTGCGATTGAATCCGATTTTCGGAATCGAGATGGGGCCGCCGATGTTGCCGCCGACGTAATAGTATTCCTGCGCCGTGAGGGTGTTCGACGCCGCAATTCCCGCAGGCGAAAGGCCGTTCGCGGCTGCCGTCGCTTCCTGGGTCGACTTGTTGAACCAGTCGTTGGCATAGCCTACCGCAGTGTTGCGGGCATAGAGATAGCCTTCACCGTGGAACTTCTGGCCGCCGCTCTTGCTGAAGGCCTGAAGAACCGCAGGACCCTTGGCGTATTCCGCGCCGTAGGAGGCCGACAGATACTTGACGCTGTCAGTCATGTCCTGGTTGATGTTGGCAATCTGCGTTCCGGCGTTACCTGGATCGAGGAGCAATGCGCCATCGAGCATCAAAGCCATTGCGCCGTAGGGCTGTGTGCCATTGGCCGAGAAGTTACCAGCGGGTCCGTTGTTGGTGCCGGTGGTCTGGCTGTTGAAGCCCGATCCCGCGCCGCCGTTGTTGTTAAACGTGACGCCCGGCATCATCTTCATCAATTCGGCCGCATCGCGCCCGGTGAGCACGGCCGAATCAACCAGTTCGTTGTTGAGCGTTGCGCTGATTTCGGAGTTATCCACCGGTACTTCCGCCTCCGCGCCGGAGATAACGGTGACGGCGGTGACGTCAGAACTGACCTTGAGGTGAATGTTGGCAATGGTGCGGGATTCACCCTGGTTCAGCACGATCCCGGTCTCCTCCCACTTTGCAAAGCCTTTTGCCGTAATGGTTACAGTGTAGGTGCCTGGCGGCAAAGCGGTTACGGAGAAGAACCCGGAGCTGTCCGTCTTGGAGTCGCGCTTGTCGCCGCTGGCGTCGTTTACGAAGGTTACAGCAGCGCCCGGGACGCGGGCGTCGGTCTGGTCGGCTGCGATACCACTCAAGGTACCGGTGATTTGTTGAGCTTCGGCGATGGAAAAGGACAGAGCCAGGACTGGTATGAGCAGCCATGGAATCCGCCGAATCCAGTTGCGGATCGAGGTTTGACTCGATACAACCCTTTGAACGGTTTTCATATTTGTGATGCCTCCTGAATGTGTTCCCGACAAGATGTGCCTCCAAAGAATTTTGTGAGGCCAAGTTGCCCGGTTCCTCTAAATCAACGGTTTTCCGGCACTTTTGGAAATGCCGGCTTCCTGCTATGTCAGTGCATTGCAAACTCCGAGTGCTGATGGGTATCGCGATTCCGGGCCCTCTCCGTGGACTTCGGTTCACGCGACAGGCTTAGTGTTGAGCCGCGAGAATAATTAGCTTTCGCCGCAAGGGATGTAAACGTTAAACATGAACATTCGTGTACAGGTCTGTATTGGAAACGGTTACACAGTGCGTACATCCATGAACTTAAAAGGGATAGCCATGAAGTCGGGTGACGACTTTTCGATGATGTTGCAACGGTGTACTTGGGATAGCTATGATGGCTTTGAACAGGAGGCGGGCGTTGGTAAGTGCCAACCAAGCCGCATCGAAACTCACTCCATCTGCCTTGATGGAAGAGGAGCGCCGAGAACTTGAGGCTGTATCGGCGGCGTTGGGGAATTCGTCGCGCCTGCTTCGGCTGATCACCTATATCGGGGGAAAATACTTCCAGGGTGCAGCGGACAATCTGCACGAATACGACATTGCAACCGAAGTCTTCGGGCGCTCAAAAGACACATTCAATCCGGGCGAGGACGCGATTGTACGGGTAGAAGCCCACCGCCTGCGAAAGCGGCTCATGGAGTATTACGCGGGCGAAGGAAAAGATCACCCGATTCATATTTCGATCCCACCGGGCGCCTACGTACCCGTCTTTACGCACTCGCCTTCCGGCCCTGCAAGGGTCGAGAGCCAAACAACCGTCGCGCTGCCTGGCAAGCGGCGTTGGTTCTATATCGTCGCACTCGCGGTATTCGCCTCAGCGATTCCAAGCGGATACCTTTTGTACCGGGCTTACACCGCAAAGAAAAATAGCGTCGGGGCCTCGGCTTCTAATGTGCAGCAAGCCGTTCCCCTGAACGGCGGACCCTATGCGCAAGTACCCCTGCGCATTCTCGCGGGCTACAGCGGAAAACCGCAGATCGACAGCGCCGGCAACTTTTGGCAGCCAGACCAGTATTTTCATTATGGCGCCGCGGCGGATCGTCCTGACAAAGTTGGAGCGCAAACAAGCGACCCGATGCTGTTCAAGCACCGGCGAAATGGAGACTTTTTCTACGACATTCCCCTGCGGCCTGGCGTATACGAACTGCATCTTTACTTCGTCGCCGCGGATCCGTTTTCGACCGAGCTTTCCACCTTCACTGTCGACGTGAGTGGAGACAAAGTCCTGGCGAATTTCGACGTTCGCTCCGACGCCCTTGGTGCGAATAACGCGGACGAGCGCGTCTTCCGCGATGTCAGCCCGGCCGGCAACGGAATCTTGCACCTGGGGTTCACCAGCGAGCTCTCTCCGGCTACGCTGAGTGCGATCGAGATCCTCCCCGGGACACCGCACCGACAGCTTGCCATTCGCCAGGTTACCCAGCCGAGAGCCTTCACCGACCACAGCGGCCAGTTCTGGCACCCGGATGACTTTTTCCTGGATGGTTACATCTCGAAGAACACTCCTCAAATCAAAGGAACATCCGACCCGGACCTATTCGCAGCGGAGCGGTATGGGCACTTCACCTACGCGATTCCGGTTGATACGCGCGATCGCTACACGCTGATTCTGCACTTTGCCGAGTTTTATTTCGGGTCCGGCGCGTCGGGAGCGGGGGGTGAAGGAACCCGCGTGTTTCGCGTCCTGTGCAACGGCAACACGCTGCTCGATAACTTCGACATCTACAAGGAAGCGGGAAGTTTTCATGCCCTGACCAAGACCTTTTACCACCTGAAACCGAGCGCGCAAGGCAAGCTCAATATTATTTTTGAGCCGATTGCGAACAACGCGACCGTGTCGGGCATCGAGGTTCTGGACGAATCGCAATAGGACCGGCAACACTACGACTGCTCTGGCGTCAAAGGCGCTGAAACCGGAAGACCTGACTTTTCCGCTCTACTTCGCCTTCGTATCCGGCTTAGCTGGCTGATTCTTTGCCTCGGCTATCATTTGGTTGACTTTGTCTTTTTCGCCGTAGTTCGGGTTGGCGGCGAGCAACTTCTCCCAATCGGCGATCGCGCCAGCGGCATCCATCTTGCCCCGCCACACCACGACGCCGAGGTTAAAAAGTGTGTTGGGATTGTTGGGCTCGTATTGGAGCGCCTCGCTGTATTCGGCAATCGCCCGGTCGGCATTCCCCATGTACCAATAGGCAGTCGCCCTATCGGTGCGTACGGCTGCATCGGCAGGCCTGGCCTTGAGGACGCGCCCGTAATAGTCGACGGCAATGGGATACTGATGCGCATCGTAATAGACGTTGCCGATGCCGGCGATCAAATCCGGATTGTTGGGATCCGACTTGAGTTTATCCAGCAGGGGCGCTGCCTTTGCGTCGGCCATTTCTTTCCATTGATCCGGACTGGGATTCTGCGACACCTGACCGGCCCCCGTCCCAGCCTGCGCCGAAGCATTGGCATCTTGTGCGGATCCGGTTGCCGCCGAAGTTTGCGTTCCGCGAATTCCCCAGCCGCCCGCAATTCCCGCCGTGAGGCAGACAGCCGCAAGGATAACGGCTCGGTTCGTTGTCCAGTGCACCATCGGAGTTCGATTAGTGTCCTTCATTGCGCGGTGCTCCTTCAATCCCGTGTCGATCGCCCAGTGTCGTCATCACGTCGGCCATCAATTTCAGCACAGCGGCTTTGCGGTCTGGGCTCAACTGCGGGTTGGACTTCAGCAATTGCTGCCATGCGGCCAGGGCGCCTCTGCCGTCCTTTTTTCCCTGCAAACGGATCATGCCAAGGTCGAATAGCGCATTGGCGTTTTTGGGGTCATCGGCCAGCGCCCGATTCAGTTGTGCGATCGCCGCATCGGCATCGCCGCCGCGGAACAGACTGGAGGCCAACTTGGTGCGAGAGGCGACATTCGCGGGGTCAACCTCGACTGCCCTGCCGTAATATGCGGCAGCTTCTCTGAACTGAAGCGTGGCATGGTAAATGGCTCCGGCCTGGACGAGCAGAGCAGTGTTATTGGGATCGGTCTTCAGTTTTTCGACGAGCGGCGCGGCCTGCTTGTCGGCCATCCTTCTTAATTCGTCCGGGCTGGGAATGCGCCCGCCGCCCATTGCGGAATGGGATGGCGGTGGGGCGTTGACAGCGGGCACAGGCTGCCGGCTCATCTCTTCCCGGCTGGGGGTCTCTCCGCCGGGCATTGCGCCCGCGGGGATTGATTGCTGTGCAGCGGTGGCAGCCTGGCGCGCCGCAGGCACGGGCGATTGCGATCCCCGCAGGAGGTACCCGATCGGCAGGCCCGCAACGAGGCAGATTACTGCCAGAGCGTAGACCCGCGCCGGCGGCAACGGTGGATTCGCAGTCGACGCCGTGGTTGGTTCGTTTGCCATGCCGTACTCTCCCCTGGGCGGAATTGCATGTGAATTGGACTCTTTCGATCTTCAACATCGGAGCGCCAACCACCGAGTGGCCACGTTTCCCGACGGGCGAAAGGACTTCCGGGCCCGGACTGTTTCAACTTCACCTTAATAGTGCAGCCAGAGATAGTGGAGCAATCTGGATCACTTAGTGGTGTGACAACAATCACACTCTGGACGATTTGGGACACACAGTGTGATTGGAATCACATCCCATGACATTGGTAATTGGGAAAGATAAACGCATAGCTTCGAAGCATTTCCAACTGCCTAGGAAGAAGTAACTCTGGTTTCTTGAAGGGTATGGGTCTCATGTCTGAATTCGGTACACAGGGGATCAGATTACTTTGGGGCATTTCACCAACGGCACTGTGCCAGAACGCGCATCACGCGGTGGGGCATTCCTGCCCAAGTGCAAGTCTCACAATCTTGGAAATTTCTAAGCCATTTTCCAGCAACAGGTTACGAGCAGAGGCCAAGAGAGGCCCCGGTTCCGCGGCAACGGCATCAGTCGTGCACATGATCAATCTGAAGACTGAACTGAAAACAACACCAGTCAGGTCGCCGTCACGGTCCAGTCGAACAACAGGAATCGCACTAGGAGGCACCACCAAATGAAGCGCAATCTTTCAATTTCAATCGCCATTATGTTCCTTGCAACCGCGAGCTTCGCGGCTGCTCAGATAGGCGCCGCGCCAGCGACTGACGTCCTTGGCGCCCACCTCAACTACGGCCGGGGTTGCCCGGCCTGTCACGCGCCACACAGCGGCGCATTGGGTAACGGCAAGACACCCCTCGCAGGAACGGATACGGGCAGCTACGCTCTGTGGGGCGAGGATGCCAGCCCGCTGTACGGCGCGACCATCTCATTTGGCGCTACCAAGTACGCGGAAACCCTGCCCAGCGGCATAGCGAGCGGATCGAGTGAAGTTACAGGCATCCTGATGTGCCTGAGCTGCCACGACGGCAACATCGCCAAGGGCGCCATGATGCGGAACGCAGTATATGAGATCCTGCCCTCAACCTATGGAGGCACCGCCCCACCGACCCTGATCGGAAACAATGGCGTCAGCGGCGCCGGCGCCGCCAGCTATCTGACCGACCATCCGGTGGGAACCAACGCCACCATCAGTTGCGGGGCGCCTTACAACTGGGATTGCTCCATCTCCGCCACGGGCGCGATTCAGCCTGGGCCGAACATGACGAGATTCATCAATAACTACGGCTTTTTTGTGAAGCCGGGCGTCAACGCCGCTAACCAGCCGATGGTGCTTTGCACCACCTGCCACAACCAGCACCTGATGAACGTGGTGAGTGTAAACAAGCCATTCACATA
>Ga0302319_10026367_pt1 | contig 10239 bp, 7 predicted proteins | sample Bog_T0_2_FD_203319 | JGI IMG/M metagenome (GOLD analysis project Ga0302319, IMG submission 203319) | Peat permafrost microbial communities from Stordalen Mire near Abisko, Sweden - Bog_T0_2 | ecosystem: Environmental > Terrestrial > Soil > Wetlands > Peat | place: Sweden: Abisko, Stordalen Mire...
GCGGTTGACGAAGTCGATGGCCGAGACCCCCTGGATCTCCTCGCAGACCCGCACGCACTTGCCGCAGAGGATGCACTTCTCGGGGTCGCGCACGATCGCCGGGCTGGAGCTGTCCTTGTCCTTGCGCTTGCGGGCGCCCCGGTAGACCCGGTCGCGCACCCCATGCTCCCGGGCCAGGTGGGCCAGGTCGCAGTTGCCGTTGCGGGCGCAGTACAGGCAATCGTCCGGGTGGTTGCTCAGCAGCAGTTCCACGATCGCCTTGCGGGTCCTGAGCACGGTGGGGGTGCTGGTGCGGATCCTCATGCCTTCGGCGGCGGGGTAGGAACAGGCGGGGATCAGGCCGTTCATGCCCTCCACCTCCACCACGCACATCCGGCAGGTCCCCGACGGGAGCAGGCCTTCCATGTGGCAGAGGGTCGGCACGTGGATGCCGCCCCGTTTGAGCGCCTGGAGGATGCTGTCCCCCTTCCTGACTTCGAGCTGCTGGCCGTTCGCTTCAAGGGTAGCCATCGGGATCCTCGTCTAGACCGGTTGGGTGAATTCGATGTCGCAGCGCAGGCAGCGACGCGCTTCGCAGAGGGCGCGATCCTCGGAGAGGCAGAGGTCCACCTCCCGGAAGTTCCTGCGCCGGGCCGCCGCCGGCAGCTGCGGCGAATGGGACCGCTCGGCGGCCTCGCCCTCCTCCTCAGTGCTGAACGGCGGAATGTAGGCCGCCGGCAGCGGCACCGAAGGCAGCAGCCGCAGCTGCTTGCCTTGGAGGTAGCGGTCGATCATCAGCGCGGCGTTCTTGCCGGCCGCCACCGCCGCGATCACGGTGCTCGGCCCGGTCACCACGTCGCCGCCGCCGAACACGCCGTCCTGGGAGGCAAGCTGGGATTCGGGATTGATCACCAGGCCGCCCCAGGGCTTGCGCCGCAACCCGTCCAGCAACTCCCCTTCGGGCTCCTCGGAAATGGCCACGATCAGGGTGTCCAGGCCGGCGTTGAACTCGCTGCCGGGGATCGGCACCGGCCGTGCCCTGCCGCTTTCGTCCTTGTCGCCCAGCTGGTTGCGCTGGAAGCGCACCCCGGTGAGCCGGCCGCCCTCGGCCAGGACCGCAACAGGCGCCACCAGGGCTTCCAGCCGGATCCCTTCCTCCAGGGCGGCCTCGATCTCCTCGGGGTAGGCGGGCATTTCCCCCCGGGTGCGGCGATAGAAGATCGTCACCTCGTCCACCCCTTCCTGGCGCACGGCCACCCGGGCCGCGTCCAGGGCGCTGTTGCCACCGCCGATGACGCCGACCCGGCCATGGGCCAGGTCCTTGTGCCGCAGGTTGAAGGCCTTCAGGAACTCGATCCCGGCCAGCACGCCCCTCACGTCCTCCCCGGGCAGGCCCAGCCGTTTGCTGCGCTGGGCGCCGATGGCCAGGTAGATGGCCTGGAAGCCCCGGCCCTTCAGGTCCCCGAGGGTGAAGTCCTGGCCCAGGGCCTGGCCGTATTCCACGGTAATGTTCGGGTTGAGCAGGTTCAGCAGTTCCTGGTCCAGCACCGCCCGGGGCAGGCGGTAGGCGGGGATGCCCGCGGTGAGCATGCCGCCCAGCTTGTGCTCCCGCTCGAACAGGGTGACCCGGTAGCCCTTCTGGCTGAGTACGTTGGCCGCGCACAATCCGGCCGGTCCGGCGCCGACCACCGCCACCCGGGCCGCATCGGCCTTGGCCGGCCGCACCGTGGGCCTGGAGCTGGCGGGATCCACCCGGTCCACCACGAACCGCTTGAGGGCGCGGATGGCGATGGGGTCGCCGCCGGTGGTGCCGCAGCGGCAGGAGGCTTCGCAGGGATGGTTGCAGACCCTGGCGCAGACCGACGGGAACGGGTTGGCGGCGCGGATGGCCTGGTAGGCCGCGTCGTATTCGCCCAGGGCCACGTGGGCCACGTAGTTCCAGACCTCGGTGCCCACCGGGCAGCCGGATTGGCAGGGCGCGCCCACCAGTTCCCGACAGGTGCCGGCCGGGCAGCGGCGCTCGTAGATGTGGGCCTCGTACTCGTCCCGGAACCAGCGCAGGGTAGACAACACCGGGTTCGGGGCGGTCTGGCCCAGGCCGCACAGGCTGCTCTTCTGGATGGCCTCGCCCAGTTCCTTGAGCGCCATCACCCCGCGCACCCGAAGCAGGGCGTCCAGGCCCTCCTCGGACCGGCGGTTGTGGGTGATGGACTGGAGGATCTGCAGCATCTGCCGGGTGCCTTCCCGGCAGGGGATGCACTTGCCGCAGCTCTCGGACTGGATGAATTCCATGAAGAACTTCGCCAGGTCCACCATGCAGGTGTTCTCGTCCAGGACCACCAGGCCGCCGGAGCCCATGATCGCGCCGAACGCCTTCAAATCCTCGTAGTCGCAGGCCACGTCCAGCGCCGGCTCGGGGATGCAGCCGCCGGAAGGCCCGCCGATCTGCACCGCCTTGCAGAGCTTGCCATTGGGGATGCCGCCGCCGACCGCGAACACCACGTCGCGGATCTTCGTGCCCATGGGCACTTCCACCAGGCCGGTGCGGCGCACCATACCGGACAGGGCGAACACCTTGGTGCCCTTGCTGCCCGCGGTGCCGGTGCCGGCGAAGGCCGCCGGGCCCCGCTGCAGGATCCCGGGCACGTTGGCGAAGGTCTCCACATTGTTGATGACCGTGGGCAGGCCGAACAGGCCGGCCTGGATCGGGTAGGGCGGCCTCGGCCTTGGCATGCCGCGCTTGCCCTCGATGGACTGCATGAGGGCGGTCTCTTCGCCGCAGACGAAGGCCCCGGCCCCCATCTTGATGACGATGTCGAGGTTGAAGCCGCTGCCCAGGATGTTCTCGCCCAGCAGGCCGTAGCTGGCGGCCTGGGCCATGGCCAGCTTCAGGTTGCGGATGGCCAGGGGATACTCGGCCCGGATGTAGATGTAGGCCTTGCTGGCGCCGATGGCGTAGCAGCCGGTGAGCATCCCTTCCAGCACCCGGTGGGGGTCGCTTTCGCACACCGCCCGGTCCATGAAGGCGCCCGGATCGCCCTCGTCGGCGTTGCAGATCATGTATTTCTGCGCCCCGGCCTGGTCCAGGGCCATCTGCCACTTGCGCCCGGTGGGGAAGCCGCCGCCGCCCCTGCCCCGCAACCCGCTGGCCAGGATCTGGTCCACCACCTCCTGGCGGGTCAGGGTCGTGAGGGCCCGCTGGCTGGCTTCGTAGCCGCCCCGGGCGATGTACTCGTCGATGGAGGTGAAGTCGATCAGTCCGGAATTGGCGAGCACCCAGCGCTTCTGATGGGCCAGGAACGGCAGCTGGTCCAGGTAGGGCACCCCGGGCCAGGGCTCGAGGCCAGGATCCCGGAACTGGCCCAGGGCCAGGTCCAGGGGCAGCTCGCCGCGGAAGAAGCGGTCCAGCAGGGCGTCCACCTTGTCCTCGGTGATGTTGCAGAACCCCACCCTTGTCCTTCCGGGCAGTTGGATGTCCACGATCGGTTCCTCGGAGCACAGGCCGATGCAGCCCACTTCCCGCAGATCGGCGTCCAGCCCCATGGCTTGGCAATAGGCCCGGATCCGGGCCAGGGTCTTGTCCGCCCCGGCCCCCAGGCCGCAGGTGCCGGCGCCGACGAAGATCACCGCCCGGTCCACCCGCTCCCGGCGCAGGCCGGCCAGGAGCGCTTCCAGTTCCGGGCCGGACTTGCCGGTGAACGGGCCGGCCTTCAGGGCGGCCAGCAGGTCCGGTCCGGGCCGGGCCGGGACGTCCCAACAGGAGGCGGAGAGGGGGTCATTGCTCCACATGGCTGAACTCCCGGTTGCGGCAATCGTCGAGGATCTTCTGCAGTTTCAAGGGCGTGACCTTGGCATAGAACTGGCCATTGATGTTCACCACCGGCGCCAGCCCGCAGGCGCCCATGCAGGCCACCACCTCCAGGCTGAACAGGCCGTCCCGGCTGGTCTCGCCGGGCTGCAGCTTCAGGGTCCGGGTGACCATGTCCAGCACCCGCTTGCTGCCCTTCACGTGGCAGGCGGTGCCCCGGCAGACCATCACGTGGTACTTGCCCCTGGGCTGGAACCGGAACATGTTGTAGAACGTGGCCACCCCGAAGATCTTGCTGGCCGGGAGCTGGAGCTGCTGCCCGACCCTCATGATGGCGGCCTTGGACAGGTAGCCGTCGGCCGCCTGCACTTCCTGCAGGATGGGGATCAGGTGGTCGCGCCCGGCATCGGGGTGGCCCTGGAGGATGGTTTCAACGCTCTTCAAGACGGCCATTGCGGCGCTCCTTTGAAGGATGAAGGGTGAAGTAGGCGAGTTTCGCCAGCTGATTGCCGATGTCGATCTCCTCCAGGGCGACGGTCCTGGGCAGGCGCAGGGGGCTGGACGAGAAATTGAGCAGGCCTTTCACTCCGGCCCGCACCAGCCGTTCCGCCACGGACTGGGTGGCCCCGGGCGGCAGGCAGAGCACGGCCAGGGTCACCTGCTCCCGGGCGACCACCTGCTCCAGGGCGTCCATGCCATGGCATTTGACCCCGGAATAGACCCGGTTGACCTTGCCCGGGTCGGCGTCGAAGGCGCAGCGGATCCGCAGGTTGGTCCGGCTGGCCTCCAGGGAGGCGATCAGGGCCCGGCCCAGGCTGCCCGCGCCCACCACCGCCACCCCGTGGATCCGGCCTTGCTCCAGGGCCTGATCCAGCCCCTGGAGCAGCCCCTGGACGTCATAACCGTGGCTGGGCACGCCCCGGGCGTCGATGGCCATGAGGTCCCGCCGCACCTGGCAATCCGAAAGCCGCATGGCTGCTGCTATTTCATGGGAAAAGAGGGAGGTACGCTCCCCGGGCTGCCGCCCGGAGAGCAGTTCCCGATAGCGGGATAATCGACCAATAACCTTGTCCGGAATACTTTTCATGATCATGGACCGTGAAAAAAATCACAACGTTATGGCTTGGCACAGGGGATGACGCCAAAAGTTTAATTCATTGTTTTCCCGCCGGGTAGGTTTTTTCGTGATTTTTATCACGAAATATTTCACCGGCCTTCAAAGTGATTTATGTTTACTTGGGTCGGATTTTTGTTTATAGTGCCGCTGCCTTTTCCATCCAGCCCGACCCGAGGAGGTGGTCATGGCCAGGATCCTCATCGTCGACGACGATCCGGATATCGTGGAGGCCTGCAGCCTGTTCCTGGGCAAGGCAGGCCACACCACCCGGGGCGCCCGCAGCCGCCGGGAGGGCATGGCGGCGGTGGCGGACTCCGCTCCGGAGCTTATGATCCTTGACGTCATGATGGAGCAGCCGGACGACGGCTTCGTCATGGCCCGGGAATTGCGCCGAATGGGCTGGAACTTCCCGATCATCATGCTCACTTCTGTGGCGGCGGCATCGGGTCTCGCGTACGGCAAGGACGACGAGATGGTGCCGGTGGAGGACTTCGTGGACAAGCCGGTGGAGCCGGCTGTGCTGGTCCGGAAAGTGGCCGGCCTGCTCCGGCCGCGGGAGGGCTGAAATGCTCATGACCGAACGGGACCGCCTGGCCGCGGAGATCAAGGCCCTGGGCCTCCGGTTCGGACTGGACCGCACCTCGCTGGTGCCCATCCTGCTGGAGATCAAGCGGAGCTACCACCGCATCGACAGCTACGCGATGCAGGTGACCGCCGAGCTGTTGGGCATCCACCCGGTGGAGGTGCACAGCGTGGTCTCTTTCTATCATTTCCTGGGCGACCGGCCCCAGGGACGGTTCGTGCTCCGGCTATGCCGGACCATCTCCTGCGACATGCAGGGCAAGGACCGGGTCATGCGCCAGCTGGAGAATGACCTGGGCATCCGCTTTGGGGAGACCACCGAGGACGGCGCCTTCACCCTGGAGTGGGCCAACTGCATGGGCATGTGCGACCAGGGTCCGGCCCTGCTGGTCAACGACCGGATCCTGACCCGGGTCACCCCGGAAGCGGTCCATGACCTGCTGCAGGACTGCCGCTCGACCGTCGGCGCCCACGCGGCCGAATCCAGGCAAGGGCCGCGGTCATGAGCGCCATCCCGACCTTCTCCGCCCAGGTGCCCGAGGCCGGCCTCAGGGCCGCCCTGGCCCTGGACCGCGCCGGCATTCTCGCCGTCATCGCCGCCTCCGGCCTCAGGGGCCGGGGCGGCGCGGGGTTCCCCACCTCGGTGAAGTGGAACCTGGCCGCCTCCGCCCAGGCCGGGCGCAAGTTCATGGTCTGCAACGCCGACGAAGGGGAGCCCGGCACCTTCAAGGACCGGGTGATCCTCATGGACCATCCCGGCCTGGTGTTCGAAGGCATGACCATCGCCGCCAAGGCCATCGGCGCCCGGGAAGGCATCCTGTTCCTGCGGGGGGAGTATGCCTACCTGCGGGGGGGCCTGGAACAGGCCTTGGCCCGGCGGCGGGACCAGGGCCTGCTGGGCCCGGACATCCTGGGCAGCGGCCTGGGGTTCGACCTGCGGATCTTCATGGGGGCGGGCGCCTACATCTGCGGCGAGGAGACCGCCCTGATCGAGTGCCTGGAGGGCTTCCGGGGCGAGCCGCGCAACCGTCCGCCGTTCCCGGTGGACACCGGCTTCCTGGGTTGCCCCACCGTGGTGAACAACGTGGAGACTCTGGCCTGGGCGGCCTGCATCCTGGACCGGGGCGCCGCCTGGTTCCGCAGCTCCGGCACCGTGCCGTCCTCGGGCCGCAAGCTGTTCAGCGTCTCCGGCGACTGCGCCCGCCCGGGGGTCTATGAGTTGCCCCTGGGCATCACCGTGGCCGAACTGCTCCGGGAGGTGGGCGGCGAGGGCGCCAAGGCGGTGCAGATCGGCGGCGCCGCCGGGCAATGCGCCCCGGCCCGGGAATTCGGCCGGACCCTCGCCTTCGAGGACATCCCCACCGGGGGCTCGGTCATCGTGTTCGGGCCCCAGCGGGACATGCTGGAGGTGCTCCGGAACTTCCTGGAATTCTTCATCGACGAGTCCTGCGGCCAGTGCACCCCCTGCCGCCTGGGCAACCCCAAGCTGCTGGAGGGGGTCGAACGGCTCCGGGCGGGCCGGTGCTCCATGGCCTACCTGAACGAGCTGCGCGCCCTGGGCGAAACCATGCAGGTGGCCTCCAAGTGCGGGCTGGGCCAGTCCAGCCCCAACGCCTTCCTGTCCATCGTGGATCATTTCCGGGACGAGATCATGGGCCGGAACGCCGTGCCGGCGCGGGCGCAGGCAAAGGCCGGGCGGTGACCATGACCGATCCGGCCCCAGCCAACCCCAGCCGCCGGGCGCCAGCCAGCCAGCAGGCCCAGGTCCTGCCCGCGCCCGCCAATGCGGCCGCCATCGGCGGCAGCGTGAGCCTCACCATCAACGGCACCGCGCTCAAGGTGCCCCTGGGCACCACCATCCTGGAGGCGGCCCGGACGGCCGGGATCCAGATCCCCACCCTGTGCCACCACCCGGACCTCTGCATCGCCGGGGTGTGCCGGATCTGCTGCGTGGAGGTGGAGGGCCAGCGCACCCTCCAGGCCGCCTGCGCCTATCCGGTCACCGCCCCGATCAAGGTCAGCACCCACACCCGCAAGGTGCGCCAGGCCAGGCGCCACGTCCTCGACCTGCTGCTGTCGGAACATTTCGGCGAGTGTTACGCCTGTGGCCGCAACCTCAACTGCGAACTGCAGAGCCTGGCCAGGGACTATGGGGTGGACGGTTTCCGGTTCGGGCACCCGGAACGGCCGCGCTTCCCCATCGACCGTTCCAGCTATTCGGTGGTGCGGGACCGGGACAAGTGCATCCTCTGCCGGCGCTGCGTGCGCACCTGCATCGATCTCCAGGAGGTTGGCACCCTCGAGGTGCTGGGCCGGAGCGACCGCAGCCGGATCGGCACCTTCCTGGAAAAGCCCCTGGGCGGCGTGGTCTGCATCAATTGCGGCCAGTGCATCAACCGCTGTCCCACCGGGGCCCTGCGGGCCAACGACCCCACCGATGAGGTGTGGGCGGCGATCCAGGACCCGGCCAAGCACGTGGTGATCCAGACCGCGCCCAGCCCGCGGGCGGCCATCGGCGAGTGTTTCGGGCTCCCGCCCGGCCGGGCCCTGACTCTGGAACTGAACACCGCGTTGCGCCTGTGCGGCTTCGACAAGGTGTTCGACACCAATTTCGCCGCCGACCTCACCATCATGGAGGAGACCACGGAGCTGCTGCTGCGGCTGCGGGAAGCCCTGGCAGGCCGCGCCGCCGCCCTGCCCCAGTTCAGCAGCTGCTCCCCGGGCTGGGTGAAGTACCTGGAGCACTTCCATCCGGACTACCTGCCCCACCTCAGCACCGCCAAGAGTCCCCAGCAGATGTTCGGGGCCGTGATCAAGACCTGGTACGCCCACCAGCACGGCCTGGCGCCCAGGGATATCGTCACCGTCGCCCTGATGCCCTGCTCGGCCAAGAAATTCGAATGCAACCGTCCGGAAATGGACGCCTCGGGGTTCAAGGACGTGGACTATGGGCTCACCACCAGGGAACTGGCCAAGATGATCAGCGAGACCGGCCTGGACCTGGTCCATCTGCCGAAATCGGACTTCGATGCTCCGTTCGGCACCGCCACCGGATCCGGGGTGATCTTCGGGGCCACCGGCGGGGTGATGGAGGCGGCCCTGCGCACCCTGCTCGAGCTGGTGACCGGGGAGCCGGTGGAGGACCTGTACCGGCATGCGGACATCACCCCCGTGCGCGGCTTCGAGGGGATCAAGCACCTGGAGCTGACCCTGCCAAGGGTCGGCCCGGTCCCGGCCCTGCTGGCCCCGCTGTTCACCGACTGGGACTGGCTCAAGGGGGCGACCCTCAAGCTGGCCGTGGCCCACGGCACCGCCAACGCCAGGCGGGTCATGGAGGACATCCAGCGAGGCGGCCCGTTCAGCCGCTGCCACTTCATCGAGTTCATGGGCTGCCCCGGCGGCTGCCTGGGCGGCGGCGGCCAGCCCATCCCCACCTCTCCCGCCATCCGCCAGGCCCGGGCCGACGCCATCTACCAGGAGGATTCCTCCTATCCTATCCGCAAGTCCCATGAGAATCCCGATGTGCAGAAGCTCTACCGGGAATTCCTGACCGAGGGCCCCTGCGGCCCGCTCAGCCACCGGCTGCTGCATACCCGCTACACCGCCCGCGGGCGCTACATTGAATGACCTGGCCCATCCCCTCCTGCACTTCATCGCCCCTACCGGAACCGGAGGCCAGGCCCTTGCGTTTACCGGGGAGGAGCAATCGATCCTGGACACGGTCAACCAGAAGGTGGCCGGGGAAGCCTCCCTGGACGACCTGCTGGAGTTCCTGTTCGCCACCATCCCCGAGCTGTACCCCTGCGACCGGATCGGCCTTGCCTTCCTGGAGGAGGATGGCCGCCGCATCGTCGCCCAGCACTGCAAGGCCCTCTACACTCCTCTGCTGCTGACCGCCGGCTACGCCGAGGATTTCGGCGCCGGCTCCCTGGCCCGGGTGCTGGACGGCAACTGCTCGCGGATCATCTACGACCTGCCCCGCTACCTGGAGGCCCACCCCAGCAGCCAGGCCACTCGGCTGCTGGTGCAGGAGGGGGTGCAAAGCTCCCTGGCCTGCCCCCTGGCGGTGGCGGACCGCCGGTTCGGGGTCATCTTCCTCAGTTCCCGGGAGCCGCGGGCCTACACCCCGTACCATGTGCGGCTATGGCTGGCCATCGCCGAGCGGCTGGCCCAGGCGGTGGAGAAGGTCTGGCGCATCGAGCAGCTCCAGTCCGCCAACCTGGCCTACGCCGAGGTGCTGGGCTTCGTCAGCCATGAGCTGAAGAACCCCCTCGCCTCCATGCTCACCGACGCCCGGGTGCTGGCGGACGGCTACCTGGGCCCCCTGGCCCCGGCCCAGGCGCAGAAGCTGGATCGGCTCATGGCCAAGGGCGGCTACCTGCTGGACCTGATCCGGGAGTACCTGGAGCTGGCCCGGATAGAATCCGGCCAGCTGGCGCTCCGGCCCGTGCTTTGCGCGTTCGTGGAGGAGGTGGCGGAACCGGCGCTGGAGCTGGTGGCGGCCCAAAGTCAGGCCCGGGGCATGACCCTGGAGCGCCACTTCCCGCCGGGCGTCACCAAGGTCCAGTGCGACCCCCAGCTGCTGCTGATCCTGCTGGCCAACCTGCTGGGCAACGCCGTGAAATATGGCCGGGACGGAGGCCTGGTGCGGATCGGGCTGGAACGGCCCGAGGATCGGCTGCGGGTGACGGTCTGGAACGAAGGTCCGGGATTTGCCGCCGAGGAGCGCCCGCGCCTGTTCCGGAAGTTCAGC
>Ga0302319_10026368_pt1 | contig 10239 bp, 2 predicted proteins | sample Bog_T0_2_FD_203319 | JGI IMG/M metagenome (GOLD analysis project Ga0302319, IMG submission 203319) | Peat permafrost microbial communities from Stordalen Mire near Abisko, Sweden - Bog_T0_2 | ecosystem: Environmental > Terrestrial > Soil > Wetlands > Peat | place: Sweden: Abisko, Stordalen Mire...
CTTCTGCCGGAGGTAAAGAAAAAGATCGCGCACACTTCCCTCATCGAGCGCCGAGAGCAGTCCTTCCGGCATCAGGGAATTTGGGCTCACCTCGGTGGAGGCGATGTCGGAGTGCTGCACGGTTACCGGTCCGGCAAGGGTTTTGAGCGTGACCGCTGTATTGTCGTCGGAGGCAATGATCCCGGAAACGGTTCGGCCATCCTTGGTATGGATGAAGGTTTGCTGGTAGTCTTTTCCGATGATCGCGTTGGGATCGACGATATTCAGCAGCAGGTAGTCCACGTCTTCAAAAGAGCCCGGCAGCTCCGGCCCGATCTTCGCTCCGTAGCCAAAGAGCGTGTGGCAGATGGCGCAGGTTTGCGTAAAGATGGCCCGCCCACGGGAGGCATCCGCGTGGAGAACGGAATAGCTGTCCAGGGACTTCTTCAAGCGCGCGATCTCTTTTTGTTTGTCAGCGGGCGAGGTCCGCATGGCGCCCCAGTTCTTCGACATCCAGGCGTCGATTTCCGGGTCCCGCAGGTTCTGCAATTGTCGCGCGACGGGCGCGGTAATCACGCTGTGTGCGAGCGCCTTTGCGTCGATCGCGCCCAGCATCGCGCGCGCGGTCGCCGGACGTCCGATCAGCGTGTTCATCGCATCGCGTGTCTCCGTCGAATCGAATGTTTTGATGCCCCCGATAATCGCGGCGGGGATTCGAGCGTCCTCGTAGTTGGCGAGGCCACGCAAGGCGGCGTCTCGGAGCGGGCCGGGCTGTTTCACCAGGTCCAGCAGGATGGGAAGTGTGTGCGTGTCCTGCGCCGAAAGGAGCGAATCCAAGGCAACCAAACGCGCTTCGGCGCCGGCGCCTGGATCGACGAGCTTCTTCCGCAGCTCCTCCAAAGCCGCGTCTCCGCCGAACGCCGCCGATAGCTCCTGCGCCTGCTGCCGCACGCTTTCGTTTGGACTCGCCTTGAGCTTCTCATAAAGGTCCGGCCAATCCTTCGGGACTGCTCGAATATGCCGGCCTTTCAGCGAGGCGTTCATCCCGCGCAGGATATTCGCCTGCGCGCCAGAGTTCTCAATTTTACCGAGCGTTTGCACAAGCACATCCAGCGGCTGCGGCGCCGCCTCCTCGGCGTGGCTGGTGGAGAACGCCAATGCCGCACTCAGAATTACCGCGCCCGCGGCTCGAAACAGGGAAATCGTTTTCATTTGGTGGAGGCGGCCGCCAACGCGGCGATGCGACGGGAGATGAATTCCTGGACCTTGGGGATCTTGCATTGCGCGAGCAGTTCGGCGCCCTTGACGACATCCGCGGCCACCGCGGGTTCCGCCGCGTACCAGAGCATCAACGGCAGATTGTGGTCCTTCACATCCTCCGCATGCGACGCGAGCCCCTGAAGGATCGGCCAGCGTTTCGCGATCTCGATCCGCTGCGCGGCGGATGCCAGGTACAGCCGAACGACCGGGGAAGAATCCTCCTTCGCCATCCGCGCGAATTCCGCGAGTTCCGCATCCGTAGGATTCCCATCCTCGCAGGCTAGTTGGATGGTCCACGCGCGAAGATACTCCAGCGGACTCTTCAGGGAGTCCAGCGCCGTGGCCTCCGTCAGGCCCTGGATGCCGTGAAGCGCCCACAAGGCACGCAGCTTCCGCGTCTCGTCCGGATTCTCGCGCAGGATCGTCTCCAGCACCGCCTGCACCTCCGGCTTCGGGCCGCGCTCCTGCAGGATGCGGCGGGCATGGCGCACAAACCAGTCGTTTGGATTCAACTGCATCTGCACGAGCTCGGCGTCGCTGGCTTTTTGCAAGTCCACTTTCACGGGCGCCACGCCCTCGTGAACGATCTTATAAAGCCGGCCGTTGGTGCGGTCCGTAAAATCGCGCTGTTGATGACACGGAACGCGGTCGTACCAATCGTTCACGAAGACAGAACCGTCCGGCCCGTATTGCGGGCTCAGGCCGCGGTACCACGGATCATTCGCCACGAGGAAATCGACATTCCGCTCGCTCTTCATTCCCGAGCCGTCGCGCACGAGCTTCTCGTTGCGCATCTTGTTCATGTGGATGTCGTGGAAGAAAAAGGTGTCCCGCCACTCGGCGGGCCATTGTCCTCCGAGATAGATCATCGCTCCGCAATAGGCGCGCTTTTCGTATTCGAACCCACCGATCGTCTTGATGTCCTCGTAAGTGAAGGGATTGATATGCGGCCCCGACTGGCGCTGATACCGGGCGCCCTGGACGCACTGCCAGACATGCGGGATCACGCAGGCCTCGAAGAAGGCCTGTCCCCGGTCATTCCAATCCACGCCCCACTGATTGCTGGCGCCTTCCGCATAGACCTCAAACTTCTTCTTTGTCGGGTGATAGCGCCACACGCCCGCGTCCAGTTTCTGGCGTTCCGCGGCGGGCGCGCCGGGCCGGCCCACATTGGAGACGGTAAAGATCCCCTGCGTCCCGTACAACCATCCATCCGGCCCCCAGGTCAAATCATTGATCGTTTCGTGCGTGTCGTCCCATCCCCATCCATCCAGCACGATCTGGGGCTCTCCAGCCGCGTGATCCTCCCCTTCCCGCAGCGGAAAGAAGAGCAGATTCGGCGGAGCGCCGACCCACACGCCTCCGTGGCCCACTGTGATGCCCGTGGCGAAAGTCAGCTTATCGTAAAAGACCGTGCGCTTGTAGGTCTTCCCCTCGCCCGTCGTGTCCTCAAAGATGATGATCTGGTCCACGGGCTTTCCGGGGCAGACGGGGTAATTCGTATTTTGAATCACCCAAAGCCGCCCGCGGTCGTCGATCGTGTAGGCCACGGGCTGAACGATGTCCGGCTCGGCGGCGACCAGTTGGGCGCTGAAACCGGGAGGGAACGCCATTTTTTTGATCGCCTCTTCCGGCGGCAGCGACTGGGTGGTGGCCACTGGGCGGCGTTTGTCTTCCAGTGGACTCTCGGCGCGCGCCGAGATGACGAGAGAGAATGCTAAAACGAGAAGTGCGCCTGCTTTCATAAGCGATGGGGTCAAGAGCGGGGATTTTGGAGGAACTGCAGGAATACGTGAATCACGACGTGAAAAGAAGAGCGAAACACGGCCTCGCGCGCTTGTGCCTTTGCGTCAGAAACGAGTGCATTTGCGCCATGCAGGGCGCCGGGGAAGAACTGGGCAAGGCAGCCTTCTGCTACTTGCGCAGAAGGACCTCCGATTTCACTGCCTCAGGATTTCGAAAGTTCGTCAGCCACGGTGACAAGCTTTTCCCGAACGCCGGGAATAAACGAGCGCGCGCGGTGAACCACGCACAGACAAACGCCTTGCCGTTCGAAGAAGCTCACCGAATGCGTCTCCGCATAAAGGGTGAAATGCTTCAAGGCTCCAATGGGCAGGCGCCCCGCCACCTGCGTCACTCCGGGCGCGAAGGCCAGCAACTCGGAGGATTCGAATCCATCGGGGAAGTCACCCGCATGCACATTTTCATCCCGGCGGGAAATCACGCATGCCTGGATGCCCGGAAGTGTGGAGACGTGCCGGCAGACCGCCGGCAAATCCAGAAACTCATCCGTCATGAAAAGATTCTGGAGCACGTCCTGGTCAAATCGGGAGAGCGGCAAGGGCGGAGGCGCCGGGATGGATTCCGGCGCTGGAATCCCCGCCTCGGCTTCCGGCGCGGGCGGGACGCGCAAAACCGGCAGCTTTGGAATAGTCAGCGCGATCTTGGGCGGCGTGGGACCAGGCGCCTTCTCATCGGTTTTCTTCCCGGCAATTCGCGGCGCGCCTTTCCTGGACTTCGCACTACCAACGCCGCCGTCTGTCGAACCGGTTTCTGCCGCGGGCGCATCCGGGCCTCGCTCCGTGGGAATGGCTTCCGGCGCGGATGATTTTGTCTCCGCGCGCTTTGCCTCTCCGCGGCTTTCGGCGGGAGTTGCCGGAACGGGAACGCCCTCGGAAGCGGTGGCAAATGCGCGAGGAATCGAAGGAGGTTCGCCGCCGGCAGGCGCCGACGATTCCACCGCGGACGATCTTTCTGACGGTGACGCTGCGGCTTGCGTATCGATTGCGGGAGCGAAACCAAGAATTCGCGGAGCCGGAATGAACATCGGCCGAATCATCGGCGGACGAATGAGCGCGGTCTGTTCGCCAAGCGACGTGGACTGCCCGGAGTCCGATTGGGGATCCTCCTGCTTTTGCGTTTCGGGCGTCGCAATCGGAGCGTCCGCCTCTTCCACGTTTTTAACCGGAAGCGCCGAAGTCCCGGCTGCCGGCGCAGACTCTGCAGCGCCGTCCGGCTCTGACGGCAGATCGAGAGTCTCCTCATCCGGCTCCGCGGAGTCTGGCGGGCCAGAGCCTTCGTTCAGAACAGGAGCGGGGCGCGATGGGACTGTCGGCGAGACGAAATGCAGGCCATCGGCGGCGTCCGCGTTCGGCGTGGGATGGCCCGGAATCGCCGCCACGGCTTCGGCGCTTTCCTCGAATGGCACGGCAAAAGCGGATGCGCGCGATGCTTCCAAATCCGGCGGGGGCGGCTTAGCCACGGCATCGCGCTTGGGCGCGCTTTCCGCCGGCGGGGCCGGAAAACGGAACGCTTCATTTTCCTGCGCGCGGGGCGCATTGTTTCTCGGCGGTTGAGTGGAGACGTGGCCCGCCCACGCCAGAGGAACCGGTGTCGTCGGGGCGCTGACGATCGAGGCGCTCACCTGAATCGGAGGAGGCGCGAAAACGCGAAATGTCGGGATTTTCAGCGCGAACGACTGGTTGCCTGGCTCTGCCTCCGGAGTCTGCTCAGCGGGAGGCTCCGCCGGCTTCTCACCGGTGTGGGAATCCACCGCAGCCACGGTCTCTTCCGATGGCGCCACGGCCTCGGGTATTTCGATAGGTGACGATTCCACCACGGCCTCGAGCGGCGTCGATGCATGCTCAGGGCTGGCATCGGGCGCCGGAGGTTCCGGGAGCGCGGCGTCCGCCGCTTTGGGCTCGGCATGCTCTGACTTCGGAGCCGTTTCCATGACCTCGACGCCAGCGGGCTCAAGAGAGGCCGGACTGTCGTGCGGCGCCATTTCCGCGACCTCCGCCGCTGGCGCCAGCGCCTCCGGAGCGGCGGTGACGACGGCGCTCGCTTCCTCTGCCTGAGGCTCGGGCGGAATCGGCAGGACACCTGGAACTTCGGGAGTGGCCTCTGTCATCTCCGCCCGAATCTTTTCACCATCGGCATCCGCCGGCGGTTTGACGGAAAGCGCCATCCGTTCGCGCTCGGATTCGGGCAGATTCCTGAGGATTTCCTCCAGCGGGATCGACACTTTCACGTCTTCCCGGACGACGAAATACTGCATGTATTTGGAAGGGAGCGCCGCGATGAAACGAAGCGAACTGATCTCCACGGCGCCCGATGCAAGTTGCGGTTCGATCTGCGCGAGAGGCAGCTCTATTCCGAGACTTTCGCGCATCCGCGGAAGCTCTCCCGCCAGAATTTCCTTCGGGCAATTCTTCAGGATGGCCGGCAGGCTCAGCCAGATCCTATCCGCCGCGTGCGTCGGGCTCTCTTCGTCCGTCTGGAGCGCCGAATCCTCCGAAGTCTCAGGGATGGATCCAGTCAGCGCGGTCAGAGAGACGAGGAGGGCCGAGATCGATTCGTCTTTCGGGGACGCCGTGGCCCGCTCGTCAAAGAATGGAGCCTCGAGCGCCTCCGCTGGATTTGGAATCTGCGCTTCAGCCAGCATGGCAGGCTCCAGCCCTTGCTTCGGTTCGCTTTGATTCGCGCCCGGAATCGCGGAGATCTCCACCCGTTCATTCGGCGCATCCGGCGCGCTCAGCGCGGGTGCGCTTGCTTCCGGCGCGCCCGGAGCCGGCTCGAGCGGAGCGATATTTGAATCGATCGGCGCCACCGCCAACGGAGCGGCGGGCTCCGATTGGGAGCTGGGATGCACGGATTCATCGACCGTGTGTTCCTGGGCCGCCACCGCGCCGGGTTCGGGTCTCCGCGGCTCTTCTCCTTGCGGCGCAATTTCCGTATGGGCGATTTCCGCTTGGAGCGAAGTCACCGGCTGCGAAGCGCTCGCATCCGAAAGTTCCGGCACGGCGGATCCCTCCACGGGAGCCCCGATGCCCACTGACAAGGTTGGTTCCGAATCCGCCGAATCCACCGAATGCGGCGGAGGCGCCGTGGCCGCCGTGTGGGGCATCTCCGCGGGGAAGGAAGGAACTTTCTCCGCTTTGGGAGGAGAAATCGATTCCAGGTTCGAAACGATTCCCTCGACCAGCGCCGCAGGCGCCGCGATCTTGAGCGTGTCTTCGAGAACCTTCGCCGCGCTGATTTCCGGCTTCTTTGAGCCCGCTCCTTCCGATGCGCTTTCTGCGGCATGAGGCAACTCCGCGGGAAGCGTGGCCGAAGCCCCGGATTTCGAAACCGGCCCCGATGGCGATTCGAGATTCGCGAGTTCCGCTGGCGCCGCTTCGGCCGCCCCGGCCGGCCCTTTGCCCAGCTCCGTCTCTTTCAGCGCAATTTCCGCTCTGGCGATCTCCGCTATGGGAGGGGAAACCGATTCCATGCTCGAAACAATTCCCTTCACCGGCGCTCCGGTCGTCTTGTTCTTGAGCGGTTCTTCGAGAACCTCTGCGGCGCCGATTTCCGGCTTCCTCGGCCCCACTCCTTCCGGCGCCGTTTCCGCGGGACGCGGCAACTCCGCGGGAAGCGCGGTGGATGTCGCCGCTTTTGAAACCGGTTCCGTTGGAAATTCAAGATTCGCAAGTTCCGCTGGCGCCGCTTCGGCGGTCTCGATCGCCGTGCCCAGCCCGTTCCCGAACTCCGTCTCTTTCAACGCAATTTCCGCTCCGGCGATTTCCGCTTTGTGAGGAGAAATCGATTCCACGCTCGAAACCATTCCCTTCACCAGCGCCGCAGGCGCCATGGTCTTGAGCGGTTCTTCGAAAACTTCCGCGGCCCCGATTTCCGGCTTCGTCGGCCCCGCTCCTGTCGATGCGGCTTCCGCTTTGGGCAACTCCGCGGGAAGCGCGGCAAACGTCCCGGCCTTCGAAACCGGTTCCGGTGGAAGTTCAAGATTCGCGAGTTCCGCTGGCGCCGCTTCGGTGGTCTCGATCGCTGTGCCCGGCCCGTTCCCGACCTCCGTTTCTCTCAGAGTGAATTCCGTTCCGCCGATCTCCGCTTTGGGAGGAGAAATCGGTTCCGTGCTCGAAACGATTCCCGCCGCGAGAGCTGCGGGCGTTTTGTTCTTGAGCGTTTCTTCCAGGACCTCCGCGGGCAAAGCCGCGATCACCGTGGCGTCCGAAACGTCATTCGATGGCTCCTGGCCCCGGGGATCTTTCAGCGTCGCGGCAAACGGCGGCGATGCGCTTGCGCCAAGGTTTTCCGGTTTCGCCTCGACCGGCGCAACCTCCGAATGCCCAATCTCCGCTTGGGGAGCGAAAATCGCTTCCGCCTTCGAAACGCTCTCTTTCAGCGGTTCCAGCGGCGCCGTTGCCTCGCGCTCTTCTTCGATCGCATCCGTCGCGCGGAGATCAGGTTCCTGAATTTGTCCAACTTTCGGCGCGATTACTTCTCCGGGCGCCTCCAGTTGGACAGCGGCGTCCGCCGTGGACTCGGAAATCCGCTCGACCAGCGCCTCCGGAGTGACGGGCGACTCCGCGATCTCATGGGAGGTCTCCAGCGCGCGGCCTTCCATCGGCCTCAACTCCGCTTCCAAAACAGGCGTCCGCCCGGCGGTTTCCGCCGCGGCCAAAACCATTCCGCTCTCCGCTCTCCAGCCTCCGCTCCCGGCGAGCTTCATCCGCAAAAGACTCAGCAATTGCGATTTCACGACGCTTTCTTCCAGAGCTTCAAAGTTCGAGGGGTGCGCAAGACTAACGCCTGCTGTTTGCGCTGTCTCTGGTTCGAAGGTGCTCAGCGCCGATTGCTGGCTATTCGGCGCCTCCTGGGCCTCCTTCCGACCTTCATCCTTTGTTTCGAAAGTCGTCAGCAACGATTGCTGGAGCGCGATTTCCGCAAGGGCCGTCACCAAATGCAAGGGAGCCATCTGTTCAGGCGGCGAAGCGGTTTCCCCCGCGGCCTTTTGCGCCAGGAGCTGCCGCAACTTCTCTTCCAAAACTCCCTCCGCGCCAGATTCGGAATTCTCCTCGTCCGACTTCAACGGCCGGGTTTCCGCCTTGGCCGCTATCGCAGGGAATGGAATGACTTTATCGGATCTCGGCGCCGCGGGCTCGGTTGGCCGTTCGAGCGCTTTTCCTTCCCTGGCATCGGGAGGCGCAGGCTCCGGCGTCGGTGAAACGCCAGGCCGGCTCTCCGGGGGAACCCGTCGCAAGGGCGAGGGTTGGGCCTTGAGAATGTTTTCCTGGAGAGTTTTCGATATCGCCGGCGGTGTAAACGGCGGCGCTGCCGCCCGCGGCTTGACTTCAAACGCGTTCGGCGGCGCGGCCCCGGCCGCCCCCGGCTTTGACTCGGACTTGTGCGGCGGCGCCGACCGCGGCGCGGGCGTGGGAGTGCGCATCGCCAAAGGAACGCGCGTCGGGAGCATTGCAGGCGGCGCTTCCGAAGGTGTAGGAGTCGGGCGCGACACCTTCCCGGGAAGCGGGACCGCTGGATTCGATCGCATCAGACCGATTTGCTCGACGAGCTTTTGGAGCGGAAGCCGAACATCCATGTCTTCCGCCGGCGTGATCTCTTTGCGGAAGATATCCGGACAAAGCGCGGCGATGCGCGACAGCGGAACGACCGCCCGGCCGCGCGCGATATCGGAGGAGAGATCGCCGATCTTGAACCTCATTTCCCTTCTCGCATCGTGCGCTCCGGGCTTCAGCAATTGCGTCGGAATGCGCGAAAGAACGTCCCCGAGCGTCAAAACGATTTCACCCGCGACCGGAGGCGCGGGCTGAGGTGTTTTCCTTTCGGAAGGCCTCTCTCCCGCCTGTCCCGAGGGCCGTGGGCCGGGATGCACGGGCGCCGCGCCACCCCGCGGCACGTAGGCCTTCGGGTGCAGAAACACGGTGAGATCGGGCGCGGAAGCAGGGGCGTTCCCGCCTTCCGACGGCGGCGTCTGGCGCCCTTCGTCCATCCTTTCGTCCCCTTGCGGGGGCTTGTTTTTGAAAAGATGGTTGAATAGGCCCATGAAACACTAGTGGTCTTCTGCGGTTACTCGCAGAACTTCCTCCAGTGTCGTAATACCCTCTCTCGCTTTGTCAATGCCGACCATCCGGAGTGTTTTCATTCCTTCGCTCACGGCTTGATTCTTAATGACCGCCGCCGACGCGCGTTTGATGATCAATCGGCGAATCGCCTCCGAGATCGGCAGCACCTCGATGATCGCCGCCCGGCCGACATATCCGCGCCGCTTGCAGCGGTCGCAGCCCACGCCGTGATAGAACGTCGAGCCGTCGTCTTCCAGCTCCAGTTTATCGAAAAGCTCCTTCTCCGGGACGAAGTCTTCGCGGCAGTTCGGGCAGACGCGCCGGATAAGACGTTGCGCGCAGGTCAGCAGGATGGAGGACGAAATCAGGAAAGGCTCGATGCCCATGTCATCGAGACGCGTGATCGCGCCCGCGGCATCGTTCGTGTGCAGTGTGGAAAGCACCTGGTGGCCGGTGAGCGCCGCTTTGACCGCGATATCGGCCGTTTCATTGTCACGAATTTCACCGATCATCACGATGTCAGGATCCTGACGCAAAATGGACCGCAGGGCGTCGGCGAAACTCAGGCCGATATCGGCCTTCACCGCCACCTGATTAATGCCGGCAAGCTGATATTCGATAGGATCCTCGACAGTCACGATGTTGTACTCGGGACTGTTCAGCTCCGAGAGCACCGAATACAGCGTGGTCGTTTTTCCCGAGCCCGTGGGTCCGGTGACCAGGATCATCCCGTGCGGCGCGTCCACCGCCTTCTTAAATGTGCCCAGCGTGTATTCATCCATGCCAAGCTGCTCGATGGAGCCGGAGAGCGCTCCCTTGTCGAGCAGACGGATGACGATCTTTTCCCCGTAGACCGTGGGGAGAATGGAGATACGCAGATCCACTTCCTTGCCGGAAACGCGAATCCGAAAGCGTCCGTCCTGCGGAAGCCGCCGTTCGGCGATATCCAGGCCCGCCAGAATCTTGATGCGCGAGGCGATCGGCATCTGCAGCGCCTTGGGCGGCGAACTGGCCTCAATGAGCGATCCATCCACGCGATACCGCAGTTTGAGCTGCTTTTCGAACGGCTCGATATGGATATCCGAAGCCTTTTCTTTCAAGGCTTGGACGAGAATGAGATTCACGATCTTGACGACCG
>Ga0302319_10026369_pt1 | contig 10238 bp, 6 predicted proteins | sample Bog_T0_2_FD_203319 | JGI IMG/M metagenome (GOLD analysis project Ga0302319, IMG submission 203319) | Peat permafrost microbial communities from Stordalen Mire near Abisko, Sweden - Bog_T0_2 | ecosystem: Environmental > Terrestrial > Soil > Wetlands > Peat | place: Sweden: Abisko, Stordalen Mire...
TCCGAGTCCATCGCGGATTGGTCGCCGTCTGCGGCAAGCTCAGTCGCTCCTGTCCTCGACGGCGACCAATCCGCTTGCTCTCCCCGCGAATGTCTTAAGGCGAAGTCGCCAAGCGATCCGTTTCACGGCCCGCGCGAAAGGCCAACTTAACTGCGCCGCGCCAGGAGTTCCCGTATCGTCGTCGCCAGCTGCTTCACGTCATAGGGCTTTGAGACCATCGCCTGGAAGCCAAAACTCGAGAAATCCGAAAGAACTGGGTCGTTTGAATAGCCGCTGGAAACGATGGCGGGCACGCTGGGGTCGATCTTGCGAATCGCCTCGATCGTCGTCTTGCCTCCCATCCCGCCCGGTATCGTGAGGTCGAGAATGAGAAGACCGTAGGGCCTCCCCGCACTCCGGGCACCGATGAATTCGCGGACGGCCTCGGCGCCGTCCTTGGCCAGCGTGGCCTCGAGGCCCATGCGTTTCAGAAGTGTCGCGCCGAAGCGCCGGATGCTCTCGTCGTCATCCATGAGGAGCACCCGCACGGTCCCGCAGGGGCTGAGCGGATCCGACGGGACGCTTTCGGACGCCTGCGCCGCAGACGAGTCCTTCTCGGCGGCGGGAAGCCACGCGGTGAAGGTCGTGCCGTGCCCGGGCGCGGACGACACCTCGATGTCCCCCTGGTGCTTCTTCACGATCGAATACACGGTGGCGAGCCCCAGGCCGCTGCCGGTCGCCTTTGTCGAGAAATACGGGTCGAAGATCCTCGGGAGGACCTCTGGGCTTATGCCCTCGCCGGAATCCGCTATGGTGAGCCGGATGTAGCGGCCCGGCGCGAGCGCTGCCCTGAAGCCGGCCTTCAAGGTCTCGTTTCGAAGCGTGATCCGCACGACCCCGCTGGCCGGCATCGCCTGCACTGCGTTGAGGACGAGGTTTTGGATCACCTGGGCGGTTTGGTCCTTGTCCACGCTGGCGTTCCACAGGTCCGCCTGGAAGTCGAATTCGCTGCGCGCGCTCGACCCCCTCAGGATGAACTCGGTCGTCTCACGCACGATGTTCGTGAGGGCGATGCTTGAGCGCACGGGGCTGCCGCCCTTGGCGAAGGTGAGAAGCTGCTGGATCAGGTCGCGGGCTTTGGCGGCTCCCTTCGCCGTTTCCCGCATGGATTCGCCCGCCGCCTCCATCACCCTAGCGTCAAGCATAGCGAGCGAGATGTTGCCCATGATGATCGTCAGCAGGTTGTTGAAGTCGTGGGCAATGCCTCCGGCGAGCACCCCCAGCGACTCGAGCCTTGCCGCGTGCTGCACCTCGCCCTCGAGCTTCACCTGGCGCTCAAGCTGGCCGCGGATCTGCTCGGTCTGGCGGCGCACGCGCCGGCGGAGAGCGGTGACCCAGCCGAGGCCGAGCACGACGCAGCCCGCGAGGACTGCTGCCGCCTCGAGTGCGCGTTGCTGCGTAAGGAGGCGCGCCTTCTGGAACACCTCGATGTCCGCCACCGAGCGGAGCCTGAGCTGGAAGCCGCGGGACTGGCGGGAATCGTTGTAAGTGACCCTGTAGATGCCGGTCAGCTCGAGACCGGTGCCCTCGGTGAGGGCTGCGCGCGCCGACTTGCCCTGGGCCTCGTCGAGCACGGCCTCAAAAAGCGTGCCCCCGTTCAGGAGTGTCAGCCGTGTCTGATCCGGTTCAACCAGCGTGCCAAGGAGGAAGCCTCTCATGCTCACCAGGTGCGAGTCGAGCGCCACCGAGAGGCGCGACGGATCGGCCACGGCCACGGCCGCGGGCTGGGGCCCTGTGCCGAGCTTCCGGTAGGACGCCTCGCGCAGCACCTCGCGGACCCCCTCCGAGCCTAGGATCCCCACGGCCTCGATCCGATCACCGGGCGACAGCGGCGCGGTTTCGCGGCTCAGCACCAGGATGGCCGAGCTTCCGTCTTCGATGTAGAACAGGCGGCCGGGAAGGGAGTAGATCACCGTTCCCGCCACGTGGACCCGCGTCAGCTCCCTGGAGGTGCTCAGGCGCCGCAGGGCTCTAAGTGAACGCAGGGGCAGGTCGTAGGCGTTGGCGGGCGCATCGTGCTCGACGATGATCTCGGGGAGCGAAGGGGTGCGGACCACGATCCCCTTGATCCGGCCGTTCTCATCTGTCACGGCCTCGCAGATGCCGCGCAGGCGGATGAGGGACCCGGGGGTCGCGTCGAAGGTGATCGGGGAGACAAGCAGGCCGGTGAATTCCCCGCTGGGGGTGACCGCGTGGATTCGTCGGACGTCGCCTTCGGACTCGGTCCACTGGTAGAAGCCCAGCATGTCGACCATCTGGCCGTCCTCCTCCCCCGTGATCGCCTGGTCAAACGTGACTTCGCGGACCGGAGGGGTGTCCATGGAGCCCAGATCCCAGAATCGCCTGATCTCCACGGCCGGGGCAAAGCCGCCGTTGTAGGTCACGCCTTCGATCCTCAGGTACTTGTTTCTTTGGGGGAGCTGCATCTGCCCGGGAACGTAACGCACGCGGATCCCGCCGGTGATGTCCTGAAGAAAGAAGAAATCATCGCCCGGCAATGCCCACGTGACCACGCCTGAGATGTCCGCCGGCCGGCCCTTTGCCGCGTCCTCGGGGCTCAGCTGCCGGATCTCGTCCACCCTGGTCAGGATCTCCTGCGACAAACCCTTCGGCTTGATCCTTCCGGGGTCGACCACCACGCGGAACAGCCCGGACCGCATGGACCACTGGGCGTTAGCCACAACGATCCGTCCGACGGCCTCGACCTCGGAGCCGGCCCGCACACGCTGCTGCTGGACAGAATGGACCACCACCTGGCCCGTGTCATCGCGGACGACGAGCTGGGAGCCCGGATCATCGGACTGCACGGTGCCCCGAATCCGGACGTCCCTGTCCGTCGGCGCGACGTAAAGCTGGTCGATCGGGGTCAGCGGGGCGTCGAAGGCGTGGGCCTCTTCGATCGAGCCCACGATTTCGACAACATCCTGCCTTGAAGACCAAAGCTCGATCGACATCTGTGTCTTGGACGGGTCGAAGCGCGAGTGGTAGAGCGCGGTGATTCGGATGAACTTGCCCTGCCAGTCCGGAAGGGACCGGGGGTTGTCCGGTTTGATCCACGCGATCGCCGGCTGGTCGTCGTAGTCTTGGTCCTGGATGACGAGTGCCAGGCGCATGTGGTCGTCGTCGATCAACCTTTCGCTGTCCACATAACCCTCGACCGTAACGATGTGGTTGTTGAACGCGGTGGCGTCGCAGATCCGTCCCTTGGCGTCCATGGCTCCGGCGGGCTCGAATTCGCGCAGCACGGAAACTGTCACGTCGGCCGCGTCCAGACCCTTGGAGGCCATTATTTTTCCCTGGATCCGGACCCGCTGCCCCTGCCGGAGCACCGGCGGGTGGGCAGAGTACATGAAATATCCCATGTGGCCGTTGGTCTCGACCCAGAGATTGCGCCACCGCGGGTCGCTATAAGCCACGCGGCACACGACGTCCAAGGTATGGGGCACGGACCTCTGGTCGATCGACAGCGCCGTGACCTGGTCCGGGTCGGTGAGGGTAGGGCCCTCAACCGCAGCCGCCGGAACCGCCGCCTGGAGCACGATCGGCGCCAAGATCAGCGCTGCAAGGAGTGCAAATCCTATTCCTAGGTGGTCGCGTGCAGCGGAGAAGCGCCTTTGTTCAGATGTCAATCGGGATTTCCCATTTGAATCCATGTTTTGAGTGAGCTGTGGGATCGGGTGGAGTGAACATATAAAAATCTGCTCGGTTCTCGGCTGAAGTTCAAGTTTTGGTGCTCCGGAGTGCCTTCATCATGTAGTTTGCGGCTATTGGGGCCGCCACTGGCGCGGCAGCCGGCGAGATCCTTGGCAATAGGGGACACTACGCCCACGGCCTTTGAGATTGAACTGCACGGTTGGAGGAATGGGGCTCATCCGGGAGCCGGCATCGGCAGCCTCAGGCGGTCGATCGCACAAAGGATCGCCAGGAATAACCTCCGGGGCACCGCCACCTCAGCCAGCTGGAAGACCACCCGGCGGGCATGGCGAACGATCTTTGCCCCAATCTTGATCAATTTCTCCCGAGTCGTTGTCAGGGTCCAGCGCTTGATCTCTCGCGGCAGGACCAGCTGTCGAAGGAAGTTCCCAAGGTTGTAGGCCAGGACGAAGAGATGCAGTCGGACCTTGTTGTCGTCGAATTCGTGGCACGACAGCCGCGTCCACTTCACCGCATTCTTGCCCTCCTTGATCCATTGCTCGGCGGTTCCCCTCTGATTGTAAAACCGGACGACCCGTTTTGCCGGTCGGATGAGATTCGTCACGATGAAGCCTACCCGAGGGAACAGCTCGCCTTTGTGCCATTCGACCTTGGCGACCACTCGACGGGACCGGTTCCAGCTCTGCGCCTGGTAGGAGAAGTCGGAATAGCGGACCAAGGGCGCATTCGAGGGACGGCCCACCGGCCGGGTCAAGAGCGGCTCGATCTCCCTCTGCAAGACATCGTTTCCCGGAAGGCGGATCGCGTAGTCGTATCCTTCTGCCTCCAGGAACTCATAGAGTTCCGGCTGGGCGAATGCGGCGTCGGCTCGAAAGCGGCAGGGAAGTTCCAGATCGCGGTAGCGGGCTACGACCGGCTCCAAGACCTCCCTCCAATCCTTAGCGCTGTGGACGTTGCCCTCCCTCAGGATCGAGCGTTCGACATCGCCAAACTGGTTGAAACAGAAGAGGGGGTGATAGCAGGTGCAGCCGAAATGCCCGTTATAGGCCGTGCCCTCCTGTTTTCCGTAGGTCTCGCTGACGGAGCTGTCCATGTCGAGGATCACCTCCCGCAGTTGCCGATGATCGCGTAACCGATCGATCCATTCGCCAGAGAGGTTCGCCAGGGTCGCCAGATTCCGGGTCTGTGCCAGCACTTCGGTCTCGAATCTCGCCATTTGGCTGGTGGACGCGGCCGCGTGCTCGGTCGCACGCCCGCCCACCACGTGCCGCATGATCGGATCAACCGCGAGCCGTTCAGCGTCGTTTGTATCTTCATAGCCAGCAAGCCGGCTGTATATAGACTGGCGAATCAGGGCCAGCATCGAGTGCTGGGTGTTCTTGCCGGTCCGCCAGTCGTTTAGCACACGGCCGCCCATCGACGTCAGTCCGAGCACCTCGTCCATCTCTCTATAGGCAAGTAGCCCCGCGTCGGAAGAGATGTTGGCGCCGTGAAATTCCAACGTCAGGCGTCGGTCAAAACTCAGCTTCAAACCCTCATTTTTGGTCGCACCCATTGGATTTCGTGTTCCCAAGGTTTTATGCGTTGCTATACCATTCACTCTCAAATTGTTACGCATCATTATTGTTAGCAGTCGTCATGCCAATCTGGGAAATCCGGGGTACACATTGCCCGCTGTATCGGTCGCGATCCCCGTTGGCTTATTGAATGATGCGAGGACACCTAAGCCGTCCGCCGAGCCCGACGTGGTTACGCTCCCGGCAAGAAGGGTCGACGTCCCCGAGGCGGCTATCTTCTCCAACGCATTACCGTAAGTTGCGTAGACGTTGCCTAAGGAATCAAGCGCCACGCCATTGGGCCCGTTTGCGGTTCCCGGCAGAACTAATGTGCTATTGGAATAAGCCAGCGGAAATGAGGGAGTCGCTGATGGGGGTGAGGTGGACGCCGGGCCCGATCCTGAGGCATTCGCGGCGACGACAGTAAAGGTGTAAATTAGTCCGTTCGACAGACCGGAGACCGTTATCGGCGACGAGGTCCCCGTAGCGGTTACCGCGGGCCCGAAGATAGGCGTCGCGACCACTGTGTAGTTCATGACCGCCGTTCCCCCCGTATATCCTGGTGGCGCAAAAGTCACTGTGGCCTGTCCGGTGCCAGCGGAGACGGAGATGTCAGTAGGAGCCCCGGGGAGTGCCGCTACCCCACTTGCGGCAGTAATGTTGATGGTCAGGCTACCGGAACCGTTAGCTGCAGGGTTCAATGCTCCAAGCGTAACCTGGTATGAACCCACGTTGCCCAGAAGGGTGCCTGAAATGATGCCCGTTACGGGATCAATGCTGAGCCCTTCGGGAAGGCCGCTAGCGCTGAAATCCGTGAGGGCTCCGGTGAACGTCGTTGTATAGGTGAAAGTTTGGCCATAGGTGCCGCTCGCGGACGTTGCGCTAGTAAACGTTGGAGGCGTGAGCGCGCCCCAGCGGATCGTATCGTTGGCAGTGTCTGCGACGTAAAGAGTCCCCTGGCTATCGACTGCTACACCACGAGGTTGGTCAAATTTGACGGAATTCCCAGATCCATCGGCTGAGCCGCTCACGCCGACTGTACCCGCCAAAGTAGTCACCACTCCAGCAGGCGTTATCTTGCGAATCAAGGAGTTGTCGAGATCCGCAACGTACACGTTTCCCGCACTGTCTACTGAAGCGCCATAAGGGCCGTTAAAGCGCGCGGCACTGCCTGTTCCGTCGGCCGAGCCAAGCGCTCCCGGGCTTCCAGCTAGGGTTGTGACAACACCTCCACTGGTAATCTTGCGTATCGTGCCGTCTTCAGCATCTGAGACGTAGATATTTCCTGTACTGTCAACCGCTATGCCGCATGGATTGTCGAAACGGGCGGCGCTGCCAGTACCATCTGCGAAAGCGGCGCTGCCTGCGGAGCCGGCAAGAGTCGTCACAACTCCTCCGGGTGCTATCTTGCGAATCGTGTAGTTGTTGGCATCGGCGACGTAGACGTTGCCCGAACTATCGACCGCGACGCCGATTGGTCCATTGAAACGAGCGGCACTTCCTGTTCCGTCGCTAGAGCCTTTTGAGCCAGGGCTTCCCGCCAATGTCGTCACCACGCCTCCGCTCGTAATCATCCGAATAGTGCAGGCGGTGTAATCCGAAACATAAACATTTCCCAGAACATCCACAGCTATTCCGATAGGCGCCTCAAATTCCGCTGAATCTCCCGTACCGTCGGCGGACCCCGGCCCATCTCCAGCCAGTGTCGTCACAACCCCTCCACCCGTGATCTTGCGAATTCTCAGGTTGTTGGTGTCGGCGACGTAAACATTACCAGATTTATCCACCGCGATACCATTGGGGTTGTAGAACAATGCTTCGCTTCCAGTTGCATCCTTGAATCCTACAAAGTCGGCGGTGCCCGCAAGCGTGGCAAAAGTGTACGGCGTTGCGTAGTTGCTCTGCGCGTGGAGCACCACCGAGGAGGTGGCGGTTGCCACCAATCCGAGCATAAGCTTTGTGAGCGAGGTGAGCAGGGCCTGGGAGCTGCGATTGCCGATAGGATTGGGCAGCATGGTATAAGGATTTGGGAGGTGGGTCACGCTGACGTAAACAAGCGTTGGTCTATTTGCTTACCCTATAATATCAACCCTATGCAGACCTATGATATGTGGGGAGTTGATAGGTAGCCTTTGGATAGGTTCGTACGCGACGCGCCGACATAACGACAAACCTACCCGCTTGAACCGCTACTCTGCCTCTCGGTTTTATCGAAATTTTTTATATCGTAGTGAGTGGCCAACTTGAGGTGAGGTGGCCCCCAGAAACTGGACAGGGCGGATCGTTAAGTCCAAACCAGAAACACGATCCCGAGAATGTCCACGAAACGACGTCAGCATAACCCTGAGTTCAAAGCGAAAGTTGCTCTTGAGGCCCTGAAGGGCATCGAGCCAGTACACGCCATTGCGGCAAAGTACCAGGTCCACCCGGTGCAGGTGAGCCAGTGGAAGAAGGACCTGTTGGAGCGCCTCCCCGAGGTGTTTGCGACCAAGCCGCCGCCAAGTGCGGCGGAGGCGGCGGCGAAGGAGGACCGCCTGTATCAGAAAATCGGCCAGCTCGAGGTAGAACTCGACTGGCTTAAAAAAAAATCTGCGGAGCTCAACGGCTGAGAAGCGCAAGATGATCGATCCGGAGCATCCGAGGATCTCGAGGGCCCGGCAGTGCCGACTGCTGGGCCTACCGCGCTCGACGTCCTATCACCGGCCGAAGCCGCGGTCGGCGACGGACCTTCGGCTCATGCGGGTGATCGATGAGCTGTACCTGCTCTATCCGTATTACGGATCACGGCAGATGCTGCGCACCCTGCGCAAACAGGGCTATACGATCAACCGCAAGCGGGTACGGCGCCTGATGCTGGAAATGGGCCTGGAGGCCATCTATCAGAAGCCAAACCTGTCACGGGCGAACGTGCAGCACCGGATCTACCCGTACCTGCTGCGCAATTTAAGAGTGACCCGACCGAATCAAGTCTTCGCTACCGATGTGACCTACGTTCCGATCCAGGGCGGGCACATCTATCTGTGCGCGGTGATCGACTGGTACAGCCGGGCAGTCCTCGCCTGGGAGCTGTCAAACACGCTGGACGCGACCTTCTGTGCGAACGCAATGCAGCGGGCGATCGCTGAGCACGGGGTCCCGGACATCGTCAACACAGACCAGGGCTGCCAGTTTACCTCGGAGGAGTTTACCGGGCCGCTGCTCAAGCTCGGCATCAGGCTCTCGATGGATGGCAAGGGCCGTTGCCTCGACAACGTCTTCGTCGAACGCCTCTGGCGGACGGTCAAATACGAGGAGATTTACCTGAAGAGCTACCGTTCCCAGATCGAAGCCTACGCCAACCTGGAAACCTACTTCCAGTTCTACAATGAGGACCGGCCACACAGCGCCTTCGGCGACGCAAAACCCTTGACCCCGATGGAGGTCTACCGGGGGGCCGAGCTGATCGCCGTCAACCAATGAGTCGCTCCGAGTCCATCGCGGATTGGTCGCCGTCTGCGGCAAGCTCAGTCGCTCCTGTCCTCGACGGCGACCAATCCGCTTGCTCTCCCCGCGAATGTCTTAATCAGTTTACTCGGTCCACCTGTCCAACCAACGGGGACCACCTCAGGCTGAAGGTACGGCCTAGTGTAACCAATCTTGCTCGGAAATGCCCCGAATACGCGATCGGGCAAACTACGTGCTTCTATGGTCTATGGTCCCTTGACTTCGAAGCCAATAGTCTCGGCCACCATGCTGCAGGCAGCCGCGGCTCACCTGGCCGATTGTTGTTACTAGAGGACTTCGCTCCGCAAGTCTAAACGCCGCTAAGCTATTGAGTTTGGTCGTATGTTACAAAGATTGAGGCCTAATAGTATTCCGATTGCGCCTTGTTTTTCCGAGACCGATAGTCCGCAAAACATTGCCACCTAAAAATTCAGATCCATTCCGCTTTTATGCAGGGTACCTTCCGTCCGGCGAATATTTTCGGATGATGGCTGATGACCTTGTTGAACTAGCAATTCATGAGCCCAACGCTTCATTGGCCAGACACAATTTGTGCTTTATCGGCCTCCTTGCGTTTTTTGAAGCATTCGCGAAGGACCAACTAGGTTCGATTCTAAGTTTGTCGCCAACGGCGATAGACAGATTGCGAGTCGCGGGATATCGAACGGAAATCACGGCGCGCGAAGCTCTGAATCTTCGGGACGAAATCGAACACCAAATAGGTTTTCTAATTTCACACCGACTAGACTTGGGAACGGCGAAAGCAATTAACGCAGCCTTCACGCTCGCAATTAAGGTGACGCCGTTTGCTAAGAAGGAAGTGGAAATATACGATAAAATGCTTAGGGACCGTAACCTAATCATTCATCACGGAGCCACTTATACCACAGCATACCTCGAACAAGCATTTGATGAGATCGATCCCAAGCAGCGTGTTGCTCACGCCTATGCGATCAGACTTTCAGGATCCGATGTTGAGAAAGCCGCGAGTTTTCTAAAACAGGTTGCTCACGATTTAATCGATGCATCAGCTAAATCTCTTTCTCGGTCGGCGACCGCAGATGGTTCAATAGCAGACGAATCTCGTAGGAAGGCTATTGAATTTACAAATGTATGGGGAGAAGAGGCTGCTAAGATCGACGCCGAACTCGATCGCCAGATCGCAGAGTTTGAAAGAGCCGCCACGCGAAGCGGCGGCGATGTCAAAGAATGAAGAAGCGGGGAAGCTGCTTGTGGAAAAGGCTGTTAATTGACGCAGCCTTCAGGGCAAGTTTTTGAGTTGTCCCCTGTCATCCAAATCTCGTCCGATGACAATGCCATTGACGGAAAGAACAGTAGCAGAAAAGCTTACAGATTCAATGACAGTTTAAATCCACTGTTGGGAGCAGTTTCACTCCCCGAAGAACCTGAGCATGGCGCTGGCCGCGGAAGCGGCGGAGCTGATGGAGCATTTCCTCTGGGCCACTCCGGAGGCGTCGCGGGACGTGGCCAATGATCCCGCGAAGA
>Ga0302319_10026371_pt1 | contig 10238 bp, 11 predicted proteins | sample Bog_T0_2_FD_203319 | JGI IMG/M metagenome (GOLD analysis project Ga0302319, IMG submission 203319) | Peat permafrost microbial communities from Stordalen Mire near Abisko, Sweden - Bog_T0_2 | ecosystem: Environmental > Terrestrial > Soil > Wetlands > Peat | place: Sweden: Abisko, Stordalen Mire...
TCCACGGTTTTCTCGCCAACACTTATACCGAGTCGTCCATGGCGCCGTGACACTGGGAAATGCTCTTTATGGGAATTGTGAAAAATATGACTCTTCTCCCACTGATCGCCGCCTCGATGATGCTGTTCTCCGCTTCCGCGCCCATTTACGCGGGCGGCATTCGGATCGGAGATACCCCCGCTCGGCGCATCGCCAAAGACTCGACCGTTCCCGGCAAGAATGTGGAGGGCCAGTGCCTGCCGTTCGCCAATGCGCTCCATGCGAAATTCCAAGCCGCGGGCATTCCATCGCAGGTCGTTTCCTTTCAATACGAGACGCTGGCCGCGCCGCGCGAAATTCTCGGGGAGCAACGGGCCGTGGCGCCGATCAATGAACGGGGAGGCCTGACCGGGGCTCACGCGGTGGTGATTTATGAAGACGACGGGCGCATCTACGTGATGGACAACCAATCCTGGCAGCCGAAATGGATTCATGAGGCTTCAACGATCGACATGGCCCGGCAATTTGCCGGAATGGATATCGCCGTGGGCGAGGCGCGCGTGCTTGGGACTGCGGGGCACGCGACGGCTCGGGGAGGGCGGACGGCGCCTGCGGTTCGGGCTCAACGCCCACTGCTGGCCGGGAAGTGAGACGCGTGGGGTGACCTTGCGCGGCGCAGAGGTGAAAGGGTCACAGGGTGACAAGGTGAATGGGTGAGTGGGTGAATGGGTGACGCCCGCGGATTTGCGAGACATTCATGACGCCCGCTTCGGGCAATCCGAGGAATTCGCGGCGAAATGCAGGAGGAGCCCGGATGACGGGAGACTTCACTGATGACGAATGACGATGGCGGGCGGGGAGCGTTTCGGAGATGCCGTGGAGGATGTGTTTTTCTGCGCATGGGTGACACACCGAGGCATCGGCGGAGCGATGCCCTCCAAAAACCGGGCCGACCTCCCGCCCCAGGCAGCGATCCCGGAGTCGTGGCACACATGGCGCCATGGGGAAATGACCACTACGAACGACTCATTGGAAACGCCCTCAGGGGGTATTTATTGAGAAATAGAGGGAAGACGACAATCCCGTCATTGGTGGGGGATTATCCCCCGTAGCGCGATGAACTACGGTTTTCTACCCAGCACTTATACAGAGTCATCCATAGCGGCATGACACTGGGAAATGCTCTTTATAGTTATTATGAAGAACATAAATATCCTTCCGTTTATCGCCGCCTCGATGATGCTGTTATCGGCGTCCACGCCCATTTATGCGGGCGGCATTCGGATCGGGGATAGCCCGGCGCGGCGGATCGCCAAGGACTCGGCCGTTCCCGGCAAAAACGTGGAGGGCCAGTGCCTGCCGTTCGCCAATGCGCTCCATGCGAAATTCCAAGCCGCGGGCATTCCATCGCAGGTCGTCTCCTTTCAATACGAGACGCTGGCCGCGCCGCGCGAAATTCTCGGGGAACAACGGGCGGTGGCCCCGATCAATGAACGGGGAGGTTTGACGGGAGCTCACGCGGTGGTGATCTATGAAGATGAGGGGCGCACCTACGTGATGGACAACCAATCCTGGCAGCCGAAATGGATCCACGAGGCTTCGACGATCGACATGGCCCGGCAATTTGCCGGAATGGATATCGCCGTGGGCGAGGCGCGCGTCCTGGGAAAAGCCCGCCGCGCGGCGGCTCCGGGACGACGGACGGGGTCCACGGCGTCCGTGGTTCGCGCTCCACGCTCACTGCTCGCCTACGAGTAAAACCGAAGTGGTAGCGTTGCCGACGAGCCGGTCTGGCCGGTGAAAGTCGAGGAAAGCGAGGCATACGAGGCAGGCTCTTCGGGGCGACAGTCCGGGGAGTCTATTGAGAGGCAGAGGGGGCGCCGATCCCGCACGGATGAGGAGGATTATCGGTCGCGACACGGTGAACTGCGGATTTCTCCCCGGCGCATATACAGATTCATCCCTGGCACGGTGACTCCGGGAAATGCTGTTTATCGGGTTTATGAAAACCAAGAAACTCCTCCCCCTATTCGCCGCCTCACTGATGTTGTTTCCTGCGATCATGCCCATTCATGCGGGCGGCATCCGGATCGGGGATACCCCGGCGCGCCGGATCGCCAAAGACGCGAGCATTCCCGGCAAACACGTGGCGGGGCAGTGCCTGCCGTTCGCCAATGCGCTGCACACGAAGTTTCAGGCCGCCGGCATTTCTTCGGAGGTCGTTTCCTTTCAATACGACGCGCCGCGCGAACTGAGCGGAGGCGGATTCACGGGGGCGCATGCAGTGGTGATCTACCAAGATGATGGACGTATCTACGTAATGGACAACCAATCCTGTCAGCCGAAATGGATTCACGAGGCTTCGACGATCGATATGGCCCGCCAATTTGCGGGAAAGGATCTAGTCGTGGGCGCGGCGCGCGTGCTGGAAAATGCCCATCCCGTAGCGGCTCAGGGACGGCAGGCGGCGTCCACTGCGCCCACCCTGCGCGCTTCCGTGGTGCGCACACAGCTCGCCTGCCAGTAGAACCAGCGGCGGAGACCGCGGGATCCTCGAAATTTAGCCGCCTTCCGAGGAAGTCGCCGCGAGCTTCGCTACTTCCAATTCCTCCCCCGAGAGCACTTCCAGCCGCACGCGCGCGGTTCCGGCGTCGAGCATGGCAAGGTCAATCGCCGCCCGCTTGCTGACATCGATGATCCGCCCTATGGAATACGGCCCCCGATTGTTGATTCGGACAATGACGCTCCGGCTATTTCTGAGATTGGTGATACGGACAAACGTGCCGAAGGGCAAATGGCGATGGGCAGCCGTCAAATCGCCGGCGCGGTAACGCTCTCCGTTCGCGGTCAGCCGGCCGATCCACCTTCCTCCGTACCACGACGCCATGCCTGACTGGGACGCGGGGCAATCGTTCTGCCCCGGAGCCGGCAATTTCCTCGCATTGGCGCGCATGCCAAAACAAGTCAGAAGCAACAGAGTCGCAAGCAGATGTGGACGGAGACGACGGAAGGGCAGGGTCATAAAAAGGCGCGGACATTACCGGCGATCTCCCATGCGTCAACGAATTGTTACAAATAAGCGCCGCTTATTAACAATGCCCGACTATAAGTAATGGCCACTGGGGCAGCCGTCCGCGCCCGCCGAAATATTCCCCCAGGCGCAAATTTGGTCAGGCGCCGCCGGTGACGGTAAAGCCCTGGGCGCGCAAATCCTCGGTCAAATCCTTCTCCATTTGAGCCGCCGCGTCATAGGGCATCGGGTTCAGATGCTCGAAGAGCTCGGGCATCAAGCGAATGCCGTATTTTTTGACGGTCCATGCCGATTTGTAGCCATGTTTGTGGTTCTCGAACCGGTGTTCGACCGGAAGCCCTGTCATGCCGACGTAAACGCAGGGTTTCGAAGGATCCCGATGGGGGTTGAGCCGCAAAACCGAAGGGTGTTCCGCCACCGCGTCATCCAGCAGGATGACATAGACATTGTGATGGTGAGTTTGCCTGGGGACTGGCAATCTAGAAAAAGGAGATTTCCACTTCAGCCGCGCCATCGTCGGGCTGGGGGCATTTCGGAGCAGGCGGGGTGGGAGCGGGAACTTGACCGGCCTGGACGAACCTCCGCTGCGCTTCCAAGAGGGCTTGCTTCAACTGGGTGTTTTCGATCGTCAAGTCGGCTATTTGCCGGTCGCGTTGATGCAAAGAACGGGCCATTTCCTCCCGCAAAGCGGCGAGCGCGCTTCGGATGACTTCGAGATCGATGCGCAGACGGGTGCGCTCGCCGGTGACGGTGGCAAGCTTCATTTTATAGGCCTCTCCTTTCATGGCCTCATTCGCGAGGCGATGGCGCTCGGCCCGCAAGGCCGCGATACCGGCATGGAGATGCCCCAGGTCCTCCCGCGTCTTCTCGAAAACCTGCTTCAGCAAGGCGAAGTCATTGGATTTTCCCGCAAGCTGCCTTTGGAAATCCGCCGCCAGTTCGTTGGCTTGCTGCACGTCGTTTTGCAGCGCCTCGTAATCGGAAACGAGATTCGCTGAAAGACGGGGATCGGGGCGGCAAGCTGGGTTTTCGAGACCATCCTTCCCGGCATCTGTAGGTTGAAGAGACATGAAACGCGCTTCGGCTTTTCCTCAAAAAAGTGAATTCGACAACTGGGCAAAAGCAGCAAGGGCGCCATCAGGGCCAAGTTTGGGAAAGAGGGTGAACCCGCGGTTTGCGGCTGAGAGAAGTTTAATTTTCACCCCTTGACATTGTTCCGCGCGGGCGGAGAGTGGCGTTAGCTCCAGCGAATCCCGAAACCTGACTCGGCAAAATCGTTGGAGCTTTTTCGTGGATTGAAGAGGATGCGGCGTGGCAGGATGCGGCATGAGGAGCCGCCAATAAAAATGATCCACGTCATCGCCATCATCACCACCAAGCCGGGGCAGCGCGATTCCGTGCTGGAAGCGTTTCGAGCGAACGTGCCCGCCGTGCTGGCCGAGAAGGGATGCATCGAATATGCGCCCACCGTCGATTCCAGCCCTGTGCTCAAGTTCCAAACCGCGGCCGGTCCGGATACGTTCGTGGTGATCGAGAAGTGGGAGAGCATCGAGGCGTTGGAAGCGCATTCCACAGCGCCGCACATGGTGGCCTACAGCGCCAGGACGAGGGATAGGATCGCGAATCGGACGATTCACGTTCTCTTGCCGACGTGACATAAATCATCAGGGGATTTCCGCGATCGAATCAGGAATATGCCTGATTGACTGGCGAGGAAAAAACGATCACACTAGTGTCCGGCAATTGGGGGCGCTCCTCATGGGATTTCGCCCTCCGAACACCAATCTCCCCATGAACCGGCGATACACCCAGAGTGAGCTTCTGCCATGAATGCGCGTGATGCAGCTTCTGTTGCTTCGATTCATCCCCTGGTGGGCGTGCCGGAAAATGTGGAGAGCCTTCCACGGAAACGGGTCCCCGCGGGGCATTTCTGGGCTTCGGTCAAATGGGCTGCATCCGTGATGAAATGGCTGGTCATCTCGATCGCGCTTTTCGTGATGGGATTCCTTTGCGGGGTCGCGGCCGCTCTGCTGACGGTGATACGTTTCACTGGCGGAGAGGTTGCCGTGGAGTTGCTGATCGTCTGCGGGGCGGGATTTCTCATTACGCTGTGGGCGTCCGGCGCTTGTTGGGAGAAGATGCGAGGGGTGTCGGCACGGCGTGGACAGGGATAGGCGCCGGGAAAACGAGAGGGCGAAGAGGACGGATGGGACCTCTATCAACGGGAGCCGGCGTAAGCGTCGCGCAGGATTTGCATGGTGTGGCGGACCTGGATCGGTGAGCCCAGTTTCGCCAGGTGGGCGCGCAGTTGCGTGAGGCATCCGATGTTGCCGGAGGCAACGACGGCGGCTCCGGCGGCGATGACTGCCGCGGCCTTTTTCCCGCCGAGGGAGGCGGCGATCCCGGGCTGATCGAGATTGTAGGTTCCGGCGCTGCCGCAGCAGATCTGGGGATCGGCGAGCTCGCAGAGTTCCACGCCGGGAATGGCGCGCAAGAGATCGCGCGGCTCGCGGCGGACGCCCTGCGCGTTGGCGAGATGGCAGGCATCGTGGTAAGCGATCTTCAACGTGCGGCTGCCGCCGGCGGGCGGTTCACGCAAGCCGAGCCGGTGGAGAAACACGCTGACATCGAGAATGCGTTTTCGAAACGCCTCCGCAAGCGGTTCGTCCGCGGCGCCGCGGAGCACGAGGTGATACTCGTGCATGGCGGAGCCGCACCCGGCGGCGTTGGTGAGAATGGCATCCACATCGGATGGAAACGCGGCGATGTTGCGTCGCGCGAATGCCTGGGCGGCTGCGAGGTCTCCGGTGTGCCAGGCGAGACCGCCGCAACAACCTTGCGCGGCAGGCACGACGACCTCCACCCCGTTGCGTGAGAGCACGTCAATCGTGGCCGTATTGATATCGGGATCGAGCACCCGCTGGGCGCAGCCGGCCAGCAAGGCGACACGGGCGCGGCGCTCGCCGCGGGCCGGTGTGACCACCGGCCAATTCTGCGCGGGCGGAATCTGAGCGGGCGCCAGATCGAGCATGGGGCGCAAGCCCGAAGGGATCAAGGGACGGAGCATTTTTCCGAAGCGTCCGAGCCAGACCGCGAAACGGAACCGCGCCGGGAAGGGAATCGTCTGCGCGGCGATCATGCGCCGGAGTTTTTCGCCCACGGGACGCTGCATCTTTGACCGCATGAGCGCGCGGAACGGGCTGATCAGGTCGCGATAGGGAACTCCGCTGGGGCAGGCCGGTTCACAGGCCAGGCAGCCGAGGCAACGGTCCACGTGCGGCTGCGCGGCGGCGAGCGGAAGTGCGCCTTCGAGCACCTCTTTCATCAGGACGATGCGCCCGCGCGGGGTGTCCATCTCCTGGCCCAATTCGCGGTAGGTCGGGCACGCGGCGAGGCAGAAGCCGCAATGGACGCAAGTCTCCACCGCGTGCGCCATGGGGACGGTGAGCGGGCCGAATGTCTGAGGGGGGATTTTGTGGAGCAAGGGAGGAGATTGCGGAATGCGGATTGCGGATTGCGGATTTGTTACCTACGCGAGCGCCGTCCGATTACATGCCGTATTCGGGGTCGAGGGGAGGAAAGCGGTTGAGGGGGTCGAGGGCTTGCTTTATTGCCTCGGAAATGGCGGGGCGGGTGTGCTGGCCGAGCCAGAGGGGCGCGTCGCCGCGCAAGGTTACGCCGGAGAGATTCAGCGTCCGCAGGCGCTCGTCAAGCTCGCGGGCCTGGGCCGTAGAGGCGAGCGAAACGAAGGCGAGGTTGGCGCCGGCGCTGAGGTGCAGCCGCGCGCCCTCGATGGACTGGACAGCCTGATAGAGAGAGACGGCAACGGATGGGGAGAGCGCGATTTTCGCCAGGGGAGAGTCGGCATGGCTCCAGTGAAACTCGCGCAGGCTCGTCCAGAGGAGCGCCGCGGCGTCTTCGGAGAGAACTTCACCGGGCCAGCGGGCGAAGACTTCATGAGTGATGGCTTCCAAGGCTGCGCGAGGTCCGGCGAGCCTCGCGAGGATGCGCGGGTCGGAGGGGGTCACGTCGAGGGCGTCAAACTCGAATCGCGAGTTCGATGCGTCCGTGAGGATCTTCACCGCGGCATCCGGCGTGGCGGCATCCAGCCTCAAGGTGAGCACGGAAGGCGGGCGCGGGAAGACTTTGAAAGTGATCTCGGCCAGGACGCCGAAACGGCCGAGGCTGCCGACGAAAAACTTGGGCAGGTCGAATCCGGCGGCGTTCTTCACCACTTTCCCGCCCATCCGCATCAGGCGTCCGGTTCCGTCCACGAAGCGCACGCCGAGGATGAAGTCGCGGAGGCCGCCGAAGCGGAAACGGCCCGGTCCGCTCAGGCCGGAGGCCACCGCGCCGCCGAGGGTGGCGCCGGAGTCCACGAGCATGGGATCGAAGGGCAGATACTGCCCGCGCTCCCCCAGCGCCGCGGCAATTTCTCGCAGCGGCGTTCCGGCGGCCGCGGTGAAGGTGAACTCGCTGGGATCGTATTCGCTGATGCCGCGCAGCCCGGCAGTGGAAAGTTTCACCACGTCCGCATCCACCGCGGAGAGGCGCGGTTTGGTTCCGGCGCCGACGGCGAGCACGCGCGGCGCCGAGCGCACGGCGTCGGCGAGTTCCTCGAAGGATGCCGGAGCAAGGACGGCGTTCATTCGCGGGAGATGACGCCGGCTTTCTCCAGCGGATGGAGGCCGTGATGCTGCAGCGCCGGGGCCTCGGAAGCGGGAAACATCTTGCCGGGATTGGCGATGCCCAGCGGATCGAACGCGGATCGAATGCGTCTCATGCAGTCGATCTCGTCGGCGGAGAACATCGCCGAGAGATAGTCGCGTTTTTCCATGCCAACGCCATGCTCGCCGGTGATGGAGCCGCCCATCTCGACGCACATTTCCAGGATGCGCCCGGCGAGCGCTTCCGCGCGCTGGAGCGCGCCGGGCTGGCGGCCATCGAAGAGGATAAGCGGGTGCAGATTGCCATCGCCGGCATGGAAGACGTTGGCCACGCGAATTCCGGATGCGCGCGCCATTTCGCCGATGCGGCGCAAGGCTTCGCCCAAACGGCGGCGCGGGACGACGCCATCCTGCACGATGAAATCGGGCGACAAACGGCCCACGGCGCTGAAGGCGCTCTTGCGCCCTTTCCAGATGGCGATGCGCTCCGCGGCGTCGCGCGCGGGGCGAGCCTCCACGGGCTGGCTGGCGGCGATGATTTCGTCGAGCCGCTCGCGGTCCGCCGCGACCACTTCGCGCGGGCCCTCGAGTTCCACGATGAGCACCGCCTCACAGCCGGGCGGATATTCGGCATGCACCGCCGCCACGGCGGCTTCGAGGGCCAGGGCGTCCATGATTTCGATGGCGCCCGGCAGGAGGCCGCTGGCGATGACCGCGGAGACGGCGTCGCCGGCCTGCTCCAGAGTGCGGTAACCGGCGAGCACGGTATGGAAACATTCCGCGCGAGGCAGGAGTTGCAGGGTGATTTCCAGGGCGATCCCGAAGAGACCCTCGTTGCCGGTGAAGAGTCCGCACCAATCCGGCCCCACGGTTTCGCGGCTCGGACCGCCCCACTCGACCACCTCGCCCGTGGCCAGCACGGCCTGGATGCCAAGCACATGATTGGAGGTCATCCCGTATTTCAGGCAATGCGCGCCGCCGGAGTTGAAGGCGACATTGCCGCCGATCGTGCAGATGGACTGGCTGGAAGGATCAGGGGAGTAATGCAGCCCGTAAGCGGCCGCGGCCTGGGTCACGTCCAGGTTCACCACGCCCGGTTGGACCACGGCGAGGCGCTGCGCCGGGTCGAGCTTCAGGATACGATTCAGGCGGTTCAGGGCGATGACGATGCCGCCGGGGACCGGCAGAGAACCGCCCGACAGGCTCGTGCCGCTGCCGCGGGCGACAAAGGGCAGCCGCTCCGCGCGGCAGAATCGGACGAGCGCGATCACCTCCTCCGCCGTTTCGGGAATCACGACCGCAATCGGGCGCGCGCGGAAGGCCGTCAATCCGTCGCTTTCATAGGCGGCCAGGTGTTCGGGCCGCTCAAGAAACCGCCCCGGCGGCATGATCGCCGCCAGGCGCTGGAGCAAGGTGTATTTAAAGCCCATCGGGGGTATCAAAGGCTGGCGCATGCAGCGCCCATGGCGCAAGCTAGCGCAGGATTTCCTTCAACGCCGCGAGCACGAGATCGACATTGCGCACCGTGGCGCCGTGGCCCATGAGGCCGATGCGCCAGGCTTTGCCAGCCATGACGCCGAGACCGGACCCGATCTCGATGCCGTATTCTTCGAGCAACCGCTTGCGCGTGCCCGCGTCATCGGCGCCGGCGGGAATATTGACGCAGTTTAGCGTGTGGAGGGAGCGCTTCGGGACGTAGGTGATACCCATGGCTTCGAGGCCGGCTCGGAGGCGCCGGTGCATTTGCTCATGCCGCGCGATACGGTTTTCGAGGCCCTCCTCCAGCACGATGCCGAGCGCCTCGTGCAACGCGTAGGTCATATTGATGGGCGCGGTGTGATGGTAGACGCGTCCGCCGCCAGCGCCGCCGGTGTAGTATTTTCGCAGCATGGAAACATCAAGATACCACGACTGGACCTTGGTCTTCCGCGCGTCCATGCAGGCGAGAGCGCGCTCGCCGAAGCTGACTGGCGAAAGGCCGGGCGGACAGCTCAGACATTTCTGTGTGCCGCTGTAGATGGCGTCGATGCCCCAGTCATCCACCCGCAGTTCATGGCCGCCCAGGCTCGTGACGGCGTCCACGGCGAACAACGCGCCGCGCTCGTGGATCGCGCTGGCGAAGCCTTCGAGCGGCTGGTGCGCGCCGGTGCTGGTCTCGGCGTGAACGATGCCCACGAGCTTTACCTTGGGGTGCTGCGCTAGGGCCGCTTCGAGTTGCTCCAGCGGGATCACGTCGCCCCATGCCGCTTCGAGCGGGTGAACGACGGCGCCGCAGCGTTCCATCACGTCCTTCATGCGTCCGCCAAAGACGCCATTGACGCCGACGATGACCTCGTCCCCGGGCTCGATGAGATTGGCGGCGACGCATTCCATGCCCGCCATGCCGGTGCCGCTGACGGGAAAGGTGAGCGCGTTTTTCGTGCGGAAGATCTCGCGCAGCCGGGCGCAGGCCTCGTCCATAATGGCGAGATATTGCGGATCGAGGTGGCCGAGGGTCGGCGCGCCGAGGGCGCGGAGGACGCGTTGCGGCACGGGACTGGGGCCGGGGCCGAGGAGGATGC
>Ga0302319_10026375_pt1 | contig 10237 bp, 8 predicted proteins | sample Bog_T0_2_FD_203319 | JGI IMG/M metagenome (GOLD analysis project Ga0302319, IMG submission 203319) | Peat permafrost microbial communities from Stordalen Mire near Abisko, Sweden - Bog_T0_2 | ecosystem: Environmental > Terrestrial > Soil > Wetlands > Peat | place: Sweden: Abisko, Stordalen Mire...
CGGAAACGATAGAGGACACCGGGCTGTCGCCGTCTCTGATCGAGCATCTCATTTTCAAACTCCTCTACTTTCGGGGAGATATCCTGGGGCGGGATCTAGCGAGCGCGATCGGGCTCAAATTCAGCCTAATTGACGATCTTGTGGAGACCTTGAAGCGGCAGCATCTGCTGCAGGTGAAACGCTCGCTGGGAATGGGGAATAGCTCGGCTCTATTTGCACTCACGGAGGAGGGCCGCACGGTCTGCCGGGAGTGCCTGGACTCCAACCAATACAGTGGGCCAGCGCCGGTGCCGTTGTTCCAATATGCCTATTTCGTGCGCCAGCAACGGCGACGGGACGGCTGGCTGACGCCCAAAGATCTGGCCAAGGCGTACAGCCGCATGGTGGTCACCGAGAAACTGCTTTCGCAAATAGGCCCAGCGGTCAGTTCCGGGAATTCGTTCCTGATCTACGGCCAGCCTGGTAACGGCAAGACTTTTCTTGCGGAGGCGCTGCAGCAGGTAGACGCGGATGAAATCTACGTCCCCTATGCTATCGAATCGCAGGGCAATATCGTCCAGGTTTACGATCCGAATTATCATCACGCGGTAAAGCGTGACGAGGAGCCGTCCGCCTTTACGATGCACGAGCAGAACGATGGCCGGTGGATCAAATGCCGCCGCCCGTTTATCGTCACCGGCGGCGAGTTGACGCTGGAAATGCTGGATTTGAATTACAACAAATCGTCGAAAGTTTACGATGCTCCCTATCAGCTAAAGGCCAATAACGGGATCTATCTAATTGACGATTTTGGCCGCCAGAAATGCACACCCGCCGAAGTTCTGAATCGTTGGATTGTTCCCATGGAGCGCCGGACGGACTTCCTGACTTTTTTGAGCGGGGGAAAAATGACGGTGCCCTTCGAGACCTTTCTTATCTTCTCGACCAATTTGAAACCGGATCAACTGGGAGACGAGGCGTTCCTGCGGCGAATCCAGTATAAGATGCTGATGCGTAGCCCGGATGAGGCGGAGTTCGTCAAGATTTTCCGGAGTTTTTGTGAATCGAAGAAGCTTCCCTATCCGGAGGACCTGCCGCTCCAATTTGTGGCCCGGTTTTACCATGCGACGGGCAAGAAATTTCGTCGCTGCCACCCGCGTGACGTTATCTCGCACGCCATCGACCTGATGCACTTCGAAAAGTTGCCGTTTCGTTTGACCGAAGAGATCCTGGTGCGCGCTTTTGAGAGTTGTTTTACGCAAGACGTGGAATAGGGATCGTTGCGCCGTGTGCCTAAAATAAGGTGTGCGACCCGTTACAACCGCTTGTATTCCCCTCCTTTTAATCGCTGGAATGCTGCATGCCGATGAAGGTATGTGGACGTTCGATAACCTTCCGCTGAAGCCGCTGAAGGACAAATACAACTTCATCCCCACACCCCAGTGGCTGGATCATGTGCGTCTTTCCAGCGTTCGCCTGAGCGATGGCGGATCGGGTTCCTTCGTCAGTCCGCATGGACTTTTGATGACCAACCATCACGTTGCGCGGGCGCAATTGCAGAACAACTCGACCGCCCAGCACGACTACCTGCGGAACGGTTTCTATGCCGCAACCGAAGGCGAAGAAATGAAAACGCCAAACCTGGAAGTAAACATTCTGGTGTCGATGGAGAATGTCACCAGCCGGGTCTTGGCATCGATGCAAAAAGGAGAGAGCGATCAGGAGGCACTGAAGGCGCGCAAGGCGGTGGTTGCGGGCATAGAACGCGAAAGCATGAACGGGACGGGCCTGCGCTCGGATGTGGTCAGCCTCTATCAAGGCGGCGAGTACTGGCTCTACCGCTATAAGAAGTATACCGACGTCCGGCTGGTATTCGCGCCGGAGCAACAGATTGCATTTTTCGGCGGCGATCCGGATAATTTCACGTACCCGCGCTACGACCTCGATATGGCGATTTATCGCGTATATGAAAACGGCAAGCCGATCGACAGCACCAACTATCTGAAGTGGAACGCCAAGGGAGCGGGCGATCACGAACTGGTCTTCGTTTCCGGAAATCCGGGTAGAACGGAGCGGCTTAATACTCTGGCTCAACTGCTCTACCAGCGCGATGAGGCGCAACCTCGCATCCTCGAACTGTTGAAGAATCGCATCCAGGCTTTGAAGGACTATTCGGCGCGCGGACCGGAACAGGCGCGTCAGGCGGGATCTATGATCTTCAGTTTGGAGAACTCGCAGAAGTCCTTTCGAGGCAGCCACCAGGCTTTGCTAGACCCGCAGATTGTGGCCAAGAAGCAACAGGAAGAAAACGACTTTCGCGCCCTGGTGAAATCCCACCCGGACTGGGAAGCCAAATACGGCGGCGCTTGGGATGCCATCGCGGCCAGTTGTCAGAAGCTGATGTCGCGGCAGGATCAGCAGATGTTTCGCGCACTCGATTCGCAGCTGTTCCAGTACGCGCTGCAAATCGTGCGCTATGTAGCGGAGGTGAAGAAGCCGGATGGCGAGCGCCTGGCTCAATTCCACGATGCCCAGTTGGAATCTTTACGGTATCGGTTATTCGCGAAAACCCCCGTCTATCCCGAGTTGGAAGAAGCGCGCCTGTCAGCCAGCCTGGCTCTCGATCTCCGCAAGCTTGGACCGGACGACCCGTATCTAAAGGCCGTCCTCGATGGACGCACACCCGGCGATGCGGCGAAGCAGTTGGTAGGCGGTACGAAGATGGCCGATCCGGCGCTTCGTAAGTCTCTCATAGAGGGCGGGCCAGCGGCCGTTGACGCGTCCACTGATCCGATGATCGTGGTTGCCCGCAATGTAGATCCGCTTAGCCGCGAGATGATTAAGTGGCAAGAGGATAACGTGCAAAGCGTGGTGACACGCGCCGGCGAGGAACTGGGCAAAGCCCGCTTCATGGCATTCGGGAAGTCCACGTACCCGGACGCGACCTTCACCCTCCGGCTGTCCTACGGAACCGTTAAAGGGTATCCGATGAATGGCACGGTGGCGCCGCCAAAGACGACGTTCTACGGTCTTTACGACCGCGCCGCGAGCTTTAACTTCGATGGACCGTGGGCGCTGCCATCCCGCTACACCGAGGGACGGGAGAAACTGAAGCTATCCACCCCGTTCGATTTCGTCACCGACAACGATATTGTGGGTGGCAACTCCGGATCGCCGGTAATCAACCGGGACGGGGAGGTGGTGGGATTGATATTCGACGGGAATATCGAATCGTTAGCGGGGGATTATGTTTATAACGAAGAGAATAACCGCTCGGTTGCGGTTCACACGGCCGCGATGACCGAGGCTCTGCGCAAGCTATATGGAGCCGGGAAGCTGGCCGACGAACTGGAAGGCGTAAATCGGTAGTCCGCGGGCTCAGCGAGACGGCGCGTAAAACTGGTATTTAGCGCTGTAGGGCACGCGCACCTGGTCCCCCGCATGGGTGGCATCGCAAGCGTGCGAAGCGGGATCGGGGGCAACGCCGCCTTGGGTGTCTATGCGGTGAATGTAGGCCACTTTAGCGAATTGTTGGGTGCCGCCATTCGCCTTAAGCTGCAGCCAATCGACTGCATTTTCCCGCGCCGCCTGGAAATGCTTCGGGTTGCTCGCTTTCACGACACTACCGTCCGTGGTTTCCCAGGTGGGCCCCCTATAGTGGTGAACGGTCAGATTCTTATCGTTCAGGCCAATGAGGATAGCATCGGGATCGGGGCCCGCCCAGGTGAAGGAATTTCCGGCGCCGGCCTTGCAGGTATAGATTTGGACGCTACTGGGCAACGTCTTAAACTCGAAGACTTTTTCGTGGCCCGGAGGAGTTACCAGATCCGCAGCGCCGGGAAGATTCTGCGCGCTGGAACAACCGGCGAACGACAGGGCGGTAAGAAAAAATGTCGAAATCTTACATAGCATCGGCTATTCTCTTCTCGAAAGTATACACTTCTGGTGTATTCTTATGATGAATTCAGCAAAGTCGGCTTATGCCCCAAGACGTTTTTATCAGCTATCGAAGCGAGGACAAGTCCTGGGCGGACCGGCTGTGTGAAACGCTGGAACGCCAGAACATCACTTGCTGGATGGCGCCGCGCGATGTTACTCCGGCACGCGAATGGGCGGAAGCCATCGTCGATGCGATCCAGCATTGCAAAGCTTTTGTTCTCGTCTTATCGTCGAATTCGCTGCAAGCGAGGCAGATCTCCCGCGAGGCGGAGTTGGCCGACCGGCAGGGTCTGCCGATCTTCACGTTTCGCGTGGAGAATGTCGATCCTCCACCCGGCTTGATGTACTTTCTGGGCAATCTGCAGTGGGTGGACGCCTTTGGGGGGAAATTCGATGCAGCCGCCGCATGTCTGGTGGAGGTGCTTGGCAAAACGAGCGGTACTGCTACCCGAACTCCATTACCTGCGCCGGTTCCACTTCCGCCGATCCCAGTCGCGACTCAGGGTGGTCTGCCGCTACGGAACATTTTGATCGGCGTAGTTGCCGCCGCGATACTCGCCTTGGGCGCCTGGTTAATTCCGAATCGTAAGCCGGTACCGGCGCCGCCCCAACCAAATCCGACAGCGGGCGCGAAGGTGGAGGTAGAGAAATATTTAAATGCGCTGAAGGCTTCCAACTACAAAGAGGCCTGGGATCAGTTCAACGCTACCGGAAGAGCCGCGGAAAGTGAAGAGAAAAGGGTGAACACTTGGAAAGAAGCGGACCGGAACTTTGGGCCGATTGAATCGTATCGGTTCAAGCGCTGCACGGAGGACGGTCCCTCTGGAATTGTCACATGCCTCTTTCAACTCGACTATCGGGATGGGGCCACCACGGAAGGAAAGTATGTCGTCGCCCGCGATGGCGCCGGCGATTGGGGTATCTCGGAATCTAAACACGCTGAGCCCAAGAAGGCTAAATAAGATTTGAGAAGCTCCACGGCGGCTAGTCGTTATCGTTGTTGCCGCCGACTTTGAGGACGGCTAGGAAGGCTTCTTGTGGGATGTCGACTTTGCCGACGCGCTTCATGCGCCGCTTGCCTTCCTTCTGTTTCTCCAGCAGCTTGCGTTTGCGCGAGATGTCGCCGCCGTAGCATTTGGCGAGCACGTTCTTGCCCATGGCTTTGATGGTTTCGCGGGCGATCACTTTGTTGCCGATGGCGGCTTGCAGCGCTACTTCGAACATCTGGCGGGGAATCAGCTTGCGCAGGCGTTCGATCAACTCTTTACCGCGGTCATATGCGAAATCTCTATGCACGATCATCGACAGCGCGTCGACGGGATCGCCCGCTACCAGTACGTCGAGCTTGACCATGGGCGAGACACGATGGCCGGCCAGGTGGTAATCGAGCGATGCATACCCGCGCGAGGCCGATTTCAGCCGGTCGTAGAAATCCATCACGATTTCGTTCAGCGGTAATTCGTAAAGCAGCAGCACCCGGCCGCCGCCTATGTATTCGAACTTCTTCTGGGTGCCGCGCTTCTCTTCGAGCAGCTTCAGCAGTTCGCCCACGTACTCCTCGCGCGTCAGGACGGTAGCGTCGATAATCGGTTCCTCGATCTGCTTGATCTCCGCGGGATTGGGGAATTTGGTGGGGTTCTCGACTTCGATTATTTCGCCGTTGAGTTTGGTGACGCGGTAGCGGACGCCGGGCGCGGTGGTGATGAGGTCGATTTCAAACTCGCGCTCCAAGCGTTCCTGCACGATTTCCAGATGCAGCAATCCCAGGAAGCCGCACCGAAAACCAAAACCTAAGGCCACCGAGTTTTCCGGCTCGAAATTGAACGAGCTATCGTTGAGGCGGAGCTTTTCGAGCGCATCGCGCAAGCGCCCGTGCTCGTGAGACTCCACCGGATAGAGCCCGGCGAACACCATCGGCTTGGCTTCCTGGAATCCTGGCAACGGTTCGGCGGCTGGATTCTCGGCGTCCATGATCGTGTCGCCGATCTGCGCGTCGGCCACGGTCTTAATGTTGGCGGAGAGGAAGCCCGCTTCGCCCGCCGAGAGTTCGTCGCAAGGAATCGGCTTGGGGGATTGATAGCCGAGTCCTTCGATTTCATGGATGGTTCCGTTGGCGAAGAGCTTGACCTTCTGGCCTTTCTTGATTCGCCCGTCCACTACGCGTACCAGGATGATGACGCCGCGATAAGGATCGAACCAGGAATCGAAGATCAGCGCGCGCAGTGGAGCTTCCGGATTGCCCGACGGCGGCGGAACCAGCATGACGACAGCTTCGAGGATCTCCTTGATTCCGACCCCGTTCTTGGCGCTGGCCAGGATTGCGTCCTTGGCGGGCAGGCCGATCACCTGCTCGATCTGCTCGCGGATGCGCTCCGGTTCGGCGGAAGGTAAGTCGATTTTGTTGATGACGGGAATAATTTCCAGATTGTGGCTGAGAGCTAAATAAGTGTTAGCCAGCGTTTGCGCTTCGACGCCTTGCGAAGCATCGACTACCAGGAGAGCGCCCTCGCAGGCTTGGAGGCTGCGGGAGACTTCATAGGTGAAATCGACGTGGCCGGGCGTGTCGATGAGGTTCAGCTGATAGGTGATGCCATCGTCGGCTTTATAGTTGAGGCGGACGGCGTGAGCTTTGATGGTGATGCCACGCTCGCGTTCCAGGTCCATCGTGTCCAGCACCTGCTCCATCATTTCGCGGGAGGAAAGCGCGCCGGTCGCTTCCAGCAAGCGGTCGGCCAGGGTCGATTTTCCATGATCGATATGCGCAATGATGGAGAAGTTGCGGATGAAGCGCGGATCCATTTAAGAAAGAGCCATTACTGGTAAAATGAAGGCCTTGTTAATTGATTATCCCATGCTGACGGATTCCAGATGCAGATGATCGAGGGCGATCTTCATGCCACCGGGCTGAAGTTTGCGATTGTCGTGGCGCGGTTCAACAGTTTTATTACGGAGCGCCTGCTGGCCGGGGCATTGGACATGCTGACGCGCTCGGGGTGCAATCCCGGGGATATTGAGATCGTAAAGGTTCCAGGATCGTGGGAGCTGCCGCTTACGGTGAAGACGCTGGCGGAGCAGAAGCGCCACGATGCGATTATCGCCCTGGGAGCGGTGATTCGCGGCGATACGCCACACTTCGATTACGTGGCTTCGCAGGCTGCGTCCGGGTTGAGCCAGATCCCGATGGAGACCGGAGTTCCGGTGGCGTTTGGCGTGTTAACCACCAATACCGTGGAACAGGCGGTCGACCGCGCGGGAGCAAAGAGCGGCAACAAAGGCTCCGACGCGGCGCAGACCGCGATCGAAATGGCGAACCTGCTGCGCCGCTTGCGACAATAGAAGTCTCATGGCGGCAAGGCACAGATCGCGGCAGAGAGCGCTTCAAGTCCTATATCAATGGGACATGACGAAGCAGCCGGTGGAGACCGCGATCTCCTCGTACTACGATGGCCTGTACTCGGAAGAGAATGTGCAGCGTCCGGTGCGCGACGAGTTCATGGAAGAACTGGCAAAAGGCGCGTCGCACATGGCGGCGGATTTAGACCGGCATATTGAAACCAACTCCCAGCATTGGCGCCTGGAACGCATGGCGCCGGTGGATCGCAATATACTAAGACTGGCCATTTTCGAGATGACCAAACGAGCCACGCCGGCCGCGATCGTGATCGACGAGGCCCTGGAGTTGGCCCGGCAGTTCTCCGGCGAAGAGTCGGTTGGTTTCATTAATGGCGTACTGGACGCGGTCCACAAAGGATTGAGAAACTAAGCCCGTGAACATCCTGATGGCGGCTTCGGAAGCCACGCCCTTCTGTAAGACCGGAGGTTTGGCGGATGTAATAGGAGCTTTGCCGGTGGCGCTGAAGCAACGCGGCGAGAATGTCGGCGTGGTGCTACCGGCGTATCGGGTGAACCGCTATCCGGCACCGGTGCGCGAAGTCTACCGCAACCTGCGGATTGGACTGGGGAAGGGCTACAACGTCGATATCTACGAATGCATAGAGCAGGGCGTTCCGTTCTTCCTGGTGGATTGTCCGGAGCTGTACGATCGGGACGGGATTTATAATTCCGGCGGCGTGGATTATGGGGATAATCACCTGCGCTTCGCCGTGCTGAGCATGGCGACGATCGAGGTGGCGCGGCGAATCTTCCGCGCGCAGATCCTGCATTGCCACGACTGGCAAACGGGCCTGCTTCCGGTCTATTTGCGGCGCGATTTCGCGGGCGATCCGACGTTTCTGGGGAGCCGGGCCCTGTTCACGATCCATAATCAAGGGTTTCACGGACTGTGTTCGCCGGTGGTGCTGTCGCACATTGGTTTGGACCCCAGCGTATTCACTTCCGATAAGTTGGAGTTCTATGGGCAAGTGAATCTGCTAAAGGCCGGAATCGTTTACTCAGACTGGATCAACACTGTGAGCCGGACTTATGCGATGGAGATTCAAACTCCGGATTATGGCTTCCGGCTGGACGGATTGCTGCGGGCGCGATCCGGCCAGCTGAGTGGGATTCTGAACGGCGTGGATTACAGGGAGTGGAATCCGGAAACGAATCATTTGATCGCGCGGAACTACTCGGTGGACGATCTGTCGGGCAAACGCGAATGCAAACGGGCGCTGCTGGCGGAGTTTGGACTGCCGGGGGATTTGGACCGGCCCCTGATCGGCATTGTGTCGCGGTTCGCGGATCAAAAGGGATTCGGGTTGATCGCCGAAGCGGCGTACCAGATCGCGGACCTGGATCTGACGATGGTCGTGCTGGGTAGCGGCGATCACCAATACGAGTCGCTGTTCCGCAATATGGCGGCGGCATATCCGCATAAGTTCGGGGTTCGGATCGGGTTCGACAATTCGCTGGCGCACCGGATTGAAGCGGGCGCCGATATGTTCCTGATGCCTAGCTTGTATGAACCGTGCGGTCTGAACCAGATGTATAGCCTGCGGTACGGGACGCTGCCGATTGTCCGCGCCACCGGGGGCTTGGATGATACCATCGAGGAAGGGACTGGGTTCAAGTTTTGGGACCGGGCGGGATGGGCCCTGCTGAGCGCGATTCAGCATGCTTTGGGCGTCTACCGCGACCAGGTACGGTGGACGGCGATGATGCGGAACGCCATGCGAAAGGACTTTTCGTGGAACGCATCGGCGGGCGAATATGTCGCGTTATACCGGCGCCTATTGGGGTTCTGAATCGTTTTTTTGAGTCTCAACATCTATTGATTGGAGAGGGTTATGGCGGGCGACAACACACTGACTTTTACCGATGGAACGTTCGACACGGACGTGCTTGGCTCTGAAGTTCCGGTTTTGGTGGACTTCTGGGCGGAATGGTGCGGACCATGCCGCATGATGACTCCGACGGTGGATGCCGTCGCGACCGACTTTGTAGGCCGCGTGAAAGTGGGCAAGGTAAACGTGGACGAGAATAACGGGATCGCGATGCGGTACAACATCCGGGGCATTCCGACGCTGCTGCTGTTCAAAGGCGGGAAGATTGTGGAGCAAAAGGTCGGGGCGGCGGGGAAACCTGACGTAGTGAAGATGATTGAAAAGCATCTGTAAGCTGGGGCTACAGGGCGCGATTTTTGGAACTCCCGGGGCATCGGGCCGCGGGAGTTTTGCTTTTATATGACACCAAGAAGACGCAGCACGAATCCGCCCAGCGATGAAGAGACGCGCCTGATCATCGAACAGCGGCTTGCTACGGCTGATCAAGACCCAAAGCAGGATGCGAGGGAAGCTGTTGAGGAAATCCAGCGCTAACTCCACCAACCCTATCCCCAGTGACGCGCGTTGAGTTGAGGGCATCCACAAAGGTGGATATTGACGGCGCAACGATTTGGTATGAAAACCAGAAAGAAGGACTTGGCGACAGGTTCCTTAGCGCCGTTTTGGCGTTGCCTGGAAGATGCTTTTCCTGAACCGTTAGCTTTACTCTAGAACAAGAGGCACGAACAATGGGATCGAAATCCATACGCCAGAGCTTGAGCAGTGCGTGCGCAGACAAGTTCAGAGTGGCCAGTACCGCGACCTGGACGACTTGCTCACCAAAGGAGCTTGATGCCCTCGAAGGAAAAAAACGACGCCAAATTGCACCGGGAGCGACGACAGAGGTGCTACTCGATGCCAAAACGGATTTCAGCAAAGGTCACGATACTGACGTAAAGCTCACCAGTCCCAGTGTGCGCGGAAGAAATGTACAATTTTGGAATGCGGTTGGCTTCCGGGCATCGGACAAGATATTCGTATCGACTAACCACGCCATCAGAGCACAACATCGCGCACCGATTGTTGATGGAACAGGGCCGAAAGACCGGCAATACCTA
>Ga0302319_10026376_pt1 | contig 10237 bp, 6 predicted proteins | sample Bog_T0_2_FD_203319 | JGI IMG/M metagenome (GOLD analysis project Ga0302319, IMG submission 203319) | Peat permafrost microbial communities from Stordalen Mire near Abisko, Sweden - Bog_T0_2 | ecosystem: Environmental > Terrestrial > Soil > Wetlands > Peat | place: Sweden: Abisko, Stordalen Mire...
TTCCGAGATCGTCAACGATTGGGAAGTGGTGTAGGTCCCAGCTGCAACACTGAACGCTGGAGTCGGCAGTACGGGACTGATCGTGTATGTCGCTGTCCCTACAGTGTTGGCGTCACCCGTGGCAATCGCGATGGCTTCCAGGGTTTCCGTCGCACTCACCGTAATGGGGCCGGTGTACACGGTCGACGAGGAAGTAGGCGTGGTCCCGTTAGTCGTGTAGTAGATCGTTGTTCCGGCCGTGGTGTCGCTAATAGTCACTGTCTGCTTGGTCGTATAGGTTCCGCCTGCAGGGCTGAATGTTGGAGCAGGCACAGTCGAATTGATCGTGTAGGTAGCCGAGGCAACCGAGCTGTTTGAATAGCCTGATGCCACTGCAATCGCCTCTATCGTCTCCGAACTGCTGACCGTAATTGGCCCGGAGTAAACCGACGATGACGTGGTAGGTGTCGTTCCATTGGTGGTGTAATAGACCGTCGCGCCGCTGGTCGCATCGCTGATCGTCACCGTCTGCGCCGTGGCGTAGGTGCCCGCCGCAACGCTGAATGTCGGAGTGGCGGCTTGGGATAAAGTCCCAATGGTATAAACCCCGGCTACGGTAGTGCTTGGTGGCGCGGTGTAATTCGTGCCAGCCACTGCGTAGAGCGTGCCTGATTGAGTAATTGAAATTGGAGCGCTGTATGGAGTCCCCCAGGAGCAACCACCCTGGTTATTGGGCACTGGGAGCGTCGTTAGCGTGGTCGTGGTCGGCACGAAGACATAGCAAATATTGCTTCCCACGGTCGAACTCGCTATTGCGACGGTCTGAGACCCCGAATAAGTTCCGGGCGCTACAGAATACACCGGACTTGCAGTGGCATTGGTTGTCCCGTTATGCGTCCTTGAGTTGGCATTGTAAGCAGTGAATGGAGGAGAATTTGCCGGGGTATCCGCAGAGTACGTGAAGCTGTTTACCAGCAGGTTATATGGGATATTGGAGTTCGTCGATGATGTCAAACCCATCCATGCTGCAGTTCCGCCTACTTCAGCCGGGATGTTGACGTTAGTCCAAGTGTGCAGAAAGTAGGTTCCAGTGCCTGAAGTTGCCGATGAGCAGGAGCCGTTTGCCGCTGTCACGTCGTAGAGACACAGATTTAGATTGCTGCCGTCGTAGCTGATCGTCGTCGAATATACATCCCCCGTTGTGGTGTTGGGGCCGGTAGTAAGGGTTTCCGATGGAACTGCTTGAGATACAGCTACAGTGTAGGTCCCGGCTCCCCCGGCTGTGCCGCTGGTCTGAGCGGTGATTACGGTGTTATCGCCTACCGTATTTCCATACACGGTCGCACCGACAGCAATGGCTCCAGATGACACAGATGTTACGGTCATCGTAGTACCGGAAATCGAACCCCTAAAAGTGGACGGCGCATTGAGCTGGACGGGAGATGTGCTTATTTTGTTCGTGCCAAAGTAGAGCGAACTACTCAGATTTGGGTTACTTGGATATTGCCCGGAAACATACTGCTGAACAGTGCTATAGGTCCAGTCCCAATTGCTGCCACCAGCCGCAAGCGCACTCCATTGGTCAAATTGAATCGCGTACACTGCACTAGGATTTCCTGTTTTTGGTGCCGGTGGGTTTTGATAGAACCCACCTTCCACACCAGCGCCAGCGACATATGCGATGCCGTTGAAATCAGCATTGTTTAGGTTGTTGTTAAAAACGAGGGCGATGTTCCAGCCATTCGGAACAAACTCAAACGTCGTCGTGAATGCCAGGGTGGAAACCTGCTCCATGAAGTTCATTGCCGCAGAAGTATGTCCACCGCTACCCGCCGGGTTAAGATTCTCCGCCGACCCAACCAATTGAGGAACGTAATCTACTCTGCCAAAATTATTTGCCGGCGCAGAGCCGTTGGTAAGATAGCTGGCGATGTAGCACTGCGATCCTGGGGTGGTGGTGAAACCGTTGGGGCAGTTGATTTGCGACTGTGAGGACGCCGTACTTGCTGAGGCTGCAGATTTTGCTTTTACGCTCTCCCCAACTGTCAGCTTCGTCATGGTGCTCGAAGTTTTCACCGTCCCCGATACTGCAGACGACGCCTTAACTCCCGAAACGGCTTCCCAGCTCAGCACTGTCATTGAAAACGGGGGCAACGATAACCCACCGTTAACATCAGATGCGCTCAGCGTCTGATTAGACGGCTGCAATTCCGCATCGCTCTCGCTGCTTACTGTGATTTCTCTTGGCGCAATCTGCTCCATTTGCACATCACCCGCAGGCGCATTCGTCCCGGACAAGGTCAGAGGCAGCTCTGCCGTGCGGCTCAAGTTGAATACCACCAGCGAAACTTTACCCCCTTCGCTAAAGGCAAAAGACTGTATCTCGTGCGCCTGCACCTGGGCTCCGCTCACTACTTGAGACCATGACGGATTGGCGCCAGTTTGCACCGTTCGCAGCATAGTGCCGCCAATCGCCCCGTTTGCCAATGCAGCGGTCAGAAGCTGCGCGCCAGAGCAATTGGCCGTTTGGTTCCCGCTTACGCAGTGCAGGTTGCTCTCGGTCAAGACTGCACCATTTTGATACCGAACACCCATCGCCATCAATTGCAGCACATGTTCGGCCTGAGCCAGATTCGCACCCCAAGACTGCGCTAATTGTTCGGATCCTCCTGCCGCCAGGCTCACCTGGCTCCGCCCCACATTCACAATGGTGCCGCTGCCCGCGGTCGAGGTGCTCATGGCCAGACCAGTCACCTCACGAGATAAGATGCCTCCAGTCGAATCCATTGCTTCGGGCTCGGCGAGCAGAGCCCCAAACTGTTCTGACTGCTGTGCGCCTGCCGCGCTCCAGGGTAGATCTGCTGTAATGGCAACCGAATCCTGTTCGCGGCTCTGAGCCAGCGCCGCTGCAGTCCACTTTGGGGAAACTCCATTCCCGCTCAGCATGAGATCAAACTTGCTGCCGTCAAACCCTGCCACTTGCCGCGCCGCGCCAAAGTCCGCGTTCGCCAGCTCCGCATAGGCCCCGGCGTCCATATGCTCAGAGGCCGCCACTACGCTGCCGCTCTCGTTGCCTAACTCTACGTGAATCTTCCCAAAAACTTGCGTCCACGGATCAGACTGGCCACCTGCGACGCGTGCCGCAGTCCACGCATCCGAACCCGTACCGCTCAAATACTGAACCAGTTCGCGCATCTGCTCGGGAGTCGTTCTGGACGGGATCCGAAGCCATGGATCCGACCCAGCCTCGACGCACAGTTGCAAAAATTCCCCCAATCCGTAATTACTGTTGGCAACTGATTCTCCGTTCACGGCTGCTCCGGAGATAGAATGATCACCTGCCAATTGCTGGCCAAGATCCGAAAACTCCATCCGAATCGTCCCTGGATGAAGCTCCTTAAGCGCGCTCACAAGTTCTTCGCGAAATACCGAAGGATTCAAGCCCCGCGACTTCGACTGGCGCTGGAATGCATCCTCTAACTCCACTCCACTCAAAGTCACTCCGATGCGGCCTACTGAAGACTGATTCGAAGTACCGGTTACTTCAATATTGGTTGAACTAGTTTGCGCAAAACTGCTGGCAGTGCCCACCACCAAAACCGATATCAATGCAAGAAGAAAAAGAGGTCGCAAAACCCTCGAGATCGAAACCAATCGCGCTACCTTCATAAAAGACTCCTCTAAGTGGTGGAAATTGCCAAAGCTAAGGTATTCAAAGAGCCAGGACACTGGAGATCTCTCAGACGTGGAACTCTTTAGCCCTTGAAGGACCCGTAAGTCCTGAAGAGAGTTCCTTTGGTCACAAAGATCAACCGGCAACAGTGTTCCTAAGCGGATTCAAAGACCCAGAAGTGGAGTTAGTCAGGAGTCCCGATCTCTGCTCAAAGGAGAGATCGCTTCGCCTGCTCACATCTACTGGATCGGCAACATGTAACGAAAGTAAATCTTCAATACAACTTTTAGTACTGACCAGATCATACCAAAGTAACCATTACGGGAATTACTAAAGATCGCACAAAAATGATTACCAAAGTTCCATTCTGGTCCTGGTTGTACTGTCTTGACGCATTCACTCTGCTTCGATACGCCTGGAACTTCGTCGAAGCCAGGGGTTGGTAGTGAGCGAAACTGCAGATTTGGGGAGGGATACCTGAGATTTCTGGCTCTCAATGAAGAGATCGGCAGATGCGGGACAAAAAAGTTGAGCATCTTCTTCTGGAATGATCGACCCGATCGTGCATGTTCGTTGTTGAACGGAAAAAATGCGGAAGGTAGTTCACGATGGCCATGAAGTAGGTAACCATCTGAAATCGACCGAACCTGTGTTGAAACCCCAAAAGTCCCATGGCCGATCCGAGATTGGTGAGTACGCTTTGCCGGCAGCCCAAGCGGCTGCCTCGCATCAGACTCCAACTCGATCTGGCGCGAAACACTACTCTCCAACTTCGTGGTGTCAGTTGATACTGAGAGAGCTTGGACTTCGAGATGGCGCGGTCGCATCCGACCTACTCTATCGGTGCGGACTGAACTCTCAGACATTGAACGAATCAACCGATTCGAGTGTTTCCTGACGGGCTCGCGCAATAATCGGAAGCCGGAATAATGCGGCACCGAGGCAGGCATTATCTGCCGAACGACTAACGCTCTCTCAAATTCCAATTGATTGCGAGACGCATTTTCGCTGAATTGCTGAATCGGCAATATTTCCCCCTGCTGCGCAGTTTCCGAAAGCACTCAAAGCAACGCAAATCGCCGTTTTCGGCGCAATCTAAAAACACGTGACATTCAAAATCTCTCTGGCAACAAACTGATCCCAAGGCTGTCGAGAACCAGATAATCCAGATTTTGAAACGCACTAAAAGCTGCTTTCCACAGCTCAAGTATCGTGGGGAGGAATTGCACGATGTTTCTTACTTGCCACCCGTCACCGAAGACTCGTCAAACAAGACCCAAACACCGACGAAGCCGCTCGGATGGGGTAGCTTTCAAATTTCGCAAAATGTGAAAACGGCATTGTGACAAGGCAGGAGGTGTTGCAAAGAAGAGAGGTACAAATTTAGAACTCTTGTGATGGCGATTCCCGACTCCAAAATCTCATAGCCTGCGAGTGCCAGAACGCTAAGTTCAAATCACTCAACAACTAGAGGCTGGGTACTCCACGAGCAAAGTGGCTCCCAATTTCAAAATCCGATTCTGAATCGCTTCACTGTTTGATTCCATCAGATCACATCGCTCCGTCAATTGCAACCTGCAAACTAGCCAAATTCATAAATTCAAGAACACCAATATGTGGGGACTACTCCTAATGCCGGGCACCAGAAGGCAGTCGCCTACGATCTGGTCGTACGCTGTTTTCAGCGACCAGCCTGAAATGACCGGATGCCACGCCACCTATCAGAACGAGATAAGGAAGAATCAAAGCCCCATTGAGAAGGGAATCAAGGGCAACCATCAGAATGAGCGCAACGAAAGCCTGCTGGATGTTGTTGGAGTCGGCGTCATTTCTGTCTGCAGGAGACCAGGCTGCGCGAAAGATAGGCCAGAAAAGTATCGTCCCAAACGCAACGAGCCCTACGAGTCCATACATTCCCAATATGAGCAACCAAAGACTCCATGGTCGAGTGTCAGAACTATCCCACCAATTCCATCGACCAGCCCCGAGAATTGGTTCTCGCAGAGCCAACGCAATATGACTCTCATCGCGCGCAAGCCGCCAACCGAATGATTGGCGCCCAACGGATGCCAGTTCGGCCGCGATGGAATGGACCGCGCCGTTGCTCTTCGCGAGTTCGCGCAAAGAAACAACATTAGTCATCCGGAATAGAACAAGCGCAAATATCCCAAAAAGCAGGATAGCGACTGACGCTCGCATGACCGAACCACGTTTTAGCACGGTCAGCGGCAGTAAGAACAAAAGCAGCAAAATGCTGCCGACAGACTGGCAGAGTAAAGTGGTCATCGCTAGTCCGACCGCGACCAAACCCGTAGGCAAACCGAGAATCCGCCGGAGCTGTGGATGCAACGAAAGAGACACAGCGATGAGGGTCGCCGCCGCCATCCATATGCCAAGTTGGTTTCCGTCCTCCAGCATCCCAACTGGCCGAAAGCCAAGGTAACGCACGGCTCCCACCCAGCGGTAAGGTTGATACCCGTAGAACAATGCGTAAATTTGAGGGCCGCAAAAAATCTCCACGAGACAAACCGGGACATAGCAGATTCCGGCTGTAACCAATGCTTTAGCGCCGAGCAGAAGCGAGTCGCGATCGCTAAAAAAAACCCTGCCCAGCAGCCATGGAACACCCCAGGCAATGGTCTGGTAAACCGTGCCAAACAGATTCTCGCCCAGGGTGCTCCAATGAGCCACCGCGGAAAGCAGCGGCACACTGCACCAGATAGCCATTGGAAGGTCGCAGATTTCAGGCTTGAATCTCTTGAATTCGACACCGTGATAGAGAAGCGTCCCGATGATAGCGGCGATTGCCGTTGCTGTTGCCTTCGTAAGGAAATAATCCGTTGGCAAACAGACTCCTTCAATCCAGTAAGGGAAAGGATCGGATGACTGTAAATAGCTTGCGTTAGGCAGGACCGCCCATCCTCCGAAGAAATTCAAGAGAATTGCAATGCGGACTGGAAAACGACGGAAGAAATATATTCCGAGAGGTATCCAGCCAATCAAAACAGCAAGTGGGGATAAATGCATAAAGTCCCTGAAATTCCTAGGTTCAATCCTGTTTCGTTGCGCGCTGTGACGGGCTGCAAAGACAGCCCTTGAGGCCCTTGAAGTACCCGGACCCTAGGTATTCTTCGCCCTCTCAACTGGGATGAGTTCTTACTGGAAACCTCGAAGCTAAAGCCGTATGCAGGTGGGGATCCTGACGGACGAATACGGAAGCCACTTGACGCTATTGTGTGAACAACTCGTGGCCATCATAACAGTTACTCTTTGCGGGCTCGGACAGAATTAGAGCGCGCATCTTCCAAGTTGGACCGGTGGATCGAACCTCTTTGCACATCAAACCAGATTCCTAAGCAAGCGGCCGCAGCAAGATTACTCCAGGCCAGGCTCACAACCATCACTTTTCCAACTAAGCGGTAGAGAATCGCATCCAAATAATGGTATGAAATGACTTCGCAGAACCATAGCCCAACGGACAACACTGTTCCGACTGCTGCAATTGCAGCGCCTCCTCTGCCCCGGAATCTTCGGATGAGTGATACCGAAGCCACCGCCAGTCCGGCACACAGGATCGCGAGCGCAAACACTTGTGGCAGCCGTCTAGGGCCGTAAACGCCAAGTTCAGATGCAGTAAGACCCCAGAAGTCATGTAGCTTCCAACGCCAATCAAACGCCATGTCCAGAAGTAGAAGGAATTGCGTTGCTGCCATGAGCAAATACAATCGGCCCCGGATATGATTCCTGAGGCAGCTAACCCATCCAATACCGCATGCGATAAGCGCAGCTGTATACGAGATCAATCCAACCGTTCGCGTTGGCGAAAGCCATTCATGTACAGCGACCATAGTTTATCGTGTACCTTATGAGGATGCATGTCGAACGCCGGGAGCATTCATGAACGTTCCTCCCTTGTTCGCTCTTCTCGCTTGGATTCCCATCAGTCTACTGGTCTTCCGCCGCCTGCCAGTGCGGATCGCCATATTGATCAATTTTGTCGGCGGATGGGCGGTTCTTCCTGCGGCAAATTACACACCAAGTCCAGTTCCTTTTCCCTACTGGATTGTCAGCACGGCGCTTGAATCAGATTATTTCCTCACCAAAGCTACTGTCATAGGCTTCACCGGAATCCTAGGCATATTTCTCTGCGACCGGGATACTTATATGCGATTCCGGCTTACGGTATGGGACCTGGCAATTGGAATGTGGTTAATCGCCCCGATCCTTTCTGCAATTGCCAACCCGGACAATTTTCGTGAAGGATGCATCGGAGAGATCTATCAACTGCTCGCATGGGGCAGTCCTTATCTGATTGGACGTCTTTACTTCACCGATACCCATTCCTTGCGTCTCGCGGCAAAAGCATTCGTCACTGGTGGGTTGGCATATATTCCTCTGTGCATTTTCGAAATCATCAAAGGGCCTCGAATCTATGCCTGGCTCTACGGCTACCAGCCCTACCAAATGAATGGCGCTCAACGCTTCATCGGGTACCGGCCGACAGGACTTCTCGAAAACGGCAACCAGCTAGGAATCTGGATGGCCACTTCCACGCTGATTGCCCTGTGGCTATGGAGACGAAAGACGGCAAAGTCGGTCGTGGGGATCCCGATCCTTCTCGTAGCTATCAGTCTCTTGACCGTGACAATCCTGTGCCAATCCACCGGAGCCATCATTCTCTTGATGCTCCTCGTTCCGTTCGTGTTCGTCGACCCCCGCTATCTCTCCCGGACTGTCAGCGTAGTTCTCGTTCTTGGAATCCTGGCGTTCGCAACATTTCGGATTGCAAAGGTAATCTCAGTTCGAGAGATGGTCAACAGGAATTCGGTTGCTCACGCAGCAGACAATTATCTGAAAAGTATCGGCAAGCAATCTCTGGATTGGCGCCTCAATGAAGACGAGCGTCACATTGACACAGCACTCGACGAACCGATTCTCGGCTACGGTAAATGGGACTGGTGGCGCGAAGGTGTAGAACGTCCCTGGAGCCTGTGGCTACTCGCATTCGGCATGTATGGCAGCGTAGGACTCGTCTCGCTGGAAGCTCTGCTATTGATTCCGGCCCTTCGCGCCGTTTGGTTTCCCCTCACCCGATCCGACGTCGGCTACACCAATATGCGCCACACGTTGTCAGCAGCCGTGCTGATTACAGCCATCGACAGCCTTCTGAATAGTTCGGTGATCCTGCCTCTACTGTTAGTCATCGGAGGCATGACGATCTGGTCGACCACCGACACCCAGATTGAGATAGATATCACTAAATCCCGCGCATCAGCCGGAACATCCACTTGGCGAGGCAGTCAGAACCAGGCGAAAATATAACTGAAATAAGTTGTTTCGGGGCGGTACGACCCGACTTCAACGTGATCGCTAACACTTGAGGTAGCTTGACTCTTCTCACACCCTTGAGAGCAGCGTATTTGCTACATCGTGTAACGCGTCTTTCCAATGTGGCATCCTGTACCCAAACTGCCCAACGAATTTGTCGCAGCAAAGGCGGCTGTTGTGAGGTCTCTTCGCGGGCGTCGGATAGGCCTCGGAAGGAATCGGCAGAACTTCGGGTGCTTTCTGCCGCGAAGAGAATCCTTCGAAAATCGCCCGGGCAAATCCACACCAACTCGTCGATCCTCCGCATGCCAAGTGATAGACGCCAGCAGAATTGGCTGGGACTTCAGACAGGACCAATTGCCGCAAAACCACTTGCGTTGCCTCTGTGATTGCTTCAGCAGTCGTGGGCGCACCAATCTGGTCGTCCACGACCTTCAATTGCTCGCCCTCCTTGCCGAGGCGAAGCATTGTATGGAGGAAGTTCCGCCCCTCGGCCGCATAAACCCAACTCGTTCGCAAAATAACATGCCGGCACCCGGTTGCGGCAATCGCCAGTTCCCCATCCAGCTTGGTTTGTCCGTAAACGCCCAGGGGCCCGGTGGCATCGGTTTCGAGCCAAGGTTCGGTTCCTGAGCCATCAAATACATAATCGGTCGAATAGTGAATCAGCCAGCTGTTTGACCTTCCAGCCTCGTTGGCAATCACTCCTGGGGCAATCGCATTTACTCGGGCGCATAACTCCGGCTCAGACTCAGCCTTATCCACAGCGGTGTAAGCCGCAGCGTTCACGATGATCGCCGGCTTCGCTCGCCGGATCGCGGCACGGATTGCATCCTCGTCGGTAAAGTCCAGATCGATCCGGGCCAGCGCAGTCAGATCCCATTTCGGATCCAACTTTCTCTTCAACTCCATCCCGAGTTGCCCGCCGGCTCCCAGCAACAAGACCCGCGTCATCAGGCGAACACCTCGGCCTGCGCAAGCGGCACACCCGCCTGGTCCTTCGCCGACACGATTGCTTCCTCCGAGGAAACTTTCCAGTCGATCCCAAGTTCAGGATCGTTCCAGAGCACCGTCCGCTCAGCTTTCGGCGAGTAGTAGTCAGTGACTTTGTAGCTCAAAGCAACCGTTTCCGTCAGTGCCGCGAACCCATGTCCGAATCCCACCGGAATCCAAACCATCCGGGATCCCTCCCCGCTCAATTCGACCGTCGTGTGCTGTCCAAATGTCGGCGAGCTTTTTCGCAGATCAACGAGCACA
>Ga0302319_10026379_pt1 | contig 10236 bp, 6 predicted proteins | sample Bog_T0_2_FD_203319 | JGI IMG/M metagenome (GOLD analysis project Ga0302319, IMG submission 203319) | Peat permafrost microbial communities from Stordalen Mire near Abisko, Sweden - Bog_T0_2 | ecosystem: Environmental > Terrestrial > Soil > Wetlands > Peat | place: Sweden: Abisko, Stordalen Mire...
CGGTCACGGTGGATTACGGGGGCAAATTCACCGCAAGCATCCGGTGGACTGCGGAGTCGAATCGGGTCTATGCGGATGTCACGATTACCAACCGGCTGCCCGCGCCGATCCTGGAATACAGCTTGAGCCTCGTGAGATTGCGGTTCCCCACTCCGCCCACGGCCAATGACGGAAACTCCAATTTGCGCGCCTATAACACAGGCAGCCCCGGAATCTTCTTTGCGAATTACGGCGGGGTGAAGCCCGGCGCGCTGGTGTGCGATCTTGAGGGCACCGATGCCTCGGAGCCGCTGCTGATGAAGCTCGAGCGCGGCAATGCCGGCGACGTGGAGGGAACCCTCAATGTGATGAATCACCACGACTACGAGGATGGCGGCTCGCCCTTCCCCTACTGGCCTGTGCCTGCGGGCGGGACGGTTCATTTCCGGATCGGTTTTCGGTTTGTCCAACCGTTCCCCGATCCCAACGCGGTTTGCGGCGACCTGTTCGCGGATTTCGCCCGGCGATACCCGGTGATGCCGAACGTCCAGTCATGGAAGGACCGCAGGCCGATCGCGCAGGTTTTCTTCGAGTCGGATGACACCAACGCCGGACGCAACCCGCGGAAGTGGTTTGACGCAAGCCAGCACCTGGATGTGACCACGCGAAGCGGCGTAAAGCATTTCCAGCAAATGGTTTTCGAGCGTGCCCATTCCGTCGTGGCGCGGATGAAAATGATGAACGCCCAGGGAGTCATCACATGGGACGCCGAGGGAGCGCAGTTCCCCGGCGCCACGTATATGGGTGATCCGAGCAAGCTTGCCACCACTGACATTTCCCAAAGCGTGGCCCCTGAGATGGCGGAGATCGCGGACCGGTATTTCAAGATTTACCGGGACGCCGGCTTCCGGGTGGGGGTGACCATCCGCCCGCAAAAAGTCATCATGGATCGGGACTCGACTGGGCGCATTACCATGGAATGGGAGAATGACGACAACTGGGATTGGAAGAGCGCGCCGCCCGCGGACATCCAGTCATTCTGGCTGCACGAGTTGGAGGCGAAGATCCGCTTCGCCCGGCAGCGGTGGGGGGCAACGCTGTTTTACATCGATTCGAACGGCGACCCGGGAAGCCCGGTTTCGTTCCTCGTCATGCGCCAATTGGCGGCGGAATTCCCGGATGTGCTGCTGATTCCGGAACAGAGTACGATGGGATATTACACCGCGACCGCACCCTACCGGCAATTGGACATGCTCTCGCCCGTCACCCTTATGTCGCCGGTTATAAGGCGGACCTGGCCCGGCGAAAATGGACGGTCGCCCTGTTTCAATGTCATTAATCCGACCATTGAGAGCATGACCCGTCTCTGGCCGCAGGTCGTGCAGGAGATCCGCGCAGGCGACATTCTGTTTTTCCGGGCATGGTACGATGCGCCGGAACTCCCGGCCATTCGCAAGGCTTACGCCGAGGCGCGCTAGTAGGAGAGCCTGTCAGGGCCACACGCCCAAACCATGGGCAAGCAATTTGACCGCCTTCCTGATGGGCGGCTCGATGTGCCGGGGCATGGCCGCTTCATCGATGATGAAATTCCCGTCGCCGGTATCGAGGTGCAGTTCGGACGACGGGTCGATCTTCTCCCGCCAATCGGTCACCTGACTGTGGGGAAAATGCGCCCAGCCATTCGCGGCGGCTTCCCGGCGCGTTGCGAGGCGGCGCTCGATCTGTGCCGGGGAACGAAATTGATAATGCCGCACCGGGATGCGGCGTGGCGTATTGACCCCCAGGTGCTGCGGCCATGATTCGCCTTCATTCCAAACCAGTCCCGGCCGATGCCGGAAGAAACGGGGCTCGGAATAATTCGCAATATAATGACGCGGAAGATCCTCCGGAATGCGCGATTGGCCGGTGGCCTCGAACCGCCCAAGGTCCAGCTCCGTGAAGAGATACTGGATATGCACCGACCAGACCACATGATGCTGCTTCGGAACCTCGGCTAGAAACTTACGAGGATCGACCGCATAGAATTCATCCACATCCGCCCGGCACCACCAATCCCCCGGCTGCGCCTTGTCGCGGAAGCGATTGAAGACCTCCGACCGCAGCCCGTCGTTGAAGGGCTTGCCATCCGTCCCAAAGAGCAAAATCCGCTCCGGCTCCCGCGCCGCGCACTCGCGGGCAATCTCCCAGGTGGCGTCCGTACTCCCATTATCGAACACATAGACAAAATCGCACCAGCCGAGCTTGTCCCGGAGCGAGTACTCCATCAAATCGGCCTCATTTTTGGCTAGGCAGATGCCATGAATTTTCACCGACGGCATTGATGGTCCAGCAAGGCCGGGCGCGCAACCCCGGAATCTTCCGAAAGTCGAAAAGGACCGCCACACCAAGGCTGATTAGCGGCGACTTTTCTTCTTCGTGCCTTCCGCTATCTTCCCTTCCAATGCCCGCTCGATCACGCATCGTCCTTTGGCTGCCGGCGGTTGGCTGGATGGTCGTTATTTTCCTGGCGTCCACCGATGCGCTTTCGGCTTCTCATACCGGGCAGATCGTCGAACCGATTTTGCTGCGGCTTTTTCCACACATCACTTTCGCGGAGTTGGAATTGGCTCATCTCGCGATTCGAAAGACGGCGCATCTCATCGAGTACGGAACGCTGGGGCTACTCCTCTGGAGGGCCATCCCGGAGCACCGGACGAATCCTGAAATCGCCGATTGGTGGCGGGCTGGCACGGCATTGCTGGTGGCCACTTTCTACGCCGCGACGGACGAGTACCACCAAAGTTTTGTCCCATCCAGAACGGCGTCGGTGCGTGATGTCGTGATCGATTGCTGCGGGGCCGCGATCGCGCTGACGTTCGTCCTACTCGCAAATCGGCCAAGGCACCCGCGTCCCCCGGATGGAGATCCGTCGCCTGCCGCATAGGGGCCAATGGCTCTAAAACAGGAAACTCGATTGAGCCGGTGCGGGGGCCTCGATGAAAGGGGCGAATTTCTTTACGAGGTCTTGAAGCTTCGCGGCGTAATATTCGACGTTTTCGTCGCGGTTCGCCGGGTCCCACTCGGATGCGAGCCGGGCGTTTTCATACGCTGAGACGTTCTTCTTGGAGCCGGTAATGTAGTAGCTGACCTGGTCGCCAGCTTCGTGTTTCCGCCCGCTTTTGAGCGCCAGCTCGTAGGCGGCGGCGCGGTTGCGCGAGGAGCCTTCGATCTTCTTCGCGTACTGGGCCAGGGAATCCTGGAGCGTGTCGGTCTTGGCAAGCCAATCGATGGGCCATTGGCGGTTGCGTATTTTTGACTCGAACTCGGCCTGGAGGGCGGCGACCTCGGAGGAGCGGCCCTGCATCAGCAGGAGGATGGTTTGCTCCATGAAGAGACGCTGGAATTTCTCGAGGCCACGGCTCTTGAGCGCGCCGCCGCGCAGGATGAGGACGCCCTCCTTGTCCAGCAGGGCGTAGTTCTTGGCCTTGTAAGAGAACATGGCGACGTACTGCTCATCGATCTCGACATCGATGCCCGGGGGCAGAATCTCTGTCAGACCCGCATGGAGGGCGGCGGCGTCCACGCCTTCCGGCGGGACGAAGTAGATGCCGTCCGTGTCGATCTCGATGACCTGCGCGCCGAGCACCTGGAGACGGGCGACCATGTCGCGCAGCAGAGCCCGGCCACGGGCGGTGACATCGGCGGCGGCGGTGTAATCGGCGAAGCGGGCCTGGGAAAAGCCCAGGTATCCGTACATCGCATTGATGAGGATCTTGAACGTGGACTGGAGCGCCTGGAGGCTTGCCCGGGAGGCGCGGGTGGCGGCGGCGCGCATCTGCTGCTTGGCCTCGAGCCGGTAGATGCGCAAGTCACTGAGGATGCCGCGGAAGATGCCCAGGCGGTCCGACGCCGGCAGGCAGCCGAACTGGAGCATAAGGCTGGGGTAGAGGGAGGCGACATCGCAGTGCCAGACGTTTCGCGCGACGCCTGTGAAGAAGATGTCCGTGTAGCCTCCCTCGAATGGGCGCGGCTCGGGCAAGTCCGGGAGCGAATGGCGCTGGCGTAGATACTCGCGGAGGAAGAGAGCATCCGCCTTGGTGGCACTGCCGCGGACGATGACGTCCTGGTAATTGTAGGGGAAGATCTTCGCCTGGACGAAGTAGCTGGCACCGAGCGCCTCCGAGAGTGCGCGGACCTGATCGAGCGTCGAGCCGGGCGGGATATGGAGGTGGGCCGCGATATCCGGCAGGTCGTAGCTCTTCAGGACGCGTGCGGTGACATCGTAGAATTGGGCGAGCAGGAAGGTGTCCACGAAGTGGCGACCGGGGACCTCGTACTTGGGGTAGGTGATGGTCTTCTCCGCCACCTGGATGCGGGAGGGGCGGCTGTAGAGCGCTGAGCCGTCGCGGCCCCAGAGGAGCTTGACCTTCGCATTGCGGGCGTGGGCTGCGAGGCCGGGGAGGATCTTCTTGAAGAGGTCATGGCCCTCAATGACATCGGGGTCGCGTTCGCGGATGAGGGCGGTGAGGGTTTCGAGTTCCGAGCGATCGAGGGTGCGGGACCAACCGGTGGAATCGGCAAGCTGGATGGAGTGCGAATCCACGGCGATCTGCATGCGGCGCAGGCTGGTCCATTCGAGCTTCTTGAAGAGAGTTTTGCCGGTAGCGAGCAGGTATTGCTGAATGGAATCCCCCAGGCTGAGAACCGGATGCGACACCGCCTTGAGGGCAGCCCGCGACTTCGTAAGCGCGGGCCACGAGTCGAAGGTGACGAGGTGATCGAACGGGAGGCCGCCTGACAACGGGGTGACTGTTGCGGATTGGATGGCCTCGGCAGGGGGAGCGCCGACGGACCAGAGGAATGGGCGGAATGGCTCCGAGCGGGTGGTGGTGGATCCATCGGGCTGGCGCAAGTAGAGCGTGACGGTGGCGGCATCGTCAAAATGGGCGGCGACGATACCCGGCTCCGGGTCATGTCCGAAGAGGAGCGCGTTGTCTTCAAAAGCCATAGGGCAAGTATTGCATGAATCGGCTAGATGAGGGCCTTGAAAAATAAAAACGGCGGCCATCGCTGGCCGCCGTTTGGAGGGGGTTTTTAGGAGATTGGCTGGAGGCTATTCCCCAGACTTTTCCGGGGCAGCCTCGGCGGCCGGCTCCGCGGCGGCCTTTTTGCTGGCGCGGGGCTTTTTCGGGGCGGTGGGTTCGGCGGCAGGCTTGGACGCTGCCTTTTTGGTCTTCGCCTTGGGCTCGGGAGCGGCCTCGACGACGGTGTTATCCACCCACTCCAGGAGGGCCATAGGAGCGGCGTCGCTGGTGCGCTGGCCCAGCTTGATGATGCGGGTGTAACCACCCTTGCGGTCCGCGGCGCGGGGAGCAACCTCGTCAAAGAGACGATGGACGGCGCCCTCATTGTGCCGGAGGTACGAGAGGGCGGTGCGGCGGGCGTGGAGGGTGTTCTTCTTGCCGAGGGTGACCATCTTTTCCGCGAACGGACGGACGGCCTTGGCCTTGGTGAGGGTGGTCTTGATGCGGCTATGCTCGATTAGGCTGACGACCTGATTGGCAAGGAGGGCGTCGCGGTGAGCCTGGGAACGGCCGAGTTTTACGGTATTTTTTTGGTGTCGCATGGCGTTTGGGGGCCAGGGTGAAGGATGTTACGCCAGGCTGTCGATGGCTGCAGCAGCGGCTTCGGAGGTGTCGATAAGACCGCCTTCGAATTTCATGCCGAGGCTGAGGCCGAGCTGGGAGAGTTTGTCCTTGATCTCGTTGAGGGATTTCTTGCCGAAGTTGCGGTACTTGAGCATCTCCGCCTCGGTCTTCTGGGCAAGCTGACCGACGGTGGTGATGTTGGCGTTGTTGAGGCAGTTGGCGGCGCGCACGGAGAGCTCGATCTCGTTGACACTCATGTTCAGGAGCTTCTTGAGCTTCTGGTTTTCCTGGCTGACCTGCTGCGGGGTCTCGTCGAACTCGACGGCGTTCTCGTCGTAATTGACGAAGGGGTCGAGGTGCTTCTTGAGGATGGCGGAGGATTGCAGGAGGGCGTCCTGCGGGGTGATGCGGCCATCGGTCCAGATCTCGAGGACGAGCTTGTCGTAGTCCGTGCGCTGGCCGACGCGGGTATTCTCGACGGCGTACTTGACGCGGGTGACCGGGGAGAAGATGGAGTCGATGGGGATGACGCCGATGGGCTGATCGGCATGCTTGTTCTCGTCGCCGGTGGCGAAGCCGCGGCCGACCTTGACCTCGAGGTCAGCGTCGAATTTGCCCTTTTTATCGAGGGTGCAGATGTGCTGATCCTTGTTGATAACATCGCAGCCGGAGACTTCCTGGATATCGGCGGCGGTGATCGCGCCTTCCTTGTTAACGGAAATCTGGAGGGTGCGGGTCTCGTGGTCGTGGGCCTGGAATTTGATCTTCTTCAGGTTGAGGACGATGTCGGTGACGTCCTCGACGACATTGGGGAGGGTGGCAAATTCGTGCTGCGCGCCATTGATCCGCACGGAGGTGATGGCGGCGCCTTCCAGGGAGGAGAGGAGGACGCGGCGGAGGGAGTTGCCCACGGTATGCCCGTAGCCGGCCTCGAAGGGCTCTGCTACGAAGCGGGCATAGGTTTCAGTGGCGGTGCCCTCGTCGCGGACGGGGGTCTTGGGCATTTCGAAACGGCTGAGTCGGACTGGCATGGTGTTTATTTAAGAACCGGACGGGGAGGGGACGACGGAACCATCAGCCGACGGATCGGCTGAAAGCAGCGGGTGCCTCCAGGGCTGGAATCTTTCCTTTATCTCTTCGCCGGGTTACCCCTGAAGCGCGTGGCGGCGACGGGAATCGCTCACCCAGGGACCAACGGCGAAATCTGTTTTGTGTTTTCGCGCTTTATCGGGAGGTGGAAAGAAGCACCGCTGGCGTCGTTTGTCCAATGCTATTTTCTTCGAAGTAAAGAAAATGATCCAGAAAGGGGAGGGGATGCAGAGGGACCCCGAGGACTATTTATGATGCGTCAGGTGGAGGATGTGGTGCGCGACGATCCTTTTGACATCGAGGAGGTACAAGGCGAGGCCGGAGTGGCGGTGGGGAGCCGCCTCGCGGAGGATGGCGATGAAGCCGGCGCCGAGGATGAGAAAGAAAAAAAGGATGGATCCCACAAGGATGAGGGCGAGGATGAGCTTGTGAGGAGGGATCTTGTCGAGACGGAGCCGGGCGGGTTGTGCGTGTTGGGCGGACGAGGCGGACCGGGTTTCGGGGGGCTGGGTAGTGGTCACTGTATCGATAATGGCGGGGGAAAGTAGCGGAGAGCGTGCCAGTAGGCAATAGGAGTGTGCATGGGCAGGCGAATTTAACTCGAAAACCGGGGTCAGCGGGCAATCAGGCGCTTCAGGATGGGAATTCGGGTTTTGCCGAGAAAAGCGTTGCCTGTGGAACTGTGGGGCGCTAGTTTTGCCGGCTCGTTTAATCGCGAGGAGCCTTAGCTCAATTGGTCAGAGCGCTGCCCTGTCACGGCAGAGGTTGCGGGTTCGAGCCCCGTAGGCTCCGTGCGATTTTCCCTTTGTACGCACCCTCATTGGTGGGTGACGGATAATTGCATGAAGAGTTGATGGTTGGAACTGATGGGGGCGGTGGCTTGCCATTGCTGGATGGTGCCGTCGTCGGAGAGCATGGTCTGGGTTACGCCGCTGGGGCTCCAGGTGGGGGCGTTGTTCAGGGCGGTGGTTACGCTTGCGGTGACGGTGACATCGGTGGCGGCGGACGCCTGGGTGTAGTACATGATCAATTGCGTGCCGTTGTTATGGACGGTGATGCCGCTGACGGAGGGAGACAGAGGGGATTTGCCTAAAGCGTATTTCAACAGGTTCGGGACGCCGTCTTTTTGGGAATCGACGAGGTCGCCGGCGATGGTGGGATTATTGGCGTTGGAGCCGAAATTGTTGATTTTCCATTGCGTGTAAGGGCTGGGAGTTACCGTGATGGTGACGGGTTGCTGCCAGGTGAGTCCGTCCTGGTCGGTTACGCCGAGAAGGATGGTGTAACTGGTCTTGGTGAAGTAATTGAAGACGGCGGCGGTGTTGAGGACGTTGCCGGTGAGATAGAATGACGAGTTATCGGGATAACTGGTACTGCTGACCAGGGCGTAGGTGAAGAAGCCGCCGTTGAGCAGCTCGGCGGAATTGAGAGTGGCGATGGGGGTGCCTGCGGGGAGGCTGTCGTTGATGGCGGAAGCGGTGAGGGAGATGCTGGAGGGGCCGACGGTCTCGAGATTTTGGTCGACGACCTGGCCGGTGTAACGGTCGATGGCTTCGTGGAGCCAGTAGCGTTGCTCGCCTGTCTCGGTGAAGTTATCGAGGGTGGTGGCGTTGGACGCATATTGGCCGTCCTGGACGACGAGGTCGATCATGAGGTTCCAGAGGCGGGTATTGCCGACGGCAGCAAGGGGACGGATGAAGGACTCGCGGAAGCGGTCCACCTGCTGCATGGTCTGGAGGGTGGATGCGCCGGAGAAAGCGGCGGTATAGATGTTGGTGAGGTCGGCGCTGGGGCCGGTGAAACCAAGGAGGGAGGGGATGTAGCGACCGACGAGTTCGCTGACGTTTTCGAATGGGCCTTCGCCGGTGGTTGTGTTGGTGCTGGAGGTGACGGCGAGGAGATTGGTGGTGGCGGTGGTGGTGAGCATCGCGGCGGCTTGCGCGCCGGTGATGGGAGTGAAACCGGTATTGGATGTGCCGGAGGAGAATGCCTCGTCGATGTAGGCGTTGGAGAGGAGGGCCTGGAGGACGGGGGCTTGTTGGGTGTTGAGGTTGACGACGCCGGCGATCAATGGGTTTGGGTTGGTGGCCGGGGCGGGGGCTTCATTGGCGGTGAAGACATCGAGCAGGGGAGCGTCGCCGCTTTGGGGTGTGAAGAAATCGAGGTTCTTCCATGGGGTGCCGGAGAAGACGTAACCGAGTTCCGCGACGGAACGGAATGGACGATGTAGCATGTAGGGGCGGCTTTGGCCTTGGTAGGGGCCGGTTACGGAAGGGGGGGCGGAAGCGGTGAGGGGATTGTTTGCTGAGGTGTAGGAGGTGGCGAGGGACAGGCCTTGCAGGTCGGTGGAGGCCGGAGATGTGTTGTAGGTGCCCATGGCGCCGCGCACGACGCCGTCTGGGTCGGAATAGTAGGTCCCGGGGGTCTGGGTGCCAATGCTCCAGGCATCGCCGGTAAATCTGACTCCGTCATCGGTGACTTGAGGGGAATTCTGAGAGAGCAATCCCTCGTGGAAGTAGGGTTCTCCGAACGTCCAGCCGGAGGCGGCGAGTGGGGCAAACTGTTCGCTTGCGGATCCACCAATTACGCGATCATCGGTGACCGGATACCCGGCATTGAAATCGGGACGATCTGTAACAGAGATGCCGTTGGATTGGTCCGCCCATTCCTGGGACTCACCAGAACCACCCGGAGTCTGAACATATCCTTCCAGGTCCAGGCCGTTAATGGCGGCAAAGCGGCTGGTACGAGGGTCGACGTAAGTTTCCCAATTTCCACCCTTAGATGCGTCAGCCTGATCCGAGAGATTGCCTGGATTTGTTCCAAATGGCGATTCCAAGAAAAGTGTATCGAAGTAATTGTACTTTTCATCGTAAGTTTCCCAACTGTTGGCGGAATCGGTCGTGGGCGAGCCTGAATAGGCAGCCGGGTTGGTATTTGGATCCAGATACTGCAATCTGTAAGTGACATACTCGCCTCCCGTAACCCCGTTATAATAGTCGAGGGAGACCACCGAGGACTCGTAAATACCCAATGTGCCTGAGATTTCAGGTCTCGATGGCCATTCAATTGGGTATAATGCAGCGCAAATGCCGATATAGTGTTGCGAAGCGGGAGGACTAATGGGCAGGCCGAGCGGGTTGGCCCCGTCGCTTAGGAATCCGGAGGTCCCTGACCAGGCCAACTTTCCGGCGCTGTTTTGAATTTGCTCGAATTCCGAAATCACCTGCGGTCCCATCTGAAGTTGGCTTCCATGAGGGTACCCATTCATAGCCAAAGGCGTCGGTTCGCGAAACAGCAACTGATTAGGGACTACGAAATTGATTGTGGCATCGACGGGGTAAAGCGGGTTGGGTGTTACGTTTACGGATTGAGCCAGGCTGATCGAGGGTACGATTGCCGATCCGGACCCATTGGGTCCTGTAGTATATGTCTTGGCAGCAACCGACGTGGAAGTGGAATTTTCCGAACTGGTTCCGTTTGCAAAGCCGCTGCCGAAGAATTCGGTGTAAACCGTGGCTGACGGGGTCGTAGTGGCGTT
>Ga0302319_10026381_pt1 | contig 10236 bp, 14 predicted proteins | sample Bog_T0_2_FD_203319 | JGI IMG/M metagenome (GOLD analysis project Ga0302319, IMG submission 203319) | Peat permafrost microbial communities from Stordalen Mire near Abisko, Sweden - Bog_T0_2 | ecosystem: Environmental > Terrestrial > Soil > Wetlands > Peat | place: Sweden: Abisko, Stordalen Mire...
GATTATTTTTGGTGAGTCGCGAAAGGACTTGAACCACGCGGCGGATTTCTTCATCGCGGCCGATGACGGGATCGAGCTTGCCGCGGCGCGCCTGCTCGGTAAGGTCGCGGGCGTACTTTTCCAGGGCTTGGAACTTGGCTTCGGGATTTTGGTCAGTCACTTTTTGCGATCCGCGGACCGAGGTTAGAGCTTTCAATATTGCGTCATGCGTAGCGCCGTGGCGGGCGAGGATCTGCTGCGCCGCGTCCTGCTTGAGGTGGGTGATGGCCAGCAGCAGGTGCTCGGTGGAAACGTACTCGTCTTTAAAGTTCGCGGCTTCTTTGAAAGCCTGCTCCAGCAGCTTGTTGGTGGCGTTCGAAAGCGCAGCCTGCGCCGCTTCGCCGGAAACTTTCGGGAGCTTTTCGATGTCGCGGTAAATATCGCTTAAGACAGCCTGCGGGCCGATGCCGATTTTCTCCAGCACGGGCGCGACGATGCCTTCTTTATCCTCGAGGAGAGCTGCGAGCAGATGCAAGGGCTGCAACTCCGGGTTGCCGTGCTCGGAGGCGAGGTTATTCGCGCGCTGGACGGCTTCCTGCGCTTTGACGGTGAATTTGTCCCAACGGATTGCCATGAATAAAACTCCATTTAGTAATTGCGTAATTTAGTCATCGGGTAATTGCGAATGAATCACGAACCTTTGTTCGGAGTGTCAGAAGGCGGATGAGGCTGCGGCTTATCTTTCCTCAGACCGCTGGCGGCGATGGCCTTCTCGCGGTCGCGCAGTTTTTCCAAGATCTTGATTTTCTCCGAGAAACTGAGTGCCGCCAGACGCGCCTGCAACTTTGGTTTGCTCATTGCGTTCCCGCCAAGAATCTGCGCTCAAATTGATTCCACTTTGCCGACAAGCCGTGCCGTTCGATCACATCTTGCAGCTTTTTCCGATCCACTGCGTTCTGCTCAAGGAACTGAAGGATTCGGCTGTGATCCTTCGCGCGGCCCGTGTTCAGCGCGATCGCAACCAGATGTTCGGCCGACATAACCCGTGTGGGTGCGCCTTCCACATCCGTGGAGGCGGCCCTGGCCACGGCCTCCTGCTCCAAAGCGTTGCCCGGCAGAAGAAACTGCACCGGCCAGCCTCCTACGACGATGTATTCGTCCTGTACGGCCCCGCCTCGCGATGTCAGAAACTCGTAAATCGGAGACAGACTCACGATGCCAGTCGCGCTGGCGCCGGGGAGCGTCGCGAAAACGTCCAGGTCAACCGTCGCTGCCGGGGCCAGATAGAACGTCGCCCCCACGGCTCCGCCAATGGCGTACGCGCCGATGATGCCGTCGGCCTGCATCTGGTTGATCGCTTCCAGCGTTGCTTTCACGTGCGGCCCCTGCCAGCATTGTGAACCAACTCCGGCTGGCCGCCAAGCGCGAACGGCAAATCAAAAGAAAACGGGAGGCTGGCAGGTTTGCCGCCTCCCGCTGAATTTGGCCGATGGCCGCCGAGACGCCGGCGCTACAATTACGCGGCTTGGCCGGTGCCTTTGGGGTGCTTGGCATCGATGGTCTTCTCTGCTTCTGCCTTGGGCCCGCCCACGTTGACTTTGATCTGCTTGGGCTTGGCTTCGGCCTTTTTGGGCAGAGCGATCTTCAACACGCCCTTGTCGTAGGTTGCCGAGACTTTCTCAGAATCCACGGTGGTGGGCAGGGTGAAGGTGCGGGTGAAGCTGCCGTACTGGCGCTCCACGCGGCGGTAGTTCTCTTCCTTCTCTTCCTTCTCGATCTTGCGCTCGCCGTGCACGGTGAGGGTGTTGTTCTCGATCTGGACGTCGATGTCCTTCTCGTCGATCCCCGGGACTTCAATCTTCAACGTCACGTTGTGCTCGTCTTCGTAGACGTCGACGGCGGGGGCGAAGCTCGAGGTGGTCAGGGCTTCATCCTGGCCAGCCGGGGCGTAAGTCTCGCGGAAGACGCGATTGATGCGGTCCTGCAGGTTGGAAAAGTCACGGAAAGGCTCAAAACGGGTCAATACGGTCATTTCAGTAGTCTCCTTCTTGTGCTGGTTTCTTAGGAATTCGGTGGTTCAACTGCTTAGATGTCATTGCAGCACAAAAGAAGCATAAAATATGAGTGTATTATTGTCAAGTTAAATATCTTGTCTATTTTCATTAGTTTACAAAGGCTATCACGCACTTTAGGTAGGCGGTTTCCTCCACATTCAGCAGGATGGGATGATCTTTTGCCTGCCCGCGAACTTCCACCAGGCGGAGGGTGCGGTGCGCGTCGCGGGCGGCGGCTGCGAGCATTTGCAGGAAATCGGCCTGGTTGATGTGGTAGGAACAGGAGCAGGTGACCAGCACGCCGCCGGGGCGGAGCATCTTCAGGGCACGGAGGTTGAGTTCTTTGTAACCGCGGAGCGCGGCGTCGAGATCGCGCTTGCTCTTGGCGAAGGCGGGGGGATCGAGCACCACGGTGTCGTAGCGCTGGCCGGAGCCGGCATAGTCCTTGAGCAGGTCGAAGGCGTTGGCCTCGATCCACTCGATCTCCGGCTGGCTCGGGTCGCGGCGATTGAGCGTGGCGTTCTGGTCGGCGACTTCGAGCGCGGGGCGCGAGCTATCGACGCCTGCCACGCGTGAGCAACCCGCCGCCATGTGCAGGGCAAACCCTCCTTGATAGCAGAAGACGTCCAGGGCCTCGCCGTGGGCATACTGGGCGGCGGCGGCGTAGTTTTCGCGCTGGTCGAGGAAGGCCCCGGTCTTCTGGCCTGCGAGCGCGGAAAACTGAAACTGGACGCCGTTCATGGTGAAGATGGTCGAGGACTTTTCCCCCTGCCGCAAGCCGGAGTCCAGGGGCGGCAGTTCTTCGAGTTGGCGCACGCGCGGGTCTACGCGCTCGACAATCGAGGCCGGCAGCAGGCGCTCGCTCAGCGCGGAAACCAGCGTCTGGCGGACGTTTTCGGTATCCATGGCCTGGGTAAGAATCTGCAGGGAAAGAATGTCGTTATAGCGGTCGACGATGAGGCCGGGCAGAAAGTCGGCCTCGCTGAAGATGACGCGGTAGGCATTGGTGCCGTGAACGATTTTTTCGCGATAGGCGATGGCCTCGGCGATGCGCTGCCGGAGTAGGGCGGGGAAATCGGGTACAGGATCGCGCGAGATGAGGCGGATCGCAATCTGCGACGAACTGGAATAAAGCGCAGTGCCGAGGGATTGCCCGCGATGATCCACCACGCCGACCAGCGACCCCGATGGGATTCCGTCAGCCGAAATAATGTCAGAGCGGTAGACCCAGACGTGGCCGGATTTCAGGCGGGTCGCGCCGCGGGGAGAAACCTGGACGGTGGGAAGAGTTTTTGACATCAAGCCAATCCTAAACTTATTTAGATTTCAGCGTCCCGCCCGTAATCGTACATAGGCAACTTTCCTTGAGGAGAACCATCTAACCGTTAGTTAGGACTTGGAGGCGGGTATGTTCAATCCTCGTCCGAAGACCTGGGCCGGGAGAGTTTTTGCCCTGACATTCATGTTCGGGGAACTTGTGGCTGGGAGCGCGCTAATGGAGGGCTCTTACGCTGCGCCAATAATTTTCATTGCACTCTGGCCTGGGATAATGTTCGCTGCGACAGTCATAATTTACGGCTCTTCGACGGCTGAGGAGGTGAAGGACATCACTGGTAAAGCAGCGGTCTTTGTGATGTCCCGCGCCAAGACACTTCCTCGCAAAGCCGCACTGGCCTTCATCTGCGGAGAGGTCGAATTTGTTGCTTTTGTCTTGTCCGCTTGGACGTGCACGATTCTCGTAATCCTCTGGCCGATCACTCTGGCCCTATTGGTGCTCGGTTTCTTCTATCTATCCAGTCGGGGTACGTGGTTACCTGCCCCCGATCCGCCCGACCAGCTGCAGATCGAGATAGTGACGGAGCTCGCCCGGCGACGACCACAGGTCCGTCATCGCGAGATGGACCCTGAGGATGAGAACTACGAGCGCCGCTTTCACTTTGCGATGGCTCTGCAGGAACGACTGCAGAATAGATGACGACGCAGCCATCGTCGCCCTTCTGACCAAGGATCAACTTCGGAATACTAGCTGGCAGCTTGCTCGGTGGGAACCGCCGCAGTCTTTTCGGCTTTGGCGGAGGTGCGCGATTTCATTTCGTACTGCGCGGCTTCCAGATCGACGTGCAGAGAATCGAGCGCAGTCATGGGCATTTCGGTGCCCCAGGTTTCCATTTCGTTTTCCGACCAGCTTCCGTTCAGGCGGATGGCGCCGGTAATGTCTTCGGGGAAGGCGTGGCGGAAATCGCCTTCGCGAATGAGGATGTCGCCGAGGAGTCGGCCGGTGTGCATATCGAAAACGCGGCGCGTGGCCTGGCCGGCGGCGTTGGTCATGCACAGAAAAACTTCGCCGGCATCGCCGAATTCTTCGCGATAGTACCAGGCTTGGGGCGCGTCGATTTTGGGGTGGTGGCGGCGCGAGCGTTTATGTTCGGGCTCCAGGGCCTGCATTTCGTTGGCGGGATTAAAGTAGAGGACGCGCTGGCAGGAATCGCAGACGACCGTTTGCTGGCCGGTGCGCACGTCGTTGTAAATCTGCGGCCGCAGCATGACCTGGCAGGCCATGCACTTGTGATCGCGCACTTCGGAAATGCCGCTGCCGCGAAACTTGGAGACGCGCTCGTAGTGCCGCAGCAGATCTTCGCCCACGCCGGCCCGCATCTGGTCGCGCTTGGCGCGCCATTCAGTGAGCTGCTTCTCGTCTTCGGCAGTGCGCTCGCGCGCGTCGGCTTTCTCTTTTTCGATCTCGGCGGCTTCCGCTTTCAGTTCCACCTGGGCGGCTTTCACTTGTTTGTCGCGCGCGTCGGCATTCACCATCAATTCGAGAATCTTGTCTTCAGTGGCGGCGATTTCTTTTTCCGCAAACTGGATCTCGTGCAACAGCGCTTTGTATTGTTCGTTGGTTTTTACGTCGAGCGACTGGTCGCGGTACTTGGAAATCTTGCCGCGGAGGTCGGAGATGGTGGTGTCGTACTTTCGGCGGGCGGCTTCGTCGGCTTTCAGCGCAGCCTGGGCCGCTTCCAGTCCGGCCTTGGTGCCAGCCAGTTTGCGCTCGATGGCGGCAACGCGTTTGGGGAGTTCCGCGATTTCATCCTGCAGGCGGCGGATTTCCTTATCCGCATCTTGCAGGCGCAACAGGTTTTCTATTTCTGCCAGCATCCAGGGAAGACTCAGCCTTCATTCTAACACGCGCAAATGCAGCCTCCCGCCGAGATGCTCATGGAGCGACGGACGTCTCGTCCGTCCCGCCGAGCACAGCGAGGCGGCCGCGTAGAGCAGATGCAAAACTCAGGATTGCCTCACAGTGCTACACTACGCGTCGTTAGCCAGTTGCCCATCATCCATGCCCGCTTTGCAACCCAATCCCTCCCGCGGGACCGCGCGCTTCGGCCTTTTCGAGCTCGACCTCGCCGCCGGCGAGCTGCGCAAAAACGGAGCCAAGCTTCGCCTCCAGGAGCAACCCTTTCAGGTACTGGCCCTACTGCTTGACCGCGCCGGCCAGGTAGTCACCCGCGAAGAGTTGCGCCAAAAACTCTGGCCCGCCGACACCTTCGTCGATTTCGACCACAGCCTGAACACGGCCGTAAACAAGCTGCGCGAGGCGCTCGGCGATTCCGCCTCCAGTCCCCGCTATATCGAAACGTTGGCCCGCCGCGGTTACCGCTTCATCGCCCCGGTGCAGAACGGAGGAACGGATGATGTGGGAACGGGCGCATTCGCCCGTTCCGCAGAGCGCAGCGAGGCCCCAGCGCCCCAGCCCTCGCTCGAGGTTATCCATCCCGACCTGGAAGTCCCCATCCCGCGCCGCAGCCTGACCCGCGGCCTGTTCGCCCTAATCCAGCTGATGTACCTGATTTTCTACGCGGTCGCGCTCTTTCGTCTCCACGGTGTGTTTTCGGTTGCAGATTCCTTGCTGCCAGGAGGGGGAGCGAGGATTCTGGTCGCCACAGTGATGGTGACAGCAGGTATCGGAATCCCGCTGCGCTTCTACCTGCTCTCCGCCGCGGGCTTCGACTACCAGCGCCTCGGCGAAAAATTCCAGCAGATGTTCCCCTTCATTCTGGCGCTCGATCAGCTCTGGGCCATCGCCCCATTCCTGCTGATGCAGAAAATCGGCCTGGGCGCAGCCTTCGCCGCCAGCGCCGCCCTGCTCTACGTCCCGTTCTCGGAGCGGACCTTGATCCGCATGGCCTACGTCTCAAGCACAAAGTGACGGGCTGGCCCATTCAAGCCATTCTTTGGCTTGAGTGGGGCCAATTGCTCCGCCGCTATGCCGTGAGCACGGCCAAGTGAATCAGAATTGCGACAGTCACAATGGGAAAGAGCACATGCAGAGTATTCGGCCGGATGCCGTTGCGCTCCGCCAAAAAGGGAGGGTCGCTGCGTACATCGTTTGGTAGCGGGCGGCAAAAGTTGTGGATCCGGGCGCAGCAGGTACGGCATCCACCAGGCCTGGAACGAACCGTAGCAGGCAAGTGCTTAGGTGATCCACAACCACCAAAAGACGGGTCGCGCCGCACATAGACCTACGGGCCCTCGAACCGGTATTCAACGGGCAGGCGAAAGGCCTGACTGCGGCCGTTGCGGAATCGCCAAATCCTCGAGCCCATCGGGACTTTTTCTGCGACCATTTCGGTCGGTAGCGAATCTGGACAATGCAGGCTCGAACCCGGAGAATCCCAAATGGACAAAATCAACATCGCCGACAAGTTCGCCAAAATCTCCGGCTACTGGAAGCCCCACATCGCCGCCGAACTCAACGGCCAGATGGTCAAGCTGGGCAAGTTTAAGGGTGAGTTCGTGTTCCATCACCACGAGCACGAAGATGAGATGTTCCTGGTGGTGAAAGGCCGCTTCCGCATGGAATTCCGCGACCGCCAGGAATGGATCGAGGAAGGCGAGTTCATCGTTGTGCCGCGCGGCGTGGAGCACAAGCCCGTGGCCGACGAGGAATGCTGGGTCGTGCTCTTCGAACCCGCCTCCACGCTGAATACCGGAAACGTGGTCAACGAGCGCACGCTCCCGGAATTACAGCGAGTCTAGGAATGCGGCGAAAAGCCGTAGTAAGCTAGAGTGTCTTCGCATAGGCTCATGGAACTTACCGTCTACTCCGCAACCTGGTGCCCCGACTGCCGCGAGGCCAAGCGTTTTCTGGCCAAGCACAACATTCCCTACAAAGACATCGACATCGAGACCACGCCCGGCGCGGTGGATGAAATCGTCAAACACACCGGCAAACGGGCGATCCCGCAATTTGTGATCGATGGCGAGTGGGTGCAGCCCTACGTGGCCGGCGGGGGATTTCTCTACGACGAAATGGCGAAACGACTGGGAGTTGGGAAACCTTAGCGCGGGCAAAGCCCATTTCTACGCGTCCTGCAGCGCTCGACTGCCATTCCCCCGGCACCTTCGATACCTCCGTACATCATCTTCCGTACCGTGGAAAAGCCTTGCCAGACAAGGGAAGATGACCCCTCATGTCCGAACCGGAGAGAGCGCAGCAACCCAACGAGGTAAGCGACAGCTGGCAGCAGGTGGTGCAGGCCGTGCTGGCCGTGGTGTTGCTGGCGGGCGCTGTAGGCATGTTCCACTTCTACGCGCCGGTCACTGCCCAGAACGCGCCGCCCGACGAACTCCACAAGCAAGTTCAGCAACTCACGCAGCAGGTCGCACAACTGCAAAAAGAGCAGGCCATGCCGGCCCTGGTGCTCAACCGCTACCGCAACTCCATCGGCTACATTTACGGCGTGTACCAAGTTGGTTTCGCCAACCAGCCGGCCGCGATTCGCGCCCGTGTCTCGGGCACGGGATTCCTCGTAGGCGACGGCTTGCTCGCCACCAACCGCCATGTGGCCGAACCCTGGTATGGCGATAGCGAGGCCGAGGGCCTGATCCATCGCGGTGCAACCGCCATGCTCGAAAGTTTAGTCATCTTTTTTCCCGGCTCACCCGAGCCGGTCAGCTTGACGCCAGGCGCAGTTTCTTCCACCAGCGATCTGGCCGTGCTGCGCATCGAAAACAAAGACGCGGTGCGCGCGATCGCCGTCCTGCCACTGGCCAAAGGCATGGCGTCTCCGGGCGAACTCGTGACCGTAATCGGCTATCCCATGGGCATTGCGGGCATGGTGGCGAAATCGCCGAGCGGCATTTACCAGCGCCTGGCCTACCGCCACAATGACATCACGGCAGCCAGCGAACTGGCGGCGCTCTCGCTGATCCGCCCTTCCACCACCTGCGGACATCTCGGCGATGTCGTCGGCGATAAGTTGATCTACGATGCGCCCACAGCGCACGGCGGCAGCGGCGGCCCGGTCTTCAACTCGAACGCCGAAGTGATCGGAGTGAACTCCGCCTACATCGACGGATTTTCCGGCGGAACGCTGGGAATTTCTGTGGAGGCGCTGCGACCCCTGATCGAAACGGCGCAGAAGCAACCCTAGCCGGCCGTGCTCTCAACTCGATTCCAGAGTTTTCCGAATCGACCGCCCGGGCGAAGCCTCATAACCTTCCCGCATCACGCGGCGAAGAGCGGTCACCAGATCCGGCCCGGCCGAGCGCAGCTCGTCGTGGTGATGCAGGGCCAGTTCGCCGAGCACCTTCTCGCCTTTGGCAGTGAGCGCCAGCAGCACCTCGCGGCGATCGTCGGCGGCGCGCGTGCGCTGGACAAAGCCTCCCGCCTCGAGCCGGTTCACCAGCTCCACCGCGCTATGGTGGCGGATTTGCATGCGGTTGGCCAACTCGCGGATGCGTGGCCGCACGCCCGCCGGCATACCCTTGATGGCCAGCATCAGCTGATACTGGCCGCGCTCCAGGCCCGCGTCCTTCACCACCTGCTCGCTGAAATGAAGGAAGCGGCGGATCTGGTAACGGAACTCCGCCAACGCCTGATAATCCGGCAACGTGAGCTTCTTCATGCCTGGGTCTTCACGCCTGGCTCGTCATAGCCTGGCGAATCCCGATCGGTGCGACGCCTCTAGCATATCGTAAGACGATACAGCTTGAAAATCGGTTCAGCTCTTCGTCTAGCTCTTGGGCGTCACGTACTGGGCCTCGCCGTTTCCGAACGACCAGTTCTCCTTCGGCACTTCCACCAGGCTAATGACTACGTCTTCCCGCCGTAGCTTCAAGCTCTCGTGCAATCCGTCGGCGACCGCCTTGTAAAAGCTCTGCTTCATCTCCACCGTGCGGCCGCTGTTCAGCGTGATCTGCACAAAGATGCAGTCGTCGGTCCGGTGAATGCCAAGATAATCGCGGTCGAACTGCAGACCCTCTTTGGAATGCTCCACGATGACCTGGAAGCGGTCGTTCTTGGGCACGTTCAAGGTGGCCAGCAACGCCTGGTAAATGACTTCGCCAACCTGTACGCCGTACTGCGGCGATTTGCCTGCTAGAAGATCGATTCGAACCAGAGGCATGTTCTCTCCTTAGAATGAAGCGTCGGCGTAGTTCACTATATCGATGCCTGGGCCGCCGAATACGGTGCTGCCGCCCCGGGCCCGTTACCCTTGTGTTACACTTTGAGATTCGCAGATAAGTTTCCCCCTGACACAGGACGTCCGATCCGCACATGCTTCTTTCCAAGGAATATGTGGGCTACCTGGCCCGCGAAGTTACCAAGAAACTGATCGAGGGCAAGGCCATCGAAACCTCCGCCCTATCCAAGGTCACGGAGCGCGTCCACGCCGCGCTGCTCGAAGAACTTACTCTCGAAGACCGCATCAACGACGAAGTCCGCGTCATCCTCGAAGCCTACGCCGACGAAATGAACAAGACCGGCGCCAATTACCAGGAGATGTTCCGCAAAGTAAAAAGCGAACTGGTGCGCAAGTACAAGGCGGTGCTGTGAGACTGAGCCGCGACAAAGTGAATGTGCTGGCCCGCGCCGTCGCCGACGCTCTGCGGGCCATGGACGAAGTCGATTTCATCGAAGACCCCAACACCATCCGCCAGCAAACCCGCACCATTCTCGAAGGCCTGCTCAATCACGAGGAACGCATCGACCAGGCCGCCCGCCAGAAAATCGAAAGCCAGAAGCGCACCATCCTCGAAGGCTCACAAGAGTGGGACATCCTTTACCGCAAGTACTACAACGAGGAAGTCAAGAAACTCGGCATCTAAGCACGCCCTGCGTGCGCTGCGCCGGCAATACTAGACAGTGGGCGCGAGAGCTTCCCTTGGGCCATTCGGATTGGACTGCATGGTCTCTCCA
>Ga0302319_10026382_pt1 | contig 10235 bp, 6 predicted proteins | sample Bog_T0_2_FD_203319 | JGI IMG/M metagenome (GOLD analysis project Ga0302319, IMG submission 203319) | Peat permafrost microbial communities from Stordalen Mire near Abisko, Sweden - Bog_T0_2 | ecosystem: Environmental > Terrestrial > Soil > Wetlands > Peat | place: Sweden: Abisko, Stordalen Mire...
ACTGGAGGCACGAAAGGCTGGAGTAGCCGGTACCGAAGTCGTCGATGGCCACACTGAATCCCTGGGCGCGCAGCGCATCGAGGATCTCCGCGGTCTCTGGACTCTGGAGGAAGGCGCGCTCCGTGGCTTCGATCTCGACGTTTTCGGGGCGTGCTCCGGATACGCGAAGGAACTGTTCCATGGCATCTACGGTGCGGTTGTCGCTAAGGTCTGCCGCGGAAAAGTTGACGGCGACGCAGAACTCGGGATCTATCTTGAGGAACCGTGGCAGATCGCGCGCGACCAATTCGAGGACCCGCGCCGTAATGAGTTGGATCATGCCGCACTGTTCAGCCTGAGGAATGAAGTAATCGGGGCGCATGTCGGCAGAGCGGCTTCTCCAGCGAACCAGGGCTTCGGCGCCAATAACGCGGCGTGTTTCCAACTCCACAACCGGCTGATACAGGACGTACAAACTCCCGTCCTTGAGGGCGCGACGGAGCATGGTGGGAAACGAGGAGTGCATGCGCGTAAGAAGGCTGACCGATAGGCAAAGGATGGCGCCGCAGAGAACGCCGATGGGGATGAAGAAGACGGCGAAACGGCCAACGCGCCGGTAGATATAACTCTGTGGCGTGGCCACCACAACGGCGAGGTCCCACTGCGCAGAGCGGACCCTGGAGACCAGGCATCCATTGTTCAGAATTGTGGACTGGGATCCTGGATCAATCGGTTCAAACCATTCGGAAAGAAAGTTCTGGCCCTGTGCGGCCACAAGATCGTGATTGGGTGCGGATGGAACGAATACGGCAAGCTCGACGTCCGGACCCTCGGTGGAAATGTCGAAGGCCAGGTTCGGGTCAACGATCATCGCGAATCCGCCGACGGCGATGACGTCAAGCGGATGCGAAGGTTGGGCCGCCAGGTTTTTTTGGAAGTATGTCGAGACACCGTGCTCGGTCACCAGATCCGGCTTGCCAAGAAAAACGGGATTTGTGACTCCCTGCGAGGTGCAAAGCAGGGTGTCGTGCGCGACGCGGCCGACCGCTTTCATATAGCTGGATCCAAGATCGACCTGTCGCATGAGCTTGAGGTCCTGCGGTGAGCATGGCGGGAGGTCAGCTTGCGTCAGTCTCTGCGCCGCATCCTTGAACTGGCTTGAGGTCTCTTCACTGCGGCGCAGGATGTCTTGAGCGTTGTTGAGGCTGAGCGCCTTTTCCGTCGCGCAACTTTCCCACCACGCGAGATAAGCAGAGGCCAGAACAGGCGCAAGAAAGGCTACGGATGCGATGAACAGTGCGATGCCAACCCGCGGTTTATTCGGCATGCGTCAGCCTCTTACGGATAATGGATGGGTATTACCTTGGTTACGGATTCTAGCCCAATCTAAAGGGTCATGCCATCACCCGTACGATGCAGAAGATGGGCGCAAAAGCTCCACAAAGCTGCGGTCAAGCCTGGCTGATCTCTTTGAAGGCGCGTTGATTAGGGGGCGTGCCTGCGCCCGGTGCGGTGGGAGCAACGTAGTGTCCACTTTCGATACGGCACGGGCGTGCCACCCAATCGGGCAGCCAGGGAGTGTATCCAGGCTGGACACAGGCGGGATGCGCGATTAGATCTCGATCTTCACGGGCCAGGTCTTCCAGATGTCGGCGCAGTAGTCGCGAATGGCACGATCGGAAGAGAATTTACCGATGCGCGCGACGTTGAGAATCGACATGCGCGTCCAGCGATCGGCATCCTTGAAGACCTGATCGATTTCATCCTGACAATCGATGTAGGACTGGTAGTCGGCGAAGAGCATGTAGGGGTCGCCGTTAAGAAGGGAATGCACCAGCGGGGCGAAAAGACGCCGGTCGCCGTGCGAGAACTCGCCGGCAGAGAGGGAGTCGACGATCTCGCGCAGGTGGTTGTTGGACTGGTATATGGAACGCGGGTTGTAGCCTTCGGCTCTTTTCTGTCCGGCTTCCTGAGCGGTGAGACCGAAAAGGAAGAAGTTGTCGGCGCCGACCTCCTCGCGGATTTCGATGTTGGCGCCGTCGAGGGTTCCCACGGTGAGAGCGCCATTCATGGCGAACTTCATGTTGCCGGTGCCGGAGGCTTCAAGGCCGGCGAGAGAGATTTGCTCTGAGAGGTCGGCGGCGGGATAAACGCGCTGGCCAAGCGTCACGTTGAAGTTGGGCAGGAACACAATTCTCAAGCGGTCGCGGACCACGGGGTCGGCGTGAATGACGGTGGCGACGGAGTGGATGAGTTTGATGATGAGCTTGGCCATGTGATAGCCGGGAGCTGCCTTGCCGCCGAAGATGAAGGTGCGCGGCTGCATGACGATGTCGGGATTATGCTGGATGCGCTTGTAGAGAGCGAGGATGTGGAGCACCTTGAGGTGCTGGCGCTTGTACTCGTGGATGCGCTTGACGAGAACGTCAAACAGGGAATCGGGGTCGACGGCGATGTCAAGGGACTGGTAGATATAGGCAGCGAGCCGCTGCTTGTTGTGGTGCTTGATGGCGCGCCACTCGCGCGTGAATTCCGCGTCGTCGACCAAGGGCTCGAGTTTGCGCAGTTTTTCAAGATCGTGAATCCAACTGGGCCCGAGACGCGCAGTGAGCAAATGCGCCAGGCGCGGGTTGCTGAGCACCATCCAGCGGCGCGGTGTGACGCCGTTGGTTTTGTTGGAGAACTTCTCCGGGGTGAGCTCGTAAAAATCGCGCAGGACGCTGGATTTGAGCAACTCTGAATGGAGGGCTGCGACGCCGTTGACGGCATGGCTGCCGAGCGTGGCGAGGTGGGCCATGCGCACAAAGCGCTCGCCAATGTCGTCGATGATGGAGAGACGGCGGACGCGGGCTTCGTCGCCAGGATAGCGAGAGCGGACATCGTCGAGGTGGCGGCGGTTGATCTCTTCGATGATTTCCATGTGGCGCGGGAGCAGAGCACCGAAGAGGCTGACGGGCCACTTTTCAAGAGCTTCGGGCATCAGCGTGTGGTTGGTGTAGGAGAGCGTTTGCGTGGTGACGCGCCAGGCCGTATCCCAGTTCATGGAGTTTTCGTCGACGAGGAGGCGCATCAACTCGGCGACCGCGATGGCCGGATGGGTGTCGTTCATCTGGATGGAAAAGGCCCGGTGCAGGTCAGCAAGCGGGCGTTGCGCGGTTTGCTGGATCTTGACGATGTGTTGCAGGGAGCAGGAGACGAAGAAGAACTGCTGTTCCAAACGCAACTGCTTGCCCTGGATCTGCTCGTCGTTGGGGTAGAGAATCTTGGAGATATTTTCGGAGTTGACCTTGTCCCGGACGGCGGCGAAGAAATCACCGGTGTTGAAGCTTTCAATGTTGAATGATTCGACGGCTTGAGCGGACCAAAGGCGCAGGGTGTTCGCGGTGTTGGTGCGGTAGCCGAGAATGGGCGTATCGTTGGGGATGCCGCGCACCAGCTTCGCCGGATTCCAGCGGACCTTGAAGCCGCCCTTTCCATCGCTGTAGCGCTCGGTATGGCCGCCGAATTTGACTTCGAAGGCGTCTTCGGGGCGCTCCAGCGCCCAAGGATTGCCGAGACGGAGCCACTTGTCTGTGTTTTCCACCTGCCAGCCGTCGCGAATCTCCTGATCGAAGATGCCGTACTCATAGCGAATGCCATAGCCGATGGCGGGAATATCGAGGGTGGCGAGGGAGTCCATGAAACACGCGGCGAGGCGACCGAGTCCGCCATTGCCAAGGCCCGGTTCGGCTTCCTGCTCGATGAGGGTTTCGAGATCGAGGCCGAGCTTGCGCATGGCTTCCTCGGTTTCTTCGTAGATCCCGAGATTGATGAGATTGTTGGCGAGGTGCGGACCGGTAAGGAACTCAGCAGAGAGGTAGCAGACGACACGGACGTCCTGTGCACGGTAATTGAGGACGGTCTGAATCCAGCGCTCGACCAGGCGATCGCGGACGGTGTGCGCGAGAGCCATGTAGAGGTCGTTGAAGGTGGCGCGGTCGCGCGACCGGCCCTGCACGAAGAAGAGGTTGTCGAGGAAGGTGTGCGCCAGGGCATGGGAGCCGGCGGCGGTCCTCAGAGTTTTGAGGGATCCTTCCGGTCCGAGATCGGGCAGAGCAGGAGCGGTCACAGTACACCTCGCGCGAGGAATTAAGCTGCAGTGAGTTTGAAAACATTGTAAGCCGCTTCGTAAGTCAGCGAGCCGATGGGAACCACCCTAGTACCGGAGCGCCGCAAAAGAGTGAAAAATGCGTCAAAATCGACTCAGAATGTAACAGCGTGATGAGATGCTGGTTCAGACCTGCGTTGCATTCGCAGAAACACCGGAGAGGTTAGTCTGAGGTGGTGGAGAGAGTGAGAGATCGCGTGGACGCAGATCCCGACGGGGCGCTGGGGAATGCGGGCAACGCTGCCGTGCGCATTCGCGGGCTCCATAAAGCCTTTGGCGATGTGCGCGCCGTCGACGGCATCGACCTGGAGGTTGGTGCAGGCGAGTGCTTTGGGCTGCTGGGGCCGAACGGTGCAGGGAAGACTACGACCATCGAGATTTGCGAGGGGTTGACGACGCCGGATGCGGGCTCTGTCGAGCTGCTGGGGCGGAATTGGCAGCAGGACGCCAACGAGTTGCGACAGTTGATCGGGATTCAACTCCAGGAGACGCAATTTCCCGAGAAGCTGACCGTGGAAGAAGTGTTGCGCCTGTTCCGGAGCTTTTACCGGCGCGGCATGACGTTGGATGAGGCCATTGCGCTGGCGCAACTTGAGGAGAAGCGGCGGGCACGTGTGGGCGGACTGAGCGGCGGACAAAAGCAGCGGGTGGCCATGGCGACGGCGCTGGTGGGCGATCCGGAGTTGCTATTTCTCGACGAGCCGACGACGGGGCTCGATCCGCAGGCGCGGCGTCACGTGTGGGATCTGGTGGAGCGTCTGAAGCAGGCGGGTCGCACCATCATCCTGACCACGCACTACATGGAAGAGGCGGAGCGGCTGTGCGATCGCGTGGCAATTATGGATCATGGACACGTGATTGCGCTGGGCACGCCCAAGGAACTGATCGCGATGGTGGGCGGCGAGGACATTGTGGAGTTTGCGGTTGGCTTAAAAGCGACCGCAGATGCTTCGACTACGCTTGCCGCAAAGAACGCGGTGAACTCTGCTCAGGATGACAGTTCAGGGAGAGAGCAGGGCGTCGTAAATGTGGAGATGCTGAAGGCCATTCCCGGCGTGCAATCGCATCGGGTGGATGAGGCGTTGCACCAACTTTCGGTGAGCGAGCTGCACACGGCGGTACCCCAGATTTTTGCGGCGCTCGAAGAGCAGGGGCTGCATTTGAGTGAATTTCGCACGCATTCGGCCACGCTTGAGGACGTGTTTGTGCGCCTTACGGGGAGGAACCTGCGCGATGAATAGGCTCGAACTTAGCAGCTTGTATCAACTCACCGTAACGCGGTTCAAGCTGACGCTGCGCGAGCCGGAGGCGATCTTCTGGATTTTCGTGTTTCCGATATTGCTCGCGCTGGGATTGGGGATCGCGTTCCGCAACCGTCCGGCGGATGTGCTGCCCGTGGGTGCAACCACGCCACAACTGGTGCAGGCGCTGGCTGCGGACAAGGGGCTGCGAGCGACCGAGATGGATGAAGCCGCGGGGGGACGCGCCCTGGCGACGGGAAACATTTTGTTGCTGGCCATCGGAAGTGGAAACAGCGTCGTGTACCGGTACGACGATACGAATCCCGATGCGCGAACGGCGCGGATGATTGCCGACCGCGACATCCAGATTGCGGCGGGGCGGCATGATCCGGTCGAGGCCGGGAATCAACTGATGCACGAGACGGGCTCGCGCTATATCGACTTTCTTGTGCCCGGGCTGCTGGGGATGAATCTGATGGGATCGGCGATGTGGGGCCTTGGATTCTCGATTGTGGACGCGCGGGCGAAGAAGTTGCTGAAGCGCATGGTGGCCTCGCCGATGCCGCGGTGGCAATACCTGGCGGCTTATCTGATTGCGCGGCTCATCATGCTCGCCATCGAGGTTGTGGTGCTGCTGGGCTTTGCGTGGGTAGTATTCGGTGTGCCTTTTCGCGGTCGGCTCGTCGAGCTGCTCCTGATCTGCGTGCTCTCTTCGCTTACGTTTTCCGCGCTGGGATTGCTGGTGGCCTCGCGCGCGCGAACGATTGAGGCTGTGAGCGGACTGATGAATGTGGTCATGATGCCGATGTGGATTATGTCGGGAGTCTTTTTCTCGCCGTCGCGCTTCCCGGCGTTCCTTCAGCCGTTTGTCCAGGCTCTTCCGCTCACCGCTGCCATCAGCGCTATCCGCGGCAACATGCTGCAGGGGATACCACTCGGCCACATGATGGCGCCATTGGCGATTTTGCTGGTGTGGTGCGCGGTGCCGTTTGTGGTGTCGCTTAGGATATTTCGATGGAGATGAGCCGCGGCAGCAGCCGTACGCGATGAATAATAGAATGAGGTTGGTTCAAAATCTCTGACATACCAGTCAACGGCAGGCCGATGACAATCTCTCGCAGATGCCTCTCCGCTTTGATCCTGATTCAGATGTCACTACTCACTGCAACATCTCAGGACGTTCCTACCGTGCCGATGCCCAAGGACCCCGCGGCATTACTTTCTCTCGGCCACGACAAGAATGGCCTGAATTCATCTGACGTGAAGCCCTGGCATATTCGTGGCAATTACACCTTCTACGATTCCGACGGCAAAGTCGAAGATAAAGGGGTCTACGAGGAATGGTGGATCAGCGAGAAGCAATACAAGCGCAGCTTCTCTGGCACAAAATTTGCTCAGGCCGAATTTGCAACTGGCGACGGATTGTTTCGGACTGGCTCGCAAGCAATGCCGAGCGCGAGTGCAATGATGCTGCGCACTAACCTCATTCAACCCTTGCTCGAAAACGATCTGCTCAAAGAGTTCAAGCTCAAACAGCATAATGAGTCGATCAAGAGAGAAAAGTACGATTGTGTGACACTGAACTATCCGCTTCGTGCAAACGTTAGTGTTCCCGACAGCTTCTTTCCGAAGTCCTGTTTTGACGCGGCTCAGCCCATATTGCGGATCAACACGCTCGGGAGTTACGTCCAGATACTCTACAACCAAGTAATTCTCTTTCAGGGTCATTATCTGGCGCGCGAATTGCAGGTTTACTTTGGCAACAAACCGAAGGTGGATTTCACCTTGGACGTTGTGGAGCCCCTGAACGAAACTCTAAATCCAGGGTTAGCGCCCCCTCCCGAGGCTCTTCCAGTCGACTTGAGTAAAGGTGCGATTTCATTGAGCGCAGGAGGGGTTGTGCCGTTTCTAATAAGGCACGAAGTCCCAGAGTATCCTGCAAGCGCAAAAGAGCGAAATATTCAAGGAACGGTGGTAATTCAAGTGTCGATTGGAAAGGATGGACACCCGGCTACGCTCGATGTGATTAGCGGCCCAACAGAACTTCGCGAGCCTGCCCTGGATGCTGTCCGCCAATGGGTATATCGTCCATTCGAGGTGATGGGCGACCCCACCGTCGTCAACACAATTGTCAATGTCATTTTCACGATGGGCTGAGAGGATTGCGAGCAAACTTGTCCCCGTCTCGAGGACACCAATTTCTCATCACTATCCCCACCGAATCAGAGACCGTTAAAATCAATCGATATGGACTCAACTAACCAAGGCCCGGCCCCTGCCGCAGCCCTTGAGACGATTCTCGACGGCAGCCGTTTTATCCGTGCCTGCCTGCGCAAGCCGGTGGACCGAACGCCGGTTTGGTTTTTGCGGCAAGCCGGCCGCTACATGCAGGAATACCGTGACGTGCGCAAGCACCACACGCTGGTGGAGATTTGTAAGGACCCTAAGCTAGCTGCCGAAGTGACCATCACCGCCGCGGAGAAACTGGGCGTGGATGCAGCGATTATCTTTGCCGATCTGCTGCTGCCTCTGGAACCGATGGGGTTGGATTTCGAGTTTCAGGCAGGCGAGGGGCCCGTGGTGCACCATCCTGTGCGAACGGCTGAAGATGTGCGCGCTCTGCGGACGGATCGCGCGAGCGAATTGGGCTACGTGGCGCGGGCCATTGAGAGAGTCGCTGCGCATTTTCGAGACCGGCTGGGCATCATCGGCTTTTGCGGAGCACCGTACACGCTGGCCAGCTACATGATTGAGGGCGGCGGCTCGCGGAACTATATCGAGACGAAGAAATTGATGTACGGCAATTCCATTGCATGGAGCAGTCTTCTGGATAAGTTGGTTGCGGTGCTGACAGAGTATTGTCTGCAGCAGGTGCAGGCGGGCGCGGATGTGATTCAGATCTTCGATAGCTGGGTCGGGTCACTATCGCTGAGCGACTATCGCGCGTATGCCTTCGAGGCGTCAAAACGGCTGGTGCGCGCGGTGCAGGCGATGGGCGTGCCGGTGATTTATTTTGGCGTGGAAACCGCTGGGTTGCTCGATCAGATGGGGCAGACGGGAGCCGATGTGATTGGCCTGGATTGGCGGCAGCCGCTCGACGAGGGATGGCGGGCCGTGGGTTACGGACATGCGGTGCAGGGCAATCTGGATCCGATTACGCTGTTTGCACCGCCGGATGTGCTGGAGCAACGCGTGAAGGAGATTCTGCGCGCGGCAAACGGGCGGCCGGGACACATCTTCAATCTGGGACACGGGATTGTGCCGCAGACGCCGGTGGAGAATGTGCAGGCCGTGGTGCGGATGGTGCGCGAGTTCCGCTTGGAGGACGCGCGTGGCTAAACAGGCGGTCTTGTTACTGGCGCACGGGACGCCGGAGACGATCGAGCAGATTCCCGAATATCTGCGCAACGTGGTGAGCGGGCGGCCGCTGCCGCAGGCGGTGGTGGAGGAGATTCAGCATCGCTATGCGCAGATCGGTCATAGCCCGCTGACCGAGATCACGTTTGCGCAGGCACGGCTGGTTGAGGCAGAACTCGCCGCGGCGGGACAGGCGGTTCCTGTGTATGTGGGCATGAGGAACTGGCGGCCTTATATTCCTGAAGTAGTGCGGCAGATGCGCGCGGACGGCATCGAAGAGGCTGCGGTGATTTGCATGGCGCCGCAGAACTCGCGCACTAGCGTGGGGCTTTACCGGCGAGCGGTTGAGGCCGAGGCGGGAGATTTGCGGATCGACTTTACGCCGGGATGGGCGCAGCACCCACTGCTTGCGGACGCGTTTGCTGAACGGCTACGGCCGGCTTTGGCCAAGCTGACAAAGGAAGTGGGCGGGCCGGTGCCGGTGTTGTTCACCGCGCACAGTGTTCCCACGCGCACGGTGGAAGCGCCCGCGGCTGACGCCGATGCCGGCAAGCGTATGTGGCCAGGGCAGGGCGTCGATCCCTACGCCGAAGAGGCGCGCCATACGGCTGAACTGGTGGCCGCGCGCGTGCCGGAAATTCCCCGCTGGTGGTTTGCATTTCAGAGCCAGGGTGCGAGCGGCGGACCGTGGCTGGGGCCGAGCGTGGAGGAGACGCTCGACCGGATTGCGGCCGAGGGCGTGAAGGCGCTGATTCTGCAACCCATCGGATTTCTCTGCGACCATGTGGAGATTTTGTTCGACGTGGACATCCTTTTTCGCGAATATGCCATCAAACTCGGTGTTAAATTAGAGCGTCCGGAATCGCTCAATGCTTCCGTAACACTGGCGAAGGCAGTTGCGGATCTGGCGCGCGGTGGATTGGAACGGTTGGGCACGCTCACGTGAGTTCGATTGAAAGACGACGCATGTTAGAAATGATGCATCGCGTGGGGAGTTCGTAGTTATTGATGTTATTGCTTTGTGAGTTACCCCAGTATCACAGTTGATCCCGCGGCGTTTTTGCACAGCCATTTTCGGGATAAGATTAAAATAAGTCTCCCCGGGCGCAAGTCCCCGGTGATCCCATCTATTTGCCAGGAATACCAGCCAGGAATCGAAATACCTGCGCCGCGATCCTGGTGGTGGGAGAATTGTGTAGCCAGCAAGTCGAAGCGTTTCCCCCGGAGTTGACGCATGTCAGAAGTAATGACGCGGCGAGCCTTGGCCGTAAGCTTTGGCGAGGTGAAAGCTGGAAAAATTGTTGAAGTAAAGACTGTAAATATCGTCGAGGCGAACTCGGCGAATGAGCGCGTGCTATGCGATGAGTGCGGCAGCGATAAGGTACATCGCATCTTCCGCAAAGGCTTTTTGCAGAAGAGAATTTATTCGTTGCTCGGCTTCTATCCCTGGCGGTGCAAGCAGTGCGGCCTGTGTTTGATGCTGCGCAAGCGCGAATTGGCGAGCAAGAAGG
>Ga0302319_10026384_pt1 | contig 10235 bp, 8 predicted proteins | sample Bog_T0_2_FD_203319 | JGI IMG/M metagenome (GOLD analysis project Ga0302319, IMG submission 203319) | Peat permafrost microbial communities from Stordalen Mire near Abisko, Sweden - Bog_T0_2 | ecosystem: Environmental > Terrestrial > Soil > Wetlands > Peat | place: Sweden: Abisko, Stordalen Mire...
ACGCAGTCGAGGGATCTGCGGTTGTTCCCGAAATCCCGAATTCCTCCGTAACTTCCGAGTTGCCGACACTACATCCAGGATGCCCACCATCGCACCTGCACCTCTCCTCAATGCACCGTCATCCTGAACGTAGTGAAGGATCTGCGGTTGCCCTTGAGATCCTCAACATGGCGTTGCTTCCAAGTCGCCGACCACCTATCCACAATCCCCATTCGGCACCATCATCTCCACCCACAGCATTGTCATCCCGAACGCAGAGAGGGATCTGCGGTTGCTTCTTAAGAATCCATTTGGTCCAGCGCACGACGGTAATCGGCAGGCTCATACTCCTACCAATCGCGGCTTAAGTCCATCCAGACCGAGTTCAATACCTCAATGAGAGCGATCTTTTTCGCTCGTCTCCAGCCCTTCAATTCCTTCTCGCGCCTGATGGCCGCCGCAATCTCCCCATGCCCTTCGAACCACACCAGCCGATCGCAGTTGTACTTTGCCGTAAAGCCTTGGTGTTCCTTCCATCTATGTTGAAACACACGCTTGTGCAGGTCGCTTGTGACGCCGATGTAGAGCGTGTGGCTGCGGCTCGCCATAATGTATGTGAAATAGCTGTGTTCACGCATCGGTGGCATCATAATCTGCCCGTGGCTCTGTTGGCTGTGACGCGAAGAACAACCGCGTCCGGCACCACCTCCCCACCCAAAGCACTGTCATCCTGAGCGAAGCGAAGGATCTGCGGTTGTTCCTGAAGTCTCGAATTTCTCCGTAACTTCCGAGTTGGCGATAATACGACCGGAAATCTCTGAGCGGTGCATTTAGACAACGGTCACCCGCCACAACTCCGATTTGGATCCCCAATGTCCCGAAGGGACAGGATGATAGTAGCCCCGGGTGAAACCCGGGGTCAGCCGTCCCCACAAATGCCTGGCGTCCTGTAGGGACGCCCCGAAGACTGCACCAAGTCTCCTCCGAGCCCGTTTTCGAGAACCCCTTTGGCCCCCACCTGCCCTCTCCAGACTCGCGCCTGCCACAAGTCGAGGATGCCTGGCGAATAGCTTCCCAATAACCGGCTAGAACGAAGCCGCAGGCGCCACGGACGCTGCATTGTGCCAAATACTGGGGCCATGGGCCGGATAAGATCGCTTCATCAACTTTGTCGAGTAAAGTAATAACTCTTTCATGATCAGCAGCCTGCGATTGAAATTCCATAGACTCACCGCATCCGTGGCAAACACCTGCGGCTTCCTTCTTGCCTCCTAATCGAAACCGCCACGGATAAGCGCACAGCTCATCCGCGAGCTTCTTGCTCGCGGCGGTTCCGATGTAGGCTAGCGACAATACACTCGCGACTATGCAGTAGACTTAGTCGGAGATCCGAATGAAATCGAATTGGCTCGAATCGAAACCACTCTCCATGCTGTTTTTCTGGACAGTTGTCGTGTGCTTAACATGTTTCGCGTATGCCCTCTCAGTCGCGGTGCCGTGGGTTCGGAACTTCTTAAACTCCTCATCGGCTAACAATGCCTTGGGAATTGTATTCGCAGCGTTGATCGTCCTGACGATTCCATGTTCGCTTATTATTTCCTTCGGCATGGCAAGTTTCTGTGCATTTACGGATCGTTCGCCAGTCGGTGTGAAGGTGCTTTGGTTTCTCCTGTTTCTGTTCACTTGGCCTATTGGGTCAATCGTGTATTTCTTTGCTGTTTATCGGGGTTTTATCCAGCGAAAGAGAACGGGCGGCGCACCCGATCCGCGAGTAGTGAGTGAGTAACCGGCGACGCGGCAGTTTCGATTACTCACAGTCCGGTCATCGGACGTAGCGCAAAATCAGCACAGAAATTGTGAAGCATTCGCTTCGCGCATTGATTCGCCTCAGTTACAGATCGCGATTTTGAATGCCGCTAAAGACGATCAATCGCTTCCGGAGGCCCATCGCTCACCTTCGCCAATACGTTCCTGAGCTTCTCCAGTGGACCTCGCGCAGCCCGAGCCCGTAGCTCGGCCCAATCGCTGGCCCGTTCGTTTACGATTGCCGCCACCAGCCTGTCGACAGAGACGTGATCGGCCTCAGCCAACTCCGCAGCCCGCTGGCAAACATCGTCGGGAAGTTGAGTGCTTTTCACGGCAGCCCCACTTATCAGTATAAGGAATTCTCCATTCATCGAAGTTGTCCTAAGACTCCAAAACGCCGACAATACCGTTTGGGCAAAAAAGCGGACGATAACCGATCCCACTTGTTCTATGCCCGGGAGTAAAAACAATGATTCGAGTTGGCATCGTTGGCTTTGGCATGGCAGCGCGGGTATTTCACGCTCCGCTCATCTCCTCGGAGGAAGGCCTCGAACTCGGCGCAGTCGTCGAGCGGAACTCCGACAACGCCGCGGCGCGCTACCCCGGCATCGTCACCTACCGTTCGCTCGATGCCATGCTGGCCGACTCATCCCTCGGACTCTTTGTCGTCGCCACCCCCAACGCGACGCATTTCAACGTTGCGAGGCGGATTCTTGAGGCTGGAAAAAGCGTAATTGTAGACAAGCCTATGGCTGTGACTTCAGGCGAGATTGCCGTGCTGATAGAACTGGCCAGGAAGAACCGCGCGCTCATGATTCCATTTCATAACCGGCGCTGGGACAGCGACTTCCGGACACTTCAAAAACTACTACTCGAACAATCGGTTGGCCGCGTCGTCCATCTTGAATCGGCGTTTGACCGCTGGAGCCCCGGCGCTACCCGGCGGGCGTGGAAAAATGACCCAGCAGAGGGCGGCCTGTTGCTCGACCTTGGAACCCACCTCACAGACCAGGCGCTGGAGCTGTTTGGCAAGCCGCACGCAGTGAACGCCAACCTCACCCGCGAGCGCGATGGCGAGGGAGCGAGCGACTCCTTCACCGTGCGACTGATCTATGACAAGTTTTCTGTGACGCTCTCCGCCAATGCTCTTTCCTCACTGGCGCGCCCGCGTTTCCATTTGCGCGGAACGCATGGAAACTACTGGAAATGGGGCCTGGACACGCAGGAAGCAGCGCTCAACAAGATTACGAGGATCGCCGACCCAAACTGGGGACACGAGCCCACTGAAACCTGGGGCACGTTGAAGGTTGATGTCGATGGCGCCATAGTTACATGCCCAGTTCCAGCAATCGCCGGCGACTACAGGCTCTTTTACACCGGGGTGCGCGACGCGTTGCTGGGAAAATCGCCCGCTCCCACTTCGGCGCTCGCGGCCTGGCGCGTTGCCCGTCTGCTGGAATATGCCACCGAGAGCGCGGGCCAACACCGGGAAATCGACTGTGACTGGAGCGATGAGTCGCAGTTGTGATCAAAAACCACAGCCTCAAAAGTAATTTCGCAGGATTTGCAGTCTATTTCACATCAAAGGCGCACACTTGAATCATGACGCCCATACACATTTCCAAGGGAAACAGGGACGCCCATGGTTTCATCTGCGTAAACGGGAAAACTTCGCTAACTTGCTGATTCGTTTGCCTTTTCACCCGTGGCGTTTGCTACATAGCCCCCACCCATCCCCCCCTGTTTTCTGCATCCTGTTGGAAGCACAGATACTTACCCACGACAAATGCGATTTTACCTCCCAAAACAAAGGACTTACATAAGGGGGCAGTCAGCCCTCATGCGCGGGAAATGAAGCGGATTTCAGCACAAAGGATCACTTGAAATCCTCACCCCGCTTCCCCTTTCGCGCGGTCTTCGTCTTCGAGGGAGATTCGGCCCCAGCATTTCCAGTCTCCACAGCCGGCGCGTCTGCCGCCCGTTCCTTCCCCACCAGCGGCACCCAAAACCGGAAGGTCGCGCCCTTGCCAGGCAGGCTGTATGCCTCGATTCCGCCGCCATGGGCTAGCAGAATTGCGCGCGTGATGGCCAGGCCCATCCCGGACCCCTTCGACTTGAGAACGCTTTTCTTGCCCCGGTAAAACTTCTCGAAGATCAACGGCAAGTCCACGGCATCGATTCCAGCCCCGGTGTCTTCCACGGAAAACTCAAACCTCTCCCCCTTCCGCCAGCTCCTGAGGGTGATGCGGCCCCCCGGCGGAGTATGGCGGGCGGCATTTTCAAGCAGGTGGCGCAGAACCCGTCCCATGAGGTGGGGGTCGAACCATGCCGGTTCGTCATCGTCTTCCACATCGATCGAGACCTTGTGCGCGCTGAGGTTGCGGCGCGATTCTTCCACCGCCTGTTCGAGCAGGGCGCGGGCGTGCTGCGGCACCGCGTGAACCTGGACCACATTGGCGTCGATTTCGGCCATCTCCACAGCTTCGCCGATGAGCAGATCGAGCCGGGAAGCCTCTTCGTCCACGATGCTGATCAGGTCCACGCGGGAGGCCTCGTCGAGAACTTCCGCCTGCAGCAGCGTGGTGGCCGCGGCGCGGATGGAGGTCAGCGGCGTTCGCAGTTCGTGGGTAAGTGAGTCAATGAGAGCGGTGCGCAACCGCTCGCCCTCGCGCGCCGCTTCAATCCGCGCTGAGGCTTCGATGGCCATCGAACGCGCCAGCACAATGGCCACCTGCGCGCTCACTGCCGTTGCCACTTCGCGCGACAGCAAAGCCGGTCTCCAACCCAAAGCGCCCACGGCCCGCAGCCCCAGCATCAGCGGCATGGTCTGAAAGCCATCCTGCACAAAGACTGTCGGGTTCTGGCCGAGAGTCGTCGCCAGCAAGCTGGCCTGTACGCTGGCTGACACATCTGCTGCGGAGCCGTAGGACTGATCTTGATCGCAGACATAAAGCACGACGCCTTGCAAGGCAAAGATGCGGTGGATAATCCGGGGCAGGTCGTGAATGAGCCCCGAGGCGTCCTCGTGGAGCATCATCTCCTGGCTGAGTTCGTAGAGCCGCTCCACATCTTCGCGCCGCTGTTCGGCGTGGCGGGTCTGTCGCCGTGCCCGCTCCGCTACGCGGCCCACGACGATGGACGAAGCAAGAAATGAGACCATCGCGACCCACGCCGGCGCACCGGAAAGCTGAAAGGAACCGAGCGGAGGGAGGAAAAAGAAGTCAAATGTGAGCGCGCAGATGATTGCGACATACAGCGACAGCCAGACTCCGGCCAAGGTTGCGGACCAGACCACGAGCACAAGGTAGACCATCCCGGCCGCTACGGGAGTAGCTCCCAGCTTCACCAGGATGAAAGTGGTGGCGAGGGCCATGGCCGTGGCCAACAGGCCGCGCAGGGCCTTTCCGGAGTAAGCGCGCACATCCATCTGGATCCTCAACGGAATCATACCCGCCCGGCCGGATGATGTAATCTTCCGATGGAAGAAGAACATGCCTGGAAGAATACTGATTATTGACGATGAACCGCAGATCACGCGAGTTTTGCGGGCGGCACTGAGCGCCCAGGGGTACGACGTACGCACCGCCAACGAACCCGAAGAGGGATTGCAGGTCTATCGTGACTGGACTCCCGACCTGGTGGTAACCGACCTGATGATGCCGGGAATGTCTGGCGTTGAGGTGACACGGGCCATACGCACGCGAGCCGCTACGCCGATTGTGATCCTCTCCGTCCGCGACCACGAGCGGTCGAAGGTGGAAGCACTGGATGCCGGCGCCGACGACTATGTGACCAAGCCCTTCGGCATTCAGGAACTGCTGGCGCGGGTGCGCGCTCACTTGCGCCGCGCTCCGGAGCGAATGACTTCAGCCATGGAGGTGGGCGATTTTGTGCTGGATGAGAATGCACACTCAATCAGCGTCCTCGGTCGCGCCATCCACCTGACGCCAAAGGAGTTCGACTTGCTGATTCACCTGGCCCGCCACTCCGGGAAAGTGATAACCCATCGCGCTCTGCTGACTTCGGTTTGGGGAGCACAGTCAGCGCACCAGCCCGAGTACTTGCGGGTATTTGTCGGGCAGGTGCGCAAGAAGCTGGAAGCGGAGACTGGGAAACAGTACATTCAGACGGAACCATGGGTGGGATACCGGTTTATTCCTGAAGGTTGGAGCGGGAACGAAGGCTAGGGCCTGTTAACACTCCTGGTTCGTTTTTCTTGGGGGTTTCTGCCTGCTGATTGAGGACTGGGACACTTACGGTTTCCTTATGAAAACCTTTCGCAACTAAAACCCGGGGTGCGCCAAGATAACTGAGGACTGCAAAGGGCAATGACGCCTGGAGCTGATGCCAATGGAGCTTTGAGACCTGCCATGCAAGATTTAACGATGCTGCTGTTCACGGTTGTCTTCTTCGTCCTTGCGTTTCTCTACGTCAAGGCCTGCCAGAAGCTGAGGTAACCCCATGCACATGGATGTGATTACCGTAGTCGCTTTGATTCTGTCTGCCCTGCTGTTGGGTTACCTTGTTTTGACACTGCTGTTTCCGGAGAAGTTCTAACATGACCGCCAATGGCTGGTTGCAATTTGCCCTTTATTCTTTGGTTCTGCTGGCAACGATTCGCCCGGTTGGGGCCTATATGGCCCGGGTGTTTGAAGGCGAACGCACCTGGCTGGACCCGGTTGTCCGCCCAATTGAACGGCTCATCTATAAGCTCTGTGGCGTCAACGCTGCGGAGGAGATGAACTGGCGTGAGTACGCTTTTGCCATGCTTGGCTTCTCCGCGGTTAGCATGCTGGCGACCTACGCGATCGAACGCTTGCAGCACGTACTCCCCTGGAACCCCCAGGGATTGCAGGGAGTGGGACCAGACCTGGCATGGAACACCGCGGCCAGCTTTACGACCAACACCAACTGGCAGTTCTATACGCCCGAGACCACCATGAGCTACCTCACGGAGATGGCCGGGCTCGCTACGCACAATTTCTTCTCCGCGGCGGTTGGCATTGTTACCGCGCTGGCGCTCATCCGCGGCATCAAGCGGACCACATCGGCGACCATCGGCAACTTCTGGGTGGACACAACGCGCACCCTGCTCTACGTGCTGGTTCCAGCGTCGATCATCTACGCGCTGCTGCTAGTCGCCCAAGGCGTCCCGCAAAACCTGCATGCCTACACCACCGCGCACCCCTTGGAGCAGCCTTCTCAGGTGCAGACGATTGCACAGGGCCCGGTCGCGTCGCAGGAGGCAATCAAGATGCTGGGCACCAATGGCGGCGGATTCTTCAATGCCAATAGCGCTCATCCCTATGAGAACCCAACGCCATTCTCGAACTTCCTTCAGATTCTTTCCATCTTCATCCTTCCCGCCGGCCTTACCTATACGCTGGGCCGCATGACCGGATCACCGGGCCACGGCTGGGCTGTGCTTGCTGCAATGTTCATTCTTTTTGCAGCCGGATTCAGCGCAATCTACTGGGCTGAGTCGCAGCCCCATCCGTTGATTCACGGAGCGGCCCAGGCACATACGGCAACAGCGCCAGGCGGCAACATGGAAGGTAAGGAAGTGCGCAATGGCATTACCGAAAGCGCGCTGTTCGCGACGATTACAACCGATGCCAGTTGCGGCGCGGTTAACGGCGTCCATGACAGCTTTACTCCACTCGGCGGCATGGTCGTGCTGACCAACATCATGCTGGGTGAGGTGGTGTTTGGGGGTGTGGGAGCCGGCATGTACGGCATTCTTATCTTCGTCGTGCTTTCGGTGTTCATCGCTGGGCTGATGGTAGGTCGGACGCCAGAGTACCTGGGCAAGAAGATCGAAGGCTACGACGTGAAGATGTCGATGCTTTATGTACTCATCTTCCCGCTCATCATTCTGACCCTCACTGCCATTTTTGTGCTTTGGCCCTCGGTTGGACTTAGCGCCCTGACCAACGCCGGACCACACGGGCTGACCGAGATTCTCTATGCCTTCACTTCAGCAGTGGGAAATAACGGTTCAGCCTTCGCAGGACTGAATGCCAGCGTCAACCCCACTACCCTGTGGTGGTACGACGTAGCAATGGGATGGGCAATGCTCGGCGGACGGTTCTTTATGGCGATTCCGGTGCTGGCATTGGCCGGCCATTTGGCGATGAAGAAGAGCGTTCCGCCGTCGCCCGGAACTTTCCCTGTGAATGGCTCGCTGTTCACAGTGCTGCTCGTTGGTGTGATTGTGATTCTGGGCGCGCTGACGTTTTTCCCGGCGCTGAGCCTAGGGCCGATTCTGGAACACTTGCTGCTCAAGTCGGGCCAGCTTTTCTAACCGCATAAGGACTAGACGGAACGGACTGTCATGCTTGAAAAAAAGAGTCTTTGGAATACGGAAATCATGGGCCAGGCACTGCTGGATTCGGTGCGCAAGCTGGACCCGCGCGGCATGGTCAAGAACCCGGTGATGTTTGTGGTGGAGGTGGGCAGCGTGCTAACGACAGCGCTGCTGATCGATAACACCATTCATCATCGCCCTGGCTTTGCCTTCAACCTTCAGATCACGGCGTGGCTATGGTTCACGGTGCTGTTTGCGAATTTTGCGGAAGCCATGGCCGAGGGACGGGGCAAGGCGCAGGCCGACACGCTGCGCAAGGCCAAGGGCGAAACGATTGCACAGCGCTATAAGGCAGACGGGGAGTTTGAAGAGATCACCAGCGGCCTGCTCCGCTCGGGGGATTTGATTTATGTGCCGGCGGGCAAATACATTGCCGGCGATGGCGAAGTGATTGAGGGCGTTGCTTCGGTAGACGAGTCGGCCATTACGGGCGAGTCGGCGCCGGTGATTCGCGAAGCCGGTGGAGATCGCTCGGCGGTGACGGGCGGGACTAAGGTGCTTTCGGACTGGATCAAGGTAAAGATCACATCCAACCCCGGAGAGACCTTCCTTGATCGCATGATTGCGCTGGTGGAAGGCGCGACACGGCAGAAGACGCCGAACGAGATTGCGCTGAGCATTCTGTTGTCGGGGTTGACGATCGTGTTTCTGCTTGCGGTGGTGACACTGCAGCCGTTCGCAATCTACTCCAAGGCTCCGCAGACGGTGTTTGTGCTGGTTTCGCTGTTGGTGTGCCTGATTCCGACGACGATTGGCGGGCTGCTTTCGGCGATTGGCATTGCCGGTATGGACAGATTGGTGCAGTACAACGTGCTGGCCATGAGCGGACGGGCGGTTGAGGCGGCCGGTGATGTGAACACACTTCTCCTTGATAAGACGGGAACCATCACGCTGGGCAACCGGCAAGCGACTGAGTTTCTGCCGGCACCGGATGTGAGCCACGAGCGCCTGGCGAATGCGGCACAGCTTTCTTCGCTTTCGGATGAAACGCCGGAGGGGCGGTCGATTGTGGTGCTGGCCAAGGAGAAGTATGGGCTGCGCGGACGGGACTTGGGCGGCATTCACGCGGAGTTCGTGCCGTTCACCGCACAGACCCGGATGAGCGGGGTGAACCTGCCCGGCACGCGGATTCGCAAGGGATCGGTGGATGCGATTTCACGCTTCCTCGAAGAGCAAGGGGTGCAGTTGCCGCAGAAGGTGCGCGACCATGTGGAAGAGGTTGCGCGCATGGGTGGCACGCCGCTGGTGGTGGCCGAGAATGCTACGGCGCTTGGAGTGATCCACCTTAAGGACATTGTCAAGGGTGGACTGAAGGAGCGGTTGACGAGGCTGCGGGCCATGGGCATTCGCACCATCATGATCACGGGCGACAATCCGCTTACCGCTGCTGTGATTGCTCGCGAAGCCGGCGTGGACGACTTTCTGGCCGAGGCCAAGCCCAAGGACAAGATGGACTTGATCAAGCGCGAACAGGCCAAGGGTAAGCTGGTTGCCATGACCGGCGACGGAACCAACGACGCTCCGGCGCTGGCACAAGCTGACGTGGGCGTGGCGATGAACTCAGGCACGCAGGCGGCGAAAGAGGCCGGCAACATGGTGGACCTGGACTCGAACCCGACCAAGCTGATTGAGATTGTGGAGATCGGCAAACAGCTGCTGATGACTCGAGGCGCATTGACCACCTTCAGTATCTCGAACGATGTGGCCAAGTACTTCGCCATTATTCCGGCGATGTTTGCGGGGGTGTTTCCGGTGCTTAATGCGCTGAACATCATGCACCTGGCCACGCCGCAATCGGCGATTCTGTCTGCTGTGATCTTCAACGCTCTGATCATTGTGGCGCTGATTCCGTTGGCGCTGAAGGGTGTGAAGTACGAGCCCAAGGCCGCGGATGTGCTCCTGCGCAACAACCTGCTTATCTATGGATTGGGCGGCATTATTGTGCCCTTCCTCGGAATCAAGGCGATTGACCTGTTTCTGGTGGCGCTGCACTTGGCGTAGAAGCAGGGACTAAAGGGACTAAAGGGAGATAGAAATGCATTCGGTTTGGAGAACTTCAATTCGGTTTACTTTGGTGACGACG
>Ga0302319_10026385_pt1 | contig 10235 bp, 6 predicted proteins | sample Bog_T0_2_FD_203319 | JGI IMG/M metagenome (GOLD analysis project Ga0302319, IMG submission 203319) | Peat permafrost microbial communities from Stordalen Mire near Abisko, Sweden - Bog_T0_2 | ecosystem: Environmental > Terrestrial > Soil > Wetlands > Peat | place: Sweden: Abisko, Stordalen Mire...
TGGGGCACAGACTGTGCGAACTCGGCAGAGATGGTACGCCCGACGGTGAAGTTTCTATATGGCAATCGGAGGATTGCGTTTGCTGCCCTAGCCACTGAAGCGAAATCCGATGGAGGGAAAGTAGCTTGCGGCGGCTTGGTACATTCCTTCCTTGTGTTGCGCAAGCGCAATGATGTTTGGAAGGTGTTGTTGCTGAGGCAGAGTGTCTCACTCCCGCAGGCCGTGAGCATGGCGGACAACTTCAACCGACTGGGGCTTTCGCCGGGCAAGGGCGTGACTCCAGCTGCGCCGGCTCTGCTTGCGCCATACGACGGAGAGAAGCAGATACGCTTTCCCAAGCAGGATATGTCATGGCAGCAGACTGCTATAAAGCCGGCGGCTTACCTGGTGGAGTCACAATATGGCAATCCCAGAGATGACCTTGAGCATTGGAGTGCGCCAGCGATTACATTTGTCGATCCAAGCCAGTATGGCGATGTGGTACGCATGCTGGAGCCGTTCGGTCAGGGGATGCAGCCGCATCGCTGGCGAGTGTGGGCTGTAGGGAAGGATGGCCAGATAGCCTTGAGCGAGTGGCGAACGGTCAACTTCACAAACTGAAAGGTTTCTGCGTAGGGTTACACTGAACGCACCATAGCTATCGATCCTGATCGCGAGAATGCATATGCGTGCCCGTTGAATAATTATGATTCTGACAGGCAATGACGTACTGGTTGCGACGGAAGATTCACTCCGGTTCCACAAACGGCGCATCCGGGGTGCGCGGTTTACCATAGTTCCGGCACTGATCCGAGTTGCAGCCGCGAGTCAGCTCCGCTGCCTCGGCATTCGTCATGTACCAGGTTCGCACCGATCCTCGCAGTGAGCTCATCAGGTTTGCCTCAGCACTTGTCCTCTCCTGAATGACCTTCGCATCTGTCGTCGGATCGGCTGCCCAAGCTGTCCACATCTTTTTCAACCGCGCCTCGATGACATCGCGATCCTCCGCCAATCCACACTGCGACAGGTCGTATGCTGCATAGCCTGCAGCCTGGTCTGGAGCGTTCTGCACCACATCACGCAGCCAAGCCAGCAGCTCCGGCGGATAGCTAGCCCGTCGCGCCTTGAATATATTGTTTATCTCGAAGAACGTGTTCAGTTGGTCCATTTCATGTGAATTGAGATAAGCGACCCCCTCCGCAGGTTCGTAGCGTAGCAGGATCGCCAGTGTCACTCCATCCTGTGACTTGTCCGTCCATCCCTTACGTACTGCTGGAACCACTTTCTCTGTGGCAAATCTTGCCGCAAGCTCTGCCTTCCACTTCCAACTGTTTTGGGTAGCACGCGTCCATGGCTGAGCAAGTATTGCCGAAAGACAATCGTCCACCTCCGGCAAGGTTGCATCTGGAAGAGCCGTCACCGACTTTAGCTGTAGGCTGATAGTGGCATCACAGGCATAGCGGATCACATACGGTCTCGCTGCCTGTGGGTCGAGTTCGACCAGCCGTTTGATGGCATCGTTGGGATCTCCCATCAACCCTGGTCGAGCCTGATTCAACATCACCCTCAGGGCTGGCTCCAGCGAAGTATCCTTCAACTCCGGCCAACGTGTTTCCAGTAGCATCCGCTGTTCCAGCGTCGACATCGAGGCGAAGTCCTCCAGTACCACCGGCTTCACCGCCGCAAGCTGTGCCGGGCTGAGACTGTGGTCTTCAAACAGGAGATACACCGCAAAGCGCCGACTCTGTCCGACCCGCTGCGGTAATGAACGAATCATAGTATCGATGTCTGCTGAGTGCTCTTGTGCCGCCCGTTTGGTCGCCTCGTTGTTGTTCACTCCAGCAATCATTGTCCAGCCCTGCATCATCTCCCCGCGCATCAAATGACGCGACTGTTCCAGCGCATCCGCCAGATCAAAGAACGGGGCTGTCGACACGTCATTCCACGCCGCCTCCAGCAGAGAAAGCTGAAGATCAAGGTTTCGTGTGGATGCAAGCGCCAGCCGCGCGTTCTGGCGCATGTCTCCATCAGCCGCCAGCATCATCCGCATCTTCACCCGCAGTGCATCGTCACCTCCCAGGGCCGCCAACTCCGCAACCGCAGCCAGCCGAGCGGTATGGCCCTCCTTTGTGTTTGCCGCGCCTGCTATCTCCGCAACCAGCTCACTAACCTCCGCGCTCTCCATTCCCTCAGGCATCTCTTCCAGATCGATTCCAACTGTGTTCGTCACATCCGGCTGAGGTCCTCCAAGTCGCCGTGTCGTGACTCGTATCTCGTAGTGTCCCGCCTGCCGGAAGACAAAGCCTTCGTTGAGCACTAAGGGAATCCGCAGTTCGCCGGTGGTAATCGGTGGGCCTACCACTGAGTAGTCATGTCCGCTCTGCCCGAACCATTGGGTCCAACCCTTCGTAGGTGTGATCTCCACCTTGTCCGCAAGATCGCCATAGAGTGTCGCATTGACGAAGAGGGGTGTATCTCCTGAAGTACGGCGAAAAACCAGATCGAGCTGAATTCGATCCCCTAAATAGAATTTCGTTTTCCCGTCGTGTGGCTCAAGTTGAACCTGGCCAACCGCAGGTGCCCCTTGAACAGTAACGCTTGGCCTTTGACTCGCCGCGCACAACCTGGTGGCGATAAACATACACATAGCCATCGTCCTAACAGCCAGCCCAAACCGCATTCGGTCTACTTCCAGCATCGCGACAACCCCTCTGTGACTTGACACCCACGATACGACCAAAGCGGTGGCGGAGGAAGTGCTTCTCGTTGTCGAACCAGGGGCGAGGGAGAGTTTATGGATTAGTATGCAGAGATGAACACACGAACAGTCGAGTGACCTTCCTGCAAAGTCCGGCGGTCTCAACCGGTCGATGCAACACTGAGCCGCTCATAGACACGTCTCTCGGCCTCTCGATTGAATTGCAAAATAAGACTTTCAACCAGAACGTTAAAACGAGTACGCTTTCAGCCATGCCAGGCCTTCGTCTCTTCGTAGCCGGTCTATTCACGCTTACGTTTGTTGCGCAAGCCCAGGACCCCAATAAAGCCTCCGGCTACATCACTGCGGTTCAAGCCTCCGGTGACTTCGATGTCGAAGGCATGCACATCCACCTAACGCCCACCACCCAGTTCTGTACGCACACTGCTACGTCTTCGACAACTCCGGCGTCCAAGCCCGCCGCCTTCTATCTGGGTGAACCCCTCGACGCCATAGGCCATCTCGACCACGCCACGCGCACCCTTACCGCCGCACAAATCATCCTTGTACCCCCCTCTCCGGCCAAGGTCAGTGGCACCGCAATCATCGATCTCATCCCTCCCGCTCCCCCCGCGCAGTCCACAACCGACCTCTCCGTTCGCGCCGACGGGTTCCTCCTTCACATCACCGCGAAAACAAATCTCAACTTCGCGGCTCCCCTGAACTCCATCTCCGACATTGCTACCAATCAGTGGATCGATTACTCCGGCGTCCAGCAACTTGATGGCACCGTTCTGCTAGACTACGCAGGCATCGGTCCCAACAAGGTAAACCACACGGAAGATAAATTCCGCACCAAGACCGACTACGATCCGGGCGCGGTTCCCGACGATGCCCACCAGAGCGGTCTCAGTAAGGCCTTCAAAGGCATCGATGCCCGCAAGATCCCGCCGTATCACAACCAGGACATGCAGACCCGCGTCGAGCTTATCGGAAATTCGCTCATTCCCGCTTACCAACTTGCGCTTCCCGATTCCGACCCAGGCAAGATTCACTTCCGCTTTCAGGTCATCGACTCCACTAAGTGGCGCGATGCAGTCAATATGCCCAGCGGTGTCATCGTTGTCCCCTACCAGGTCGTCGAGCGCATGCATAACGATGACCAGCTCGCCACCGTACTTGCAGACAACATCGCTGAAGTGATCGAAAAAGACGCTATGCGTACTAACTCCGTTAGTAATAAGGTTCTGGCTGCTGACCTCGCTGGCGACGCGGTCAACATCATCGTACCTTTTGCTGGACTCGCCACGGACCTCGCTGGCGGCGGCGTGGCGGCGCATGTGCATACGCTCGAACTCCAGCAGAGTGGCCGCGTTAGTCTATGGTTCCTCCACGATGCAGGGTACGACATCAAGCAGGCACCTCTGGCTTGGTGGCTTCTAGCACCTAAATCCGCCAAGCCCGTTGACGCCATCACCTTACCGTCCCGCGCCCTCACACTCTATATCGCGCTAGGCACTACCTGGCACGCCGCCCCCGACTCCGCCAAGCTGCCTTTAGATGAAAATGTTCCTGATCCGCGTGAAAAGTCATCTTCTCGGTAAAGTGCTCCGGACGATGCCCACGCCCGTCACTTTAATGGGATCGCCATTTTTCGTGCATATCAGCGCAACCTGGCCCCGCCTCGAAGTTCCTGCCGCAGTCGATTCACACCATATACATACAAACCCACCCGCTATTGACTTCTTCCTCCATCGGCCTACCATGTTCCTCCCAATCCATCCCGGCCAGCCCTCGCCGACCTTGGGAGTCGGGGGCTACGGCCCCGTCATCCTCAGCGCCCGACTCCAGGTTCTGGAGGTCTTCAAGGGCGATCCCGGCCCCGAGATTACGGTCGTCAACAGCGATGGGCTGTTCCGCAAAGGTAACGAATTCCTCATTTATGCTGCTACCAGATCCCAGAACCCACTGGCCGTCAATACCCTCGCGCGCACCAACGTGGTCACCGAGCCCTACGCCGTCGCCGATCTCGTCTGGCTCCGCGCATATCCCACCGCGCCGCCTACCGCCAGCATCTTCGGCTCAGCCACGTTGGGCCCCGGCATCACCGACACACCCACCATCTCCGTCACCCTCACCGGCCCTACCGCCCTCACCGCGTCGCCCTCTGCCGACCACACCTACACCTTCAAGGATCTTCCGCCCGGCGCCTATACCGTCACCACCATTCTGCCCGCCGGCTACACTACCGCGCGTGACAAGAACACCGCCGCCGTCACCGTCGCAGCCAAGGGATGCGCCGAGGTCGATTTTCCCATCCGCTACGACACCCACATCCGCGGCCTTGTCACCGACGCCGCCGGCAACCCCGCGCCCAACGTCCCCATCGGCCTCCTGAAACCAGCCCCAGCCCAAAGCCTCATCGGCTTCAACATCGTCAACTTCCAGAACACCGGCCCTGATGGCCGCTACGACTTTGCCATGGCCGATCCCGGTGACTACTGGGTCGCTTTCAACTACCCCGGCCCCAACAGCGCCACTCCCTACGTCCCCGTCTACTATCCGTCCGGGTCTACGCAAGCCTCCGCCCAGCTCATCCACCTCGGCGCTCTCGATTCATCTGCCACGCGCGATAACATCAACCTCGTCCTCTTGCCGCCACTCACGCCCGTTACTCTCCACGTCCACGTCGTCAATCCCGACGGCTCACCCGTCAAGGCCAACGTCATCGCCAACGACTCGCTCACCCCCAATCGAGGCCAGGGTTTTACTGCCGACGCCAACGGCAACGCCGACATCACCCTCTTCGCCGGACGCTCCTACACGCTCGTCGCCACTACCTACGACATGCACCAGCCCTCCTGTGCTGGTCCCGTCAAATTCACCGCCGCTGCAGGCCTGCAACTCGGCACCCTCACCCTCGACAAAACCACCACCGCCTGCTCGGCCCTCAAGCGCTCGAAATAGTGCCACGCCCACGTCGGTGCCGCATTCATAATGGCTTTCGTCGTGATGGGTGGTTCAGGTGCCTCACATGTTATGGAATCGCAATCAAGTGAACTGCCCGTGAAGTCTTAGAGATGTATATGAAGCGCCCGTGGCATGCAGCTTGTCGAGCAAGAGGCTCTGTTGGGCGCTTCGGATACATCGACTTGAAGGAAGCCGCTCTTCGGGGTGGTCTATGTATTTTCTATCGGACTGCAACGGGTGGTCTGGGTCGCGGGACTGGAGTTGCGAGCCGGGTGGGTCGGTCGCGCGCATGGACTATGCAGAAACGGGTGGTCTTGAAGCAGCTTCGGATGGTAGTTGGGATAGTTTCGCGAGTTGCACAGTCTCGATGAGGCGCAGGGGTGGTGTTTATGCCGGAGCATATGGACGGATCGAGGTTGGAGTTGCGGGCTCATGCGGCGCATAAGTGGGTGAGAGGTGGAGAACGCGGCATCAGTTGATCTGCGGAGAGCCGTTCCACGACGTGCATGGATCCTCCGCAGGCGGGACAGCTCCAGTGGGTGGACGAGCAAGGGTGATCTGCAGCAGGCGATGCGGTTTGAGCCGGGATGTCGACTGAACTGGCGAGCAAGTGAAAGCAGAGCGGCAGCAGCGAAGCGCGTTGCCGGTTGGCGAGGAATCCGAAGTTGCGGATGCGCATGAAGCCGCGTGGCAGCAGGTGGAGCAGGAAGCGGCGCAGGAACTCGTCGATGGGAAGAGTCATGAGCCGCTGCTTGTTGGCGTGCGCGGAGTCTCGCCAGCGGAAGGTGACGTTGCCATCTTCAAGGGCGACCAGTCTGCGATTGGAGATGGCGACGCGGTGGGTGTAGCCGCTGAGATAGCGCAGCGCATGCTCCGGTCCGCCGAAGGGCGGCTTGGCATAGACAATCCAGTCGTGGCGAAACAAGGATCGGAGCCATGCGGCGAAGGTCCGTGGGTCCGCAAGTGGGACGAGGTGGCCATAGAACTGAAGCTTGTCCTGGTGGAAGGCGGTCTTCAGTCCGGCGACGAACTTGCCGCGAAAGACGCGGCTGAGCACCTTGACCGGCAGGAAGAACCTGTGGCGTGAAGAGATCCAGCGCGTGTGGTTGGGAGCGAGGCCACCAGCGGCGGCCACGCAGTGGACATGGGGATGAAACTGGAGCCGCTGGTTCCAGGTATGGAGCACGCTGAAGAAGCCGATCTCCGCGCCCAGATGGCGGGGATCGCGAGCGATCTCCAGCAGGGTTGCGGCACTGGCCTGGAAGAGCAGGTTATAGAGCACACGCTTGTTCTGGAGCGCGAGGGGAGCGAGTTCGCGCGGCAGAGTAAAGACGAGGTGCACATAGCGGGTGGGTAGCAGCTCTTGTTCGCGTGCCAGGAGCCAGCGCATACGCGCGTTCGCCTGGCATCGTGGGCAATGCCGGTTGCGGCACGAGTTATAGGAGATGGCCGTTGTATGCCCGCAGGCGGAACATCGATCGCGATGGCCGCCGAGAGCGGCGGTGCGGCAGCGGGTAATCGCGAGCAGGATCTTCTGGTGCTGCCAGGTGATCCAGCGACGGCTGCGTTCAATGAAGCTCTGCCCGGCAGCGCGAACAATATCGGCCATCTCCAGCGGAGGCCGATCTATGCGCTGCGTATCGGTTCTCCCGGTGCTATGAGCGTGAGTGCGTCCAGTGGGCTGGTGGTTGCGCTGAGATGGCGATGCGAGAGATGAAGATAGATCGTGGTCTCTTCGAGATCGCGATGTCCCAGCAGCATCTGGATGGTGCGCAGGTCGGCTCCGGCTTCGAGCAGATGTGTGGCGAAGCAATGACGCAGCGTGTGGGGATGGATGTTCCTGTGCTCAAGGCCGGCTCGTTCGGCGGCGTGCCTGCAGGCCAACCAGACAACCTTGGTGTTGATGGGACGGTTCGCGGTGCGCCCGCATCCCCCGGGAAACAACCAGGTCGACGGCTTGTGCTTGAGTCCGCGCCAGTACACGCGCAACGCGTCCAGCAAAGCTGGGCTCAGCATGACATCGCGGTCCTTGCGGCCCTTGCCGCCCTGAATATGGATGACCATCCGCTGACTGTCGATATCGCTGATCTTCAGATGTGCCACCTCGGCACGGCGGGCACCGGTGGCGTACAGCGTCATCAGCAGAATGTGATAAACGGGTGTCTGTGCTGCATCGATAAGACGAGCGACTTCTTCCCGGCTGAGCACCTGCGGCAGGTGCAGAACCTTCTTCGGATAGGGCGTCTCGGCGGTGCTCCAGGTCTGCTTCAACACCTGAGTGTAAAAAAAGCGCAGAGCGCCCAGACGTTGCGACACCGTGTTCTGCGCCAGCTTCCACTCACGGAACATGGCTGCCTGATACTGGCGAATGTGTTCCGGGCCTAACTGGTCGGGCGGACGATGGAAGTGCAGGGCAAAGTGCTCGACCGTGCGAATGTAGCTGCGAATGGTTCCCAGGGCGTAGTTGCGACGCTCCAGCTCCTCAATCATGATCTGACGTAAATGGGTCACAGAGATACCCTCCCCTGCGACACAACCTACCGCAACGCCACAACCGCTCGCTCAGCCCCACGCGCAAGCGTCCGCCGCAAAGCGGCTTCGTTCAAGTCAGCTTTTGTCCAAGTTCGCGTCGGGCGCGTCTCCGGGCCCGGGTGAAGTTGGCGAATCGCCGCGTTTTCGAACTCGAATGCAGCATGGCTCTTGCAAAACCTTCAGGAGCGGTACAATTCGATCGAATCGGTGACGAAAATGGAGATTCAGATGAGAGAAATTCCTAAATGTAGCTTTGGGACTGTTTTCGCGACGCTGGCTTCAGCGATTCTCTCGCTGCTGTCCGGATGTGGTGGGGGATCGCCGGCGGTGACGACGAACACAACCAACACCGCTGTGCCAAGCATTTATGTGGGTAACTTTTCAATGTCGGGTGTCTATTCGGTCCTGCAGTTTGCGCGGGCTGCACAGGGCTCAGCTACACCGATTGCCTCGCTTTTGTTGCCCACTGGATTTGAGATCGACTGCCTAACTACGGACAGCACCAACCAGATTTATGTAGGCGGAGCCCTCCAGGTCGGAACGAGCTACACCTGGGAGGTGCTTGTGTATGCGGCGGCGGCGTCCGGCAGCGCTACGCCGGTGCGCACGATTGTCGGCAGTAGCACCAGCTTTCTGACGGTGTCTGAGGTGGCGGTCGACTCCTCGGGTCTTCTGTATGTGCTGACCGATCTGCCCGCTCCGATGGTAGCGGTGATGGCGGCCTCCGCGAACGGCGTGGCGTCGCCACTGCGAATGATTACAGGGCCTGCGACGCAGATCAGCGGGGGCAGTCTGGGGATCGCGGTCGCTCCGTCGGGAACACTCTACGTGTCCAACACTGGGGAAGGAGTCGGGCCGGGAGCGGTGCTGGCCTTCACGCCGACTGCGAATGGGAACGCCGCGCCGGCGCGGGTGATCTCAGGTGGCAGCACGGGGTTCGGTGCGCTTTACGGCATGGACACGGACTCTAGCGGGAACCTTTACGTGTTGAGCATCGGTCTGCCGATTGCTCCAGGCGTCATGACAACCATCGAAGAGTTTGCGCCGACGGCGAACGGGAACGTTGCGCCGATCCGAATGATCGGCGGTAGTAACACAGGGTTGACGGACTCAAACGTAATGCGCGTGGACAACTCGACCGGCACGATCTACGCGTCAATCGCTGGGTTGCCAGTGAACCCCAGCGTGGAGACGTTCGCAGCGACCGCGTCTGGGAACGCGACTCCGACGGCTTCGTTTACTTCGACGGCCTGGAACGGATCGGGCTACTACGGGATCGCACTGCGATAGAGGTGATCTAGGTGCGGAGCTCTTCGGTCAGCGCCTCACGGCTCAATCTTACCTGCTCGCCGGTGGCAAAGGTTTTGACGGTTGCCGATGCATGTCACGGTCGTAGATCGCTGTGATGTCCAGCGAAAACTGAACGCTGGACATCACACAAAAAGGGGAGGACGTTTCACCCGCTCCATGGGCAATGGGAGGAGCGGCTTCTCGAACTGCCTGTGAAGTCACCTTTTCACCAAGTTCGAGTGGGCGCGTCTCCGGGCCAGGTGAACCCGCCGTATTGCGGGAGGTTCGACTAGCGGCTAGTTCTCGGAGGGCTTTTCGATGTGGTCGATGACGAGGGTATCGATGGGGATTTTAGTGGGCGTGAGATGCAAGCCGAGGGGTTGGACGTCCCAATGGAGGACTGAGTTGGGATCATCCCAATCGGTGTAGCCCGGGGGCAGCTTGGAGTCAGGATCGTCGACCCAGTTGAGCACAAAGTCGTAGCGGCCGGTGAGTCCGGTGTGATCTTCGACGGGATGCCCCGCGGATCTTACGGAAAGGAAGTCAGTGAGGTCGGCCATGGTGGCGTTGTAGAAGTTTTGGTGAAGCTCCTCTCCGCGCCGGTCTTCGACTCTGACGCTGCCGTCGGAAAGCTTCATGCCGGTTGGCAAGATCGCGCCGGGTTTGGACTCGGTGAGGTGCGGATCGTGCTTACCGAGGTCGAGGGACCAGCCGGAGATGGGCGGGCCGGGAACCATGTGGGCGACGAGATGGCAGCGGTCGGCGA
>Ga0302319_10026389_pt1 | contig 10233 bp, 7 predicted proteins | sample Bog_T0_2_FD_203319 | JGI IMG/M metagenome (GOLD analysis project Ga0302319, IMG submission 203319) | Peat permafrost microbial communities from Stordalen Mire near Abisko, Sweden - Bog_T0_2 | ecosystem: Environmental > Terrestrial > Soil > Wetlands > Peat | place: Sweden: Abisko, Stordalen Mire...
TGTCCTGCCGAAATACTCGCCGAGCATCTTCGAGGTCTTCGATGAGAACGATTCTGAAGCTTACCGCGACACTCCACGACGATCTGGTCCAGCGACTGCGAGTGCCACACGACTTCGCCGGAGAACGAGTCGCATTTCTGAAGTGCCGGCCAGCGTTATCGGCCACCTCGCTGCTCCTGCTCGCCGGGGGAGTCCATCATGTGGAGGATGAAGATTATGTGGACGATCCCTCCGCGGGAGCAACAGTAGGCTGCTCAGGCCTCCGCAAGGCTTTGCAGGCGGCCTACGGGGAGGCCGTCTCCATGGTTCACGTCCACCTGCACGAACATCGAGGGAGGCCGCGGTTCAGCAGGACGGACCTCCGTGAGAACGCCTTGTTCGTGCCGGATTTTTGGAACGTTCAGCCCAGTCTTCCTCATGGAGCTGTCGTGTTCAGTTTCAATTCAGCGGTGGGCCAATGCTGGATTCCTGGCCGGTCATCACCGTCCAGCGTGGAGGTTGCGATTGTCGGAAGTCCAATGCGCTGCACATGGAAGGTGACAAATGGGTGACAAATTGAATCTGCAGCGCCAGTCTTTCTTGGGGGCAGACGCAGAGATCGTGTTGCGCCGTTCCAAAGCGGCTCTCGTGGGGCTAGGTGGCGGTGGTTCTCACGTCGCGCAGCAACTGGCCCATATCGGGTTGGGCAGCTTCCTGCCCACCGACCCAGGGTTCATCGAAGACACGAACCTCAACCGGCTTGTCGGTGCCACCATGGAAGACGTCAAGCTGGGCACTGCCAAAGTAGATATCGCAGAACGTGTCATTAAGGCCGTGAATCCCGCCGCCGAGGTCATCAAGCGTCGGGCGAATTGGACTGAGGTCACTTCCGAGCTTCAGGATGTCGATATCATCTTTGCGTGTGTTGATTCGATCGGCTGTCGCAGCGAACTCGAAGGCTTCGCACGAAGGTTCCTCATACCTCTCATTGACATTGGCATGGATGTCCACGAGTCGAGCGGTGAATTCTCGATCAGTGGTCAGGTGATGTTGTCGATGCCGGGTAAGCCCTGCATGCGTTGTATGAGCCTAGTCACCGATGAGGCGCTGGCAAAGGAAGCCGCGCGGTATGGTGCTGCAGGCGGTAAGCCGCAAGTAGTGTGGCCGAACGGCACCCTCGCTTCAATCGCGGTTGGCTTCTTTATGAGACTTGTTACTCCATGGGAAACGCACAAGGAGACACCGTTGCTGTTGGAATACGACGGCGATCTGCAGACAGTGACTCAAAGCAACAAGCTTGCTTACCTGCCTGCGCGCTGTAAGCACTTCGACTCTCTGAATGAGCTAGGAGACCCATTTTGGACTCCCGATGCTCTCGCAATTGTCGAGTAGAAACACGCGGATGCAATCGTTCAATGGGACAGACGAGCGGCGGTTCAATCTGCCTTAGACGCCGGGTATCGAAAATAAGGAATGAGATGTCGGCTTTGCGCATCCGTTTTTCCCGATGATTCCAGAGATCTGTCCCTTCAGGGCTTACGTCAGCGCGTCGATCTCATTCTCCAGCGCCTTCAAGGATTGAAGTACGTCAGCAAATTCAGGCGGCTCCCTGTAGAACATTTCGTGCATGGAGCGGTAGTCCCGCTCCAGTTCCAATCGTTGGCTCGCAGGAGGACTCAACCGGAATGAACCCGGACGGGCCAAATCGTAGTGCGCCCAAGAGGAATAGTAGAACCGTTCTTTGAACTCAACCACGGAGTCGAGCAGGGCGCGATCAGCAAGAGCCGCCGCCTTGACCGGGCTTTCCGCCAGCTTGAACAGGTCGTAGTAGTGGCGCGAGTATCGGGCTGGAATTGCTCCCGGCCGATGGGCCTCCTGATGAAGAATGGTGGCCTTCTCCCAGAAGGTTCGTTCGGCGTCGATGGCGATAACCGCACAATCAGATTCGGCAAACGCCTTCGGAAAGGATGTGGCCGCATACGGCTGAATCGACCGGGCATGGGATGGAACCCAGGACGCGAGCGGTCCAATCTCCAGCCGAACCTCGGGGCGGATGTATGAGGCCGTGAACGCCGCAGGGTATCGCACGTTCACCGTGTGCGGATCGGCTTCGTCGATGCTGGCGGCAATGCCGGGGACCAGCGCAAAGAGCAGATTGAGTTGCCCAAGCAGTGTGCCGCGAATGTACTCCGCGGCCTTGGCATTCATCTCTTGGTTGTAACGGCTCCGCTTCGTCTTCGACTGGATGGTCTGGTAAGGATCATTGCCTTCCGCATGGCCGTACCCAAGCAGGCGCCAATCGAGGATCAAATCGATATCCTCGGAAAAACGGTCAATCAACCCGAAGACCTTGGAGAGGCTCGTGCCGCCCTTGAAGACCATCTGGCCTTTGAGCGCCGGTTCAGCAAAGAGGTGCTTGAGAATCCAGCAGACCCAAAAGTCCTTTTCGACAATAGCGGGATTCATGCCGAGCCGACTTGCCGACTCGCCGAACAAATCCCGCCTGTCTGTTGCCGATCCGGTGGCGATCCTATCCATGTTGCCCCTCTTCGGCAATTTGCTGAATTGCGTTGTAAACCCAGCCTGTCGCCGTCTTAGTGTCGGCCAGTACTTTGGCGCGCAGTGGTTCCGGCAACCATGCTCGAATCTTCGAGATGATCTCTGGAGTAATCCGCTCCTGGCCAAGCGACCTGAGCGCCTGAACGATCAGGCCGCTTTCCTTCAGCTTGACCCCGGATTCTTTCAAGGCAGTGTGCTCGAAGGCAAGCGCCGTGTTACCGACTTGGTAAGCCCTGTCCGGCCCATCCGATAGATAGACGGCGCGCGCTGGCACTTGTGTCGAAAGCCCAAGGAAGTTCAGCGCTGTTGCACCGCTGGGTTGGATGCGCCAACGAAACTTCCGCGCCAAGGCCCGCGCAACCTGGTCAATATCAGGGCTAAGTTGCTGATCAAGGAGCTTGCTGAAGCGCGGGTAGTCATAGACACCGCGAATGACCCGGCGAATCTCGCCCCGCTTTTCCAGCCGGTGAAGTGCTGAATCGATAGTGGGGCGACCGCCGAGGTCCAGGAAGTCGCGCGGCGAGAACGCCCACCCTCCACCCGTTCCTCGGATTCGATATGTTATCGTATTTTCAATCGTTTGGCTCATATAAAGTCGTCACTATCTGCAAGAAAAAGTACCATATATTTCTTGCAGATGCAAGCGGGGAATAGGCCATATGCAAACGGACAGTGGTCCCTTGTCAACTTTCAAGGCGGTCATTCTGTCATTTTTGCGAGCCATTCAAATCCAAAAAGTTATTGGACGCGGCGAATGAATCTGGCTTACGTTTCGGCATATCGCGGCCCGACCGGGGCCGCTGGAGGTGCCGATGATTGCCACGCTCATTTCCTGCAACCGGCCGCAAACTGCCCTCAAAGGCAGATTGCGGCAGTTGCGCCCTAGTCTAACCCTCTTCACTCTGCTCATCCTCTTTCCGGCGCTCTCGCTGGCGCAGTCGCCGTTCGATACCGGATTCACCGCAATGCAAACACTGTTTACCGGCACGGTTGCGAAGGTCGCAAGCCTGATCGCAATCGTCGTTGGAGGCTACCAGTTCGCGCATGGCGAGCCGGGCGCCAAGAAATCTGCATAACGGCGAAGTCGCGCATACGCTGATTCTTGGAATGACCGGGTCTGGCAAATCGTATTTCTGCAACTTCATTCTGCAAAATGCACAGAAGTACGCGCCGCTGACATTCATCTTCGACATCGGCGGCAGCTTTCAATCGCTGACCTCGATCTTCGGAGGCAGTTATCTGAATGTGGGCCAGGAGGCGCGGGACTTCACCATCAATCCGTTCTCGCTTCCGCAGACCAAAGAGAACCTTCAATTCCTCTTCAGTTTCTTCCGCGTGCTCATTGAAGGAAACGACCAACGCTACCGGATCGACTTCAAGGAGGAACGCAAGCTCTGGGATGCCATCGAGCGGGTGTATGTTCTGGAGCCAGCGCAGCGGACCCTTTCCAACTTTGCAGAAATCATCGGCGAGTTGAAGGAGCGCCTGCATCGTTGGACCCGCGGCGGACAGCATGGCTTCTTGTTCGACAATGCCGAGGACACGCTTTCGTTCAGCCGCTTTCAAACATTCAATTTTGCAGGCTGGGGCGACGCGCCGGATGTACTGGAGCCGTTGCTCTTTTACGTCCTCCATCGCGCCAGCAATGTGATTGCAGACGCGGCAAAGCTCGCAACCTTCAAGCTGTTCCTCCTTGATGAAGCGTGGCTCTTCATCAAGAACGAGACGATCCGCAATTATGTCGTGCAGTCGCAGAAGACATGGCGCAAGCACAATGCCGCAATGATTCTTGCAACGCAGTCCATCAAGGAGCTTGAAGAATCCGGCATGTTGCAGATCGTCTCCGAAAGCTGCCCAACGAAGATCTTTCTTGCCAACCCGGAGATGAACCGGGACGTGTACCGCGAGGCGTTTCACTTGAACGACACGGAACTTGACCTGATCGCGGGTCTCGTTCCGCCAGGCCAGATGCTCATTCGCAAGGCGCGGACCTCGAAGAAGGTTCAATTGAACGTCGATTCTGTTTCACATTGGATGGCCACGAACAACGCCCGTAGTGAAAGACTCGCCGTTCATAGTCGCGACCTGGACGCAGGCGATACTCTCCATCTTGGAGTTCAACTGTGACGCGGTTTGTCGTCACAAACGAAAGCTATAACGGCAGCATTCCGACAGGCGGCAGCTACTCCGGAGTTGGATTCAATGGCACTTGGAACGGCGTCACTAACTCTGTGCCAACATCCATCTCACTCAATGGCGTGGCCTGCACTGTGAACTAGGCCAAGCACAGATTCGCGGCGGAGTGGGACGTCAACCCGCTCCGTCGCCTCCGTGCACGAAGGTACGAATTCGCCAAACATGAATTGCTTCACAACAACTCCGAACTCTATTAGCAGATGGTGAAGTCAGGTTCTCCTGAAAAAGCGAATTGACGCCCTCCACCGAATCTGTGACCGATTCTCACACGCCGCGGCCACAACCGAATCGAAATTGGTATCAGCCATCAATCGTCCTTGCATCGCCTTTGTTTAGCATTGTCTGCCACCTGCAACCTATCAAGGAGAAGATTCGTCATGAGATTCCAACCCATCTGGATCCTGGGATCAACACTCCTCTTCGCTGCCGCCATGGTTTGCGCACAAACCGCGACCATAAACTATGCCGGCACTGAACAGACGATTAGAGGCTTCGGCGGCTCGACGGGATTTCAGCCGGCACTGACCAACGCGGAGGCGGAAACCATCTTCGGCACAGGCAACGGTCAGCTGGGCCTAAGCCTTCTGCGTGTGCGAATCGATGATAGCTCGACGACTGGCGGATCCAACTGGGCTCAATCGCTGAGCGATGCTCAGTTGGCCTCCGCCCAGGGTGCGACCGTCTTTGCATCTCCCTGGAGCCCGCCGGCGGCCTGGAAAAGCAATGGCAGCAACATTATGGGCTCGCTTCTCCCCGAGGACTACGCAGCATATGCCAACTATCTCAACCTGTTTACCGCTTACATGAAGGCCGGGGGCGTGGATCTCTATGCAATCTCAATGCAGAACGAGCCGGACGCCAACGTCACCTACGATTCGTGCGTCTGGACCCCCGCGCAAATGGATACCTGGATAGCCGGCAACGCATCGGTGCTGACCACCAAACTCATCATGCCCGAGTCTGAGAGTTTTACCACCAGTTATTCCGATCCAGCGCTGGACGATCCCGATGCCGTCAACTACATCTCGATTGTCGGCGGCCACCTGTATGGCGCCTCGCCGTTCTACTACACCAACGCCGAAGCGAAGGGCAAAGACGTTTGGATGACCGAACATTATTTGAATCCATCGACTGGAACGGAACCGGATATGGCGGACGCAATTTCGATGGCCGAGGAGGTTCATGATTCCATGACGGTGGGCGAGTACAACGCCTATGTCTGGTGGTGGATCGAAGACGAGCCATCCGAGAACTCTTACATCGGCATGGTGGACGTCAATGACAAAGTAACATTCTATGGACTTGCGCTGGGTCAATTCGCAAAGTACATCAGACCTGGCTATGTTATGGTCAGCGCCACGAATAATCCATCCTCGGGTATATATGTCTCGGCATACAAGGGAGACGGAAACTATGTGATCGTGGCGATCAATTCTAATTCGTCCGCCACTTCGGTTCCTTTCGCCATAGAAGGCCACGCGGCGACCTCGTTTACTCCTTACCAGACCACGGCGACCGAGAGTATGGCGGAGTTGAGCGCGGTCAGCGTTTCGGGCGACGCATTCACTTACTCGCTGCCTGCGCAGAGCATCACAACGTTTGTTGGGACAGCCTCCAGCTCGCCCAGTTTCACGCTGGCGCCTTCCGCGTCTACTCCGTCGGTTACCCAGGGCAAGACAGCGACCGACTCCATCAATGTGACAGACGTCGACGGATTCATCGGGAGGGTGACGCTTGCCGCATCCGGATTGCCCAGCGGAGTAACTGCAGCGTTCGGCACCAACCCCACCACCGGTTCCAGCTTACTGACTCTGACGGCCAGCGCGACAGCCACCGCCGGAACCTCCACGATCACCATCACCGGAACATCCGGGAGCCTGAAGGCAACCACCTCCATCTCGTTGACCGTGATCAGCAGCAGTTGCGCACCCACTGCGATTACCCCCTATATCCAGGTGAACGGAGCAGCCTGGCAAGAGACCGCCACTGCATCCGTGGCTTCCGGATCCACGGTGAATCTTGGCCCGCAGCCACTCGGCGGTACGTGGAACTGGACCGGCCCAGGTGGATTTACTTCCACCTCGCGGGAGATCGACGGCATTCCGTTGACTGTCGGCACCGATGCGTTTGTGGCAACCTACACCAATTCCAATTCCTGCAAGAGCACAGAGACGTTCACCATTACCGTGACAGGATCAGTGCCAAGCTTCACGCTTGTACCATCGGCAAGCAGCGTATCGGTTACACAAGGCAGCAGCACGACCGACACCATTACCGTAACTGACCTGAACGGATTCAAGGGAAGCGTGAATCTGGTTGCGTCCGGATTGCCCAGCGGAGTAACGATGACGTTTGGCACCAATCCCACCACGGGAAGCAGCCTGCTTACGCTGGTGGCCAGTAGTACGGCTACTATTGAAAACTCCAAGGTCACCATTAGCGGAACCTCGGGAACACTGACCGCATCAGCCACCATTGCACTGACCGTCAATCCGAAGACAACCGGTTCTGCATGCACGATCGACTACGTGATCTCGCCCCAGAACTCAACAGCCTTCGGAGCGACCCTCACCCTCGTCAACAACAGCAGCATCGCCTGGACCAGTTGGACGCTGACTTGGGCATTCACCAACGGTCAGACTGTTTCATCACTCTGGAATGGAAATGAAATCCAGAGCGGCGCCAACGTCACAGTGACCAACGAGAATTACAACGGCTCGATCGCCGCTGGCGCCAACTACACGGGCGTAGGTTTCAACGGAGCCTGGAACGGAACCACCAACGCGATACCCACGACCTTCTCGATCAATGGAACGGCCTGCACGGTCAACTAACGAGACGCTCCAGCGGAGCAGGGTCTTATGACATGCCCCACTCGCGTTCATACCCACAGAGAGGAGCCACATGAGTCTGATTTCGAATTACCCCGCGGCAAAGCAACGGTCAGGTCTACATGTCCTGGTATCAGGCGGCCTTCTTGCCATTTTCCTGTCTGGCACTGCCGTCTGGAGTCAAACAACGGCATCGGTCAGCGTCAATGCTGGATCTTCCATGGCGCAGGTTGGGCTTGAGGCCTATGGCGTCGATACGGCGGTATACGACGGCTATTTGACGAGCAGCGGCGTTTCAACATCGCTGTCAGGCGCCGGTATCAATGCAATCCGTTATCCCGGCGGATCCTATGCGGATATCTTCAACTTCATCAGCGGAACCGACCAAACCCTTAACGGTGGCTATTTCGCTTCCGGAGACACCTTCAATAACTTTATGAGCGATGTGGTCCTTCCGGAAGGCGGAAAGGCGCTTATCACCGTAAACTACGGCTCCAATCCAACCGCCTCTGGTGGAGGCCAGCCCAGCGAAGCTGCCTCGTGGGTTCAGTATGCCAATGTGACCAACAACTACGGAATCGTGTACTGGGAGATAGGCAACGAGGTTTACGGCAACGGGTATTACAGCACCGGTCTCGATTGGGAAGAAGACTTGCACGATACAGATACCACTCCCGCCGACCGTGTTGGCAATGCGGCCCTCTCACCCACCGCTTATGGCACTAATGCTGCGGCGTTTATTACGGCAATGAAAGCCGTCGATCCTAACATAAAGTGCGGCGTCTTCGTCAACACTGCAAGTTACTACACAAACTGGGACCAGGACGTGCTGACTGCGGTGTCCAACGCTCTGAAGAGCACCGGCTACACGCTGGACTTCGTGATCGTGCACTGGTATCCAGGCGGCTCGAATGCGCAGGTTCTGGCGGCGCAGTACGGGACTTATGGGATTGTCAACACAGTTGCTCAGATACGCTCCGACATCAAGAACTACTACACCCTCAATAACGCAAATGACATCGAGATCGCGGTCACCGAGACTGGAGCCGGTTCGGTCGGCGGCATCTTCCCTGCTCTCTTTGCCTCCGACGACGACCTGACGTGGTTTGAAAATGGCGGAACCAATGTCGAATACCAGGAGCTCCACAACGGCTTCCTCAGCGACGCTGGACCGGGCGTCCCAGAGGGGCCGTGGTATGGCACGAATTTTGCGAGCACCTTGGCGCGCCCCGAGGACACCATGGTCTCCACAACATCGAGCAATGCTTTGCTCCGCACCCACGCCGTCAAGCGGACGGATGGCAAGCTCGCTGTGATCCTGATCAACGAAGATCCCAACAACAGTACAACGGCATCTGTCAGCATCTCAGGGGAAACGGTTTCCAGTTCCGGGACTGAATATTCACTTGGCACAGCGAATTTCCCCGGGGGTTCGGCAACCGCAAGCGAAGGCGTTCAGCAGAGCACCATTGGCGGACTTGGAAGCAACTTCACGGTGACGGTTCCGGCGTACACGGAATATGGCATCGTCCTCTCGACGAGCGGCGTTACCTCTTCGCCCACCATCTCCTCCATCAGCCCCACCTCAGGAGCAGCAGGATCGTCTGTCACGATCAGCGGATCCGGCTTCGGCTCTTCCCAGGGATCGGGCACTGTCAGCTTCGGCGGAACCGTTGCCTCGGTCACTTCGTGGTCGAACACATCGATTACTGCGATCGTACCAGGTATCTCCGCTGGATCGGTAAACGTTTCTGTCACTGTGGACGGCACACTCAGCAACTCGGAGGGCTTTACCGTCACCAGCGGGACTTGCACACCTACGGCGATCACTCCATACATCCAAGTGAATGGAGCTGCATGGCTTCAGGCCAACACAGCATCGGTCCCGGCGGCTGCTACCGTAAATCCAGGCCCCCAGCCTATTACTGGAACATGGAGCTGGATCGGACCCAACGGATTCACCTCCAGCACACGTCAGCTCAACGCCATCGCGCTCAGCCCAGGCGCCAATGTGTATACCGCCACCTACACCAATGCCGCGGCTTGCAAGAGCACAGAAGCGTTCACAATCACAGAAGCAAACGGCACCGGCGGAAGCTTCTCGCTGGCGCCATCGGCAAGCACCCTTTCTGTCGCGCAGGGCAAGAGCGGAACCGACACCATCAACGTGACTGACCTGAATGGCTTCATTGGAAGTGTGACTCTGAAAGTCTCCGGTCTCCCCAGCGGAATAACCGCAACGCTCGGGACTAATCCCACCACCGGAAACAGCTCGATTACCTTCACGACTAGCGCCATGGCGGTTGCAGGAACCTACGCTGTTTCCATCGGTGGCGCCTCGGGAACACTGACGGCTTCAACAACCATCAATCTCACCGTGAGCTCCGTGACATCCGGATCAGCATGCACCATCGACTATGTGATCTCGCCGCAGAACTCGACTGCGTTCGGCGCGGCCATCACAATCGTGAACAACGGTAGCACAGCCCTGAGCAGTTGGACCCTGACCTGGAGCTTCGCCAACGGCCAGGCTGTCTCGTCACTGTGGAATGGCAATGAAACCCAGAGCGGGGCCAATGTCACCGTCACCAACGAAAGCTACAACGGAAGCATCCCCGCCGGCGGAAGTTACGCGGGCGTGGGCTTCAACGGCACCTGGAACGGAACC
>Ga0302319_10026391_pt1 | contig 10233 bp, 7 predicted proteins | sample Bog_T0_2_FD_203319 | JGI IMG/M metagenome (GOLD analysis project Ga0302319, IMG submission 203319) | Peat permafrost microbial communities from Stordalen Mire near Abisko, Sweden - Bog_T0_2 | ecosystem: Environmental > Terrestrial > Soil > Wetlands > Peat | place: Sweden: Abisko, Stordalen Mire...
GAGATAACCGTCGTTATCGTAGTCGGCGAAGGCGGCGGTTTGGGTGGGATGCGGGGAGAGCAGGCCGGCTTCTTCCGTTACGTCGGTAAAGGTGATTTGGCCCTGCAGGTTGGGGCCGTTGTTGCGCAAAAGTGAGCACGGGTAATTACCGAACTTGCCCCACCAGCCGCCGCGCAAGACGAGGATGTCGGACCAGCCATCGTTGTTGTAATCGGCGTGAATGACGTTAAGACCGCCCGTTTCGCCGTCCAAGCCAGCAGCGTGGGTCTGGTCGGTGAAAGTGCCGTCGCCATTGTTGTGGAAGTAGCGGATTTGATCGCGCGGACCGGAGGAAGAGATGATGAGATCAAAATAGCCGTCGCCATCAAAGTCTTCGGCGACGCTGCCGCCGGAATGGGTCATGGTGTGGAGGCCCATGGCGGGTGCGACATCTTGGAAGCGGCCGATATCGGCGTCGGACTGGAGAATGGATTCGGGAATGATCCAGTCTTTGGGGGCATCTTTGGGAGGGCCGCCGAGCGTACTCCAGGCGATATTGAGGAGCCACTTATCGATGAGAGTGCCGCGACCTTCGCGCAGGAGGCTGCTCCAAAGGGCCGCAGCGGACTCCGCGCCCTGACGGTCTTTGTGGAGGCCACCGCCACGGAGAGGATATATACAGGATTGGGCATTGTGATTCGTAAGACAGTTACTTTGCTCGCCGGCACGAAGACTAGCCAAGGCTTGCAGTTCGGTGAGCTGCCGGTCGAAATCCGGCTGCAAGCGAATGGCGTCTTGCGCTAACAAGGCACGCAGTTTTACGATTTCGTCCACGGCGGTTGCGCTCTCGCCGGCTTGCAGAAGATATTGGGCAAGGTCGAAACGGGCGCGGATCTCCTTAGCTTGGTCGTTGGGCTGTCGGAGTAGCTGGAGGTAGTAGGCGACGCGTTCGGCGGCTTTGTTGGGATCGGTTTTCCAGTCTTGGGTTTGGTAAATCTTGGCCAGCAGGTCGGCCATCTTTCTGGTGGAAGGGGCACGGGGATCGTCATCGCCGGAATGCAAGCAGACGGATGTGGCGAGGAGAAGAATGAGGGCGCGAAGCATAAGAAAAGGCCGGCAGAGCGATCTGCCGGCCTGTATAGGTAAGTGGTAGGAATGGTCTAGAACTTCAGGGTACCGGAGAACTGCATGATGCGCATGTGTCCGCTGGAACCCGCCGCGAGGCCGGTGATCTGACCCACGCTGTTCTGTACATTGTTGTTCGGCATGCCAAGGTTCGTGTGATTGAGGGCGTTTTGCGATTCAGCCTTCAACATGAAACCGAGTCTTTCCGTGAGCCGGAAGGTTTTCGCCAATGTCAAATCCTGCTCGATGAACCTGGGGCCGAAGAGAGTGTTGATCGGGTAATTTCCGAAAGCATAAGAACCGGGCGCCAAGAACGCTCCGCTGGAGCAAGCGCTGGTTGGGCATTGCACTGTCCATTGGTTACGATTCTGGGTGCCTGCATAAACAGCTCCAGAACCCAGGTTGGGACGGCTGTTTGGACCCGTATCAGGCTGATTCGCATAGCTGCTGATCTGCGGTGAATACGGGAAGCCGGTGTAGTAAGTGGTGACCCCGCTTACGTTCCAACCGCCCAACGCGCCGTCTACAATACGGTTGGCGCTGGCTCCATACTTGCGTCCATGACCATAAGGCAGATCATAGTTCTCAGCGAATACCCACTGCTGGCGGGGAAGCACGTTCGTGTTGCCTTCGCCGGCAGATCGGTTGTAGAGGAAGTAGTAGTTGGAATCATAAGGATCCCAACCCGTGCCCCACTGGCGTTGGTAGGTGTAGCTGCCTTGCACCGTGATACCAGCCAAGTTATTGACCTTGGCCGTACCTTGGAACGAATCATAGTGTTCGTTCGCGCAGTTGCAATAGTAGCCGAGGCTTTGCGTCCAACCGTACAGGTTGTAATACGGCTGATTTGCAAACGTGGTTTTTTGGCCAGGAATGTACACGGCCTCGTTGGGGTTGATTTCGTTACCCGTACCGTTGAAGCCGTGGCGATTCGAGTTTCCAACGTAACCACCGCTGACCGATAACCTGGACGAGATCTGCCGTTGCAGAGTGACGTTGTATTGATAAATGGTCGGCAATGTTAGTGTTTCCGGGCGGAATTTCGGACTGACACCGTTGGGCAACGGGAAAGTCCCGTTGGCGCTGACGGCGATGGGGGCCGGCAGGCCGTTGGCTTGGATCCCGGCATTGGCGAGGTTCCCAGCGTAGTCCGTGGCCGCATAACCAGCGGGGCCTTGCGCCAAATTGAAGACCGTGCCAAACGCGTTGGGCGCGTTCATCTGCTGGTAGACGAGGGTGGGAGGATTTTGGGTAACGTTGTGGCCAAAGTTGGAGCCGAATACGCCCAAATCATAGCCGATGCCAAAGCCGCCGCGGACGACGGTCTTGGAATTAATTTGCTCGGCAAAACCCACGCGCGGGGCGAAATTGTGCCAGTTCATTTTTTGAATGCCGTTGGAGGCTACTTGGTTATAGCCGAACACGTACATCAAACCGTTGTTCAAATCGAGCGTTGCGCCGTTGCCGGTGGCGTTGACGGACTCCGGAAAAACCATTTCCCAACGGAGACCTACCGTCAGAGTCAGCTTCGGATTGACGCGATATTCGTCCTGCCCATACCAGAAGAAGCGCGGCTGGGATTCAGAGGCGTTGGTGCTGGTGCTGACATAACGGTCGAAACCGCCGACATCACCGAGAAGGAAGCTGGCAAGCGGGATTCCATCGCCGGACGTGTTGCCGGTCGTACCCTGATTGAAGTTCACTTCGCCGGCGCGGTGGGAATCGCTCGGTACGCGCAAGTTTTCGGCGTAACGCAAGTCGGCGCCGATCTTAATGGTGTGGTTGCCAATGATCTTGGTGAGGTTATCGATGAATTGATACTGTGTTTCCGTTTGAGTGAGCGGACAATTACACTGATTTACGCCGAGCGCATAACCAAGCTGCATGGCATCCAGACCGTTCACGCCGTTGACGTTGAAGTACGGCATACCGGACGTATACGTATTGTCGAGGTTAAGGCCGGGAATACCGGCTTGGGTAGCGGGGGTGGTGCCATAACCCTGAGGCACGTCAAAAACGTGATAGCGCATGAACCCAAAACGGAATTCATTGACTAAAGTGGGGCTCAAGGTGGAGGTCCAGCCGATGGCCAAGCTGCGATTGGTGGCTTGCGAGCTGCCGGCGTAGTTTACGAAATTTGGACCGCCGGCTTCCGCGCCGAAGAAGCCGGGCGCGGCTTCGGTGAAGGCTGCATCGCTATAGCGGCCGAACAGGGTGTTCTGCTGATTGATGTAGTAGTCTTCGCGGGTGTCCCACTGATTGCCGGTTATGGTGGTGGCGCCGTTTGCTTCATAGTTATTGGAAAACGGTTCGTTGACGTATTGCTGTGTGTTGGGCGAGGGGAAATAGCTCAACAGGTTCATGGCCTGCGGGCTGATGCGAGCGGTAGGAATGATGTTACCAGCAAAAGCCGTGCGGTTGGCGGCTACACCGGCACCCGTGTTGGGGTCGTAAATCGTGTAGTTTGCCGCGCTGCAATTTGCGCCGCAAGCCAGCCAGTCGCTGAAATTACCGTTGCGGTTGGCCGTATCCGGTACGCTGGTGACTTTGCCGCCACCTTGCGACTGGCGATTCAACTGTGCATCGCCAAAAAAGAAGAGCTTATCTTTAATGACGCGTCCACCGATGGATCCACCAAATTGATTCTGGCGATAGACGGGCGCGGCCAAACCGGGAGTGAACGGATTGTTGGCGGCGGTCACGAAACCAGGCGTATTTAATTGCAGATATTCAAAAGCATCGCCGTGGAAAGCGTTGGTGCCCGATTTAGTGGAGTAGGACGCGACGCCGCCACCGATGTATTCGAACTCAGCGTCGAAATTCTGTTCGGCCATTTTAATTTCGGCCAGCGAATCGAAAGTGGGATTAATCACGATGATGCCAAGAATCGGATCCTGGTTCGTGGTTCCATCCAATTCATAACCCATGGAGTCGAACAATTGGCCATTGGCGACCATCTGGACGCTGCCTTGGGGATTTTCATCGGAGGCGTGCTGCCAGCCGAGTTTGGCGGTGCCGGGATTCAACAACTCCATAGACTGGGTATTGCGTCCGATATTCGGCAGCTCGCTGATTTGTTTGGTGTCAAACGTTTGCGCAACGTCGGCGCGGTCGGTTTGCAGCAGCGGAGCGGCGGCCGTCACTTCCACGACTTCCTTCGCTTCGCCAACCTTCAAGCTGACGTCGAAACGCGCGGCTTCGTCAACGCGAACTTCGAGTGCGTTCGACACAACTTTCTGGAAGCCCGGCGCTTCAATGGCAACCGTGTACGGATCGGGGATCAACTGGCCTTTGGCGTAGTTGCCCGACGCGTCCGAATTGACGATAAACTGCGTACCCTTGTTTGAATCCGTGATGGTGATTTTGGCGTTCGTCACAGCTCCGCCTGAGGAGTCCGTAATCGTGCCGTAAATGTTACCGAAAACTTGTTGTGCGTTGGCGCTGTTCCCGGCTGCGAAAGCGAGGACCAGTGCCAAAAGGGGGTAAACCATTCCCCCGCGAGACTTAAACATACCTTCTCCTTGGAAGCAATTCTTTGAGACCTGCAAAGCTTCGGACCGGCCCCTGAGCCAGTCCTAAACAAACCACTTATCAGTGTAACCCTTTTCTCCTACAGCGAATACCAGAAAATGGCTAAATTTCCACTGAATTCAACTAGATCATAACTCCGCTATAGGTACTAGTCAAGATGGCTGCTATGGCATAAAATACGGTGGTATATATACAACTTCGCGCCGCGCGGGGCGAGTTCATCCTATTTTCATATGCTTAGCCTGTATAGCGGCGGGAAAGCAGTACAGACAAGATCTTGATTGCGTTGCGGCAAATGGTTTTCGAGCGTTTCTCCGAAACGACACTTGACGATTTGGGATGAAGAATGGTCTAGTCAGTATTACTGCAATTCCGCGAGGAGTTGTTTAGTGGCCTTGTATGCCCTTTATGGAAGACGTCGCGATCGATAAAAATTCGCCTGGCAGGCCGAACAAGTACAAGAAGATCTTTGAGGAACTGCAGCGCGCCATTTCCGAAGGGAAGTACAAGGAAGGGCAGCGGATTCCGAGCGAGACACAACTGAGCCGCACGTGTGGCGCGTCGCGGCTGACGGTGGCGCGTGCCCTGAAAGACCTGGAATCGCTGGGCATTATTGAACGGCGGCCGGGTTCGGGGAGTTATGTCCGGCAACAGGTTCGCGTGGAAGGGCGCACGTTCGGGCTGCTGATTCCAGAGTTAGGGCAGACCGAGATTTTCGAACCCATTTGCCAAGGGATGGCGCGGGCGAGCCGGGCCAGCCACGACGAACTGCTTTGGGGCGCGGCGACGCACGACGCGGAGTCGCACGAGCAGCAAGCGGTGCAACTTTCCGAATATTACATTGCGAAAGACGTTTCGGGGGTGTTTTTTGCGCCTTTGGAATACACCGCCCACCGCTTGGAAGTGAACCGCCGTATTTTGGAGGGGTTTCAGAAAACCGGCATTCCGGTGGTGCTGCTGGATCGCGACGTGTGCCCGTATCCGCAACGAAGCCATTGCGATTTGGTTGGTATCGACAACCGACGGGCGGGCTACAGGGTGACGCAACATTTATACCGGCAAGGTTGCCAGCGGGTGGTATTTTTTGGATGGCCGAATTCGGCGGCGACGGTGGATCAACGGATTGCGGGGTATCGGGAAGCGGCGTGGCAGGCAGGGAAGGTGGACTTGGTGGAGATTGGCGATGCCGAATCGCGCGAATCGATCGCGAAGTTGCTGGCCAAACATCAGCCGGATGGTTTTGTTTGCGCGAACGATAGGACAGCGGGCCAAATTATGATCCGGCTGAACGAACTGGGGGTGGAAATTCCGGGGAAGATGAAGATTACCGGGATTGACGACGCCAAGTATGCGAGTTTTTTGCATGTGCCTTTGACGACGGTGCGGCAACCTTGCCACGATATTGGCGCGGCGGCGGTTTGGACGATGATTGAGAGGATTGAGCATCCGAACATGCCGGCGCGGGATATTCTGCTGGATTGTCAGTTGATTGTGCGGAAGTCTTGCGGGGCGGCGGGGTAGCAGCAGAGCGAAGAAAAGGCGTTTTTTGCGAAACGAAGCCGCGCTGTTTGGGCGAAGATAACTCGAAGGTCGGCAGCGCCAGGCGAAGAGAAAGCGTTTTTTGCGAAACGAGCTCGGGTCGTGGCGGCGGTGTTTTGCGGAACGAACCCATTTTTCTCTTCGCCATGGATCGAGAGCGGTGCGAATATTCCAATAACTATTCGGATTTCAACCTCTTTGGCCCGCTGGGCCATCCCTGCGGATGAAAATGTGAGTGGCCCAGGAGACACCTGCGCCTTGGGCGCACGCCCTGCGATATTCGGTTTTCAAACATCTGTTGGCCAACGCTTCGAACACCCTTGCGGCGAAGAGAGATTGGCGCGTACTCGAAGGGCGGCCAAGGCGGAACTAAAGTTCCGCGCGGACTGAAGTCCGCCCTCCGTTGTAGGCAAATGAACGTGTCGGAAAGCGATTTTTGCCTTTCCGACCCCACGAAACGAAGCGATCTGGTTTTCGGCAGAAGGCGTTGTTTGCGCAGGAGATGCCCGGCAGCTTGAAGTTTACCCTGCGGCCGATTGTGGGTGAGGCGGGAAAAGAGTCCGGAAAGCTTTTGTTTTTAGAGAGTTAGAGGGCGCAAGAAAAATATCTGGGGTTGTGATCGAAAATTGGCAGTGTGGGGACATAGCACTCCGTCACCTCCGTCCCCAAGACGGAGTGCGAAGAAACGGCATTTTGAGGAGCGGGGTGGAGATTAGCGCTTGACCAGCGGAGAATGGATCTCGTCTTCCAGTGATTTGACGCGCATGGTAAGGGCGTCGATCTTCGTTCCGAGCGTAGCTTCCCTCAGCGCGAAGAGCTTTCTGCGCGAGATCGGCCGGATCTAGATCGGTGCGGTTCAGCAGCACGACTACGGTGGTCGCATCGCCACCGGAAAATCTTTCGATCACGGTGCGAAAACCGCTCGTGCTGCCGGTGTGCCACATGCAAGGCTGCCCGTTGATCGGACTCAGAAACCAGCCGAACCCATAAGCGACGGGCTTCCCCGGCGCCAGATTATCGCTGTCGCTAGTGGCGGGCCAGTGCGTTTCCGTTCCGTCGTTCAGCCTAACGGGCTTCAGCGCCGCCGCCATTTCCGTTTTCGACAACAGCTTGTTCGTGTTGAGCGCTTCATCCCAGCGCGCCAAGTCCAGCAGGTTGGAATAAACTCCGCCATCGCCAAGGGTCGCTGAAGTCGCGCTTTGATCTGTATCCTCAAACTCGCGCAAGACGGGCGCGGGGTCAGCCGCTCCGCCCAAAGAGCTTGGGATTTCCTCCGCTGTTTGGCGGCGCGCAGCCGCGCCCTTTGCGCTCTCCTGAAACCGCCCGTCGTTCTTGCTGTATCCGTAAGCGCGATGCCGGACGATGTTCTGGCCTCTCACATAGGCAACCGTACGCGACATCTTTAAAGGCTTAAAAATCCGCCGCTGCAGAAACTCAGCATAAGGCATGCCGGCCACTTTCGCGACGATCAACCCCAAGACAACATAGCCGGAATTGCTGTAAGCCCAACTCGTGCCGGGCGCGAAATCGCCATGGTCTTGTTGCGCCAGCAGCGCAAGAACATCTTCATCGTGAATCTGCTTCGTTGCCGACCATGCGGCGCCGCCCGCCTTCTGTTGCTGCTCCATTAGCGTTTCATAATCGCTTAAGCCGGAAGTGTGAGTTAGTAAATGGCGAACCGTGACAGCGCGGCCATAGGCCGGAAAGCCGGGAAAAATTTCGGTCAGGTTTTCTTCATAGCGGAGTTTGCCGTCGTGCACCAGAAGCATCACGGCCATAGCGGTGAACTGCTTGGTACACGAAGCGAGCCGGAAATTCGTGTGCGCGTCAATTTTGCCGAACGTGCGCAGGTCGGTCACGCCGTAACCGCGCATAACAACAGTGCGACCGCGTTGGCGGATGAGCACGGCAGCGCCGGGAGACTTTGCATCGATGAGCGAATTGAAAATGGAGTCGACTGAGGGGAGTTTAGCGCCGAAAAGCGCACCGGCTAGGGTGAAAAACAGAATCGAACGGCTTAGAGAATTCGGCGGAAATCTTTCAATCCAGTGGAGCCAAGGCATGCGAAAGGTGGTTTTGAGGCAAAAGTTAGCAGTTTTAACCTCTCAAAGCATAATACCGTGCAACAGGAGGGTATTGACAGGGCAGATTTCCGTGTAAACTAATTACAGGTACTACATTTGAATCAAACTTTTTCCCACCCCCTGGCGCGGGTCAGCGCCGACCGTTAGTCTTCCCGGCATGTATCCACCAAGAAGCCTTCCACCCCGCCGGCCTAAAATCCGAGAGAACGTGAACGAAGCGATCCGCGCCCGCGAAGTACGAGCTGTATTTCCAGACGGCACAGTTGAGGTGATGCCTACCTTGCAAGCTGTCCGTAAAGCGCAGGAATTAGGGCTCGACCTGATTCTGATCGCTCCCACGGCAGAACCGCCGGTCGCCAAAGCCATGGATTACGGGCAATGGCGCTACGAACAGAAGAAGAAGCAGCACGACGCCAAGAAGAAGCAGCACGTGATTCAGGTGAAGGAACTGAAGTTCCGTCCGAACACCGACGATCACGATTACGATTTCAAAAAGAACCACGCGATCCGGTTCTTGAAAGACGGCAACCGGGTGAAAGCGGTGGTGCAGTTTCGCGGACGCGAGATTGCGCACACAGATTTAGGCCGCAAGCTGTTGCTGCGGTTTGTGGAAGATCTTGCCGGCGTGGGCGCCGTTGAAGGCCAACCGCGCATGGAAGGCAAAGCCACGCATGTGATTATCAGTCCGGTGAAAGCGGCGACAGGCGGCGGTCCGGCGAAAGAAAAGACGGACAAGCCCGAGAAGCCAAAAGATGCCGGGCATGCGGCCGGGACGTCGGCGCCTGGCAGCAGCACGGTGCACTAATTAGGGGCGCGCGAGCGTTCATTCTCCCCAGAATCGCATGATCGTAGGGTAGAGTAGCACCATGCGCGCGGAATGTCTTCGCTACTTGTGTGATCCAAATACGCGTCAACCGCTGGAGTTGACGCAAGGGGTAGTCAGGAATCCCGAATCAGGTGCGCGATATGCAATTCGCGATGGCATCCCAATTTTCCTGAACGATGTGGTGGGTTCAAACCGAAAGTATCAGGCAATGTACGACCGGCTTGCACCAGGCTACGACATCGCCGAGCGGCTGTATAAGTGGATTTTCCGCAAACCAGACCACCGCTTGGAGTACATTTCTGAGCTGGTGATTAAGCCCGGTGCGCGTGTCTTGGAGGTCTCAGTCGGAACAGGCGCCAATGTCCCGTACTTCCAGAAAGACGTGGAGTTTTTTGGCATTGATCTTTCCTGGGGCATGCTCGCCAAATGTAAGCGGAACATCACAAGCTGGCATCAGGACGCGCAGTTGTTCCAAGGCGAAGCCGAGCGGCTGCCGTTTTGCGACGCGGTCTTTAGATAGCGTTTTTCATGTGGGCGGCATCAATTTTTTCAGCGACAGGGCGGCAGCGATCAAAGAAATGATCCGCGTCGCCAAATCGGGGACTAAAATCGTGATTGTCGACGAAACGGAAGAGGTTGTAACTGGCATGTATCAAAAGAACCCTCTCACGCAAAAATACTTTGAGGGTCAAGGAAAGGAAGCGTATTGTCCAATCGATCTAATACCTGCCGAGATGACTGAAATACAGTCTCGGCAAATTGCAGAAGGAAAGCTCTATTGCCTCACATTTCGCAAGCCATAGCAGCTCTGCCGTTTAGATATTTGACACGAACCGTCCTGTTTGAATCTGTCTTGCTCTGTGAGGGGCAAGTTCCGCAAGTTCCGGCAATGGCTACGAAACGGCTTGGTACTCCTGGCCAAGCCAGCTAGGTTTGCGCTTCACCGCAGTAGACCCGGCAAAGGAGCGAGCTGAGCCGTTCACTGTCTTCGACGGCCAATGAGCCGAGGCTCCGTACGATGTCGGCCTTCGCCAATACCGCCAATTTGTGCACGCGAATGTGCGACGCGACATTCAGCCCGGCCGAGGCCCACTTCTCGACCGCCAGATCCCAAGTCGAGTTCCTCGGTTGCGAGGTAATTGGCGCCGC
>Ga0302319_10026394_pt1 | contig 10232 bp, 9 predicted proteins | sample Bog_T0_2_FD_203319 | JGI IMG/M metagenome (GOLD analysis project Ga0302319, IMG submission 203319) | Peat permafrost microbial communities from Stordalen Mire near Abisko, Sweden - Bog_T0_2 | ecosystem: Environmental > Terrestrial > Soil > Wetlands > Peat | place: Sweden: Abisko, Stordalen Mire...
CAATCAAATCCACATTGCTGCGCCGCGTGTGCGCTTCCAGCCAGGCCCCCTGCACGCTCCAGGCCATCATGGCGAGCATGAAAACAATCCGGAGCCATCCCCACGGGCGCAGTCCCGGCCAGTTTGCGGCCAGCAGGCCATCCAGCGCCAGGACACACAGGCACAGCATTTCAACATAATACCATCGCTGGGTTGAGAAGTGCAACAGGCACAAAAAAATCAGATACAGAACCACGCCCAGAAGCATGCTGGTTCCGCAAAAGAGCGCCCGCTCCGCCCGTTCCGTCTGCTCCGCGCCCGCCATCGGTGAACTGGGCGGCAAGGCCGAAGCGGTTTCCGGCGGCCGTGCCTGCAAAGCCAGCCCCGCCGACACGATGCCAACGGCGACCAATCCCATCCAGAGCCAGATTTCCGGGCCATTGGGCTTTGGCGCGCTGCTGCTGGCCGCCGTCAGCGCGTTGCCGAGACGGGTCCATAATATCCATGGTTGAAAATCCGGCCATTCCAGGAATCGCCCAAAACCTGAACCGGCGCGAATAATCGGCAGGTAAATCACCATGGATCCCGCCGACACCGCGCCAATAATTGTCAGCCAACCCAGCGTGCGCCATTGCCGACGGCGCAGCGCCACCAGCGCCCCGCCCGCGAGCATGGCCGCCAGGAAGACCACGTCGTAATACACACAATGGGCGAATAACAGGCAAGTCGCGAATGCCAGCAGAATGCGCCCACGGGAAGGCGCTTGCACCAACCGCCAGAGCGAGCCAAAACTCATGACCAACAGAAACGTCGCCAAGCCGTAGGCCCGGTTGGAACCGGCGATAAAGACAAAGGCCGGCAAAAAGCCGATCAAGACCATGCTCAACCCCGGTGCGCGCCCACCCAACCAGCGCGCGCACAGCCAGAAAGACCCCAGCACGAGCAAGCCGACGCCGAATCCCAGCAGGCGCACACTCAGATCGCTCCCCACCCAGCCCAGCGCCATGCAACCGCGGAGCAACAGCGGCCACATCGGCGGGAATGATTCAAACGTCAAATTGCGCCAGAAATCATGCAGCGTGGGCATTTGGGCCACGTTAAACGTGTTCATTTCATCCCGCCACTGCGGCCCGGAATGCAGCGCGACCAACAGCAGCAGCAGAGCGGAAAACGCGGTCGCCGCCAGCGCCAGCAACGCTTCAAGGCCAGGGTTCCACCGGCGCGGTTGGGTCCGCTTTTCGGAGGTGCGATCGGACTGATTCAAGGCCATGCGTCATTAAACAGACCCCGGCAGGTCGAGTCACGGATATTATATCACCCGGCCTATTCCGCCTGCTCCGCCTGCTCCGCCTGCGCCGAGCGGTACTTCAGTGCGGCCTCCGTGCGCGAGCGCACATGCAATTTGTGGTAGACATGCCGGAGATGCCAGCGCACGGTGCCATCCGCCACCCCCATGCGGTCGGCAATCTGCTTGTTGGGATGCCCCTCCGCCAGCAATTCAAGAATGGCCCGTTCGCGCGGCGAAAGATCCTCCACCCCGGCGGCCGCCGCGAGCGGTTCTTGAAAGGAGAAAATCACCTTGCGTGCGATTTCGCGGGACATCGGCGCGCCGCCCAGCTGCACTTCGCGGATGGCCGCCAGCAGCTCCTCCGGCGTGCAACGCTTCAATAAATACCCGCAGGCCCCGGCCCGCAACGCCTTGAAAATCCGCTCCGTGTCCTCGTACACGGTCACCATGATGATTTGCACCGCCGGCAGCAACTGCTTGAGCTGGGCGCAACATTCAATGCCGGAGAGGTTGGGCAATTGAATATCCATCAAAATGATGTCCGGCTGTAATTTGGGAACCGCCTTCAACGCCTCCTCCGCCGTGGCACAGGTGCCCACGCACCGGTTTTCCGGATCGGATTGCACAAACTCCGCCAGGCTCTCCCGGATCGTGCGGTTGTCCTCGACAATGGCGATTTTGGTCATGGTTCAACGCTTCAGGAAATCCACTTTCGCGCTCAGTTGCGGCGTCAGGTATTGGTCCGGGGCCACGATCTGCACCTTGATTTGCAGGGTGCCTTTCGCGCGGTCGGCTTCGGGCGCGATTTCTGCGACATGGCCCGCGTAGGTCCGGTCCGGGTAAGCCTCGGGACTGACGCGGCATCGCTGGCCCAGGCTGATTTTGGAAAGATCCGCCTCGTTCACATCAATCTCCACCTGCAAATCCTTCAAATCCGCCACCGCCAGCAGCGCCGTGCTGGGTCCGCGTCCGCCGCCAAAACTTTGGGGCATGACCAATTCGTTTGGATTGACCAGCTTTTCCAGCACCACGCCGTCCAGGGGCGAACGGATGACGCACCAGTCCACATACGTTTTCGCCAGGTCATAATTGCCCTGGGCCGCCACTTCCGCGGCGCGATCCGCCGCCAGCGCCAGCCGCGCATTGTCCTCGGATTGCCGTGATTCCACGGCCCGGCTGATCAAATTGGTGATGCGCTCGTAGTTGAGCCGGTCGCGCTCGACGTCCGCGCGGGCGGCATCCAACTGGCCTTGCGCCTGGAGCATCCGGGCGCGATATTCCGCGTCATCCAGCAGCACCACCACCTGTCCGTTGGTCACGGCATCGCCCTTTTTCACGCCAATCCATTGCACCACGCCCAGAAAGCGGGGGCTGATTTCAATGCGCTCGCGATTGACGATGTAGCCGCTGACGGTCAGCACGGTGTCGGCGCTGGCGGACGCGTTCGGCGCGGTGGCTTTCGGGGCGGTGGTGGTGGGTCGGGCCCCAGCCGAGGTCGAGGCCGCAGCTGTGACCGAGTTAGTAACCTGCCCGGGGCCAGGACCGGCAGCGATTTCACGTTTATCCCTGGCCCAAGGTTGAATGAAGGACAGGGTGCCCAGCAACGCCACGCCCACCATCCCCACAATGCTCCAGAAAGTCCGTTGCGGCCGGCGTTTGTTTTCCGGGCTGATCTGCAAGGCGCGCAACTGCTCTGGATTCATGCCCCCATGACTTAGCCGATTCGCGAACCGATTTCAACGCCGTAATCACCGGGAGGCAAGCCGGGGCCGGGCCACCAGCTGAGGCGTATCCAGGCATTAAAGATTAATTTAACCACGGATGGACACGGATGAAGAAAGGTCAGAAGGGCGCTCCGGCCTGCTTTTCCGCCGCTTACTCAACGGCGACTGGCAGACCCGCACCATCACCTATTTCCGAATCAAAACTGAAAAAGAGCGATCGAAAAAGTTCCACCTGCCAAACCGGCACCTTCGACCTCCAGTCCTGACGCCGTCGCCGATTCAAAACCAGCCATTTCGCCCCCCGGATCCCCGGCGGCGGCGGCCGGACGGCAAAGCCTTTGCCTGCCGTGGCAAGCCCAGATTGAAACGGCAGTGACTGCCGGGCTGATCGTCCAGCGCATTTATCAGGATTTAGTGGGGGAACATGGGTTTACTGGCAGCTATCAGGCCGTCAAACGGTTTGTGCGGCAGTTGCGGGCCACCCAGCCGGTGCCCTTCGTGCGGATGGAAGTGGCCCCGGGGGCCGAGGCCCAAGTGGATTTTGGCCAGGGAGCCTGGGTCACAGTCGCGGGCAAACGTCTTGGTTAGCTTTGGCTGGAGTTGTTCTTTTTGGGCGTCACAATATCTTGCAGACGGTCGACCAAGGCCAAATTCAGGCCTTTGCGGTATGCTTCGAAAGCGGCGCGGCCACGCGGGCTTAGCCGGACCACCGTTCGCGGCACCTTGCCTCGATAGGTTTTCTCAATGTTAACGTAGCCTGATTCCTCCAATCTCGAAAGGTGGGTGGACAGATTTCCTTTGTGCAACTCCGTCTCTCGCAGCAAATAAAGGAAATCGCACTCATCCACCGCCGCCAGCAAGGCGACGATCATCATCCGTCCCGGTTCGTGGATGATACGATCCAAGTCGGCAATGGCACGCAGTTGCTCGTTCAATCCATCTGCTCCTCTGGCAAGGGGTTCTGCCGCATAAACACCGCGAGTGTGAGTGTGCCGGACAAAAACCACAAAATACCAATAGCGATCATGACGGGTGACAAGCTCCGGACATTTGTCAGATCAAATTTCATCGGTGGATCGGGAATGATTGCATTCGCAAAAAACGGCACGATCAATATGACCGGAAGCAAGAGCCACTTCCATTTGTATCGCCGGATTGCGGCTCCGTTAATCATCAAGTAGAGCAAAGCGTTTGACGCCACAAGCACCGTCAACATGGTTAACTCGCGCCAATCCCGGTCCGCGTGAACCGTCGTGGAATTCGCCATGCGGATTACACACAAGACAATGCCTCCCACCGCGACCGGCAGGCCGACAACCAATAGGAGCATTCCAAATTTGACGTTTCGCAAGAGCTTCCTGCCGTCAGCCGTTTGGGCAAGACCCTTGTTGAAGACGGAGGCATCGTAGGCCGAAGGCATTGGCCGGCGTTTTGTAATTACCTTTCGCCCCAGGTAAATGGCTGCGGCGGCGGCAAGCAGAAGCTTCGTTGCTTGCCAAAGTAAATGCCGCCACCCTTCGTGGGCCAAGGCGGGTCTCAATCCTGCCTGTAGCGATAACCCTAACATGAATATGGTCGCCATGGTCTCACCGAGCGCGAGACCGAAAAACATCATCTTGATCAAATACCCGAGTTTCACTTCGTTTCGGTTTACGGCGTAACCAATCCGCGGCCAGGTAATCCATTGATTGATGGCTCGCGGAATGGCGTACGGAGCAAAGCACATGGCTACCAACGGCAAGTAGCTGACCCAGGACGACCAAAGGGAAGCGAAGATCCATTTCGGCCACACTGCAGCGATATAAGCCCCCGAGCCACCGAGAAGAATGGCCAAGCCCCAACCAAGCTCGAAACCGCCGTCAATATTTGTCCGCGCAGCGTTTCGTTGAATCTGGGTCTGGAGTTCGGTGAGTGCCTGAGCATCGGGGGAACTGGGGGCGGTCTGCTCAATGTCGTTCATGGAGTCTAGTTTGTATCAAAGACCTGTTTTTGTCAACTCTTCTCTGCTAGTTGATAATCCTTACGGCATTTGATGCATTTGATGTCGCGAGGCTTGGGCCAGTCCGTGAGTTGCCCCCCCCATTTGCCCCGTTCATCGTCTGCCAAAAGAGTGTCACCGGTTGGCCTTAGTTTTTGGTTTATCGAGGGGGATTGGATCGTTCCAAACCATCGTGGAATGGAATGCTTCTCCCGTTCACCCTGCTTTGGTAGTTTGGTCTGGCGATGTTTCGAGTGATATTGCACATGGATATGGATGCGTTTTACGCTTCCGTGGAACAGCGCGATAATCCAAAGCTGCGGGGATTGCCGGTGATTGTCGGCGCTCCGCCGACCCAGCGTGGCGTTGTGTGCGCCGCCAGCTATGAGGCGCGAACGTTCGGCGTTCGCTCGGCGATGGCCAGCATCACGGCCGCCAGGCTATGCCCCACGGGAAACTTCGTTCGTCCACGCATGGAGCATTATCGGGAAGAATCCCAATGGATCATGGCCATCGCCGCCCGTACCGGAGCCGTGATTGGACCCATGTCCATTGACGAGGCGTATCTTGACGTGTCTGCGCTCTGCCAGGCCCAGAGCGCAGACGGTTCCTTGCGCAAGGCCATGCCACTGGCTGGGGCGTTGAAACAGCAGATTCTGGCGGAGCGGCGGCTGACTGCCACCATCGGCATCGCCTCCAACAAGCTGCTGGCCAAAATTGCCAGCGACCACAAAAAGCCTGACGGTCTGACCGTGATTACGAACCAGGAGAAGGTCTCGTTTTTGCGCCCATTACCAGTGCGAACGCTTTACGGGGTGGGGAAGGTCACGGAACAAGTCTTGAACAAAGCGGGCATCAGCACGGTGGGCGATTTGCAGGACCACGCCGGAGATCTGCGTGCGCTCGTTGGTTCATATGGGCCAAAGCTGAAACAATTTGCATTTGGGCAAGATGACCGCCCCCTGGAAATCGGGGATGAGATCAAGAGCATCAGTGGGGAGGAAACTTTTTTGCAGGACACCGATGACCGGAAGGTGCTGCGCGCATGCTTGAAAGCGCAGGCAACGGACATCACGGCGCGGCTAAAACACAGACGATTGGGGGCGCACACGGTTCAGGTGAAGGTTCGTTATGGCGATTTCACCACCCTTACGCGGTAGATTTCAGTGGAAGAACCGCTGGTCGAGGCTGGCGACATTTATCGGCTGGGATGCTTTTTACTCGGACGTGAGCGGTTGGTGTCCCGTCCGCTGCGCCTGCTGGGGCTTGGCGTGAGCAATTTACGCGAACCAACGAACCAACAATTGGCTTTACTGTAAAACGATGCAAGCAGGCGCAGGCCGAGCTCTACCGTAATCCCCTCCCGGAAAAAATCGCACCTCCACTCCGTTGCTGAATCACGTCGGCTTCCGTGTCTCCACTTCAAGAGGCTGCGAAACTGTTAGCTTAAAAAACGGTCCGAAGGAGCTAAACTGTTACTTCGATAGGAGCGGCCTTGCTGGGTCACGTTCGTTGTCCCAATGCACATCAGTCGTGCGTCGTTCGCGCCACCATGTCGCACTTTAAGTTGTTCGCGAACGCGCGCGACCGGCGTCGTGTAACAGCAACAAGGACAAGTTGCTGAACCGCGCTTTACCGTGCCGTCGAATTTTGGGTTTTCAATTATTGCTTTTGAATTGCCCTGATCTACCCAGCATTCGCGTTGCCTGATGATAATTTGAAAATCCACGCGCTTCTTTTTTAGATTTGGCACGAGTTGCAAAGCTGCGGAGCGGTTGTCTTTTTTGCAAAGCCAGAGGGAGCGGATGAGCGGCACTTCCGCACCGCAGCCGGGGCCTTCGCATTGAATCGTCCGCGCCCAGAGATAGGCGATGGTCGTCGCGCCGTCCGCGTCCTTGGGGTAGAACTCGGCCAGTTCCTTTTCGGCTTCGCGCTTGATGGCTACTCGGTCCGCGTTGATGCTCCTGCGCAGAAGTGCTGCCCTCCGGGATCTCGCAGCACGTGTCACATATTTTCCGGTCATTCACTCGCCGATTTCGAGTTTTCGTACTACGCGCCATGAAGTGGAAGAGTTGGGTGTAGGATCTAAATTGGGTTTGTGGTCTGGAGGCTCCAAAAAGGCAAAGCCGCGAGTCAATTGCGGATCACCGGCTGCTTTAATCGCACTGTTAACAATGCTATACATGGAACAAGTGAGAAGAGGACAAGATAAGCCAAACAACCAAGCGTGGGCGAAATCAGTCCGTAAGTTGCCGCCGGTGAACGCGAAATCTGTCGCCGGGTGGTGGCGGCTTGCCAAAATGGCCCTCAAAGATGGCTCTCTCGACTTGACTCGTATTGTGCTGCTAAAGATATCGCCAGATATACCGAGGAAGCCTGGCGAAGCACTGCGGCGTATCCGACAGTCATTCTTGACCAGCGCGTGGCATTTTGTCAGCCGTAATCATTCAGATGACCAAACTCGTCATTAACGCTCAGCCAGCTATGCCGCTCTCTCGGGCATATGGGAAGAACCTCGTCGGCTAGCAGTGGTCGCCGACGGCAACTTGGGGTTCGGAAAATTGGGCAACGACCTTGTGTCCCTCAATGATCCACCCCCCGGGATTTCATCGAAGCAAGCAAAAGTTTCTGCCGAGAGGTCGTCTTCAAGCAACAAGCCGCGGTAGTCCGCGCCTCCCGGATATCCCGCGAGCAAACCGTTTCACATAAACTCGCTCACTACCATATTTCAGAACATTACCCGCCGTGGTTATAGAGTCAAAATGCACAGTCTACCGCGGCCCACCCACGTGCCTGCGACCACTCTACCCCAACGGAGACAATTCTCGACCAAAATGCCCAGCCCGGATATTTCATAGTTGGATTTGATTTTTGGAAAAATCGCGTCCGGAGTGGGAAAAGGCGGGGCGGCGGGTGGCTTGCGGAAGGCTTTTTACGGTGCGGGCGGATTTTGGCGCTGCTCCATGCGGGGGCGTGCCATTTTTTGCGACACCTCCGGCCGGGAGGTTTAAAGCCGGGAGCCAGGCGGGCGTCAACCACTGGCTGGGACCAGCGCCCGCAACCGCTGCTGGCATGAACGGAAGAGCGCTTGCCGCGGATAGGCGCTGCTCAACTGCACATAGACCCGGCGCACACTCACCCGCACTTGCGCCGCCACTTTCAAGAGTTTGCGCCGGATGCTGCCGACCGTTGCCCGGGCCAGCTCCGTCCCGCTCAAGCCCCAAGTGCGCACCCGCTCCAGCAGCAGATACGCCAACGCCGCCAGCCACAAGCGCAGTTGATTGCTCGCCAGATAATGCGTGCTCAACCCATTCCGCCAAGGGCTGATTCAGCATGTCGCGAGCTTCGTCCGGTGACAGTGCGTCGCCGTTGGCCAGCATGGTGTTTTTGGAATGGGCTTCCCCGGCGCGGGCTTTGATGGTTTCCGTAACCTGTTCGACGGATTGCGGGATGCGGTCGGGATGCAACAACGCCTCGACATACAGGTTGTCGAAAAGGTTCGCGGCCTCGGCGGAATCAAGCACGTCGCTGGTTTTGTCCACGCCAAATTCTTCAAGGATGATGGCGAGTTTGCTTTCCAGCACGTCCCGCACGCGAAATTCCACACTGTCAGCGAACAAGAAATTGATGGCGCGAACAACGGACTTCTGGCCGATACGGTCAACGCGTCCAATGCGCTGCTCAATCCGCATGGGATTCCACGGAATGTCAAAATTAACGATGATGTGGCAGAACTGGAGGTTCAAGCCTTCGCCGCCGGCATCGGTCGAAATCAGAATGCGAGTCTCTTTGGCGAACGCCTCCTGCACTTGCTGGCGTTCGTCCATGCTCATGCTGCCATTGAGGCAGGCGACGGAAATGCCGCGATTACCAAGGAACTCCGCAAGCATCTGCTGGGTGGGAACGAACTCGGTGAACACGAGCAACTTTACGTCCGGGTCGCCTTCCTCTTTCTGAAATTTGTAAATCCATTCGAGCAACGCCTCGGCTTTGGCGTCCGGGCCGCGCGCTTCCACCTTGCGGGCGGCGGTGAGTAGCAATTCCACTTCAGCGCGTTCGTTCTTCAACGCTGCCAGCCGGGTTTTCAAAAATGATTCAAGCTGGTCCTGACCGTCGAGCTCGTTCCATTCGTCTTCAACCATGAGCGGCAACATGGTGAGCTGTTCGCCCGGCGCTTGTAGTGCCGTGAGGCGTTTTTCCAGCGTCGTGATGATGGCGCGGGTGGAACTCGTCACCAACCGCTGCATTAGAATCATCAGGAAACCGACATACGTTTTTTTCTCCCGCATCGCTTGGTTGTAGCCCTCGCGGACGTATTCGGTGACAGCATCGTATAGCTGATTCTGGTCGGCGTGGCCGTCCCAACTGACGCCGACGAGCTTGGTGATGCGCGGCTTAAACAGCGGGTTGCCATCGGCATCAATCGCCTGTCGCTTTTCTGTGCGGATGACGTAGGGATGCACTCGCTCGCGAGTGACGCTGCCCGGTTCGGGAAAGGCGTTTTTGTCCAGCAACGAAACGAGCCGGTGGAAACCGTCGCTCTTGCCTTGGTGCGGAGTGGCCGACAGCAGCAGGAAATACGGGCTGGCTTCCGACAAGCATAGCGGTAGCTGTGTAACGAAACCCCTTTAATGCCAAGTCCCATGCAGCGTTGTTTGAACTCCGTGGCACGGTCGCCTGAACGGACGGTGCGCAAATACGGAAACAACGGGCCGCTGCCCGGCAGGTCGCGCAGGATTTCCTCCATGGCTTCATCCATCCGCATCATGGCATTTGTGCCGGTCTTCATGCGACGGTAGCTGATGACATGGTTTTGCCAATCAACGTTCTCCGCCTCCAAAAACGCCAGATCAGATTGCGACGCGCCCAAATACCATGCGAGTTTATAGAACGCTTTGCGTTCGGGATTGTTTTCGCGGGCGACAATGGCCAGATGTTCCGCCAACGTGATGGCGCGCTTTTCTTTGAATTTGATCTCCGGCCAGAGTCGTTTCGGGATGAGGGGCCACGGCAGCCAGTTCATGGCCAGACAGAAGTTGTGAAGCTTCCGCAAATGAACATTTGTGCTGACCGTGCCGCCTTTAAGCGCCTGCAACAAACTTTCGGCCTGCGTCTCGATGATGGTTTGATGGCGAATCCCGTCCAGCGCCTTGTCCTTGGCCGCACGCGCCCAACGCTCCTGGGTCGAGCCATGCTTCGTCTCCACGAGCGCGGTCAGCGCATCCTGCCAGGTGCGGGTGGCGACGCCAGAGTCGGTGCCAGA
>Ga0302319_10026396_pt1 | contig 10231 bp, 7 predicted proteins | sample Bog_T0_2_FD_203319 | JGI IMG/M metagenome (GOLD analysis project Ga0302319, IMG submission 203319) | Peat permafrost microbial communities from Stordalen Mire near Abisko, Sweden - Bog_T0_2 | ecosystem: Environmental > Terrestrial > Soil > Wetlands > Peat | place: Sweden: Abisko, Stordalen Mire...
CGTCAGGACATCCAAAACCAGGAGAAGGAAGACAAACGCCTCGAACAACTGGAGCTGGTGGCGCTTTGAGCGCCGCCCGTTCTTAACCGCTTTGAGCGGTTCACGCTTTCTCAAGCCTCCGGCTTTGTCGGAGGTCGCTGACATATACTCCTGGCAGCCATCAGGGATTTTTCGGTGCTGGCCGTTTGTAATCGCCCCGGCTGAAATATTTCTCCAGCCAGACATAGGCGCAGATGAAGAAGTATCGGCTGCCCATTTCCTTGATTTTTAATTTTGCGGTGCCAAAGCGGCGGTTCCGCCAAGTGATGGGCACGACAGTCCAAGAATACCCCCGCACCACCGCCTTGAGGGGAATTTCCACGGTCAGGTTAAAGTGGGGGGCAATCAGCGGCTGGCAGCCTTCGATGACGGTGCGGCGATAGGCTTTGAAGGCGTTGGTCGTGTCGTTGAGGGGAATGTTAAAAAAAATGCGGATGAAGTAATTGGCCAACCGGTTGACGAATAACTTCACGCGGGGGTAATCCGAGACGCCGCCGCCGGCGATAAAGCGGCTGCCAAAGACGCAATCCCAGCCTTCGTTGAGCACTTTCCAATAGCGGACGGCATCGCGGCTGTCATCGGATTCGTCAGCCATCATGATGACCGTGGCATCGCCCTTTATGTGATTCAAGCCGACGACCACCGCCCGGCCGAAACCGTGTTCGCCGGTGTTCTGCACGGGCCGCAGGACGGGTATCTTTTGACACAAGTTTTGCAACACCTGCCAGGTATTGTCGGTGCTGCCATCGTCCACCACGATGATTTCGTGAGGCACCTGGTTCAGTTCAAATTCGCGGTGCAGGTGCGCGAGGGTGTCAGGCAGGGATTCCTCCTCATTGCGAGCCGGGATGACCACGCTAAAAAGTTTCAAGGCCGCCCCGGTCGGGGCGGGTTTGTTCGGGCTGTTCATGCTGATGTTGGTTGATCGCGACCGGGAGGCGATGATGAAATGCTGACGGCTTTTAATTCGCCAGAGTCATGACATTGCCCTGCATGGCATGCAGCCACCCAGATTATTTAGCTGGGGAAAATCTTGCGGGGGAGAGGCCCGGGAGGCAAGTCAAAACAGCCATTCTCCGGCCCCCTCCGCGCAGGGCGGCCTTGCAGTGGCGAAGATTGCAGAGCGTCTGGTGGTGACATTTTTTCGCCCATAAATATTTGGATTTTCCCGGTGAAATGATACAAGCTGGGTTTCAATTTCTGGCGGATGATGCCGGATTGGCCGTTTACTCTTTTTAACATGCGTGTCTTGATCACCGGCGGGGCCGGTTTTGTCGGTTCGAATCTGGCGCTGACGCTGCGGCAAACTTTGCCCGGGGCGGAGGTGGTCTGCCTGGACAACCTATACCGGCGCGGTTCGGAGTTGAACGTACCGCGTTTGGAGGCGGCTGGCGTGTGTTTTCACCGGGGGGATGTGCGGGAGCCGGGCAGTATTCCGCCCGGACCATTTGATTTTCTCATTGAATGCTCGGCGGAACCCTCGGTGATGGCGGGCCAGGATGGGTCGCCGGATTATCTGTTCCAGACGAATTTGGCGGGCGCGTATCATTGTCTGGAGAAGGCGCGGGAGTGGCGGAGCGGGCTGATTTTTCTTTCGACGAGTCGGATATATCCCATCGCTCGGCTGGAGGCCCATCCGTGGCATGAGAAGGCGACACGATTTGCCTGGGAGGACACCGGCACGACCGGCATCAGTTCGCACGGCGTGACCGAGGCCGTTGATTTGAGCGGGGCGCGCTCCCTGTACGGCTGCACCAAACTGTCCGCCGAACTCCTGATTGAGGAATACCGCGCCACCTATGGTTTGCGCGCAGTGGTCAATCGCTGCGGGGTGCTCGCGGGACCCTGGCAGTTTGGCAAGACCGATCAGGGGGTCGCCGCGCTATGGGTGATGGCGCATCATTTTCGGCGGTCGTTAAGCTATATCGGCTATGGTGGCGGGGGCAAACAAGTGCGCGATTTTCTGCATGTGGCGGATGTGTGCGATTTGATTATTGAACAGATCCAGAATTTCGACCGTTGGGAAGGCTGGCTGGGCAATGTGTCGGGCGGACTGGAGAACAGTGCTTCGCTGTGTGAATTGACGGCGTTATGCCGGGAAATCACCGGCCATGAAGTGCCGGTGACGCCGGTCCTGGCCAACCGGCCGAATGATTTGCGACTGTTTGTGGCCGACTGCACCCGGCTGTTTCAGCGCACCGACTGGCGGCCCCGTCGCACGGTGAGCAACATTGTTGAAGACACGCATGCCTGGGTCAGGGAATACGCCGGGCCGCTGGCCAAGCTTTAGGTAAAATGCTGTAATTACAGCTTCTGAAACTCTATTGCGGCTTGGCATCTGATATCAGGCCAGCAGTGCCGCCCACGAGGCCGGCAGGTTTTTGCGGATCTCAATCTTCTCGAAAGGTTTGCCCTGCCGCGCACCGGCCTGCTTGGCCCAGGCGGCCATCCTGGCGACACCTTCTTCAAGCGGGACATTTTTAAGCAGATCGCCAAAATGTTGATGCACTTTCTCATGCGCAGAATAGGCGTGGACAACCTCATTGCGCGCCTCGAGGTGTTTGATCTGGGCTTCTGAACCCATTGTTCGGGCCACGACCGTGGCGAGTTCGTTCACCGAATAAGGCTTGTCCGCACCGACGTTGAAAACCTGGTTGTAACTGTTCGGGCGCGTGATGCTGGCGGCGATTACGGGGGCGACATCGTCGATGTAGCTGAAGGCGCGCGTTTGCGTGCCGTCCCCAAAAATCGTCATTGGCAGACCTTGCATGATCTGGTTCATGAAAATGCCGATGACGTTGCGGTAGCGGTCGCCGATGTTTTGAAATTCACCGTACACATTGTGTGGCCGAAAAATGACGTGGTTCAGGCCGAACATTTCGTGTGCCTCCTTCAAGTCCAGTTCCACCGCATATTTGGCGATGCCATAAGGGTCCTCCGGCTGCGGCACGGCGGCCTCGGTCATCGGGAGCTGGTTTTTTCCATATACGGCGATGGACGAGGTGAACACGAAACATTTGACGCCGTGATTTACCGAGGCATTGATGAGATTGACGCTGCCGAGCAGATTGTTCGTATAGTTGAAATGCTTGATAAAATGACTCAAGCCCTCGGCAGCATAGGCGGCCAGATGAAAAACATGCTCGAACTGATGTTTGGCAAACAATTTATTCACCAGCGCCACATCTGTCACCGAGCCTTCGACAAATGTCACACCCTCAGGAACGTAATCGCGGAAGCCGCCGCTCAAATCATCCAGACCGACAACCTGCCGCCCCTGCTTGAGCAGATGAGCACAGACGTGCGAGCCGATAAAACCTGCCGCCCCAGTGACCAAAACCTGTGATTTCATCTGTAAAATTTAGCGGTCAATTCAATTTGCGGCGAGTTTTTTTTAAGGAATGCTTGGCTTGACAATGCGGCGGGCAAAATCAAGACTTAGCATCCAAATTTGAGCCAAATATCTATCAATTTATGAATGCTTCAAAATCTCCGGCCGCCACCAGACCACGCGGGCTGTTTGCCCCGATTTTGCTGGCGGCGATTTTGGCGGTTCTCTTCTGGAAAAGCTTTCTGCCCGGCTACATTCATTTTTCCAACGACGGACCGCTGGGGCAGCAGGCCGCGGCCTACGCACGTCTGCCGGCGGCTTTTTTCGGCATTTGGGTGGACAACAATGACGTTGGTAGCGGTGCTGGCGCGCTGGCGATTTCAACCACTTCATTGTTCAGCTGGCTGGTGGGTCCGGTCGGATACGCCAAATTTTTAGTGCCGTTTGAACTGTTCATTCTGGGTTTGGGGGCCTGGACCTTTTTTCGTCAATTGAAGCTGTCTCCGCTGGCCGCCACACTGGGCGCGCTGGCCGCAGCGTTAAACTCAACCTTTTTTGCGACCGCCTGCTGGGGGGTGGCCTCACAAGAAGGTGCGGTGGGCATGGTTTTTTTCGCGCTGGCGGCAGTGGTATCCATTAACAACGAAACGCCGATGACCACCAGTTTGGCGCGCCTCGCCCTGGCCGGCCTGTGCATCGGCATTAATGTGATCGAGGCTGCGGACATCGGGGCTATTTTCAGTTTGTTTGCGGCGGCGTTCATCGTTTTCAATGCGTTCAACCGGGAAGCCGGTGAGGCATTGGTCAAAATCAGCAAAGGCGTCGGCCAGGTGATCATGGTGGCCTTGTTTGCCGGATTCATCGCCACCCAGGGATTGGTCACGCTGATCGGGACGGACATTCAGGGGATTGTGGGTTCCTCCCAGGATGCTGAAACCAAGGCGCAACACTGGGACTGGGCCACCACTTGGAGCCTGCCCAAGGTCGAGACCTTGAGTTTTTTTGTGCCGGGATTGTTCGGCTACAAGATGAATACGCCGCAAAATATGGACCCCAATTTCAAGGATTATTATAACGGCGGCAATTATTGGGGGGCCATGGGGCTGGACCCGGCCTGGGACCGTTATCTGGCCAGCGGCAGCAAGGATGCCCCGCCTCAGGTTCAGATGCGCCAGACCGGCGGCGGCAATTATTCAGGTGTGCTGGTGGTGCTTCTGGCGGTTTGGGCCGCCGCCCAGTCTTTCCGGAAAAGAGATTCACTTTTTCCGGAAACGCAACGGCGCCAAATCTGGTTTTGGACCGCCGTGGTGATCCTGTCGTTATTGTTCGCCTGGGGTCGTTTCTCCGTGTTTTATGCGCTCTTTTACAAGCTGCCCTATGTGTCCGCCATCCGCAGTCCAACCAAATTTATCATCGTCTTTTCCTGGGCGATTGTGATTCTGTTTGCACACGGTGTTGATGGACTCAGCCGACGCTATTTGTCCGCCACAGGCAGCATTCCAGAAAACCCTGTGGCCCAGCTGAAAAAATGGTGGGCCACGGTCAGCAGCTTCGATCGGAAATGGGCCTGGGGCAGCCTCGTGGCCGTTGTGGCGAGCCTGCTGGGCTGGCTGATTTATGCCGGTGAAAAACCGGCGTTGATTCATTACCTGCAACGGGCGCCCGGTGACCTGGTGGGTTCCCAGGCTGATATCATCGCTGCGTTTAGCATCAATCAGGCCGGCTGGTTTGTGGTCTTGCTGGCGGTGGCGACCGGGCTTTGCCTCCTGATAATCTCGGGGGCGTTGGCGGGCCGGCGCGCCCGGGTGGGCGGGCTGCTGCTGGGGCTGTTTCTCGTGGGGGACATGGGGCGGGCCAACCTGCCGTACATCAACTATTGGGACTATAAACAAAAGTATGACATTGATCCCAGTAATCCGGCACAATCCACCAATCCAATCCTGAATTTGTTGCGGGACAAGCCCTATGAACACCGGGTTAGCCAGCTTCCCTTTCGCGCACCGGAGGGACTGGAGACTTTTGGCGAGCTTTACACCATCGAATGGATGCAGCACCAGTTTCCCTACTACGATATTCAGTCACTGGAAGTATGGCAGCGGCCGCGGGTGCCGGCCGACATCGCCGCTTACGAATCAGCGGTTTATTTTCGTGGCACGCCGGAGTCCGTCCCGCTGCTCACCCGGGAATGGCAGTTGACCAACACGCGTTACATCCTCGGCCCGGCCGGATTTTTGGATGTGCTGAACGCCCAGGTTGATCCGGGGCAGCATCGCTTCCAGATTGTTGAGCGCTTCAGCATTGCGCCCAAGCCCCGCGTCCTGCACCCGATGCAGTATGAAGAAATCACCGCCCTGCCTGATCCCAATGGCGACTATGCCCTCTTCGAATTCACCGGGGCCCTGCCGCGGGTCAAGCTGTACTCCAACTGGCAGGTGAGCACCAACGATCAGGCCACGTTGCAGAACCTCGCCCGGCCGGATTTTGATCCAGCGCAAACGGTGCTGGTGGACACGCCCCCGAACGGCCTGCCCGCCACCGCGGCTAAGGAAAACACCGGCAGCGTGGATTTCAAGAGCTACGCCCCAACCAAGGTCACCTTCACCGCCAGCACACCCACTGCCGCCATCATGCTGTGGAACGACAAGTATGATCCGCATTGGGTCGTAACCGTGGATGGCCAGCCGGCCCAGTTGCTGCGCTGTAATTTTATCATGCGCGGAGTGGCCTTGAACCCCGGGTCGCATGTGGTGGAATTTAAATACGTCTTACCTGATAAACCCATGTATGTCACCATGGCCGGCTTTGTGACCGCCATTCTGTTATGCGGATTTCTGGTGGTTGACAGTTGCCGCCGGCGTGACCGGAAAGCTTAGATTCTATAGGCCGGTGGGGTGATCCAAAAACAACCACGGAATTTTATGCCGGCGGGACAAGTGGTCGGCCAGTGCCCGGACGCCGAAGGTTTCTGTGGCGTAATGGCCGGCGTAAAAGACATTGAGCTTCAATTCCTCGGCGAGGGCATAGGTCCAATGTGGGCCTTCGCCGGTGATAAAGGTATCCACACCGGCGGCGGCGGCCTGGGACAGATCGCTGCCAGCACCACCAGTCACTACGCCGATCCGGCGGCATCTTTCTCCGCCGCCGGGAAGCAGCCGGGGCGGTGCGCCCGTGGCCGTCGCCAGCCGACGCCCCAGTTCCTCACGCGAAAGGTCGGCCCGTGCTTGAAATCCAATTGGGCCACCATGACTGGTGAAAAAGGGCGTCAGTTTCTTCAGCCCCAGGGCGGCACACAGGCGCGCGTTGTTGCCGAGACGGGGATGTGCATCGAGCGGCAGATGGGAGCTGTATACGGCAAGGTTGTTGGCAGTTAACCGGCGGATCATTTCATAATTCACACCGGTCCAGGGCTGGCGCGAATTCCAGAACAAGCCGTGATGGACGAGCAACAGATCCGCCCCGGCATCCACGGCCAGGGTCACGGTGGCCAGACTGGCGTCCACGGCGGCGGCGATCCGGGTGACGACGCCGGAATTCTGCACCTGCAGTCCGTTGACGGCACCGTCGTAGTCGCCGATGGCGGCGGTGCGCAGCAGGGTGTCACATTCCTTGACGATGGTGGTGAGGGTGGCGCGGGTCATTGGGGTGCGGTTGGATCAGGGGCCGGGGCGGCGGGCGCATTGGTGCCGGTATTTGAAGGAGCGACGGGGGTTGCAGACGGGACGGTGTCGGCGCCAGCGAGTTCATCGGGGAGGATGGTGATGGCGATGCGGCGGTTGCGGGCGCGGCCCTCGGGGGTGGAGTTGTCCGCCACGGGGCGGAATTCACCGTAGCCGACGGCACCGACGCGGCGGGGATCGAGGCCGGCGCGTTCGGTGAGGAAGCGGACGGCGGACAGGGCGCGGGCGGTGGAGAGCTCCCAGTTGGTGGGGAACCGGGCGCGGGCGGCACCGCGGATGGGCACGTTGTCGGTGTGGCCGATGACGTGGATTTTGAGTTCCGGGTGCTGGGCGAGGAAGGCGGCGATTTTGAGCAGCACGGCCTGGCCATCGGGTTTCAGATCGGCCTCGCCGGAGTCGTACATGATGCGGTCGAGGATGTTCACGGTCAGCTTGCCCTGGAGTTTGGAGATGGTGACATCCTGGGAGGCGAGGCTTTTGCGCATGTCGTCCTCGAGGCCCTGGGCGGATTGGGAGACCTGATCCTTTTCCTTCTGAAGGTCGTCGATCTGGGCCTGGAGGGCGGCGATCTGTTGCTGGAGGCCGGTGTCGTTTTTTTCGGCGGCGGCCTGGGCGGCGGCGGCATCAGTGAGTTTGGCGCGGAGGGCTTCCATGTCGTGCTGGTGCTGCTGGGACTGGCTCCAGAGGCAGAGGCCGAGGATGGCGATGATGAGGATGGCCGCGCCGGGCCAGACGTACTTTGACATCTCAAAGGTCTCGCCTGACTCAGCCGGTTTTCCGGCAAACGGATTGTCTTTGTCGCTCATCTCGCGGGGACAGGATGCCGGAAAATGACGGGGCTGACTAATCGAAAAAAGGGGTAAAAAAAGTCAAAAAACCGGGATCTCAATTTTTTTTATGCCGGAATAGCCGGAAATCCCGTACGACGGGCCTCCGGTGAGTGTGTTTTATTATATAATATGTATTTTTGTCGTAAATAATAGAGCGTCAGCGATTTAGGGGTGGGTGAATGGTGTTTTAGTTGTAAGCTGCTTTGGTTAAGTTATTTAACATGTTTTTGTATAGCGTTTTGAGGATAAAATGGAGTGAGTTTTGGAGATTGAATATACGAATAAAAAATCGGGGGATTTAACCATCCGCCTTCGTTGAAACTACGGCGCGACAAGCGGGGCGGGGATAGATGGGGAAAAAGCTCGCACGAAGGGGGCCAAAGGGAAGACTGGGATGACGGATCCTCCTATGTTAGAGCCATTAAAGAAATTCGGCTGCCAAGCTGTGGAAGCTGTGGGCAGCCATATCGGACCGGGGCAAGGTCAGGCGACCTGCCCCGGTTGGTTGTTTGCGGACCACGGACCGTGGCCCCGGTCATTTCGCCGGTGACATCACCTTGCGACTGACGAATGCCAGGGCCAGAAAGCCGCTCCCCAGCATCAGCATCGTATTGCCGCCATCCGGTACGCTCGGAACGACGAGATCATCGGGGGAGGTGATGATATTATTGGCCATGGTGATGGCCCCGGTTTCGGCGGCCACGAGGCCGTCCACGGTCGCGCCGGCGCCCAGTGTGATGGAGGCGTACGCCAGGATGTCGCCTTCGAAGGTTGTGTCAGCGCCGATGGTGGCCGAACTGCCGACCTCCCAGTAAACATTCGACGCCTGCGCCCCGCCGGTCAGGACGATCTGGCTGGCGGCCGTCATGAGCAAGGTTGAGCCGGCCTGAAAAATCCAAACTTCGTTGGGATTGCCATCGGCGTCCAGGGTGAGGGTGCCGGTGACGGCCAACGAACTGGATCCGTTGTAAACGCCGCCCGCGAGCGTATCGCCGCTGAGATCGGCCGCCGGCCCCAGGTAGGTCGTCACCGGCGCGGCGGCGGCCTGGGCAAAGCCCGTGAGCAGGTCGGCATGGGCGGCGGCCGCGGCGGCATCGGCCCTCTGGTTCACGCCGTTCACGGTGACGGCCCCGTTAATGGTGATGGCGGGCGTCGGATACGAGCCCAGATCCCCGTTGATCGTCGTCGGGCCCGCGACGGTCACGGCGCTGGCCCCCAGGACGCCGAAGGTGCCGGCCAAGCCCAGAGCGGGCGCGACCGGAATGGCGCCGGCGTGGTTTTGCGCCAGCATGGCCACGATGGTCAAGGCCAGACCCGGGGAGAAACGACGGACACGGTGCACTGATTTACCGACCAAATTGTTTTTCATAGTTTGTTGAGTCACGTTTGTTATACCACGCAACGTCATCACTCTAGCCCCGCCGCCGCCCGGCGGCCATGGGGTGATAGCCTATGCTGTATAGTACTAATATATAATTTTGTGCATGGCCGGGCAGGGGCATTAAAAATGAGCCGGTGGCGCCGGGGGAAGGGGCGAAATCCGGCCAGCACCCTCCTACACGTCATGTTCCGGAAAAATTCGCGCCTGCGTCTGGGAATCACAGGAGGCGAACGGGATTCGGCATAAAATTCTCATTTCCCGATTTTTCAAAAAAACGATTCATGGCAACGGGGCAGGACGTTTTACGCTGATGAACTAGCCATGGTGGTCGAGGCCGTGGCCAAAGCCCAGCAGTGGATTCAAGGGCGGCACCGACAGCTCGAATTTGCCGACCATCGCGGACAGGCGGGAACATAATTTTGCGCCCAGCGCAAAAGGTGTCGGGCAACGCAGGAGTGCGCCCCGAGCCAAGGCCCGAAACGGGCAGGCCGGGCGGCATCATCGCCGCCCGGCCTTCATTTTTTGGGCCAACGCGGCCGTTGGCCGCGTAGGTGAATGAACTGATGCCCAATGGACCTCACCACATATATATAACGGCCATTCGCCGAGCATGCCCATTCCCAATCGTCCCATTCTGGAAAGGGGCGTACGGAACGGAACATATGCAATCAATCCTTTTGCATTATTCGGAAGTGAAGTACTTATAATTTCCTGTCATTGACACCGATCAATTGTCGCTCAATCTCTGCCACGAGTGCGCGTCGGTCTCGTGTTCTAAATTCGTACAACAAACGCCCATGCCAATCCCTTTCATGAATATGAAGTGCATACTCACCGCGCTCCAAAGTAAGCGGCCGATAAGGTACGGGTCGTGAAGACGACGCTTCAGGCGGGTTTCCAGTTGCGCGGTAGCAAGGAGAGCAGTTCCGATTGCTTGAGGGCCGGCAGTCGCTGGAGGACGTCGCGCAAGTAT
>Ga0302319_10026397_pt1 | contig 10231 bp, 6 predicted proteins | sample Bog_T0_2_FD_203319 | JGI IMG/M metagenome (GOLD analysis project Ga0302319, IMG submission 203319) | Peat permafrost microbial communities from Stordalen Mire near Abisko, Sweden - Bog_T0_2 | ecosystem: Environmental > Terrestrial > Soil > Wetlands > Peat | place: Sweden: Abisko, Stordalen Mire...
ATCGCCTCGGGCAGTTCAGCCAAATGCTGATCGACCTTGAGCGAGGTCAGCAGCTCGATCCGATCCAACACCCGATCGATCTGTCGCGTCGAATGCTTGGCAGGCGCAGCCCACAGCCAGCTCTGCACGGTGGCGCCGTCCTCTCTTGGCTGGGTGATCGTCCTCTTCCACTGGGCGAGGAGATCAGGATCGATCGCCTCGACGATCTCGCTAAGCAGCGTCGCCTCATGCTGGCGAATCGCCTTGGCGATGTAGCCGCGCAGTTCACGCTCTCGTGGAATAATCTGCTTATGATCGTAGAGCCAGCGGCGTGCGAACTGCAGCAATCGCTGCCGATCACTGGTCCGTGAGAGCTCAGCATTAATCGCCCGCACCAACGCGCGTCGCTGTGCTTCGGTAACGTCGTGAAATCCGAGCACGGAACACGCTAGATCCTGCTGCTCAAACAATGTGCGACGCCGACGGTACATCGTGCGCAACGAGGCCAAGTCCGGCGCGTCGATCTCGAACTGCGCGCCCAGATGGCGCCACAGTGCCGGGGGCACCAGACGCAACGCCTCCAGCAAACGGCCGGTCATGCGCAAAAACCCAATCTGCAGCGCCAGGGCAAGCTTCAGGGCGGACGATCGACGCTCGTCATCAATGACGCGGCGTTCCGACTCGGCATACGTAAAGAACGCTTCGATCTCGAAGCCGCTCAAGTCACGCGGCAACGCGCCTCGTCCCAGATACGTGGACTGCCAGTCGTTCATGTTCTACCTCCCGATGAGCAGCACAATACGCCCATCGAAACCACGAACAGCAAGTACTTGACCGGCCTAGAGAAAGCTGGGTCAATCGCTATAATTACCGAGAGAAAGTACCGGCACTTTTGACACGGAAATCAAGGGAACCCCTCGTACGAACCGGCCGAGTACATAGAACCGCGCTCCGGCGCGTGCCGCCACCGGTTCATGATTCATACAACGTGCGATGTCGGCCTGAAACGCCGACACCGTTTCATATCGATGTTCGGGCTCCTTGCGCAAGGCCTTGGACACGATGGCATCCAAATCGCCGCGCAACGACGCGGGCGCCACCGGCGCGCGGGTTTGCTGCTCCGCCACGGCGCTGACCGTCGGCGGCGCTTCGCGCAACACCTTTTCCAGTCCCGCCAGCAGCGGCAGCTCCGCGAGTCGCCAGGGACGCCCGCCGGACAGCAATTCAAACAGCAGCATGCCGAGCGCATACACATCCGTCGCGGTGGTGACCGCACCCCGCGTGAGCTGCTCCGGCGCCGCGTAGGCCGGCGTCAGGGGCGCACTCTGCGTCTGCTCCTCGCGCCGGGCGCCAACCAGCTTCGCGACACCGAAGTCGAGCAGCTTGACCTCGCCGGTCCGCGTCACGAGCACATTGGCGGGTTTCAAATCGCGATGCACCACGAGGTTGCGATGCGCATAGGCCACTGCGCCGCAAATCGCCATGAACAGTGCCAGGCGCTGTGCCAGGTCGCAGCGTTGCTCGCGGCACCAATCGAGAATCGGCTGCCCATCCACCAGTTCCATGACCATGTACGGACGCCCATCGTCCGCCAGTCCGCCATCGTGCAGCCGCGCAATGCCGGGGTGCTCCAAGCGTGCCAGCATCTGTCGCTCGGATTGAAAGCGCTCGATGTGCGCGGCGGCCTCGCGCTGGATCAGCTTGAGGGCCACCTGCTGCTCGAACTGACCATCGGCCCGCTTCGCGCGATAGACCTCGCCCATGCCACCGCGCCCGATCGGCGCTACGATACGATAGGCGCCCACGCGCATCCCGGCGCAGAGGCTGTAGTCCGCGTCCTGAGCGACGCTGATCGGCAGCGCGAGCGCCCGATCCAGGATTGCATCGTCGCCCCCGGTCCATGCGAGCAGAGAGCCGATCTCGTCGCGCAGCCGCGCATCGTCGCCGGCAATCCGAGCGCAGGCCGCCGTCCATTGCGATTCCGGCAGCGCCAGAATTTCATCCAGCGCCGCCTCGATGCGCCTCCACTGCGCGGGCGAAGTCACGGCGCCTCGACGCCGCCGCCCGCTCCGACCCCCAACTCGCGGCGCAGCCAGGCACGCGCCTTGACCCAATCCCGGCGCACGGTACGGTCGGTCAGCCCCAGTGCCGCCGCGGTCTCCTCGTCGTCGTACCCGCCAAAGAAGCGGCACTCGACCACCTGCGCGAGTCGCGGATTGAGTCCCGCCAAGCGCTCGAGCGCGGCGTTGATCTCGACGACGGCTTCATCGGGCGCCGAACCCACTTCGGGCGCTTCATCCAGCGCCACATCGGTTACACCCCCACCGCGTTTGCACGCCATTCGATCCCGCGCATGGTTCACCAGAATGTGACGCATCGCCAATGCGGAGGCACGCAGGAAGTGTGCGCGGTCGTTGAACTCCGTCATGTTCCGCAGTTTGAGGTACGCCTCGTGAATGAGGGCCGTGGTCTGCAGCGTTCCACCGGCGCGCACCCGCAGCCGCTCGCGGCGCGCGATGCGCCGCAGATCCTCATACATGAGCGGCAACAGTGCCGCCGCCATGCGCTGCGTTTCCGGCGGAGCACCGAGAGGGCTCTCGACGAATGATTGAGGATCGGGTATCGACATCAATCAGGCCTCATCCTTTAGGCATGGTCCCGCGCATTGTGGCACGCTGCGCGGCAACGGCGCGAGGCATGCCATGCGCGTCTAGCGAGAAGAATCATGTAAAAAGGCGCCACGCCTGTGGATAACTCAAGGATTCAGGCTCAAATTGTCCGGTAGCGGCTCCGTTTTGCAGCGTACGGCGAACTTGCCGAACCGCAGCAGATGCCGGGTCAGGTATGGGCTCAAGTGTTTCACGTCGCACTCATCCGGCTGGCGGGACGCTGGAATTGGTGGCCTGGCCGCTGATGGGCGCTGCGCCCGCGATTCGCGGCGGGGGCGAGGTGTTTACCGGGCGTCGTGTGCCATCGCGAGCACTGCTTGCTTGAGATGGCGGAACAGCACGGGATGTCCCGCTTGCAAGGTCTTGCGCAGCGCCATCTCGTCGCTTTGCCGGTGGGCGCGCCGAGCCTCGATCCAGCGGTGCACACACCGGAAACATTCCTCTGCCGGCGTATCGCCGGTGGGCAGCTCCGGGTCCAGCCGTTGTGCAAGGCCCGGTTCGCGGAGCAGCAACCAGGCGGGAAAGTCGAGCGCGGTCAGCGCGGTCTCCGGCGCATCGCCGGGCAGCGACAAATCCTCCGCACTCGCGACATATCTCTGCCACAGCGCGGCGATCCCGGTGTCCTGATGGCGCGGATGTTCGAGCGCCTCCGTCGCCTGCATGGGCGCCCGCCAGCACAGATGGAACCACGCCGAGAGCTTGAGCTCGCGGTTGCGGCAATGAAAGGCTGCCTGTGCCAGCCGCAAGCACAGCGCCGGCTGCAGCCGCCAGTCGGGTTCGCGCGTGACGCTGTCGCAGACTTGGGGCCAGTCCTGGGCCTGGCTCAACGCGAAGCTGCCATGCAATTCGGGCTCAGCGGCCGCGTAGGGGCGCAACTCGAGCGCCGCGGCGAGTTGCCGCCACAGCGGCGACAGCAGGTCGCGCGCCTGGAATCCCAGCAGCCGTTTCGCGGACGGCGCAATCGCGCGCAGAAACCCCAGTTCCTGCCGCGGGTCGACGATGGGCCGGTTCAGGTGGTCGAGCGCGCCCTGCAGGGCATCGAAGGCGGCGAGATCCGCATGGTTGGGCGCGGATTCGTACAGCCGGTCCAACAACCGCCGGCACTCCGAGCGGTTGCGCGTCGCCAGCGCGCGCACGATGCCATTCGTCAAGGCGACGATGGGATTGTCGAAGAACAGATCCATTTGCAGTGCGTTCTGTGCGCGGACATACCGTCCGGCGACGAGGCGATGCCATTGCGGATCGCTGCTGATGCGCAGCGCCGCCTCGGCGCCTTGGGGCGCAGTCCCCCAGGCGTAGAATTCCTGCGCCTGCTCCACGAGACCGATCTTGCGGGCGTAGGCCGTTGCCGCCTCCAACTGTGCCCGGATTTTCTCCTTGCTGCCCATCAGCGCGTCGTCGAGAAACTCGATGTCGCGGCGGCGCCAGCCGTCGTAAACGTCGCCGGCCAGGCGGCCGCAGTCGATCAGCCAGGCGAGCGCCGTGAAGGCGCCCTGTTCCAGGAGCTGGGCATTCACCTGCGCTTGCAGTTCAGGGTCGATGTTCATGGCGGAGTCGATGTTCATGGCGCACTCGATGTTCAATGCCCGGCCGACGGTCACGCGTCGAACAAGGCGTCGATGTCGGCCGCGCTGAGCTGCATCGGGGCGGCGTTCTTGTCGCTGTACAGTTGGGTCAGCAGCCCGTGCTTTCCGGCTTGCAGCTGCATGATCTTTTCCTCGATCGTGCCATCGGCGATGAGTTTGTAGACGAACACCCGCCTGGCTTGTCCGATGCGATGCGCGCGATCGGTCGCCTGCATCTCGGCCGCCGGGTTCCACCAGGGATCATAGTGAATGACGGTGTCGGCCGCGGTCAGATTCAAACCGGTGCCGCCGGCTTTGAGGCTGATGAGCAACAGCGGCACGTTGCCGGTCTGGAACTCGTCGATCAGCGCCGTTCTGTTTTGCGTGGCTCCGGTGAGCATTCGGTAAGGGATGTCGAGCGCGCGCACCTCGGACTCGATCAGCCGCAGCATGGACGTGAATTGCGAAAACAGCAGGATGCGCCGGCCCTGGGCGATGAGTTCCGGCAGGGACGCCGACAGCCACTGCAGCTTGGCGGAGGCAACGGCGACCTGTGCGCCAGCGGCGGGCGCCGCTGCGGCGGCGCCGGAGCCGACCAGCCGCGGATCACAACAGGCCTGGCGCAGCTTCAGCAGTGCGTCGAGCACGGTCAGGTGGCTGCGCGCCAGGCCGTGCTGCCGGATGGCTTCGCGTACCCGCCGATGCATGGTGAGCCGGATGCCGTCGTAGAAGTCGCGCTGCGGCTCATCCAGCGCTATGTATTCGACGATCTGCATTTTCGCCGGCAATTCCGGCGCGACCGCGTCCTTGGTGCGCCGAAGCAGGAAGGGCGTGATGCGCCGGCGGAGCGCCCGCGCCCGGCGCTCATCGCCGTGCTTCTCGATGGCAGTGCGGTAGTGACGCTGGAACTGCCGCTCATCCCCCAACAGTCCGGGCTGCAGAAAGTCGAACAGCGACCACAGGTCTCCGAGGTGATTCTCCATCGGCGTGCCGGTGAGGCACAGCCGGTGCCGGGCGCGCAACGCCCGCGCCGCCTGCGCGACCTGGCTGCGCGGATTCTTCACGGTCTGGGCTTCATCGAGGATGACGAAATAAAACTCCTGCGCCAGCAGCGCCTCGCGATCGATTTGCAGCAGCGGATAACTGGTGAGGATGATGTCCGCCCGGCCCATGCTCCCGAACAGCTCGCGGCGCTTGGCGCCGTGCAGCGTCAAGGACGCGAGTTGCGGCGCAAAGCGGTGGATTTCCTGGCGCCAGTTGCCGAGTACGCTGACGGGCGCCAGGATCAGCGACGGCCGGCAAAGGCGGCCTTCGGCCTTCTCCAGCGCCAGATGGGCGAGCGTCTGGACGGTTTTCCCCAGCCCCATGTCATCGGCCAGGATGCCGCCGCGGGCGTGCCGGCGCAGAAATTGCAGCCAGCCCAAACCCTCCTGCTGGTAAGGCCGCAGCGCTGCCCTGAAATCGGGCGGGGCCTCGAGCGCCTGGATGCCGGCAAAATCCTTGAGCTCATCGACGAGGGCGAGCAATGCAGGGTCGTTAGAACGCAGCGCGGGAGGACCAGGGTCGAGCGCGAATTGCGCCAGCCGGTCGGCGTGACTGCGGGGCAGGCTCAGCACCTCGCGATCGCCGAGAGCCTCGGCATCGAACAACTCCACCAGCGTGTCGGCAATCCGCCGGATGCGGTCGAGGGCGACGGGGAGATGACGGCCATCGTCCTGCTCGACCCACAGGAAGTCGCCGACCACGTCCGGCTGAACTTGCGCGTCGCCCGCGGCTGCACGCAAATAACGGACCAGCGCGGGCAACAGATTCACGGGTTTGCCGTCCACCGTGACGCCGAGGCGCAAGTCGAACCATGCTTGGCGGCGGCCTGCCTGCAGGTCGATGTACCAGTGCTCCGCCGCCGCGATGCGGAACGGAAAACCGGCATCGACGATGACTTCCCATCCCGCATCGCGCAGGCGCGGCAGCGAGTGCTGCATGAACCCGAGCCATGCGGCGCGCTCTGCACCTTGCGGCAGCATGCCGGCGAGATGCATTTGCAGTTGCCCCTCGGTCTCGGGGTCGCGCTCGATCTCGTACAGCACGCCGTCCACCACACGGCGCACCGTGTCCGCGCCGGCAGGCAGCGCGCGGCTGTCGAGCGCCGCGCCGTTGTAAACGAAAAACAGCGCTGCGTCGGGGCCGGCGGCCAACACCAAGCGGGCCTGCGGCGCGGACCGTACTCGCCGGTGCACGGAGATGGCCGCGGGCCGTGGAAAATCGGCGGCCTCGCCGCGGTCGATCTGGGCGGCGACTTCCGCGACCTCCTCTGGGTGAATGGCCGGGGCATCCCAGTAGCGCCGCAGCAGCTCCGGATGGTCGCTTGCCACGGGTCCGCACTCCCCGGACGCCGCGTCGAGGTAGGCGACGGGTTCGAGCGCGGCGAGGATTTCGAGCGCCGGAGCGGAGCCGCAGGCAAGTCGCTGACCGCCATCCGCCAACACCTGCCAGACGAAGGGCAGGCGACGCGTATCGCCCAAGCGCAGCGCCACTCCCGCAAGCGACCGCCAGTGCGCGCGTCCGGTGCCGATCACCCGCTGCAGCAGATCGAAACCAACGGCACCGTGCAGCTCCCAGTGACTCTGGCCGCCGCGCGCGTCGAGCGCCCGCAGGATGTCGCGGTCCTGCGCGTCGACGTAGCGCGGATGATCGATCGCTCCGTCGGTGCTACGGGGGGTGTAGCGGCACGCGCCTTCGGTCAGGAATCGCGCGCGGTTCTGCAGCCGGTGCGCCACCCGGAGCGCCAGCCGCAAGGGATGCCGAGCGCCGGCCCGCGGCGCATCGCCCCGGTCGAGCACGTAGCCGAGCTGCTGGCGCGGCGCCGCCCCCGGCATTCGAGTGTCCGCCGGTTCGCGGTCGCCCTGGTGTTCGGGCACCCGGTGCGGAGCGACGGACTGCGTCGCGAGCGGAGCCGAGCGCGCGCCGTCCGCCGCCGAGCGCGCGTCCTCCGCCGCCGCGATGGATACCGCGGCCAGGTGCACACAAGGGTCATGCTGCCCGCAGCTGCACTCGCCTTGCATCGGCCGGCCATCGGCGCCCGGGAGTCGAATGTAGACCCGGTGAGAGGTGCAAGCCGCGTCGCCGCGCGTAGCGGCCGGCGCGCCACCGCCCACGATTCCCGTGATCACCCGGCCGCTCTGCAGAACGCGCACGTCGGTGACGCCGCCGCCGGCGACCAGCAATTCGGCTGCGCCGAACACGTCGGGGGCGAATAAGGTCTGTAATTCAGTCTGCACGGCGGCCTGGGGCGCGTCGCATGGGTGTTCCGTCAGTGATCAGCGGGGCGCCATGGTACTGCATCGGGGCTTGCCCATGAGGTGGCGGCCGCCGCGTGGCCCCCACGGGACGCCGCGTCCTGGTCGCTGCGGCCGTGGGTGCTGATGCGCGAACTTGGGATTCGCTTTCAGGAGCACCTGCTGCCTTTCGGCGCGGACGCGATCTGGGAGAACTATCGGACCATTGCGCCGAGCGGCAAGGTGCCGTGCTTGGTCGACGGCGATACCACCGTCTGGGATTCGCTCGCCATCGCGGAGTATCTGGCCGAGCGGCACGCGGCGGTGTGGCCCGAGCCGCGCGCGGCGCGGGCGTGGGCGCGCAGCGCGGCGGCGGAGATGCATTCGGGCTTCGGCGAGTTGCGCAACCGCTGTTCGATGAGCTGCGGGCAACGCATCCGCCTGTACGAATTTCCGCCGGCCCTGGAGCGCGAGGTTCTGCGGTTGCAGGCGCTGTGGAACGACGGCCTGCGCCGTTTCGGCGGTCCGTACCTGGCGGGCGCGACCTTCACGGCGGCCGACGCCTTCTATGCGCCGGTGGCCTTCCGCGTACAAGGCTATGGCCTCACACTGGATCCCACCTCGGCCGCGTACGTGCAGCGCCTGCTCGGCACGGCCGCCATGCGAGAATGGTATGAAGATGCCCTCAAGGAGAGGTTTCGGTATGAGCCGCACGAGGTTGACGCACGGCGCATGGGTGAGGTGCTGCAGGATTTGCGCGCGACCTGAGCGGCGTGGCGCGACGCGAATCGGCGTCGCCAGGATCAGTGCGGTCGCGGCGTCGTTGCTGCTGGTCGGCGGCGGCGGGGCGGCGCAGACGTTGCCGATTGGGGGTAACTGCGGCACTGAGCCGGCGGCGGCCTTCTGCAGCGCGGTGCGCGGGGCGCGGGCGGAGGGGTGGCCGGCGCAGAGCCGCTCGGAAGTCATGGCGCAACATGGGATGGTGGTGACCAGCCAGCCGCTCGCCGCGCAGGCGGGGCTGCAAATCCTGATGCGCGGGGGCAATGCCATCGATGCCGCCGTCGCGACTGCGGCGGTGCTCAACGTCACCGAGCCGATGATGGTGGGGATGGGCGGGGATTTGTTTGCGGTGCTGTATATCGCGAAGGACAAGAAAATCTATGTCCTGAACGCGAGCGGCACGGCGCCGAGCGGGGCCGACGTCGCGCACTTGAATTCGCTGGGCTATCGCTGGAATCCGAAGAACTGGGGGCCGGGGTCGGGCATGCCGGCGTATGGCATATTGCCGGTCACCGTGCCGGGCGCGGTGTGGGGTTGGCAGGCTGTCCTCAAACGCTTCGGCAAGCTCACCTTCAAGGAGGTCCTGGAGCCGGCGGTTGAGTACGCGGAGCACGGGTTCGCCGTCAGCGAACGCATCGCGCACGACTGGCAGCTCCCCAACGCACTCCCTTTGCAGAAATGCTGCACGGATCCGGACCCTGATTCGATCAAGACCTGGTACGTCAACGGGCAGCCGCCCCGGGCCGGGCAGATGTTCAAGAATGTGGAGCTGGCGCGGTCGCTGCGCTTGTTGCAGGCGAAGGGGGCGGAGGCCTTCTACTCGGGCGACATCGCGGCGGCCATCGTGGCCAAGTCGCGGGCGCTCGGCGGGAGCATGACGCTCGAGGATCTCGCGGCTTATCATGGTGAGTGGGTGGAGCCGGCGCGCACCCGCTACCATGGGTTCGATATTCTCGAGCTGCCGCCGCCGTCGCAGGCGTGGGCGGCCAATGAAATTCTGAATATTCTGCAGGCTTGCGTGCCGGTGTGGGCGCCGGGCCAGACGCTGGCATCGCTGGGGCCGGCGCATCCTTTGTATTGGCATCTGTTGGTGGAGGCGAAAAAGATTGCCTATGCCGATCTGTTCGAATTCAATGCGGATCCGAACTTCGCCGCGGTGCCGCTGCAGCGGCTGTTGTCGGAGGCGTATGCGGCGACGCTGTGCGGCCGGGTGAACCCGCAGCGTGCGTCGACGCCGGGAGCGCCGGGAAATTTCCCGATGCCGGGTGACACCATCGTGCTGTCGGCGGCCGACGGCGAGGGCAACATGGTGTCGTGGGTGAACAGCAATTTCAGCGCCTTCGGCTCGGGGATCACGGTGCCGGGCTACGGTTTCATCCTGCACAACCGCGGCGCGCTGTTCACGCTCAATCCGAAGAGTCCGAACGTCATCGAGCCGCACAAGCGGCCTTTCAACACGCTGTCGGCGGGCTTTGTGATGCACGGCGGCGAGCCGTTGATGACGGTCACGCTGATGGGCGGCGACATGCAGGCGCAGGGGCATGCTCAATTGCTGGTCGACATTCTGGACCTGGGTGCCAATGCGCAGGCGGGAGCGGACATGGCGAGGTTCCGGCATGGCCAGGTGTCGAATGTGCTGAGTCTCGAGACGCCGCTGGATGATCTGGTCGGATCGGAGCTGCGGGCGATGGGCCACACGGTCAAGCCGGTGAACGGCGAGGACGTGGGCGGCGTGCAGATCATCCTGTACGCGGCGCCGGCGGACGCGCCGGCGGCGGTGAGCGATGCGGGGCCGCAGAAGCGGGTGCGGGGCTACTACCGGTCCGGGTCGGATTTGCGCAAGGATGGCGAAGCGGTGGGGTGGTGAGCGGCCGTCAGGCGGTGCTCAACGATGAGGTGACGCGTGGGGTATGAACTGCTGGCGCCGGACGAACCGCGGCCGTTATTGACCCTGGACTATCCG
>Ga0302319_10026398_pt1 | contig 10231 bp, 5 predicted proteins | sample Bog_T0_2_FD_203319 | JGI IMG/M metagenome (GOLD analysis project Ga0302319, IMG submission 203319) | Peat permafrost microbial communities from Stordalen Mire near Abisko, Sweden - Bog_T0_2 | ecosystem: Environmental > Terrestrial > Soil > Wetlands > Peat | place: Sweden: Abisko, Stordalen Mire...
CAGGAACGCTACACCGAAGCGCCGAACGACCTGAATGCCATCGAGGCCGATATCCGCGCCTTCGTCTCAAGGAACACCGCATGAGCCTGGACCCTATCCGCGTCACCACCCTGCCCAGCGGGCTGACCATCGTCACCGAACACATGGACCGGGTGGAGACCGTCTCGCTGGGGGCTTACGTGGCCTGCGGCACGCGCAACGAGACGGCAGCCGATAACGGTGTGAGCCACTTTCTGGAACACATGGCGTTCAAAGGCACCGAACGCCGTAACGCGGCTGAAATCGCCGAGGCGGTGGAGAACGTGGGCGGCCACATCAACGCCTACACGGCACGCGAACAGACCGCATACTACGTCAAATTGCTGAAAGAGGACCTGGCGCTGGGCGCCGACATTATCGGCGACATCTTGAGCCATTCCACCTTCGATCCGGACGAGGTGGAGCGCGAGCGCGGCGTGATCCTGCAGGAAATCGGCCAGGCGAACGACACGCCGGACGACATCATTTTCGATCATTTCCAGGAAGCCGCCTACCAGGGCCAGCCCATGGGCCGCCCGGTGCTGGGCACCGAGGAGATCATCCGCAATTTGAAGCGGAAGGATATCGCCGGCTACATGAAATCCCATTACGCCGCCGGCAATATCGTGGTGGCCGCCACCGGCGCGCTGGAACATGACCGTGTGGTGGACCTGGTAGGCCAGCATTTCGCCGATCTGCCCACGGTCATGCCGCAGGAAGCCGTGCCGGGCCGTTACGATGGCGGCGAATTCCGCGAAAGCCGCGATCTGGACCAGGTGCATATCGTGCTGGGCTTTCCCGGTACGGGCTATGCCGATCCCGATTATTATCCGGTGATGCTGCTGTCCACGCTGCTGGGCGGCGGCATGTCCTCCCGGCTGTTCCAGGAGATTCGCGAAAAGCGCGGGCTAGTTTACAGTATCTACAGTTTTACCGCGCCGTTCATGGATGGCGGGCTGTTCGGTATATACGCTGGCACGGGCGAGGATGAAGCGGCCGAGCTGGTGCCGGTGGCCCTGGAAGAACTGGCGCGGGTGCAGCTCGATGCGAACGAAACCGAAGTGCGGCGCGCCCGCACGCAGTTGAAGGCAAGTTTGCTGATGTCGCTGGAAAGCACCGGCAGCCGCTGCGAGCAGTTGGCGCGGCAGATCCAGGTGTTTGGCCGCGTCATCCCCACAGCGGAGACAGTGGCGAAAATCGATGCCGTAACGGTGGAGGATGTGCGCCGCGCGGCCGCCAGGATTTTCCGCGGCCGTCCCACGCTGGCGGCGATGGGGCCGGCGGAGCGGGTGCCAGGGTTGCCGGCGATCGTGGAGCGGTTAGCTGCGTAAGGAAGGCCAGGGGGCTCTGCCCCCTGGACCCAAGCTGGGGCCTGAGGCCCCAGACCCCCATCTGTTAAGCCAAGGTTCAGGGAGGGGGCGGAGACAGACGAGGTGTTGATACGGTACGCAACGCCCCCTCCCTAAACCTTGGCTAAATAAAATTGACGGTCCAGGGCGGCACGCCCTGGCGGGGTCCAGGGGCAGAGCCCCTGGCCTTCCTTAAGGAACCAACCGATGCTCGACCAACTGCAATCCCTGCTCACCCACGCCCGCAAGGCCGGCGCCGATGCGGCCGATACGATCGTTTATGCCTCCACGTCGGTCAGCGTGGAGCGCCGGCTGGGGCAGATGGAAAATCTGGAGCGCAGCGAATCGCGCGATCTGGGCTTGCGCGTTTTTGTTGGGCAGCGCTCGGCGATTGTTTCGGCTTCGGCGATTGACCCGGCGCGGTTCGCTGATTTGGCCGAGCGCGCGGTGGCAATGGCGCGCGTCGTGCCGGAGGATCCTTTGTCGGCTTTGGCCGAGGAAGCCGCACCGCCGGCGGATGTGGCGGCGCTGGATCTGGTGGATCCTGTGGAGCCCGATATCGCCTCGCTGATCGAGCGGGCGCAGGCCGCCGAGGAAGCGGCGTTGCGGGTGATTGGGGTGACGAATTCCGAAGGCGGTAGCGCGAGCTATGGGCACACGGAGATTTATTTGGCGACGTCGGCGGGGTTTGCCGGCAGTTTTGCCCGGACCGGGCATTCGGTTTCGGCCTCCGTACTGGCGGGCACGGGCACCGGCATGCAGCGCGACTACGATTATCATAGCGCCATGCATTTGTCCGATCTGGAGGATGCCGCGAAGATTGGCACGAGCGCGGGGGAGCGTGCGGTGGCGCGGATGAATCCTTCGCGGCCCAAGACCGGGAAATTGCCGGTGATTTATGACCCGCGTGTTTCCGGCAGCCTGGTCAGCCATTTGTCCGGTTCGATCAACGGCGCCTCGGTGGCGCGCGGCACGAGTTTTTTGAAGGACAAGATGGGCGCGCGGTTATTTGCCGCCGGCATCAGCATTATCGACGACCCGCGCCGCGTGCGCGGCAGCCGGAGCTGGGTGTTCGACGGCGAGGGCGTGCCGACGAAGACGCAGGCGCTGGTCGAGGATGGTGTGCTGCAGAGCTGGATATTGGACAGCCGCAGCGCGCGGCAACTGGGGTTGAAGACCACCGGCCACGCCAGCCGTGGCACCGGCGGGCCGCCCTCCCCGTCCGCCACCAATCTTTACATGCAGGCTGGGACGATGACGCCGGCCGAATTGATGGCGGACATCAAGGAGGGGATTTATATAACCGAAATGATCGGCAACAGCCTGAACGGGCTGACCGGCGATTACAGCCGTGGCGCGTCGGGTTTCATGATTCGCGATGGCGCGCTGGCTGAGCCGGTGGCGGAGATTACGGTGGCGGGCAATTTGCTGGACATGTTCATGCATTTGACGCCGGCGAACGATTTGCAGTTCCGGCGGGGGACGGATGCGCCAACGATCCGGGTGGATGGGCTGACGATGGCGGGGGGCTAAATTTGCCTCGTATGGAATGTGGGGCGTTGTACAACCCGCCCCGCATTTCATGCGGGCTACGAAACGAGAGCATGATAGCTTCAAGTGGGCGCCGGGAGTTGGCAAGTCGACCACCGCCGCCGCCTTGGCGGCTGGGGGCGCCTACGTCATTCCCGAAGTCAATCGGCTATTTGCCAGACCGAATCCCGAGCCGCCGCACTGGTATTGTGAGCGGCAGGTGGCTCGTTGGGAGATGGCGCGGCTGCGCTCATCGCAGGGCCAGCTCGCGGTGCTGGACGGCGATCCCTATCAACCGCTTTGGTTCGCCTGGATCTATAACGATGACGGATGGCCGCAAAGCAGCGCGGCGTTCAGTTTCTATCGAGACAGGATCGTCCATGGCCAAATGGGGTTTGCCGCGCTCTACGTGTTCGTCCATGTACCAGAACCGTTGCGGCACCAGCGAATGCTCGCGCGCGAATTGTCCCGCGGACTCACTACTGAGATCGCCCAGAAAAAAATCGACCGCTACGCCCGCATGGTGGAACCGCAGCGCCGCCTGTTTGCGGCGCTTGCCGAGCGGTTTCCCGGCTGGGTGTTGGATATCGAAACTGTCTCGCTGGACAGCAGCCTTGCGGCCATTCGCCGGGCCATTGCGGCCGTGCCGACCATCGATGCACTTGAAGCCTTCGATTTCATCGAACACTGGCTAACCGACAACGTGGCGCTATCGCCGTGATGAAAAAACGGGCTTGGTCCAACCGGCCCCGCATTACATGCGGGCTACGATCAAAATAACCCGAACACCCCCCGCAAAAACCCCGGCGTCAAAGCCGACAATGCGTTCACGCTCACATGCGGGTCCGCCAAACTCCCCGTCACGGAGTAATTCGCCGCGAACAGCCCGCCACCCTTCTCCGGGCTGAATAACCGCCCGAGCAACGGTATTTTGCCCGGCAGCTGGTTGAAGAAATACGCCGGCACCACAGTGCCCTTCATATTGACCCGGTGCCCCTTCGTATCGATATCGCCCTGCGCCGTAATCCCCAGCGAGGCGGAAAACGCGCGCGCATTATCCATATGCAGCACACGCTGCTGCCAGCGGAATGGCACCGAGGCCTGTTGGAACCCCAGCCCCGGGCCGCCCAGCAGGTTTACTGCGCCATACAGCGTCATCGCGGTCAGCAGCTTGCTCATTACCGGCGCGTTGGTCAGCCGGAACTGCGCCAGCGTGGCCGTGCCGGAAAGCGGTGAATGCGGCTTGGTGTCGGCGTAATTGCCATCCACTTTCAGTGTGCCGCCGCGGATATTGCTGGCCACACCGGCCGCCAATAGAACCGCGCCGGCGTCGCTGGCATGCACGGTCAATTTCCGCCCGCCCGGCACCGGCACGATCGCGCCGCGCACCTGGCCGCCAGGGCCCGCCGTGACATCGCCGCGCGTGATCCGCTTGCCGTCGCTATCGGCGCGCAGCGATACCGGCGACAGCGATTCATCCTTGGCCAAAATCACCTGGTCCAAGGCGATATCGAGCGACCATGGTTTGCCCGGCGTATCGTCGTCGCCACCGGTGCCGCTCGTGTCGCGCTGCTGAAAGTAGCTCGACAAATCGAGCATCGGGCCGCGCAGCACCACCGCTGTGCGATCAGCCGGCTTGCGCGGAAACGTAACGCTGCCATGCACGTTGGTGCGACCGATTTTCATCGTATCCAAATGCAGCAGGCGCGGCTGACCGGCGATCAGATCGGCATGGCTGGCAATCAGCAAACCGGGGCCGCTGGCCTTGATCTGATCGACACCCACCAGCGTATCGTGCAGCAACCGGATGCGGGCCGAGGCCGATGCCGCCTGCCCGGCTGCCTTGGCCCAGCCCAACGGCGTGGCCAGCGCGGCATCTTTCAGGTCCGCCGACATCGCGGCGACGGCCGTGCCATTGCGCAGGCTGCTGTAATCCACCGCCACGCCGGACACGCCGCCGGTCACCACCCCGCCCCATAATCCGGCCGACATCATCTGATTCGCCGTGGCGCGCCCTGCCGCGGTTACGTGCAAAATCTGCTCGGTCGGTGGGCCGGCGCGAAAATCCATTTTCACGGTGATGTTGGCTGGAATGCCGGCGAAATCCGCGTCACCCGCCACCGACAGATCGTTCGACGTGACCGCCATATCCAGCGTGCCGCGATCCAGATCGCGCCCGGCCGCGATGCCGCCGAGATGCACACCGGTCAGTTTCGCGGTGGCATTGACATCGATATCGTCCATCGTCACGCGCGCATCGAGCGGCAATTTCACGCGCAGTTGCACGCGGGCATCGCCGGCCGGATTCTGCAGCGCGACCGGCTGGCGCGAGAGCAGATGCAGGCGCGGGGTATTCAGCAACGTAATGATGTCCGGCAGCGAACCGGCGATCTGCGTGTCGATATCGGTGAACTGGTCTTTCGCCGACAACCCGGTGATGCGCATCACGCCGCCGGTAATACGCAGCTTCCCCTGCCGCGCGTTCAGGATATCGATATGCAGCGCGTCCGGCCCATCCAGCACCAGCCGGGCCTGGCCGTGATCGATCGGCGGCACCGGCCGCAACCAGTGCACGGTCAGGTCGCTGGCGGAAAGACCGCCGCTCAGCGCCGTGACCTTCACGGCGGAAAAATCGGCGCCGCCTTCCAGGCTGGCGGTGACGTGCGCTTTTTCGGCCAGGCCGGTGGGGATGTTTTGAATGATCCACGGCCGCGCGCCGCCGCCGGTGCCGGCGGGCCAATACGCGGCCAGATCAGCAAATTGCGCCTGGTCGACATCCACGGTCGCATTGGCGCGCATCCGGCCGCCATCGAGCGCTGCGGTACCCCGGCCGGTGATAACGGGCGCCGGCCCGTGCGCGCCCGGCGGCGCCTGTAGCGCCACACGCAGCGAGCGCAGCACGACGTGATCGGCACTACCTTCCAGCACCAGATCGGCCTGCTGCACGGCCACTTGCGTGGCGCCCAGTTGCACCGTGCCGGCATCGCCATGCAGCGTGGCGGTGGCGCTGGTCAGGCCCAGATGCGGGTCCAGCAACGCATCGATCCGCGCGCCCACCGGCATCGCCAGCCCGGCCACCGGCAGCAGGAAGGGCCGCAGGCTGGGCATGCTGGCCGCCATGATGGCCGGGCTGACCGGCGTGGCCTTGGCCACAACATGCGTGCCGGCGCCGCTTAATTCCGCCTGCAACGCCAGCGTGGTTTTGCCGCCGCGCAACTCCAGCGTCACGCCGGCCTGGCCGGTGATGCCGCCATTGGCCTGGCGCTGCAGGTCCACGACGGCGGATTGCGCCTGCCAGAGCAGGCCGGAGGGCCCGGTGACAGTAATGGTCGCGTTGCGGATACGCACGGTGCGCAATTGCGCCAGGAATGGCAGGGCGCCCGGATGGTCCGCCGGCCGCGTCAGTTCTCGCAGGATTGCCGGCACCCCGCCCTCGCCGCCCGCCGGCGCCGCGGCCGGCGGGGCGGATTTTTCCAGATCCAGGCGCAACGCGCCGGCGGCGCTGCGCCGCAGCTCGATCGTTGCATCGTCGATTTCCACATTGCGCGGCACGATCTGGCCCAGCAGCAGGCGGCTGGGCGAAAGCGTGACCAGGCCTTGCGGCAGCGATATTGGCGTGCCGGTGGGGCCGGTGGTCAGCACTACGTCCCGCCAGCGTATATCCAGCGGTGAATCGGCTGCCTTGAAACCCTCCCAGGCCAGCGCGGCGCTGCCCACGGTCAGGGTGCCCCCCGACTGCGTCAGTCGGGGAATTTCGCGCTGCACCAGGGCGGTGATATCGATCGGCCCTTGCGCCAGGCGCCATGCCAGCACGCAGCCGGCCAGGCCTACCAGGCCCACAAGTCCAATCACCGCGTCCATCAGCAGGTGGACGGCGTGGTCGCTGGCGGTTTTTAGCATGAAGACAGCAAGGGCTTCTTTTTGAAAAAAGAAGCAAAAACTTTTGCACGGCTGTCGCCGGGTAGTCCGCGACAGCCGCGCAAAAGTTTCTTGGTTCTTTTTTTCAAAAAAGAACTGCTTCCCTTGACCCTTGCCCGCCGCCAAGGCCTGCTCGCCGCGTGTTGCCTTATCCAAGCGCGGCCGATCCCGAAGCCGCCGCCCGCTTCACCGCGGATTTTCGCGCCCGCGACGCGGGCGCCGTGCCGAAGGCGCTGCTGGCCTGCCTGGGCGGCAACAGCCCCTATTTGTCCGATCTGGCGTTGCGTGAGCCGGAAACCTTGACCGCTATCGTGGCCAGCAGCCCCGATGCGGTGTGCGACCAGGCGCTGGGCGCGCTGGCGCATTTGTCGCCCACGCTGCCGCGCGCAAAGCTTGCCGCCGCCCTGCGCCATGCCAAGCGCGCCGTGGCTTTGGCCGCCGCGGTGGGGGATATCGGCGGCGCCTGGGATCTGGCGCAGGTGACCGGCGCTTTGTCTGATCTGGCCGACGGCGCGTTGCGCGCCGCGTCGGCGCATTTGCTGCTGGCCGCGCATCATCGCGGCGAGTTGCGCCTGCCGCATCCCACCGCCCCTGAACGCGGCAGCGGCTTCGTCGTGCTGGCCATGGGCAAGCTGGGCGCGCAGGAACTGAATTACTCCAGCGATGTCGATCTGATCCTTCTGTACGACCCGGAGATCCATGCCGAGCACACGGCGGAGTCTGGCTCCGTGTTTGCCCGTATCGCGCGTGATCTGACCAGCCTTATGGAGGCGCGCGATTCGGGCGGCTATGTATTCCGCGTGGATCTGCGGCTGCGGCCCGATCCCGGTAGCACGCCGCCCTGCATCGCGCTGCCGGCGGCGCTGGCCTATTACGAAAGCCTGGGCCAGACCTGGGAGCGCGCGGCGCTGATCAAGGCGCGGCCGGTGGCGGGCGATCTGGCGCTGGGGCGGCGCTTCCTGGCCGAGGTGCGGCCGTTCGTCTGGCGCCGCCACCTGGATTTCGCCGCCATGGCCGATATCCACGCCATGAAGCAGCGGATGGACGCGCATAAGGGCGCGCATTTGCCGGCTGAAGGCACGCCGGCCGAACGCGTGCTGGGCCATGATCTGAAGCTTGGCGAAGGCGGCATTCGCGAAATCGAATTCTGCGCGCAGACGTTGCAGCTTGTCTGGGGCGGGCGCGATCCGGCTTTGCGCGTGCCGGCCACGCTGGCAGCGCTGCGGGCCGAAACCGCCAGCCAGTTGCTGAGCGGAGAAGCGGTGGCCGCGCTGACCGAAGCCTATGGATTTCTGCGCCGCGCGGAACACCGGCTGCAAATGGTGGCAGACCGGCAGACGCATAGCCTGCCCGATTCTTTGCCGGCGCTGGAGCGCTTCGCGGTGTTCCTCGGTTATGACGGCGCCGATCCGTTTGCCGCCGCGTTGCTGGCGCATTTGCAGATGGTGAACGCGCTGTTCGCTGGCCTGTTCGCCAGCCTGCCCGCCCCGCCCGATTCTCCGCCGTCAAAGACCGTGGCGCTGCCGCAGGTTGCGGCCGGCACCAGCCCGATCCGGCAATTGGCGGTTGCTTGGCTCGATGGGCGCCCACGTGCGCTACGCACCGACCGCAGCCGCATTCTGTTGCGCGACATGCTGCCCGCCATCGAGGCCGCTATCGCCCGCCAGCCGGACCCGCAGGCCGCCGCGGCCAGGCTGGACGAATTCATCCACCGTCTGCCTGCCGGCGTGCAGGTATTCTCCATGTTGCACCACAATCCGGCGCTGCTGGAACGGATGGCCGATGTGCTGGGCGCGGCGCCTTGGCTGGCCGATCACCTGGCGCATTTTCCATCGGCGCTGGAAGGGCTGGCGGCGCCCGAGCCGATCGAGCGCGATCCGGCGGCGTCGCTGGCGGCGCGGTTGCAGGATGCGCGCGGTTTGGACGACGCGCTGGCGATCGCCAGCCGCATGGTGCGGGCGGAAGAGTTCGCGATCGCCGCGGCGGAACTGTTCGCGTGGATCGATGTGGACGCGGCGGCGGAGTACCGCACGGCGCTGGCCGATGCGGTGATCGAGGCGCTGCTGCGCCTGGTGCTGCGCGAGCATGCCGAACGCTACGGCCGCATTGCCGGCGGTGGGTTGGTGGTGGTGGCGCTGGGCAAGGCCGGATCGCGCGAAATGATGGCCGGGTCGGATCTCGATCTGATGCTGATTTACGATCATCCGGCGAACGCTTCCGACAGCGTGGGCGGCAAGACCGTGCCGGCGAGCGAATACTTCGCGCGCGCCGCGCAGGCGTTCATCGCCGCGCTGACCACGCCGACCCGGCATGGGCCGCTCTATGCCGTGGATATGCGGCTGCGGCCCTCCGGGCGGTCCGGGCCGGTGGCGGTCTCGTTGCCCTCGTTCAACCACTACCACGCGCGGAGCGCGTGGACGTGGGAGCGGCTGGCGCTGACGCGGGCGCGCGTGGTGGCGGGGCCGGCCGCGCTGCGGCGGCGCGTCGGCGCATCGATCCGCGCCGCCATGTTGGCGGGCGACGCGGCAACCATTCGTCCGGATACGGCGGCGATGCGGGCGCGGCTGCTGCGCGACATGCCGGCGAAAACCCCGTGGGACGTGAAATTGCGCACCGGCGGCCTGATGGAAGTGGAGTTCATTGCCCAGGCGCTGCTGCTGTTGCACGGCGGCACGCCGCGCGTGCTGAGCCCGGTGACCCGGATCGCGCTGACCAATCTGGCGCGCGCCGGGGCGCTGCCGGAGCGCGACGCCGCGCTACTAATTCAAGCCGACCGGGACTGGCGCGCCGTGCAAAGCGTGTTACGCATAACCCTAGGCCGCGCCATTCCCGCCACGCCACCGGCGCCGGTTGTCGAAAAATTATTGCACATCCTTAATGCCGGGCCAGATGACAGCGCATTGCGCGCGTGCCTGAACCGGTTAGCGGATCAGGTGCGCGCGGTTTTTGTGCGCGTCGTAGGAGATATTAGCACGCCATGAGCCTTCCCGCCGGCACCGCCGCCCCCGAATTCAGCCTAACCGCCAATGGCGGCGGCACCGTCAGCAGCGCCGCGCTGAAGGGCAAGCCCTACGTGCTGTATTTCTATCCGAAGGCCGACACATCCGGCTGCACGAAGGAGGCCCAGGCGTTTCAGGCCGGCCTGGCCGCGTTTCGCAAGAAGGGCGCGCAGGTGATCGGCGTGTCGCGCGATCCGGTGAAGGCACTGGACAAGTTCGCTACCAAATACGGCCTGGAATTCCCGCTGGCCTCCGACGAGGCGGGCGCATTGACCGAGGCGTATGGCGTCTGGGTCGAGAAATCGATGTACGGCCGGAAATACATGGGTATCGAACGTTCCACGTTCCTGGTCGGCGCCGATGGCAAGATCGCCCGCGCGTGGCCGAAGGTGAAGATCGAAGGCCACGCGGATGAGG
>Ga0302319_10026399_pt1 | contig 10230 bp, 8 predicted proteins | sample Bog_T0_2_FD_203319 | JGI IMG/M metagenome (GOLD analysis project Ga0302319, IMG submission 203319) | Peat permafrost microbial communities from Stordalen Mire near Abisko, Sweden - Bog_T0_2 | ecosystem: Environmental > Terrestrial > Soil > Wetlands > Peat | place: Sweden: Abisko, Stordalen Mire...
TCTGCTCGCTTACCCGCCGCGATCGTTCCAATGGAATCCAGATTCATAGCCCGAGCCGAATTCCGCGTGTAGGCGTAGAACATCGCTTCGCGTGGCATGGCTTGCGCAGGATCCAGCACCCCTTCCGGACCCTTTCGCGTCTCCGCTTGATAGATGGCCCAAAAAATGTTTGCGCTCGAAACCGGCCAGTCACTGGCGCCCGAAATAACTCCCCCGTTGTCGAGAATCGATCGCGCCGGATACTGCCACTTATAAATATCCGCGTCCAGATACGGTTTCACAATCTCAATCGTGTCCTGGCTCGCATCCGCCCACAAGAGCTGCAACGCACTCACAACCCCGAGTTCGCGGAAGCGCGGAAAGTCTTCCGGCCCGACGAACTGCTCATGCGTGATCGTATGCGGAAGTCCAGAGTTTCCATTGGCTCGACGCGCCGCGGCGATCCCATCCAGCGCCGCCGTCACGGCTCCGTCGCCGATCGCATGTACGTGTATGATCAATCCCTCTTTATCAGCTTCCACGCACAACTCGGCAAATTTATTCGGATCGAAAAGCAGGTCGCCGTTGCGCCCCGTGTTCTTGTACGGCTTGCTCAGGTGCGCCGTTTGCGAAGGAAACTCCACCACTCCGTCCGCGAAAACCTTAATCCCAGTCACGTGCAGATGGGGAACATTCTTGTAAATCTCGCGCGTCTTCTGGACGCCCGCGAGCTCCGCCGCCGCATCTTTGCCGAAGACCTGGGGGAACGCCACAACTTCCGAAGTTAACTCGCCGCGATCGGCCAGCAATTTGTAGGCTTGCAAAACATCATCACTAGCCAGCGGATCAAGCCAGGCAGTGATTCCAAGGCTGTAGTTGTATTGCAGCGCAGCCCGCCCCGCCGCAAGTAAACGCTCTGGACTCGCTTTCGGCAGCAATGGCTCAATCTGTTCCGTGCCCGCGTCCACCAGAAAGCCGTTTGGCTGCAAATTGTCTTTGTCTTTGTTTATGCCGTAGTAACTCCGCTCTCCCGGCGCGAGTTTCTTTAGAAAATCTGAAGTGATGCCAGCGCGCTGTAACAGTGCTCGATTCGCCCACGCGGTGTGCCCGTCCATTCCACGCAGCAGCACGCTCTGTTTCTCATAAACACCCGTGCTAAATTCAGAATTGAGAACGTCCACGTGCGACCAGAACTCCAGGGGTATCCCGAGAACCTCGAGAATGTCGCCCCGCATGCCCCTCCCCGTCTTCTTCGCATCCGCGACAAAGGCCGGAAGTTCCTTGAGCGATTGCACTTTCTCGCTCGCATCCGCCGAAATCAGATTGAGTCCTCCGTCAACCGAGTGGCTATGAGAATCGATGAAGCCGGGGAAAAGACTCTTGCCCTCCAGATCGACGCGCTCCGCGCTCGCCGACGCAACCTTCATCACCTCCGGAAGGCTGCCGACCGCGATAATCTCGTTTCCCCGAATCGCGACCGCTTCCGCATACGGATTACTCGGATCGCCTGTAAAAACCTTGGCATGAAAGAAGACCCGCTCAGCCGAAGTTCCCTGAGCCCATAACAGGACATTCGCGTGAACCAACAGGAAGGATGTAACGAAGAGAACAACGAAAAAACTCCCCAAAAAGCGTCTCACCCAGTCGCCCTTTCCAAAATCAGCATTTTCAGACGAGCAACACTATACACACTTTCGCTGGACCTTCGTCTCACACAAGTGCGTCTACTTTCATTGCGCTGCTCCCTTGGCCATCGGCGCCGATATCGTGATCGAGTCCGGTTCCGTCCACACCGCCGTGCCGCTCGTCAAATCCAATCGGTGCATCGTGATTTTCAAACTGCCGCGGTCCACGTCCACCATGAGGTAGTGGTAGTTCACATCTTTACTCTGGAACGGGTCATCCTTCGCCCGGTCAATCGGATAAGCGTGCGCTCCCGCGCCTCCCGTTACAAAATACGTGACCCCGCCGTGCTCATGGCGTTCGTAATTGTGCACGTGGCCCGAGAATACAACGATTCTGGCACGGAGGTTCTGCTGCCGCGCTTCCAGCGATTTGGCGAGCGCTTGCTCCTGCGAACGCGCCGAATGCCCCCCGCCCGTCATTTTCATATCCGACGAACTCGTGTAAGGAGGATGGTGCAGAACGATAAAGACGAAGTCTACATCGCCCGGAAGATGATCGAGTTTGTCAGCAAGCCACTGCCCTTGCGGCCCCGAAAGCTCGTCAAGCGAACTGTCCAACACCAAAGTGAGCGTGTTCGCCGCCCGGGCCGAATAATAGCGGTTGTTCTTCAACTCAGGAAAACGCTCGAAATAGTTTCCCAGCGCCACTTTTTCATCGCCATGAAGTTCGTGGTTTCCAATCGCCGGAAACACCGGAATCTTCTTGTCGCGCCACACCGCGGTTTCGCTGTCCCAAACCTTCCAGTCCGCCTTGTCATACCCGTTGTAAACAAGATCCCCGCCGAACGAGACAAACGCAGGATTGGCTTGGGCAATCGCCTGCACCAGCGCCTGCCGCACCGCCGGATTCGCCGCTTCCGTGTCTTTCGGATCATGGAAGCGCGCGTCGCCGTACGCAACAAAGTGGAACGGGGTACTCACCTGAATTTCCAGTTCCACCGGTTCAGGCGCGGGCGTAGCCTGCGAGTGCGAACGCGTACACGCAACACAACCCAGAAAAATTAGAACCACCACTACCGGCAGATTTTTCAGAACCTTCATCGAAGCCTCACCACCCACATCATAAATCGTCCGCTTTCGACGGGGACCAGGCGGCGGATCAATCGAATGAGAAACGTCCTCTCTCTGCCGCTTGCCTTCAAAGCAAAGTTAATATTTTGGATATGGACAATTACTGGGAATGTCTGGCTGGTTTAGATTGCCCGGCCCGCCGCTTGGGGGCGGCTGTGTGGGGTCGTGGGGTGAGGCCGGGCAATACTGTGCTTCCTTCAATTGCAGATGTATATTTTCTACTCCAGATCCCCCAGCCCTGCCTGTGACGGCGATCACTCATTTGTGTGACTTTGCCACCCCCTCCTGTGACGAATGTCACGGACAACACGGGCATATGCCGCTAAGGTTGGAGAGAATTTACTCCAGAAACCCATCAGGAGATGGAAATCATGGCTTATGTAATTACCGACAATTGCGTGAAAGACGAACTCTGTGTGGAAGTCTGCCCCACCGACTGTATCCACCCAAAAAAAGACGACCCCAAGTTCGAAGAAGCGACCCAGCTCTACGTCGATCCCGAAGGCTGCATCGACTGCGGCGCCTGTGTTCCGGCCTGCACCTCGGATTCGATCTTCGTCGCCGACGAAGTTCCGGATGACAAAAAAGAGTTTATCGAAAAAAACGCCGCCTACTTCGCAAAATAATTAGCGGCAAAGACGTCGCCCCAGCCGAAGCTCGGACTTCGGCGATGCGGGCGCAGTATCCGCGACTGCACTTCAGCGGAATTGCCACTTTCGAACTCCGTGAACTTCCCCCGAATGAGTTGCGGTTCGCGCCGGACTCGTTTCTCGCCAGCCGAAGCTCCCTTAGGCTTCCGATCGCGGGCTCGTCCCCGTCCGCGGATGCCCGATCAAGTACGTCAATGGCGCATTCCCGGACGAAAGCTCCCCAATCTCCCACTCGTATTCCCGGCCAGTCAATTCCGCCACCAACTCGCGCAGTTCGTCAGGCCCGTAGGTGCGCAGGCACGAAACCACGCCATCGAATAACAAGACCACCGGAATGGCTGGAATCACGTAGGTCCAAAACAATCGTGACCAGCGAAAAGGGCGAATACAGAACGCAGACAGGAACAATAGAAAAACCCAGGCCGAAACAACAATGACGGTCTTGGGAGCGCGCCGCGTGATCTCAAACACCCCAATCCCTTCGCCCGCGTCGACCGCGTTCTGCAGAATGGCGCGCGCATCCTCGATCGCAAAATGATGAAAAGATGTGAACATCGTGCGAAAACCTGCCAACTCAAAAGGCACCTGCCGCGCATCGACCGAGCCCGAATAGAAGCAGATTTGTCCATCCGAAGCCTTCTGCACCTTTTCGAACGCCGCCAGGTTCGGGTATCTGTCCGTGAGAGAAATCTGCAGCGCAGACGCACCGCCATTCGAAGCTGTCGCTTCCAGGTCGCGACGCAGCTTCAGCCAAGGCCCGCCCCCACCCGAACAGAGGTCCACAACCGAATGGCCCGCCGTCTGCGGCATCACCGTCGCATCCAATCCCCGCCGCAACAGCGGCACCACGGGCCGGTATGTATTAAGCAGATTGATGCCAAACTGCAGCGAACTGGTAACGCCGTCGCGAATCGGCGCGGGCAACCACTCTTGATCCTGGATTTCGATAAACTGTATGCGGCGCATCTACGGTTGGGACTGCTCAGTAGTATCCACACAACCGGTCACTTAGTCGAATGCGGGTGAAAGTGAACCCTCAAGACTCCCCGCAGAAATTGGAATTCGAAGTTAGACTGATAATCAGCAAAATGATCAAATCTCCCCGAGGAACTCGCGACCTTCTGCCACCCGACACCGCGCTTTGGAACTTCGTCGAGTCAACCGTTCGCGACGTATTCCGCGCCTACAACTTTCACGAAATCCGCACCCCGATTTTCGAATCGACAGAACTCTTTGCGCGCGGCGTCGGCGAAGAGACCGACATTGTCTCGAAAGAGATGTTCACCTGGGAAGACCGCGGCCGCGCCGAAAGCGATAAAGGACAGTCCCTCACCCTCCGTCCCGAGAACACCGCTGGCGTCGTTCGCGCCTACATCGAGCACAAACTCTGGGATCGTGGCATCAACAAGCTTTTCTATATCGGACCGCAATTCCGTCGCGAGCGTCCGCAAAAAGGCCGCTACCGCCAGTTCTATCAAATTGGAGCCGAGGTCATCGGCCCCGCTACCGCCGGCAGCCAGTCGCCCGCGCGCGACGCGGAAATTCTCGAACTGCTCGCCACCCTGCTCGATCGCGTCGGCATTACCGGCTGGACCCTTGAACTCAATTCGGTGGGCTGTCCCGCCGATCGCGCCAAATTTAACGAAGCCCTGCGCCAGGCACTCGCTCCCGTCGTCGACAGGATGTGCGTCGACTGCCAGCGCCGCGCCGTCACCAACCCGCTACGAGTCTTCGACTGCAAAGTTCCCGAAGATCAACCGATCATCGATACCCTGCCCACCATCAATCAGTTTTTGGACGACGATTGCCGCCTCCACTACGAAGCCGTTAAACAGATATTGAACGCCGTCGAAATTCCGTACGTCGAAAATCCCCGGCTGGTGCGCGGTCTCGACTACTACACCAAAACGGCATTTGAATTCACTCACGGATCGCTCGGCGCGCAAAACGCGATCCTCGGTGGCGGCCGCTACGATGGCTTGTCGGAAGCTCTGGGTGGTCCACCCGCTCCCGGCATTGGCTTTGCCATCGGAGAAGATCGCCTGGTGCTTTCACTCACCGCGTCCGCAGATTCGATCCTTCGTAAGCCCGACGTTTATATCGCGCCCCTCGGCCCCGGTATGGATCGCGAAGCCGCGCGCGTCGCGCGCGAACTGCGCCGCCAGGATCTTGTCGTCGAACTCGGCGACGAGTCGTTTCGCAAACTAAAAAAGTCATTCGAGGCTGCTGACAAGTTAGGAGCGCGTTACATATTGATTGTCGGCGAAAACGAAGTCGCGGCCAACACATTTGCGTTAAAGCATCTCGCATCCGGCGAACAAGTCACCGTACCTCGTGCCGAGTTGTCGCAACGGATCATGCAGAAGAAGTAGAATCGGCGTGAGTGACACGCTGCCACGATCCGTTACCCTGGGGCGCGTTGCTTTCAGAGGTCGAAACAACAGGAGATCATCGATGCGAAACACTTCCCTGCTGCTTGCCGCTTTACTGACTGCTGCGTTCGCGTTTGCCCAGACAATCCCCCCGATTTCGGCATTCGATCACCAATTGATCGATCAGCAAAAACAGTTGCTGCAGGCGATCGAAGCGAAAAACGTCAGCCTCGTTGATCATGCGATTGCCGGCGACTTCGAAGGCATCGGCAGCAATGGCGACCCTTACGATAGAAGCGAAATCATCGACTCGGCGCAGGACCCGGCTGCCAAAACTCTGCGCTCCTATGAGTTCCATGTAATCAAATTGACTGCTGACTCGGCCATCGTCACCTACAACCTGATCGTGCCCGGAGAACATCCACGCTATCGCCACATGGCCGATACCTGGGCGAAAATCAATGGCGTGTGGAAGTTAAAATTTCGCCAGTTCACTCCCAATCTTTGGAGCGCTAACGATCCCGATTGAAGATTAAAGATTGAAGATTAAAGACTAAAGAATTGACGATTAAAGATTAAAGATTGACGATCGGGTATTCACGATAAACGATCGCCCTTGCTGCCCCGATTCTCTTCGTGTTCCTTCCTGCCCTTCGTGGTAGAGGCTTTTGCACACTGCCCACGACCCACTCGCATTTGCCAAACCGCTCCCGCCATTCCATTTATAATCACTGATTCAGCTCACGACGGGAATTTCCGCCACGCGACTGTCGGCAAGATCAAATCCGGCTACACAAGGCAACCAAACGTGCTCGATTTTTTAGGCGATCTCAAACGAACTCATATGTGCGGAGCACTTCGACTCTCCGATGCTGGCATGAAAGTTGTCCTCATGGGATGGGTCAACCGCCGCCGCGATCTCGGACAGATTATTTTTGTCGACCTCCGCGACCGTACCGGTGTGACCCAGGTCGTCTTCAATCACGAACTCAATGCCGCCGTCCACCAGAAGGCCGAGGCCCTGCGTAACGAGTTCGTCATCGCGGCCATCGGAACCGTGAAAAAACGCGATGCCGACACCATCAATCCCAACATTCCCACCGGAGAAGTGGAACTCGTCGTGGACGATCTGCGCATTCTGAACGTGTCCAAGCCGCTACCTTTTCTGCCTTCAGACACAGTTCTCGCCAACGAAGAGATGCGCCTCAAGTACCGCTACATCGACTTGCGCCGCGACGCCATGCAGTTCAACATCGAGCTTCGCCACAAAGTCGCGCTCGCGATTCGCCAGAACCTTGCCTCCCAGGGATTCTTCGAAATTGAAACTCCGTTCATGACCCGTTCGACGCCCGAGGGCGCTCGCGATTATCTCGTCCCCAGCCGCGTGCAGCCCGGCCAGTTCTACGCTCTGCCGCAGTCGCCACAACTCTTCAAGCAGATCCTCATGATCTCCGGCTTCGATAAGTATTTTCAGATTGTGCGCTGCTTCCGCGACGAAGATTTGCGCGCCGACCGCCAGCCCGAGTTTACCCAGATCGATCTGGAAATGTCTTATCCCCAGCCCGAACGCGTCTGGGAAGTCGTCGAGGGCTTCCTGACGGCGGCATTCAAGGCCGCAGGCCACGAGATCCAGACGCCTTTCCCCCGCATGGATTACGACGAAGCCATGCGCCAATATGGCATCGACAAGCCCGACCTCCGCCTGCCCGCATTCACCGATGTGGCCGACTGTTTCACTCCCGCCGATCTGGAGACGCTCGCCATCAATCCAGAACTGCCGGTGATCGCCATCCGCATTCCGCATGTCGGCGAGTTGTCGCGCAAGGAGCGCGACGACATCAAGCCTCTTTTCGTCTCGAAAGTCGGAGCCCGCGTCTTCGAAGATTTCAAACGCATCGAAACTAAATTTCCTGAAGCCGGAGCCAAAGTCCGCGCGAAAGCCGGTGCCGCTGCAGTTGATCTACTGGTCCTCGTCGTCGGTTCCGCACAAACCGGAAAAAAAGACGCCCATCCCGCCAGCAAACGTAAAGTGACGCCAGCAGAAATGGCGATCTATGCTTCTGCCGGATTGTTGCGCGTAGCCCTCGCTCAAAAATACTCCGACCGGCACAAGCTGTTTCAGAAAGGCGACTACCGCTTCCTCTGGGTCACGAATTTCCCCATGTTCGAGTATGACGAGGGAGAGAAACGCTGGAACGCCGCCCATCATCCCTTCACTTCGCCGCACGACGACGATATGGACAAGCTGGAAAGCGATCCGGCCATGGTGCGAGCCCTCGCCTACGATGTGGTGCTGAATGGCACCGAGTTAGGATCGGGTTCGATCCGTATTCATCGGCAGGACGTGCAGAGTCGAATTTTCCACGCGCTCGGCATGACCGACGAAGAGGCTCGTGCCCGCTTTGGATTTTTTCTCGAAGCGCTCGAATACGGAACGCCTCCCCACGGCGGCATCGCGCTCGGCCTCGATCGCATCGTGATGATTCTGGCCGGAGCCGAAAGTCTGCGCGAGGTCATCCCCTTCCCGAAGACGGCGGCCGCGAAAGATCTGATGATGGAAGCCCCCACGCCGGTGGCGTCTGGACAACTCCGTGACTTGGGAATTGCGGTCGTAAAGAAGTAGAGAAGCGAAGATAGATTCGCCATCTCACTTCGTCAGCGCGCCCTGTCCAAGCTTCGCTGGGGCGAAATTCTTGTTCGAAACCTTCGCTGTGGCGAAATTCTTGTTCGAAACTATGAGGGCCAGCAAGAGGTTGACCCTCGTTAATTTAGTTACGCCACTTTGACGTGCCCTGCCTCGCCCACGCTCACTTGTCCTCCGGTCACTGCTGCCGCCACATACCGGATACCCATCACAATCTTGCTGCTGTTGGCTTCCCAATACTCACCTTCCGCCACCTCGACGCGCATGACCGCGATGTCCGGATCATCTTCGCCTTCCGGAAACCACGCTTTATACATCACACTCCAAAGCTCTTTTATCTTCGCTCTGTCCTGACTTAAAGTCGCCGTGCCCCGCAGAGTGATGTACTTATTGTGGTCGGGGTCGGAATAGTCCAGCGTCACATGCTGATCCCGTGAAATGTTCGCTATCTTGCCTGAAGACGCGCGTGTCAGAAACCACAGAGTTCCATTGAAAGGCTCGTCCTGCGTCGCCATGGGACGGCTGCGCACCACTCCATTTTCATCGACCGTCGACATCATAGCGATGCGAATGTTCTTCACCACTTCGCCAATTTTTTCGATGCCTTCTTTGCCGCTCAGTTGCTGGACTTCTTCACTGTTCCGATACATTCCGTTCCTCCCTCGAAGCGGGTTCCTTCGTCCCGGTCCAACGGCCTTAAGATGCGGACCTTCACGAGAGGTTGCAAGCAGCTCCAGCCGCTCTATAATCATTGACGACGAAAACCTGGGCATTCCGTGCCTACAGGAAACACTGCAGCGCACGATGCCACACCCCCAGCCTATAATCACCCGCGCAAGCGTTTCACTTTAAGGAGAAGAATATGAAAAAACTAATGGCGGTTTGTTTTGCGCTGTCCCTTTTGACCTGCGGTGCCGCAGTCGCGCAAGACACCATGAACAACGACACCATGAAACAAGATACGTCCAAGAAAACCTCCAAGGTGGTGGGCAAGATTAGCGATGATGGCAAAAGTTTTGTAAGCGATGACGGCAAGACTTGGAAAATTTCCAATCCGGATGCCGTCAAAGGCCATGAAGGACACCACGTTACCCTCACCGCTCACGTCTATGCCGACAAAATGGAAGTTCACGTCATGTCTCTCAAGATGACAAAGTAAAAGTCAGTCAGTCAGTCAGTTTGTATAGCTCTGAAAAGGCACGGCGTTTAGCCGTGCCGTAAATGTCCCTGATGAATCGCGGCCTCTGCCGCAGTGGTGTAGGTACTTCACTCTGGTGCCGGCGATACAACGTCGGCATTGTTTTGCCCGCGCTTTTGCAGGACAAAACGAAGCTCGATCTCCGCACTTCGTCCTGCGCGCGGTCGTACAATCCACGAACGGTCCACTCAAGATGCCCGCTCCTTTTCAGCTTGATGATTTACTGGCTCCGGGAGCAGGCGAATCACGCCTCCGCGCCACATGGGTTTACGACGCGCTGCGTTATTTTCTCGATGTGCCGGCATTGCTGCGCACCGAGCGGCTGGTCAATTTCACCGAGCAGGTTGATTCCCATCCACGATCCGCCGAAATTCGGGATGTTTTCCATGAATTCTGGTCGCATCATTCTTATGTTCGCGTGATTTCCGAAGCCGGCCTCCCCGACGAAGTTTTCCTGCTCCGCGAATTGCTGGCCCGCGCCGTGCGTCACCTGATGCCCGTCGACGAGGTCCAGGGCGACCTCTACGTTCTGCTCGACTCTTTGAACTTGCGCGAGCAAGACGCCCAGTGGGTCGCCTCCCTTCCTGACCCGTTCGTTGAATGGTGGGCCGATATTTTTCGCCCCGCCGAA
>Ga0302319_10026404_pt1 | contig 10229 bp, 7 predicted proteins | sample Bog_T0_2_FD_203319 | JGI IMG/M metagenome (GOLD analysis project Ga0302319, IMG submission 203319) | Peat permafrost microbial communities from Stordalen Mire near Abisko, Sweden - Bog_T0_2 | ecosystem: Environmental > Terrestrial > Soil > Wetlands > Peat | place: Sweden: Abisko, Stordalen Mire...
GAAGAAGATGATGAGGATGATGATGAGAAGGACCTGGCCGGCTGAGGCATGGTGCTGGGGCATGGGCCGCTGAGCCATGACAGGCGCATTGGTGAGGGTTACATTTGCGTCCGCGGCAATGACCTGGGCAATCTGGCCGACGGCGAGGGTTACAGCACCGTCGAAATTGTTGGCGCGGAGGTCGGGGACCATGGCGCGGCCAATGTCGCCGACTTTGGCGTCGGGAAGAATGCCTTCAAGGCCGTAGCCGGTAACGATTTGCCGTTTGTGGTCTTTTACGGCCAGAAATATCAGGATTCCGCGATCGGACCCCTTTTTGCCGATACCCATCTTGTGCATGAGGTCAGTGGCATACGAAGCGACGTCGTCTCCGTCGATGCTGTCGATGGTGACGACGGCGATTTGGGCGTTGGCCTTGGAGTGGTCGAGCTGATTGCAGAGACTGTCGATTCCGGCGATTGCTTCCGGCGAAAGGACGTGCGCGTCGTCGGTGACGTAGTCGGTGGGATGGGAAAGGTCGGGAGCCTGTTGCGCGGGCAGCGAGGCGGCGGAAAAGACGACGAGGACGGCCAGGAAGAGCCGGGAGACGAGCGAAGGTGAGGTGCCTTTCATCGCTCTCAATTGTACGCGGGAGGGCGGGGGAAAGTTCCACTAGGCGAGTTTCGGTGGTGAGTCAATTTTAAAATCGCGACCCCTCGGGGGCTGAAGTGGCTGCGGAAAAAGGTCCCCGCTTTGGAAGGATTGCTCATTAGCTTCTGCAGGGGCTAAAGCCCGACGTTGATCGTGTGGGCTTTATTGGCCCGGCTGAAGCCGTGCCCTTGTTGCAAAGGCTGCGAAATCGGAAGTGGAATGTGTTTTTCCGCAGCCTGTAACGCCCAGGATGTTTTTGAGTTGTCATGGGACGGGCTGAAGCCCGTACCCTTGATGCCGACCTAATAGACTGGGAGAAGTATGACAATGACCGAAATACCCAATCCGCCTATCGCCCGCAAGGAACACCGGGAAACCACGCTGCATGGCACGGTGCTGACAGATGACTATGCGTGGCTGCGCGACAAAGAAAGCCCGGAGGTGACCGCTTATCTGGAGGCTGAGAATGCTTATGTGGAGGCGGTGATGGCTCCTCTGGCCGGGCTGCGCGAGGAGCTTTACCAGGAAATGCTCTCGCACATGAAGCAGACGGATGCTTCGGTTCCCTATCGTGATGGGGCGTGGTGGTACTACACCCGGACGGAAGAGGGGCTGCAGTATGCGATTTATTGCCGCAAGTCGGGGACAGCGCATGGGCCTGACGCCGATGCAGCGGAAGAGGTGTTGCTGGACGGAAATGTGCTGTCGGTGGGTCATGCGTTTTTCGCGATTGGCGATACGGACATTACGGACGATGGGCGCTGGCTGGCTTACACGGTGGACACGACGGGATTCCGGCAGTACACGCTGCGGGTGAAGGACCTGGTGACGGGCGAAACACTTGCGGGCGTGGTTGAGCGGGTGGGCTCAGTAGCGTGGGCGGCGGACAACGAGACGCTGTTTTACACGGTGGAGGATGAGGAGCAGAAGCGCCAGTATCAACTGTGGCGGCACAGCGCGCGGCGGGGCACGGAAGCGGAACTGGTATTTGAAGAAACGGACGAACGGTTCAATCTTGGTGTGGGGCGGACGAGGGACGGGAAGTTCCTGGTGATGGAGTCGGCGAGCCACATTACGAGCGAGGCGCGGGTGCTGCCGGCGAATGAGCCGTGGAGTGCGTGGCGGCTGATTTCAGAGCGGAAGGATGACCACGAGTATTCCTTGGAGCATCGCAATGGGCTTTGGTTTATCCGGACCAACGATGCGGGGAGGAACTTCAGGCTGGTGACGGCGCCGGTGGACTCGCCGGGGCGCAACCACTGGACGGAACGGATTGCGCATCGGCCGGAGGTGATGCTGGAGGATGTGGACCTGTTCGCGGATTTTTTTGTGGCATGCGAGCGGGAGGACGGGCTGCCGCGGCTGCGGGTTTGGAGTTTTTCGGGAGATGGGCCGGAGGCGGCGATGACGGCGGAGATTGGGTTTCCGGAGCCGGCATACAGCGCGGGGCCGCATGTGAATCGCATGTTTGAGACGGGGACGTTTCGTTATGCATACCAGTCGCTGGTGACGCCGAGTTCGGTGTATGAGTACGAGGTTGCGACGGGGGCATCGACGCTCCTGAAGCAGTTGGAGGTTCCGGGGGGATTTGACCGGACGCAGTATGCAAGCGAACGAGTTCATGCGCGGGCGAGCGATGGGGTGATGGTGCCGGTGTCGCTGGTGTATCGGAAGGATCGGCGGGTAGCGGGGAAGAATCCGCTGTATGTGTACGGGTATGGGTCGTATGGGTACTCGCTGCCGCTGGGGTTCAGCAGCAACCGGCTGAGTTTGCTGGATAGAGGGGTGGTGATGGCGTATGCGCATATTCGCGGCGGGGGCGACCTGGGCGAGACTTGGCACGATGCCGGCAAGATGCTGGTGAAGCGCAACACATTCACGGATTTTGTTGCGGTGGTGGAACACTTGACGGCTGCGGGCTATGGGGACGCTGCAAGGGTGGCGATTGAGGGCGGATCGGCGGGCGGGCTGCTGATGGGCGCGGTGACGAATCTGCGGCCGGATTTGTTCAAGGCGGTTGTCTCGCATGTGCCGTTTGTGGACGTTATGAATACTATGCTGGACGCGACGTTGCCGTTGACTGTGCCTGAGTATGAGGAATGGGGAAACCCGAATGAATCGACTTACTTCCACTATATGTTGAGTTATTCGCCGTATGAGAATTTGAAGGCTGGGAGTTATCCGGCGATGTTGGTGAAGACTTCGCTCAATGACAGCCAGGTGATGTATTGGGAGCCGGCAAAGTATGTGGCGAAGTTGAGGACGCTGAAGACGGATGGGAATTTGCTGCTGCTGGTGACGAATATGGAGGCGGGGCATGGCGGGGCCAGCGGAAGGTATGACTATTTGAAGGAGATTGCGTTTGATTATGGGTTTTTGATTCGGGAGTTGGGGATTGTGAGTTAGGAGTGACGATGCGAGCTATTTGGGTGGTTGGGATGTTGGGGTTGTTGGTGTCGGCGATGGCTGGTGGGCAACAGAGAACGGTCGAACATGCGCCGGCCGAACCTATCTACAAGATTGGGCAAGATGTTACGGCACCTCAACTCTTGCCTTGGACAACAACTCTGAATGGGCCGAAGCTTTGTGGAGAAAGAGTGGATGGCAAGGTGCGGCTGGTGCTGGATGTGGATGGGGCTGGGGAGCCGCAGAACATCATGTTTCTGGAGCCGCTGGGGAATGATCTGGACCGTTTTGCGTTGCAAATTGCGGAGGCGGATCGCTTCAACCCTGGGATGCATAACGGGGACCCGGTAACGGTGGCTGTTTCACTGGAAGTGAGTATCAAGAGCTGCGTAGTAGAAGGCACGGACAGCGCGGGGAACAAAACGGAATCGCTGAAGATGCGGAGTTTGCCGGAGCAGAAGGTGGGTGAGTGGCGGGAACTTCAGGGAAAAATGCAGGCCAAAGAATTGGGTCACGGGTTTTCTTCACCTTTACCGCTCAACGATGTCGCTGCGCAATATACCGGACAGGCGGGACAGGCACATATTCAGGGGAAGTGCCTTGTCTCGCTGGTAGTGGATGAACATGGAATGCCTAAGGATCTGCGAGTCGTGAAAGGGCTCGATCCGGGGCTCGATCAGAATGCGCTCTACGCTGCGAATCAATATCGCTTCAGACCTGCGATAAAGAATGGGAAGGCGGTTCCGTTGATGATTACCGTGGAGATCAACTTTCAGCTGCGCTAGGCCGCTTCTTGGGTCGTACATCCGAAAAACAGCGCAGAATTCATGCTGCCCCTACGGGCGCAGAATTTTGTTTAGGTTGGTTTCCCCGGGTTGCGCTGCGCTCCACCCGGGGCTACTTTCGTTCTCTCCCTCCGGGAGGATAGGTCTGAGTCGATCTACCGCACCAAGGCATCCAACGAGCGCCAAAGAGGAATTGCAATTGAGTGGAGAGGATGAAACTGTGGCCGCGCCAACCGCAGAACTGACTGCGACCGAGCCGAGCGCGGGGAGCGAGCCAGGGAGCGGGATGGGGCATGCCTGGCGGGCGCTGCGGCATCGGAATTTTCGGCTGTTTTTTGGCGGGCAGACTGTCTCGCTGATTGGGACCTGGATGACGCGGGTGGCGACGAGTTGGCTGGTTTACCGGCTGACGGGTTCGGCGCTGCTGCTGGGGACGATCAGCTTTGCGGGACAGATTCCTACCTTCATCTTTGCGCCGCTGGCGGGGGTTTGGGTGGATCGGCTGGACCGGCGGAAGGTGCTGGTTTGGACGCAGGCGCTGAGCATGGTGCAGTCGCTGGCGCTGGCGGGGCTGACGCTTTCACACCACATTACGATTCCGATTTTGCTGGGCTTGAGCGTGATGCAGGGGATTGTGAATGCGTTCGATATGCCGGGTCGGCAGTCGTTCATGGTGCAGATGGTGGAGGACAGGCGCGATCTGTCGAATGGGATTGCGATCAACTCGTCGATGGTGAATATGGCGCGGTTGGTGGGGCCGTCGCTGGCGGGGATGCTGATTGCGGTTTCGAGCGAGGGGTGGTGCTTCCTGGTGGATGGGATCAGCTATATCGCGGTGATTGCTTCGCTGCTGATGATGCGGGTGAGCGGCGCGCCTGTAAAGCGGAAGACGACGTCGATGGTGGAGGAATTGAAGGGCGGCTGGACGTATGTCTCGGAGTTTTTGCCGATTCGGACGATCCTGCTGTTGTTTGGGGTGGTGAGTTTGCTGGGGATGCCGTTTGTGGTTCTGATGCCGATATTTGCGGCGCAGGTGCTGCATGGGGGGCCGCATACGCTGGGGTTTCTGATGGGGGCGATGGGGGTGGGGGCGTTGATTTCAGCGCTGGCGCTGGCGGCGCGGAAGAGCGTGCTGGGGCTGGTAAGGATGATTCCGATGGCGGCGGCGGTGTTTGGGGTGGGGCTGATCGGGTTTGGATTGTCGCGGGTGTTCTGGCTGTCGATGGGGATGGTGCTGATTGCGGGTATGGGCTTTATGCAGGGGATGGCGGGGAGCAATACGGTGATTCAGACGCTGGTTCCGGAAGACAAGCGCGGGCGGGTGATGAGCTATTACACGATGGCGTTTATGGGTATGGCGCCGTTTGGGAGTTTGCTGGCGGGGACGATGGCGGGGGCGATTGGGGCTCCGTGGACGGTGATTGCGAATGGGGCGGCGTTGCTGGTGGCGGCGGGGTGGTTTTGGTGGCGGCTGCCGGCGGTACGAAGGGAGATTCGGCCGATATATGAGGAGATGGGGATTTTAAAAGGAAGGGACCAGGGACTAGGGAACAGGGAATAGGGTGCGCTCTACTTCGATCCCCGGTCCTCAAAAGCCAGGGACCGGGGGCACCCTCGTCCGTTGTTGGGTCAAGACTGCAGGGCTGTGCCGCAGAGGTAGACTTTTAAGCCTAAGGCCTCAAACATGGCGGCTTTGGTGGCTAACGCCTTGTCTGCCGTCGCGGCGTCGGGGGCGTAGGCGATATTGACGTGGTTGGCGCGGTGGCGGGCCATCATCTGGTTCTGGGTTACCCCGTGGAGGACGGCGTGGACCATGGGCCAGGGCGGGGTGGTTTCGCGCCAGCGGCGGTTGGTTTCTTCTTCAGGAAGGGTGACGACGGTGCCGCGGCCGAGGTCTACGTGGAGCGCGCCGGACTCGACGAATACGCGACTCCAGACGATTTCGCCGGGCTTGCCGATGCCTTTGAGGGAGCCTCCGCCGAGCGGGAAGTACATGGCGGGCTGGCGTTCGCTGCGGGCGCCCGCGTATCCGCCGGTGAAGTGGTTGGCGGGAGCTGCGCCGGAGATCTGGAGGACCCAGACGAAGTCGTCGATTCCCTGCCCCGTTGGCGACTGGCCTTTGTAGTGCTCACCCCAGCGGACGTCGTGGAGGGTGGTGGAGGGGTCGAGGCCAAGGGCGGTCCAGACGCGGTTGGTGATGAGGGCATCGACGCCGGCGCACTCGTCTACCTCGTTGAAGTGGGGGAGGGGCTGGTTGGGGTAGAGCTCGGTTGCGGTGCCTTCCTGGGTTGTGCCTTCGGGGTAGACGGGCGGGCGGGCGGTGTTGTTGAGGAGTCCTTCGGCGAGGTCGGAGGCGGGGGTCATGTCTTTGAGGCCCTGCTGGTATTGGATGCCGATGGCGTCGCAGCCGAAGTCGTGGGCGATGCGGGTGGCGGCAATGTACATCTTGCACTGTTCTAAAACTTGGCCCAAGGTGAGTTCGGAGGCGTCGTCTGTGCCGAGGGCGAAGGTCATGCCGCGGGCTACTAGCCAGTTGTAGACGGATTCCGCTTCAGAATGGGTGACGGTGCGCATGCGGGCGACGAGTGCGGACTGGCTGAGGCGCTCTTTGAAGATGCCGGCGGGATTGAGGAGTTCGTCGTCGATGATGGCGTTGTACATGCCCATGCAGCCCTCGTCGAAGACGCCGAGGATGGCTTTGCGGTGCTTGAGGTCGGCGGCGAGGGCGGCACCGAGTTGGGCGGATTCGGCAGGGAGGGTTGCGGGATCGAGAGCGCGGACGTGGGAGAGGTCGTGGGTGATTTTGCCGGTAGCGAGCCACTCGGTGAGGGCGGAGATGAAGTAGTCGTCGGTGAAGTCGAGGCTCCAGATGGAGGAAAAGGGCGTGCCGGCCTTGATGAGGGAGCCGTTGAGGTTGAGGAGTCCGACGAGGCCGGGCCACTGGCCGGACCAATTGGCGACGGTGAGGATGGGGCCGCGGTGGCTGCGGAGGCCGGGGAGGACGTGGTGCGAGTATTGCCAGGCGGCGGTGGCGAAGACGATTCGGGCCTCGGGATGGATGGACATGAAGACGTCCATGCCGCGGCGCTGGGAGGAGATGAAGCCGTGCTTGAGGGCCGGATCGTAGTCGTGTGCGCGGACGAGCTTGATTCCCTGCTGGGCGAAGGCGGCGGAGAGGGTCTGCTCCATGGCTTGCTGGGCGGGCCAGCAGACCTGGTTGGCGGAGAGGCGGAGGTCGCCGCTGGTGATGAGGAGGACCTGGTCTGAAGCGATTGGATCGGGCGCTGGGGGCTTTAGCTCTTGGTGGGTGGCTGGCATGGCGGTTTTCTCCTTGAATATGGCCCGCGCGCGGCTGGGTTTTGGGCCAAGGAGAAATATACACCGCTGGGCGTCTTGGGCGAAGGTGCGCAAGTCTTACCTGGGTGGGTAAAAATTGCTTTGTGCCCGGCGCGGGCCAACGGGATGGGCTGATGGGTAAGCTGTTTATTTTGTGCGCAATTCAGCGAATTGTAACTTTGGCATGCCAGTTGCAAAGTGTCAGGCAGGGGAGAAGGCCCGTTCGACGCGATTGAGCGCGACGGGATCCCGAAGGAGCGGAATGATGACAAATTTGAAGGTTGCGGCACTGGGACTGGCAGTGGGCGTTGTGGCGATGGGCGCATCGGGTTGCGCGACCAAGAACTATGTGCGCACGCAGACGGTTCCGCTGGTGGAGCACACGGACCAACTTGAGACGAAGACGGCGGCGAATAACTCACAGATTCATGCTGTGGATGAGAAGTCGCAGGCGGGCATCAAGCAGGCGCAGGGGGCGGCGGATGCAGCCAACCAGAATGCGACGACGGCGACAACGGATGCCGGGAACGCGCAGGTTGCGGCGGCGGACGTGGTGCATCGCGCCGACTCACTTGACAGCGTGGTGAAGGGGCTGGACAACTACAAGCCGATGTCTGACGTTGCGGTGACATTTGGGTTTGACAAGGCGGTTTTGACCAAGGACGACAAGGCGCAACTGGATGACTTTGCGACCAAGCTGAATGGGGCGAAGAGTTACATTCTGGAAGTTACGGGCGGGACTGACTCGACCGGGCCGGCACAGTATAACTACGACCTGAGCCAGCGCCGTGCGGATGCGGTGGTGCAGTACATGGCGTCGAAGTACGGGATTGCGGCGCACCGCTTCTACTTGATCGGGATTGGCAAGGACAAGGAAGTGGCGCCGAATACGACGGCTGAAGGACGGAAACAGAATCGCCGGGTTGAGGTGCAGATGCTGACCAATATGGGCGGCGACGCGGGAACGCAGACTGCTTCGCAGGGATCTGGAAGCTAGTTTGGAGGATGGACCCGGCTTGCGCCGGTGGCAACAAGGCCGATCCTACGGGGTCGGCCTTGTTGCGTTAGGGGGTGGACTTTGGGAGGGCGGGTTAGCCGGCGGAGCGCTGAAGCGTCAAGAGACCCTCTGGCGCGGGAGAATCGGGCGCGGTTCTTGGCTCGCCGGGCGATTGGACTTCGACGCGGTTGCGGCCCAGTCGTTTGGCGCGGTAGAGGGCTTCGTCGGCGTGGCAGGCGAGGGTCTCAAGGGGCAAATCGTGCGCGGACTGAAGCGAGGCGATGCCGATGCTGAGGGTTACGGTGTTGATCGCAGGCGCAAACTTGCTGGCACCAAAGGCGGTGGCGCGAAGCTGCTGGGCCAAGGCGGCTGCCGCTTCCGGCGTGACATCGAGGAGGAGGAGGGCGAACTCGTCTCCGCCGAGCCGGGCGCAATGGCTGCCTGGGATGCCGGTTGCTGCTTTCTGGAGCGTCTGGGCAAGCGCGATCAGCACCTGGTCGCCATGCTGATGACCGTGGTGGTCGTTGGCCTGCTTGAACTGGTCGATGTCCATCAACAGGAGGGATAGGCACTGGCTCCGCGGCAGGGTCTGAAGGTTTCTGTAGACACCGGCGAGGGAGCGCCGATTCCCAATGCCGGTGAGCGGATCGCGGATAGCCAGGCCTTCGAGATGCTCGTTTTGAGTTTCAAGGACGGCCTTCTCCTTCATGGACTGCGCCTGGAGCAGGACGGTGCGGGCCACGTAGCAAAGGAGGGAGACTGACATGGCGACGGCCGCCAGGGTGACAGAGGTGGGGAGGAGAAAGAGGCCAAGAATCAGGTTGACGAGAGCCAGGAAAGACGGCATTAGGCTGCTGACCATGACGCTGCGGTGGCGCGCCGCATTGACCACGGCGAGGGCGCCTGGCGCGGGCGCGGTGTAGAGGATGTAGATCGAAAAGCCTGCCAGCAGGACCGATCCGGGCACATCCCAGAGGCTGCAATTGGTGTAGTGGAGCCAGGTGTAGGACACCTGGTTTGAGAGGAAGTATTGGATCAGGCGCAGGCCGAAGAACCACGAAAGGGTTCGCAGGAACGCTAACTCAGCGCGCGAGGCCGCCCCCAAGCATGCGACAGTGGCGACCAAAAAGAGGAAGAGGGCGAGGAAAAAGCTGACCGTGAGGTGGTCGATGGTGAAGTGATCGCGGCTGACGGGCGAATAGACGAGATTGAAGCGGAGCAGAATGAAGAGCAGAGCCTGGAGCGAATCGACCAAGACGATGGAGCGGCCGACTTTGCTGAAGAAGAGCACGGCCGCCAGCATGTAGAGCGCCTCGCTGGCATTGAAGCAGGTGAGTTGGAGGACCCTTTGGGGAGGCGTGTTGAAGACGGCCTGGGCGAAGGACGGCAAATAGCCGACGGACGCCATCAAGGCAGCGGCGGTCATGATGGTCCAACGGATATGGAGAAATCCCCTGGCATTTTGGGCGCGGGAACCGAAGGCGAGCGCAGGGCCAAGCATCACGAGCGAGACGGCGAGATAGCCGAAGCCGGAACCGGGGATGGTGTTTCCAGCGACGAGGACGGCCTGGGCAGCGCAGATGAGGACAGCTGCGATGGGGATGAGGACCAGCATTGGGCGGCGCGGCAATCGCAGCGTCCGTTCGCTCAAGGCGGAGGCGAAAGGGATGCTGAAGGTTGCGGGCCGGGCGGGGTTCGATCCGGAGATGTCTCTCATAAACTGGCAGCCAATTGGGAGCGGTTTATTGGGGGTAGAGAAGCCCGGCAAGTCCGAACCTCATGGGGAAGAGGGTATTTTCAGCAACTTTAGCGTAACAACGAAGGGAGGAAAAAGCACCAACGAAGTAGGGCCTGGGACCGTTCTAGACAATACCAGGGGATTGGCGGGGGGTATCCAGGCTGCGGAAAAAGGCCATCAAGAAGGTTGACCGCAACCAGAGCTTTAGCTGGGGCTGAAGAGGCTGCGGAAAAAGTCGGGTTTTGAGTCAAGATTCACAAAGAACATCCCTCGGGGGCTAAAGCCCAGCGTTTATTTTCAGCCACTTGCGGCACGGCTGAAGCCGTGCCCTTTCAAA
>Ga0302319_10026405_pt1 | contig 10229 bp, 4 predicted proteins | sample Bog_T0_2_FD_203319 | JGI IMG/M metagenome (GOLD analysis project Ga0302319, IMG submission 203319) | Peat permafrost microbial communities from Stordalen Mire near Abisko, Sweden - Bog_T0_2 | ecosystem: Environmental > Terrestrial > Soil > Wetlands > Peat | place: Sweden: Abisko, Stordalen Mire...
AGGCCCGCACGCTGCCGGAGCAACAGGCGCTGAACTTCTACCAGCATCGCCCCTTTGGGCTGAACATCGCGCTCTCGGTGGTCGCCCGCCATCCGGATCTGGTTTCGGAGGATGTTTTCGAGGAGGTGGCGCGGGATCGCGCACTGGTGACCGAAGAGATGGCGCGCCGGGAAAGAAACCTGAATGCCAACAACGACCCCGAAGTTGCGCGCCTGCTCAAGGAAATGGATGCGGCACGCGCCGATCTTCTGGCACTGGAAAAGTCCGCGCAGGGCGACAAGAACAGCGACGACGCAATCGCCCAGGCCACCAGCCGTATGAACACGATTGAACGTTCGCTTGCCGAGCGCAGCGCCGCCATCCGCGACGACGACCGCGCTGCCGATGTACGCATCGAAGACTTGCGCCGCGGCATGCCGGCCCACTCCGTACTCATCTCCTATGTGGACTACCAGCGCTGTGCCGTCGAATCTGTCGACCCGGCGCACAAGACGGTCTCATCTTATGTGGTCCTGGTACTGCGATCCGACTCCGACCGCATTCGCGTTTACGATCTCGGTGAGGCGAAACCCATCGACGACCTGGTCACCGCCGTTAGGGCCAGCGCCGACCGCGAGGCTCACGCCGGCGGGCTAGGGTCGCTGCGCAATGAGCGCTCCTACCGCGAGGCCGCCGCGGACCTGCGCAAGCGCATCTGGGATCCGCTGCGCGCGGAACTGGGCAACGCCCAATTGGCCCTGGTAGTACCTGATGGCCTGTTGAACCTGATTCCTTTCGCCGGCCTGCCCGATGGCGACGGCTATCTGGTGGAGCACGGTCCCGTGATCCACATGCTCACGAGCGAGCGCGATCTGGTCGCTGTTGAAGGCCGAGAAAAAAAGAAAGGCCTGCTGGCCGTGGGCAACCCCAGCTTCAATCTGGCCGGCGTGCCGGCGCCGAAAGAGACGCTGCGCGGCGGAGAAGTCTCCTGCGCGCAGTTCCAGGGCTTGGAGTTCTCGCCGCTGCCCGGTTCGGAAGCCGAAGTCGAAGACATCCATTCGGCCTGGCTGCGCTGGAATCACACCGAAGATGCTTCCGTGCTCACCGGCGACGCCGCAACCCGGGCGGCCTTTCTCTCGCACGCCGCAGATTTCCGTGTGTTGCATATTGCCACACACGCTTTTTTGCTCGACAAAAGCTGCGGCAATGGCAACCCGCTGCTGCACTCCGGGCTGGTGTTTGCCGGCGCCAACAAAAGCCGTGCGGCCTCCATCCTCACCGCACAGCAGATTGCCTCGCTCGATCTCGGCGGCGTGGATTGGGCGGTGCTCTCCGCCTGCAATACCGGGAACGGCGAACTGCGCGATGGCGAGGGTGTGCTGGGTCTGGAACGCGCCTTCCGCGTGGCGGGCGCGCGCAATGTGGTTATGACGCTGTGGCCGGTCGATGATGACGTCACGCGCCGATTCATGCACGAGCTTTACGCCCAACGCCTGGGCCAACGTACCGCCCCTTCCGACGCGGCCTGGAACGCTGCGCGAATACTGCTCCAGAAGCGTCGCGCCGCGCATCAGAGCACCCATCCCTGGTATTGGGCGGGCTTTGTCAGCTCTGGCACATGGATGTGATGCTCCACTCACCAATTCAGTGAGACTGCCTCGGGATCTGGGGCTCGAAGGCCCAAATCTCGCCGTGCAATTGAGGCCGCGCAATCCTTGTGTCGAACTATTGGTGATTTTTCCAGAAAAATCGCCTATCGCCCGTCACAAACGGGACCCTTCAGAGACTCCTGTGTAGCGAGTTCCGGCGGAGGTGCAACCGTGCTGGAACCCTGAGGAGTGTTATGAAAGCCGCCCCGATTGCTTCCCCCGGGTTGAGTTTCCCTACTTGCCTGAAAGCGCACATCCTGTGTGCTTCCTTCGCTTCAGCCTGCCGTTTTGCGGCCGTGCTTCTTTACCGCATGGCGTTGCTGGCCCTGCTAATGGCTGCATTCGGCTCAACCGCCCATACTCAGACTGCCCATCTCAGCAGCGTGCAAAACATCCTCAGTCTCCCCAGCGCCCTGGATTACCCCCAACAGGTTGCGGCCGACGGTAGCGGAAATATCTACATCGCAGATGCCTACAACAAGCGCGTGCTGAAGCTTACGCCTTCCGCTTCCGGCGGATTCACACAGAGCACGATTGGCACGGGCCTCAACACCCCTTATGGCGTGGCCGTCGACGCCGGCGGCAACGTCTACATTGCGGACATCTTTCTCACCACGCTGCTGAAGGAGACGCCGTCAGGAAACGGCTATGTGCAGAGCACCATCGGCAGCAACCTGTATGACGTCGTCGCGGTTGCGGTGGACAAGCACGGCAATGTGTTCGGTGTTGAGATCAACAACAGTTTCGTCGGCACCCTCTTCAAGGAAACGCTGTCGGGAGGCGCATACACGCAGAGCTTTATTCCGGTACCCGGCACCCACGGCGTCGACACTGTCGCGGCGGACGGGAATGGAAATCTCTTCGTCAATGACGGCTGGGACGGTGGGCTGGTGTACGAGATGCAGCCGGTCGGTAATGACCTCTACACCACGACCGAGATTGAAAGCCGCGGTGGTGGCGCCCTTGCCGTTGACGCGAATAACAATCTCTATATCGCCGGTTACCCGGGAAGTATCGACGAATTGACGCCCCACGTCAGCGGTTTCACCACCACCTTCACCACCAGCTACATTCCCACCAACGCAACGAACACTCCCTATGGATATTTCTTAGCGGCCGGATTAGCCGTAGATGCGAATGGCAACATCTACTTCACAGACCTCTATACTTACTCGCTCATTGAGGAGGCCAAGGCAGGCGGCAACTTTGGACCCCTGTACGTCGGAGGCACCAGCTACCCCGTCTCGTTGTTCTTTACCGTCGACACCACAGGCTTTTTGGGATCGACATCGGTGACCACCGAGGGCGCAGCCGCGCTGGACTTTACCGATGCGGGCACGGGGGGATGCCCTGGAGGACAGACCATCTATGCCGGAAACTACTGCGAGATCGACGTAACCCTCACGCCTATTGCCGCCGGTATACGTTTGGGCGCGGCTGAACTGCTCGACGGCAACGGAAATCCCTTCGCCGTCGGTTACGTGCAGGGCACCGGCGTAGCGCCGCTGGTGAACTTTTCTCCCGGCACTCCGGTCAGCGAAAACATACTTTCGCACGGTTCCGCAGTGGCCGTGGATGCAACTGGCGCACTCTATACAGTGGCACCCGGCAGCTCGACAGCGTTCAAAGATACGCCCGCGGGAGGCCCATCCAACTGGAGCGAAGTACCGATTGGCAGCGGCCTGAGCTCCGCGACAGGCATCGCCATCGACGGCGGCGGCAATCTCTTTATCGCCGACCAGGCAAACCGGGAAATTGTAAAGGAGACACTCACATCCACTGGATACTCCCAAACCGTGATCGCCGATCATTCCAATGGCCTGAACCGGCCGACCGGAATCGCGATGGATGAAAGCGGTAATGTCTATGTCTCCGACACGGGCGCCAACGCAGTGTACATAGAAACATCGTCAGCCGGCGGCTACGTTCAAAGCACCCTCCCCACCAGCGCCCTCAACCAACCCACTGGCATTGCCGTCGATTCCATCGGCTCGGTCTACATCGCCGACACTAACAATGACCGCGTGTTGAAGGAAACGCCCGCCGCCGGCGGATACACCGAAAGCACGATCGGCGCCGGCCTGAGCAGCCCCACCGCGGTCGCGGTCGACGCATTTGGCAACGTGTATATCTCTGAAACCGCTGCCGGCTTGGTTTTGAAAGAAACGCTGGTTGCAGGTTTCTATCTGCAAAGCACCATCGCTTCGGGGATTCAACCTTACGGTCTGGCGCTCGACAGTAACTTGAACCTGTACATCGCCGGGGAAAACGCGCAACTTCTGGTCAAGTTGGATGTTTCCGACGCGCCTTCTTTGACCTTCGCCTCGACTCCAGTAGGCTCAGTCAGTTCCGATAGCCCGCAGACTGTAACTCTGGTGAACAGCGGCAACGCAGCGCTGACTTTCCCGATTCCGTCAAGCGGGAATAATCCATCGATTTCGACAAATTTCACTCTGAACAGCATCGGCGGAACAGCCTGCCCATTGATCAATAGCACATCGTCTTCACCCGGCAACTTGATCGCGGGAGCGTTCTGCACGCTTCCAATAAGCTTCGCGCCGGTAGCCATGGGCAACAACAGCGGCGCATTGGTTTTGACTGACGACAATCTGAATGGAACCATCGTCACCCAAAGCATTTCGCTCAGCGGCAACGGCGCAACACCGGCCGTGGGCACAACCACCGGCCTTGGTTCTTCCCCGAATCCTTCGTCCTATGGCCAGCCCGTGATGATTACTGCGACTGTGGCGCAATTGAGCGGAACAACGCTACCGACAGGAACAGTCCAGTTCAGCATCGATGGAAATGCCGTCGGTTCTCCCGTGGCATTGAACGGCGGAACTGCAGCTTACACCGCAAACACATTGACCGCCGGCAACCATTCGATCACAGCAATGTACCTGCCCACCGCTGGCAGCGGTTTCACAACAAGCAGTGCTACTGCGTTAAGCCAAACAGTCAACAAAGCGACGTCTACCGTAACGTGGGCCACCCCAGGCGCAATCACCTATGGCACGCCGCTGAGCGCCACCCCACTGGACGCCAGTTCCACCGTAGCGGGCAGTTTCAACTACACTCCCTCTCTGGGCGCGGTGCTGACCGCCGGATCGCAGACGCTCTCAGTCACATTCACACCTACGGACGCGGCCGACTACACGGCAGCAACGCAGACTGTGCAGCTCACGGTCAACAAAGCGCCGCTCTCGGTAACTGCCAACAACCAATCAATGAGCTACGGCGGTACGCTTCCCACGCTGACCGGCACGCTGAACGGTGTCGTAGGCAGCGATGGCATCACGGCGTCATATGCGACAACGGGCACGTCCAGTTCTCCTGTAGGTCCGTATCCCATCACAGCCACTCTGAACGATCCCAACGCGAAGCTGGGCAACTACTCAGTGACCAACACGCCCGCAACGCTCACCATCAATAAGGCCACGTCCACGATCACATGGCCAACGCCCGGCGCAATCACCTACGGCACGCCCCTGAGCGCCACGCAATTGGACGCCAGTTCCCCGGTCGCTGGCACCTTCAACTACACTCCGGCCCTGGGCACGGTTCTGAGCGCCGGACTGCAGACCCTCTCAGTCACTTTCACGCCGACCGACGCGACCGACTACTCATCAGCAACGCAGACTGTGCAGCTCACGGTCAACAAGGCTCCGCTCTCGGTTACAGCCAACAACCAATCAATGAGCTACGGCGGTACAGTCCCCACGCTGACAGGCACGTTGACCGGAGTGGTCGGCAGTGACGGCATCACGGCGTCGTATGCGACAACAGGCACGTCAAGTTCTCCTGTGGGCTCGTATCCCATCACAGCCTCGCTGAACGATCCGAACTCGAAGCTGGGCAACTACTCCGTGACCAACACGCCCGCAACGCTCACCATCAATAAGGTCACGTCCACGATCACCTGGGAAACGCCAGGTGCAATCACCTATGGAACACCGCTAAGCGCAACGCAACTGGACGCCAGCTCCACTGTCGCGGGCAGCTTCAGCTACACTCCGGCCCTGGGTGCGGTTCTGAGCGCCGGACTGCAGACGCTCTCAGTCACCTTCACGCCGACCGATGCGACCGATTACACGTCAACCACGCAGACAGTGCAACTCACAGTCAACAAGGCAGCGACCACAATCACGTGGGCGACCCCAGCGGCAATCGTCTCTGGAACGTCGCTCAGTGCTGCACAACTCAACGCAACGGCATCGGTACCCGGAACGTTTATCTATACTCCGGCCGCGGGAACTATTCCACCAGTCGGAAGTGACATTCTCTCCGTGACCTTTACCCCCACCGATTCGACGGATTACTCGGCGGCTACAACGACGGTCACGTTGATGGTCAACAATCCAGTTCCCGTGATTACCAGCCTGAATCCTGTCTTCGCGAGCATGGGCAGCGCCTTTACTCTTACGGTAAACGGTTCAGGATTTGCGCCGAACTCAACAGTGTATTGGGGTGCCACAGCGGTCCCGACACAGTATGGAAACGCGGCCCAGCTTACAGCTCAGGTTCCAGCATCAGCCGTTACGGCCACAGGAATCGTAAGCATTACTGTGCAGACCCCAGCTCCGGGCGGTGGCACATCCAATATCTCGCAGTTTGACGTCGTTTCGTCCGCATCGGGATCAACGACTCCGCCAACATTCACCACAGTGTCAGCAACTGTGACCCCTGGCGCAACGGCCACGTATCCGGTGACGCTGCCCTCCGGGGCGACGAACATTTCCGCCACCTGCCTGAATCTGCCGAGCGGAGCGACTTGCGCCTATATGCCAACAACGGGCGCGCTAACCATCAGCACCTCTTCAACCACACCCGCGGGCGTTTACCAGATCACAGTAGTCTTCACGGAAACGGTTCCGGGCGCCGCCGGAGCACTCATCCTGCTGCCCTTCCTCCTATTGCGACCAGGGAGAGCGCGAAAGGGCAGAACTGCTGGACGCTTGGGTCAAATGCTATTTCTTGGAATCCTCTTGATTGCCGTGGCAGCCGGTGTTGGATGCGCGGGGGGAAGTCAGACGCATACGGTGACCAGCTCGGCAACTGTCAGCCTGACTGTGCAATAAGGATCGGCCCGCTGGCTCGCCAAAAGATCGTTACCGCTCAGGACTCGCGATGCGTTGAAAATGATGGTTGGGCAACGCCACCCAATTGCGCGGAATCCGAAACTCCAGGAGTTGCCTCTGTCTGCGACGATGCAAGAATCGAGTTAGATTCAACACCGTCAATTCACGATGGAGGCACTTTGGGAGGCACCGTCTAGGTTTTATATCTTATTGATTGTAAGTTGCTTATTCAGAGGCTTGAATCGCGCTCCCTCCAAAGGGAGCGCCGTTCGCTCCAGGCTCCATCCTTCGCCATGAACCTTTCCAAAAATATCTCCACGCATCCTGGGAGAAGACGTTCATCATAGAGCTGTAAAGAAGGCGGACATGAACGACCTACCCAAGCCGCATCGCCGCAACTGGGCTCTTCGCATTTTCGTTGCGCTGTTCTTCGCTTTGATTCTCACGTTTCTGGGATGGTCCTGCTGGGTCTACGTGCAAATTGAAGACTATGCCGGCCTGGACCAGGCTGCACCGTCAGACGCAATCGGCGTTTTGGGCGCGGCGGAGTACGATGGACAGCCCTCCCCGGTCTTCCGCGCACGACTCGACCATGCGCACGAACTCTACAGCCGCGGCATCGCACCGCTCATCATCGTGCTGGGCGGTACCAGCGGAGATGCCTACTCCGAGGGCGCGGTGGGTCGCGACTACCTGGTCAGCCTGGGCATCCCCGAATCCGCCATTATCGCCGAAACCCAGAGCACGAACACTGAGGAACAGGCCCATCGCATTGCCATCATTGCCCGGGCCAACGGTCTGCGCCGCCTGGTCGTCGTCAGCGACGGCACCCACCTGTTTCGCATTCACGAAATCTGCGCTGCCGATGGCCTCGATGTACTCACCTCGCCCCGGACCCGCGTCTCCTTCGGCGGCGGCACTGCGGAATCCGAGCGCCTTGCACACGAAATCCTCAGCTACACCGCCTGGCGGCTGCATCTGCATCTGCACTGAGGTGGAGTTAGAACCCATTACACGCGATTCGCCGACACTCGCAACTTTCTAAAGGTGTGCTTTTCTTCTCCATCGGCGATCAAAGGCGTTCAGGCACTCAAGAGCCGGCCTGCTGCAATCTTCTCTACAGCCTGTGCGGGAAACGCCAGGTTTGCAGATTGCGTGCGCTGGGCATGAGCCTGCAAGAAGGCATGCATATACGATTGTGCGACCCGGTTCCAGACCATCTCGCGTGCATAGAGATAGGCGCGTTTCCGCATGGCTTGGCGTTTTGCATCGTTGGCAAGGAGATCATTTGCAGCGGCTGCGATTGCCGCTGGATCCTCGAATGGGACCAGCGTTCCGCGCCCTTCGTCGAGGAGCTCGGCAGCGTGCCAGTAGGGGGTTGAGATGATGGCCTTGCCTGCGCCCATGGCATAGGCGAGGGTCCCCGATACAGCCTGCGCCGCGTGACAGTACGGCGTGATGTAAATGTCGGCGGACCCGACCAGCGAGGCCATCTCCTGGGGACTGAAGAACCGGTTGTGGAATATTACCTCTCGCCCGACTCCCAGTTCTCTGGCCAGGGCCTGCAACTGATCCCGGTACCGATCGCCCTCGCGGGCCCTGACATGCGGATGGGTGGCGCCCGCGATGACGTAGACAACATTCTTGTGGCGGGCCAGGATGCGCGGCAAAGCGCGGATCACGCTCTCGAATCCTTTGTTGGGAGACAGCAAGCCGAACGTCAGCAATACCAGCTTTCCTGAGACGGCGAGCGCATCTTTGTAAATCTCCGGCTGTACAAAGGGCAAGTCCGGGATGCCATGAGGAATCAGATCGATCTTTTCGCCTGGCACTCCAAATACATCGCGCAAAACGCGAGAAGAGTGCTCGCTCATTACAATAAGGCGATCGGAGCATGCGGCGATCTGTTGCATAACAGCTCGTTGGTTAAGGTCCGGCTCACTGAGAACTGTATGCAGCGTTGTTACCACCGGCATTGTGAGGCGCTGCAGCAGTTCCAGAATATGGCTGCCCGCCTTTCCTCCAAAGATCCCGTACTCATGCTGCAAACTCACTAAATCGACATTGGCGGCGTTGAGAGAATTGGCAGTTGCGCGATACGAAGATATGTCGCCTTCCTCAATCTGGAATCGCACGCGCGCGGGATAAGTATAAGAGGACTGCCGGTCGTTGACGGCCACGACCGACAGCAATGCGGCTCCATATTCGGCAGTAAGCGCATCGCTCAGATCGGTTGTGAAGGTGGCAATTCCACATTGCCGGGGAAGATGGTTTCCGATCACCGCTATCCGGGCGGGAAGCGGACGACTGGGCGCCAGTTGCTGAGAAAATGCCGGTATTTTTCCGAACAGTGGCGTCCGCGCCTCGCGCAGATCTAAGATCTTGGGTTGCGAATTAAAGGAGATACCCGGTGCGGACATCGCAGACTCCTGAAGTGAAGCATGTGAATAATGAGGAATAATGTTCTACTACTGCATTCCGCGATCAGCCGCGAAAGGCCACCATCGTTGCCGCAGCTTCACTCGCAACCAACGCCAAAAGAATGAGCGCGGCGCCGTTACCCGCGAATGGCTTTGTGGATCTGCCATCGGCGCGCATCGATGGCCTCACGTTCGGTCTTTCTTGTCGCATTGCCACCATGCGGAAGCTGCGCAAGAACACGAATCCCCCGGCGCCAGACACTGCCATGTCGCCCACAAGTAGCCCAAGCTTAAGAACGTGACGCAGATAGCGGCTCATCATGGCCAGAATCTACTACTTTCCAGGTTCGGATGGATGTGCACTTTTGAACGGTAAGAAGAAGGTGAAAGGGATCAAGTGATCAAAGAACTTAAAAGGGCGGCGGCAGCGTGAAAGGGGCGCGACCTTCAGGGGATATAGCCGAACGAACCGGCATCGCTGTCGCCGCACTGGGGGAGGGCGCCTGATGAAAATATCGCAAAATCTACGCCAGCAATACTGTGCAATATTGCTCACAGTCCCCTGGATGATCGCGGAAATCTGACCATCCTCCGCTGAAGAAGTTGCCGTGCAAATCGTCCGCGGATCAGTTTGGAGCTAGGCCACCCCTGGGCCGATCGAAAGGCTGTCTCATTGCGCGCATGCCTCAAACCTCCCTGGCGGCTCGCGCAGAGTCTATTGTCGGGACAAATTCGACGGGAGGCTTCTGGGAATTGTCGTCAGGCAGTTGATCGAGCAACACCACGTTAAGCAGAGACTTATGCACCTGGATGCGGCCCTTATAGCTGATAAAACCGAGTTTGCGAAAGCGATTCATAAAAAAGCTCACACGTGACCGCGTGGTGCCGATCATATCCGCCAGCGTCTCCTGCGTGACCGGCGGGATGAAAGTTTCCGGTTCTCCGGGTTTGCCGAATTCCGCCATGATCAGCAGAATCCGCGCCAAACGCTTTTCACTGGAGTTGAATAGCTGATCCACAAGATCGGCCTGCGTGCGCATGCTGCGCTCCAGCAGGAACTTGAGAAAAAGATCGGCGAATGCCGGCTCATCATGCATCACCCG
>Ga0302319_10026406_pt1 | contig 10229 bp, 9 predicted proteins | sample Bog_T0_2_FD_203319 | JGI IMG/M metagenome (GOLD analysis project Ga0302319, IMG submission 203319) | Peat permafrost microbial communities from Stordalen Mire near Abisko, Sweden - Bog_T0_2 | ecosystem: Environmental > Terrestrial > Soil > Wetlands > Peat | place: Sweden: Abisko, Stordalen Mire...
CATTCATAAATTGAAATCGAAGCGCAATCCGGGCAAAAGCATTGCTGTATACTGGATTTTGGAGAAGGCTGACTTGCCGGCCGATCTGGCGTTCGTGCCCGATCCGAGAGACCCGGAACATTACTTTCTAGCTGCCACTTGCGGCATGCATGTCAGACAGCTCCGTGAAAAGCTGATTTGGGTGGCCGATAGGATGTCTGTGATCCAGGATGCCCAGGTGGCCCTATGATCGAATATCGATTTGTAAGAGAAAAAGAGCTTCTCCTCGAATACGCAGCCGTACTGAATGATACTAGAGCACTTGAGATTATAACTCGAGGTCATATCGACACAGCTGACGAGGCGCGGGCGCTTGGCAAGTTCTACTGGCGTATGGTCGATGCAAGCATTGGAGACGATATCGAGTCCTGGCTTGAATATATCCTCACCACGCTATCAGGCGCCTGCCGAAATGCAGGGTTCGCAGCAGTGTGGGACGAAGAAGTGGACAATGCCTGATCTCCTTCTGCTAGTCCGACACGGACGGAATATTCTCCGATAATCGGATTGAACCGGAAACGAATTGCCCGCTCAGGGCGGCCGAATTTTGAATGCGGCCATTCGCGCAGGATTTCTGCGGCGTGCTATGCTTCCGCTTACGAGATGATAGAGAAGCCTGAGGAAGACCGGTATGGGGCGCGAAGCCGCCTTTCAACCGGACTGGCTGATCCGCTAAGCTTGGCGGTGCACCGCCGGGCGGCCACGCAGTCCTCATTGAACCAGTCAAAACTCTTGGACGAGGTACTAGGTTCATCTCCGGGATCGGCCTGCGATGACGGGCCGGCGTCTTGGCGGCTTGGCGTTGAACTGAATTGTCGCTTCAATGCCGCCCCATAATGAGGCGGAGCGCGCCGTCTCAACGCCCCGAAAACCGGCCCCTCAACCGCTCGACATCCCTCACATCCAGCTTACGGAACAGGATCGGCGGCTGCGAAACGACCCGCCCGGCCGGAACCGCGGACACAACCTCAGGCCACGCCGGCAGATCCAAATCCGCCTCGCCCAACGCCGCCAGCACGGTTGCCGCGCTCCCCGGAATGAACGGCCAAGCCACCCGAGCGCAAACGCTCAGCAGCCCCAAAGCCGAACGCAATCCCACCGCCGCCCCGTCCGGATCACTCTTCAACCGGACCCACGGCGCGGCCTCGGCAGCATAGGCATTCGCCAACCGCCAGATCGCCCGGACCTCGCCAGCAACCTTGCGGAACTGCAAAGCCTCATGGTGCACGCGCAGACAGGACAAATGCGCGCCGATCCGACCCGCCGCCTCGACCTCCGCCGGCCCCGCCACCCCACCGTCCGGCACCACACCGCCGTATCGGCTGACCGCGAAACTCAGCAACCGGTTCACCAAATTCCCGAAACAGTCAGCCAAATCGGCATTCACATCTGCGGCGAAGCGGCCAAACCCGAAATCGGTGTCGGCGCTCTCCGGCGCGTTCGCCGCCAGCCACCAGCGCCACACATCCGCCGGCAGCACCTCCAGCGCCGCATCGGTGAAAATCCCCCGCCCCCGGCTGGTGGAGAATTTTCCCCCCTCAAAGGTTAGCCAGTTGAAGCCCTTGATGACATCCACCCGCTTCCACGGCTCACCCGACCCGATCAGCGTCGCCGGGAAGCTGACCGTATGAAACGGCACGTTGTCCTTGCCCAGGAACTGCACGTACCGCACCTCGCGCGCCGCCGCCTCGCCCCACCACCACCGCCGCCAGTCCCCACCCCCGGCATCGGCCCAGTCCTGCGTCGCGCCGATATACCCGATCGGCGCGTCGAACCACACGTAGAACACCTTCCCTGCGAACCCCGCCCGAGGCACCGGCACGCCCCACGCCAGGTCGCGCGTGATGCAGCGGTCCTGCAACCCCGCCGCCAGCCAGGACCGCGCGATCCCCAGCACCAGCGGCGGCCATTCAGTCTGCGACTCGACCCACGCGCCGATCTCCCCCGCCAACCCCGACTGCCGCAGAAACAAATGCCGGCTGTCCCGCAACACCAGCTCCGCCGAACCGGACACCGCCGACCGAGGCGCGATCAGATCGGTCGGATCCAGCACGCGCGTGCACGCCTCGCACTGATCGCCGCGCGCACCGTCATGCCCGCAATGCGGACACGTCCCGATCACATACCGATCCGGCAGAAATCGCCCGTCCACGACCGAAAAATACTGCCGGATCACGCGTTCCTCGGTCAGCCCGGCCGCATCCAGCCGCCGATAGAAATGCTGCGTCAGCGCATGACACCGCGCCGACGACGTGCGGCCGAAATAATCGAACGACAGCCCGAACCGGCGGTAGATATCCGCCTGCCGATCATGCTGCCGGGCGCAGAACGCCGCCACCGGTTCACCCGCTGCCGCCGCCGCGAGTTCAGCGGGCGTCCCTTGCTCGTCTGTGGCACAGATGAACAGCACCTCCTGCCCGGTCTGCCGCAGGAACCGCGCATGGATGTCCGCAGGCAGCAAACTGCCGGCGAGGTTGCCGAGATGCTTGACGCCGCTCACATAGGGCAGCGCGCTGGTAATCAGGTGGCGTTTCGCCATGGTCCCCTCCAGGGGTCCCCCGCACGGGGGTCGCAACGCACGCCGGCCCCAGATACGAAAAAACCCTCCCGCCGGCGGGCAGGAGGGTCAGGGTTCCGGCGTGCGGACCGCGCCGCCAACCACGGCGCGTGTTACCCCCTCCTGCCGGCTGTCCGGCGGCGAGGGAAGCGCATTCGCAGGGCGGAGCAACGCTGTCTCATAACTCGCTTCTACCCGGCCGCGCCCCCCGCCGCAATCATTTCGAACAAACTTCCCCAGCCAGTGACCAGCGCTGGATCGACGCCCGTCAGCACCAGGCTCTTCCACACCGCCGTCGCGATCGTGTCGTAGATCGGAATGCCGGTCTCCTGCTCCAGCGCGGCCACCAGCGGCGCGGCGCGCAGATTGGTGCAGATCACCGCGATCGCCTCCGGTTTTTGCGCCGCCACCGCCCGCACCATCCCGATCAACGTCGCCGCCGGCACCTCGGCAAACGCGAAATTGTCCTGGATGCCCAAATGCCGTTCGGCGTCGCATCCGATACCCAGCCCGGCGTAATTCGCCACGATGCGCTGCTGCACCGCGTCGATGTAGGGCGTCACCAGCCCCAGCCGAGTCACCCCAGTCGCCGCCAGGATCTCATGCAACGCCAGCATCGACGTGCTCGCCCGGATTCCCGTCGTCGCCTCGATCCGCGCGCACAGCCGCCGGTCGGCGTCGAATCCAAGCCAGCCGGAGGACGTTCCGTTCCAGGCGATCACGTCCACTTTGGCATGCGCCAGCAACTCCGCCGCGGCCAGGATCGGGCGGTCGTCGAACTGCGCCAGCGCGCCCGGAGTCACCGCGATCTCGGTCACCCGGAACCGCGAAAAATGCAGCGAAACCGAGGGCAGCCCCGCCAGCATCGCGGTGGTGACCGGCTCCAGCGTGGTGTTCGATGACGGGGTCAGCATGCCAAGGCGGATGGGTGCGGTCATACCCCCACTCTCGCACGCAGGCCGGCGCCGGCAACAGGTGAACCGGGCGCCGGCTGGGACGTTCCAACAGCACCGGCACGGCTGCCGGCGTGAAAGGAAAGACCGATGTCGAATCAGACCCATGCCGCGGGGCATCAGGACAAGATCGTGGCGGACAGTTTCCCGGCCAGCGACCCGTCGGCGCAGTCCGGCGTCACCGGCGCCGGAACCCCGGACAAGGCCCCTCACGAACGCAGCATCGAGGAGCTGCCGACCGGCACGCCGACCTCCGATCGCTATGCCACGGAGACCGCGCATCAACGGGAGGATGAGACGACGCCGCCCGCCGAAAGTTAAGCCAGCCAGTGCGACGGCCGCCTCCGTTGCGATCGGGGATGGATTTACCGGTGCACTCTGTGGGACATGTGCCCATAACGGGGAGGCGCTTGGGACATGCTATTCATCCCACAGGCGGATGGCGCTGTGCAGCGCCGCGGCATGGCGCTGACGCGGCGGGCCATCACGGTGGCCGGCCTGGCTGCGCCGCTGCTGCCGCGGTTCGCCCGGGCGGCGGAGTTTACCTGGCGGATCGGGCATAGCGCGCCGCCGGATTTCTCCCTGCATGTCCGCCTGACGCAGGCAGCCGCTTCCATCGCCAGCCGTTCGGATGGCCAGGTCGCGGTGCAGGTGTTCCCGAACAGTGAACTGGGCAGCCCGGTGGGATTGCTCGCGCAGCTGCGCGCCGGAACCGTCGATGCGGCGCCGTTGACCTGCCAGGCTTTGGCGATCGACCTGCCGATGGCGTCACTGCCGATGGTCGGGTTTGCCTTCGGCGGCTACGACCGGCTGTGGGCGGCGCTGGATGGCGATCTGGGGCGCCTCATCCGCGCGCCGTTACGCGACCGCCTGGGGCTGGAGGCGATGGAGCGATGCTGGGATTTCGGCTTCCGGCAGATATTCACCGCCGCCAAGCCGGTGAAGCTTGCCGCCGATCTGGAGGGACTGCGGCTGCGGACTCCGTCCGAGGCCGACTTCATCGAACTGTTTCAACGGCTGAAGGCGCTGCCGATCGTCATGCCGCTGAGTGGAATCGACGAAGGGCTGCGCTCGCACGTGATCGACGGGCAGGAGAGCCTGGTGCCGCTGGTGCAGGCGGCCGGGCTGTTCCGGTCGCTGACCGTCTGTGCGCTGACCAATCACATCTGGGACGGCCAGTGGCTGTGTGTCAGCGGCAAGTCCTGGGCGAAGCTGCCGGACCGGCTGAAGGACATCGTCGCGACGGCGCTGAACGAGGCCGGCCTGCGGCAGCGCGAAGACACCGCACTGGGCGAAGGCCTTGTCCGCAAGGCGCTGGAAAGCGAAGGCATGGCGTTCAACGCGGTCGATACCGCCAGTTTCCGGACGGCACTGCGCACATCCGGCTACTACGCCGGCTGGCGCAAGAAAATCGGCGACGATGCCTGGGCCGTGTTAGAGACCTACAGCGGCCGGCTGGCCTGAGCCGCGCAGCGCGATCCGTGGTTTTCGCGGCCGCTGCATAACCGCGGCGTGTGCGTTCAATAACCAGCTTGCATTGGACCAGTATGCAGCTTGCTCCTAACCTCGGAGGTGGATCATGCCTGTGCCTTATGTCCTGGAGCGCCGGATGGAGTGTTTCGCGATCACCGTTGCTGCTTGCGTGTCATGAGCCGCCGGTTCGATGCCATAGTCATCGGCACCGGGCAGGCCGGTCCGTCGCTGGCCGGGCGGCTGGCCGGAGCCGGCATGACGGTTGCGGTGATCGAGCGCCATCTGGTCGGCGGCACCTGCGTCAACACCGGCTGCATGCCGACCAAGACGCTGGTGGCGAGCGCCTATGCCGCGCATCTGGCGCGGCGCGGCGCCGATTTCGGCGTGCTGACCGGCGACGTGCGGATCGACATGGCGAAGGTGCATGCGCGGTCCCAGGCGATCTCGTTCAACGCCCGGACCGGCACCGAAACATGGCTGGGCGGGATGCAGCGCTGCACGCTGATCCGCGGCCACGCACGGTTCGAAACCCCGCACACCGTTCGCGTCGATGACGAGGTGCTGGAAGCGGACCGCATCTTCATCAATGTCGGCGGACGCGCCGTGATCCCGGACCTGCCGGGCGTGCACGATGTGCCGTATTTCACCAACAGTTCGCTGCTGGAAACCGCCATTCTGCCGGATCACCTCGTGGTTGTCGGCGGCAGCTATATCGGGCTGGAATTCGCCCAGATCTACCGCCGGTTCGGCGCCCGGGTGACGGTCGTCCAGCGCGGCAATCGGCTGGTCGGACGCGAGGATGAGGAGGTCTCGGCCGCGATCCAGTCGTTTCTGGAGGCGGAAGGAATCGCGGTCCGCACCGCGGCGCCCTGCATCCGCTTGGCCCGCCACCCCCAGGGCGTCGCCGTCGGCCTGGACTGCTCGGACGGGCCGCCGGAGGTGGTGGGCACCCATGTGCTGCTGGCGGTCGGGCGGCGGCCGAACACCGATGATCTGGGGCTGGACAATGCCGGGCTGGCAACCGACCGGTCCGGAACCATTCCGGTGAACGACCGGTTGGAGACCAGTGTGCCCGGCATCTGGGCGCTGGGCGACTGCAACGGGCACGGCGGCTTCACCCATACCGCCTATAACGATTTCGAGATCGTCGCAGCCAACCTGCTGGATGGCGGGGACCGCAAAGTCTCCGACCGCATCCCATGTTATGCGCTGTTCGTCGATCCGCCGCTGGGGCGGGTCGGCATGACCGAGGCAGCGGCGCGCGCCGCCGGGCATCGCGTTCTGGTCGGCCGGCGGCCGATGACGCGGGTGGGACGCGCCGTGGAGAAAGATGAAACGGCGGGCCTGATGAAGATCGTCGTGGATGCGGATACCAACGCAATTCTCGGTGCGGCGATCCTCGGCACCGGCGGCGATGAGGCGATCCACACGGTGCTGGACGTCATGGCGGCCGGCGGAACCGCGGCCTCGCTGGCGCGAACCATGCACATCCATCCCACCGTGGCCGAACTGGTGCCGACGATTGCCGGCGAGCTGAAACCATGACGCCGCCGGTCTTGCCGCGGCCGACCGGCCGAGCGGCGACAGTGCTGTTGTGGCTTGCCGCGCTGGGATCGATGACCGGGCCCATCCATGCCCGTGCGCAGCAGCCTGCGCCACCCGGCATGACCCTGCAGGAGGCCGCCGCTCGGCGTTTTCCGCAGCCGGTGCGCCTGGGTGACCTGCTGGGGCGGCAGGTGCTGCAGCCGCTGGAAAGCCAGCCAATCCTCGGGCGGGTGCATGCCGTGGTAAAACAGCCGGACGGCACGATCGACGTGATCGTCGATTACGGCGGCCTGTTCGGCTGGTTCAGCCATCCGATCGCGGTTCCCGTCGATGCCATGGCACTGCTTGGGCAATACATGGAAATACTCGACTTCACGCCCGCCCAATTGAACCAGTTCAAGACCTTCGACGACAGCCTGGCAACCCCGCTGCCGCCGGACAGCATCATCCGTGTCGGCCTGGCGCGACCGTCGCACTGACATCTCATTTCACCCAGGAAAGGCCAGCACCTTGTCCACTCGTTTTGTATCCCGTCCGGCGAAGCGGCTGCACCCGTTGCCGGTTCGCATCATGCACTGGATCAACGCGCTGGCGATGCTCGTCATGGTGACCTCCGGCTGGGGCATCTATAACGACTATGTGGTGATCAGCGGTCTGCATTTCGCGCAGTCGCTGCGCCTGGGCAGCTGGGCCGCCGAAAGCCTGCTGTGGCACTTCGCCGGCATGTGGTTCCTCGCCATCAACGGCCTGGCCTATCTGCTGTACGGGCTGTTCACCGGCCGCTTCCTCGAGCGGTTGTTTCCGATCAAAGTCGGCGAAGTGATTCAAACCGTGCGCGACACCCTGCACTTCCGCATCGCCCACGAGGACCTCACCCATTACAATGCGGTGCAGAAACTGCTGTATATCGTGGTCATCCTCGCCGGCATCTCGCAGGTGATCAGCGGCCTGGCCATCTGGAAGCCGATCCAGTTCTCCGGCCTCGTCAATCTGTTCGGCAGCTTTCAGGGCGCGCGCATCGTGCATTTCTGGGGCATGGCGGTGATCGTCGGCTTCGTCCTGGTGCATGTCGCCCTGGCGCTGCTGGTGCCGAAAACGCTGTGGGCCATGCTGGCGGGCGGCCCCCGGATCGAACGCCCGGCGCGGAGGGTCAAGGCATGAGATCGCCATTTCGCCCGGCGAAGGTGCCGGACCCGAACCTGCTCGACGCGAACCGTCCGCTGCTGCGCTCGCTGGAGCGGCGCGGACTGATCCGCGGCGCCCTTTCGCTCGGCGCGCTGACCATGCTCACCGGCTGCGATCTCTCCACCCCGGAGTCGGTGGAAACGGCGCTGCGCAAAATTTCCGACTTCAACGACTGGGTGCAGGCACAGATCTTCGATCCCAACAAGCTGGCGCCGACCTATCCGGCGTCGATGGTGCTGAAGCCGCCGCGGTTCAACGCCTATTACGACATCATGGACGTCAAGCCGGTCGACGGGGCGGCCTGGCGGCTGGAACTGTCCGGCCTGATCGACAACAAGAAGCCCTGGACAGTACAGGACATCGCAACGCTGCCGGAGCGGGAGGAAATCATCCGTCATATCTGCGTGGAGGGATGGGACTACATCGGCCAGTGGTCCGGCGTGCCGCTGCGCACCTTCCTGGAACGTGTCGGGGCCGACACGCGGGCGAAATATGTCGTGTTCAAAACGGCGGACGACTACCCCAGCAGCATCGACATGGCGACCGCGCTACACCCCCAGACCCTGCTGGCAACGAAATATGCCGGCGAGACTCTGCCCGCACCCTTCGGCTATCCATTGCGCCTGCGCACATCGACAAAACTCGGTTTCAAAAACCCCAAATGGATCACCGCGATCGAGGTAACCAACACCTACGTCCCCGGCTACTGGGAGAAGCTTGGCTTCAACTGGTTCAGCGGGATGTAACCCCCCTCCGTCCTGCCAAACCCCAACCTGTTTTGTCATTGCGAGCCGCCTCTTGGCGGCGTGGCAATCCGGAACAGCACGGCCTTCGCCGACGGCCGGCGGGCCGCCGCCACGAGCCTCTTTTGTCAAAAAGCTCGATTGGGACTCCTGAAAGTCGATTAGCCGTTGCGTGACCGTCGTAGCCCCGTCATGCCCCGGCTCGTCCGGGGCACCGCCGCCCGCACCGCCGCCGCGCCCCCTAAGCCGCCGCCCGCACATCCTCCGTGCCCGCCGCCTTGATCATGTCGGCGCCTTTCTCCGCGATCATGATGACCGCGGCATTGGTGTTCCCCGACGGCACCGTCGGCATGATCGAGGCATCGATCACCCGCAACCCCGCGATCCCATGCACCCGCAGCCGATCGTCCACCACCGCCATCGGGTCCGGTCCCATCTTGCAGGTGCCGATCACATGGTACGTCGTCTGCCCGTTCTCGCGTGCGAAATGCAGCCACTCGGCATCGGTCTGCACCTTGTCGCTGGGGTTCATCTCAAAGGCGCGATACTTGTCCAGGACGCGGCTGTTGATGATGCTGCGGCCAATCTTCATGCCGTCCACCAGCACCCGCTGGTCGATCGGATCGGCCAGGTAATTCGGCCGGATCGCCGGCGACGCCGACGGATCGCCGGATTTGGCGTGGATCGATCCCTTCGACTCCGGCCGGCACTGATACACCGTCAGCGTCATGCCCGGCTGCGTCTCCAGGTCGCGCTTCTGCGCATTCCCGTAGCTGGCATGCGCGAAATGAAACTGCACATCCGGTTCCTCCAGTTCCGGCCGCGTCCTGACAAACCCGAACGCAATGCCGGCCGTGAACGTCAGGATGCCGCGCCGCTGCGTATAGTATTTCACCACTTCTTTCGCCAGCGCGAAGCCCCGGCTGCGCTCGTTCAGCGTCACCGGCAGCTTCACCCGCCAGTTCATCCGCGGCGCGTAATGGTCGCGGTAGTTCTCACCCACTCCCGGCAGCGCGTGCTGCACCGCGATCCCGGCCGCCGTCAGCACCTCGGGGTTGCCGATGCCGGACAGCTCGAGAATATGCGGCGACTTGACCGCGCCGGCCGACACGATCACCTCCCGGTTCGCCCGAGCCTGCTTGGTGACGCCGCCCTGGACGTAGGCGACGCCAACGGCCCGCTTGCCCTCCAGCAGCACCTTCGTGGTCAGCGCTTCGGTCTCGATCTTCAGATTGGGCCGGTTGCGGATCGGATCGAGGTAGCCGCGCGCACAGGACCAGCGCTCACCGTTCTTTTGCGTGACCTGGAAGTAGCCGAACCCCTCCTGGTGCCCGTTATTGTAGTCTTTGTTGCGCGGATAACCCTGGTCCACCGCCGCATCGATGAACGCATCCAGCAGTTCCGCCCGCTCCCGCATGTGTTCAACATTCAGCGGACCGCCCCGCCCGCGCGAATCGTCACCCCCCGGCGCAAAATGTTCCGCCTTGCGGAAATATGGCAGCACCGAATCATACCCCCAGCCGCGGTTCCCGAATTGCGACCACGTGTTGTAATCCAGCGGATTGCCCCGCACGTACAGCATGCCGTTGATCGAACTGGAACCGCCCAGGGTCCGCCCGCGCGGGATCGGAATGCGGCGGTTGTTCGCATTCGGTTCCGGTTCGCTCTCGAAATTCCAGTTGTATTTCGGGTTGTTCAGCAGCTTGGTGAAGCCGGCCGGGATGTTGATCCACA
>Ga0302319_10026408_pt1 | contig 10228 bp, 11 predicted proteins | sample Bog_T0_2_FD_203319 | JGI IMG/M metagenome (GOLD analysis project Ga0302319, IMG submission 203319) | Peat permafrost microbial communities from Stordalen Mire near Abisko, Sweden - Bog_T0_2 | ecosystem: Environmental > Terrestrial > Soil > Wetlands > Peat | place: Sweden: Abisko, Stordalen Mire...
AAAATCTAACGCTCCTTCGCAAACTCCTCATAAAGCCGTTCAATCTCTGCCCCGCTCATCTCCCCGTGAATCACAAACCGATACCGCAGGCGCAATGACTTCCCCTTCGGCAGCGTAAACGTCGAATCCGGCAGTTCCTTATCGAACGCGCTCGCCCCAAACGGATTCAAACCCAGCAGCCCATAATCCCGCACATGCCACCGAGGCGCATGATGAAAGCTCGCCGGATGATCGAACATTGCAATCCCCACCGGCTCGCCCTGCAGCGTGCCCGCATAATCCACCCAGTTCGCCTGCTTGCCCCACGTCTCCTTCATCCCGCGCCCGCCGGCTGAATTCGTTATAACGCCGCCGTTCCTCTCAATCAAAGGCTCGGCGAGCCGAATGCAGAACGCTCCGTCCTTGCTGTCCCCGAACGTTGTATCCACAAGCGCCTGCAAACTGATATCGACATCCACGATCCGCAACGCCCCCGCTGCGCGAAACACCCCCCCGCGAAACACCATCACTCGCGTCTCCTCGAGCATCGGCTCGCCCAAGGGCGAGAGCCATCGAAACACCCCGCGCAGACTTCCCGCATCCCCGCTCTTCAGGTCACTCACGCGAACCGTCACAACCTTCCCCGCCAGTTTGTTGTTCTCCGAAACCTCGTTCTGCCAGAAGTCGAATCCGTTCACAGAACTGTATCCCAGCCACAAACCTCGATGATGAACATCGGAAGTCGTCTCGCCCTCCACCTTCTCCATCGGGAACCGCCGCGTAACAATTCTTCCGCTTGCGGACCGCAGCGGATGCAGGTACGGCTTTGGCGCCTCCGGGCCGAAATAAAAATCTGAAAACGGCCTCCCATCGATCTCGATATGAACCACATTGCCGTCTCTGGTAACGTTCACGGCTGCGACTAACGTCACACTTGCCAGAAACAGCACGGCCAGGAATCTGCTCATAAGGTATATAATCTCCCGCAAAGAGATCTTTATCATGTCTACTACAACATCGCGCAGAATATTTTTAGGCGCAGCCACGGCTGCGGCGGCCTCTCGAGTCTGGGGCGCCAACGATCGCATCAACGTCGCCATCGTCGGAATCGGCGGACGCGGCACCAGCCATCTGAACACGTACACAAAGATCACCGGCGCTAAAGTCGCGGGCCTTTGCGACGTGAATCAGGCTGCGCGCGAACGTGCGCAGGCCACGCTGCTGAAGAACACCGGCGAGAAAGCCAAAGAGTTCGTCGATATGCGCGAGGCCTTCGCCGACCCCACCATCGACGCGGTCTCGATCGCCACGCCCAACCACTGGCACGCGCTCGCCACCATATGGGCTTTGACCGCCGGCAAGGATGTCTACTGCGAAAAGCCGGCCTGTTACAACATCCATGAAGGCCAGCGCATGATCGAAGTGCAGCAGCAGACGAAGAAGCTGGTGCAGATCGGTTCCCAGCACCGCAGCGTGCCTTTCAAGATCCGAGCCATGGAAGCCCTGCATGGCGGCATTATCGGCGATGTCTACCTGTCGAAAGGCCTCTGCTTCAAACGCCGCGTTTCCATCGGCCACAAGCCCGATGCACCCACGCCTCCCGGCCTCGACTGGGACCTCTTCCTCGGGCCTGCGCCCGTGCGACCTTTCAATGAACTGCGCTTCGCATACAACTGGCACTGGTTCTGGGACACCGGCAACGGCGATATCGGCAATCAGGGCGTGCATGAAATGGGTATCGCGCGCTGGGGCCTGGGCGATCCGCAATGGCCCGTTTCGGCGGTCGCGATGGGCGGCAAGTACGGACCTCCCGACGACCAGGAAACTCCGAACACACTGCTGGCCACTTACGATTTCGGCCCCGGCAAGGAGATGATGTTCGAAGTTCGCGGCAACGTGACGGGCGGCGAAGGAATGCCCTTGCCCCCGAGGCGTCCGCGCGGCCCCGCTCCCGCGGCCGGCGCTCCTACCGCACCTCCTGAAGCTCCGCCCGCAACTGCGGCCGCATCCGGCGCGCTCAACGTCACCGTCGGCAATCTCTTCTACGGAACCAATGGCTGGATGTCCATGAACGATGGCGGCTGCCAGTTCTATAAGGGCGAAAGCGGCGAGATGATTCAGGAAGACAAGCCAACCCGCGGTGAAGATTCCACCAGGCTGCACATGGAGAATTTCCTTGCTGCCTGCCGCTCGCGCAATGTTGCCGACCTGCACGATCCGGTCTCGAACGCATACTACAGCGCCTCGATGTGCCACCTGGCCAACATCAGCTATCGCACCGGCCACAAGCTCAACATCGAAGCCGGACCGAAGTTCACTGCCGACGCCGAGGCCAACAAACAGCTCACGCGTCCGGTCTATCGCAAACCCTACGTAGTCTGATTCATGTGGCGGGGCTTGCTATTGCAGCTTGCCTCGCCCTTCCACATTCCAGACTTCTTCCAGTTTTCCGCCCCGCACTCCATAAACATACTCATGCAGATTCACAGCCACGCAAATGTGGTTGGGAATGATCCGGACCTTCTCGCCAATCTCAAACGACCGCTCGGCCTTCGATAGATCGATGAACCCATGCTCCTCGTTCATCTTATGAAACACCGCGCCCGGAGCTTCCATGACGCGTCCATGGCCGGGACCGCCGGAAGACAGCCGGTCGGATGAGAACGTCTTCGATCCGCCATCCACGATCATGCGATCCGATCCGGCGCGCGACACCACCGTCACCAGCACCGATGCCGCGCAGTCTTCCATCGCGCAGCCGCCGCTGGCAACCGTATTCAGATCGTTGAACACATAAGTGCCGGGGCGAATCTCATTGAGTCCTTGAATTTCGTGGGAATGATAAAGCGCAGGGGTCGAACCGCCGCTCACGATCTCCGGCTTCAGCCCAGCCGCCGTGAACTCCTCGACCAAGCGTCCCACCATCGCGCTCAGGCCCGCCAGTTTCTCGGGATCCTGATCTTTGATGTGGCCCGGATAAAACGTAATGCCCCGCCAGTCCAAACCCGGCAAAGCCCGAATGGCCTGAGTCTGCGCCAATGCATCGCCCGGTGCCACGCCCACCCGACCTAAACCCACATCGATCTCAACCAGTACCCCAAACCTGGCCCCGCTGCTTTCCGCGGCCTGCGATAACTGCTGCGCGGCAATCAGACTATCGAGCGCCACCGTCACACGCGTGATAGCGGCCACAGCCGCTAAACGCCGCAGCTTTAGCGCGCCAATCACAGGAAAAGCAACCAGCAGATCGCGCGGCTCCGCGCCCAACATCACTTCCGCTTCGCCAGGCTTGGCGACCGTCAACCCCGCAGCTCCCAGAGCCAATTGCTGCCGCGCTATGAAGATCGATTTATGTGTCTTGGTATGGGGCCGCAGCCGCAGCCCGTGCGAAGCGCAGTAATCTGCCACTCGCCGCAGATTGCGCTCCATAATATCCAGATCTACAATCAGCGCGGGTGTATCGAGCTCCCCGAAACCCGTCACTTAAATTTGATCCTGAGCTTGCCCGGTTCGGTCGAATAGATCAGCACCAGGTTCTTCGGTTTTTCCTTATCGAGCGGGAAGAAAAGCAGGCCCGAAACAGTCTCGCCGGCAGGCTTCTCGGCCAGGATCTTCCGCTTCAGCACATCGAGCAGAGGATCGCGATTCTCGCTGTTCTTAATCTCCGCCCGAACCTCAGGAGGGGGAGCAGCGGAACCGCCGCCGGCGCCCATCCCCAAACCGCCCATGCCCCAGCTGATGCCGCTCTTGCCCTTCTGCGCATCGCTCTGATGCAGCACCAGTGTTCCCTGGCCGGCAATCTGCGCCGCCGCGAGAGGTCCGCTGTGCTCGCCCGTTTGTTCGGAACGAATCAGAAAATCATCCAGATGCACATCGAGCGGCTTGCCGCCTTTCGGCGTCAAAGTCACCTCAATCACCGAAAACATTTTGTCGAAGTCGGTGCCGAAAGTATCTTTGAGCGTTTCGGAGTCGAGGCAATTCGCCGAAATGCTGACTGCCTCATTCGCCGCGTCGCCCGAGGGAAGTTTCTTGTCTTTAGCGGATACGGCAAGCGCCAGAAGAAACGCGATTCCGATGATTCGCACCATGTTGAGATTATAGGCCGCCGTTTACCAGAGAAACAGCCGCGAACCCCAGCCCGCAGCCGATCGCGACACCCGCAATTACGTCGCTAAGGAAGTGCAGCCCCAGCAGGATACGCGAAGCAGCCACGCTCAGCGCACCAAAAACCAGCAACGGCGCCGCATCAGGATAAAACAAACTGAACGGCGTGGCCACCGCAAACGCCGTAATCGTATGGCCTGAAGGAAATGAAAAACGATCCGGCGGCAGCAGTGTCGCCCAGCAGTTGGTTTCGGTCGCGCAGGGCCGAGTTCGGCCCGCAACCCGCTTCAGCGCATTGAAAAGCAGCAAACCCACGCCCACGGCAAGAAAACCCGCTTCCAGAGCCGCAAGTCTTCTCTCGCCGCCGAACAGCAGCACCGGGACACCCACCAGCGCCCAGCCCCAGCCATCGCCCGCCCGCGAAGCCGCGACCATCCAGCGGCGTACCCACAGCGGCGGAGTCCACCGATTTACCCGGTGCATGACTTTGCGGTCGCCCGCCGTGATCATCCGGATCATGCCTTCATTGTACGGCGTGTAGAATATGCCATCGTGCATGAATCGGTAAGAATGAAGACACTTGAGCTGGTGTTCTTCGATGCCGGAGGTGGGCATCGCAGCGCCGCGAACGCTTTGTGCGAGGTCGTGCGATGTGAAGGACGCCCCTGGGATCTGCGCCTGATGAACCTTCAGGAACTCCTCGATGAAATGGACGTTTTCCGCAAGCTCACCGGCATCCGCATGCAGGATATCTACAATCTCATCCTCCAGCGCGGCTGGACGCTGGGATCGGCGCAGCTTCTTCCTTTGATGCACGGCATCATTCGCGTGTACCACTCGACGCAGGTTAAGCTGCTCACGAAGTACTGGAAAAACCGCAAGTCGGACATGATCGTCTCCGTGATTCCCAACTTCAATCGCGCCATGTTCGATGCGGCGCAAATCGTCATGCCCGGCGTGCCGATGGTGACCATCCTCACCGATTTCGCCGACTATCCGCCTCACTTCTGGATCGAACGGCAGCCCCAGTATTTCATCTGCGGCACCGAGCGCGCGTACCGGCAGGCGCTCGGCATGGGCCATCCGAAAGAACGCGTCTTTCTTACCTCCGGGATGATTCTGAACCCCCGCTTTTACGAGACCGTTAAGGTGAATCCGGACGAAGACCGCGAAGCCCTGGGCCTCGACCCGAATCTCCCTGTCGCGTTGCTGATGTTCGGAGGCGAAGGCTCCACGAAGATGTACGACATTGCGCAGAGGCTGAACGAGAGTTCGCTCGAAGTGCAGATCATCGCGATCTGCGGCAAGAACCAGAAGCTCGAAGCGAGGATGCGCGAGATGCCGCGCCGCATACCGATGCATGTGGAAGGCTTCACCCGCGAAGTCCCCCGCTTCATGCGCCTTTCCGATTTCTTCATCGGCAAGCCCGGCCCCGGCAGCATCAGCGAAGCGGTGGCGCTCGGGCTGCCCGTGATTGTGGAAAGCAACAGCTGGACGCTTCCTCAGGAGCGCTACAACGCCGCATGGGTGGAGGAAGAATCGGTCGGGATCGCGCTCAGCAGTTTCCGGGGGCAGATTGTGGACGCTGTGGGCCGCATGACGGACCCAAAGCAGATATGTCTCTTCCAGGAGCGGGTTGCGGAACACAATAACCGCGCCGTGTTCGAAATTCCTCAGATTCTGGAACGAATTCTTGAAGGCACGTAGCAAACAGTTCGGGCGTTCTTATAATTCGAATTTCGTCGTGTCGTCGTATGTCGCAAACGCCGCGTGACGGCCAAACAGGGAAAAGGAACAGGTAACAATCATCTTTTCGGAAGATGGCAGTTCGTGAGGCAAGGAGTGCGGAACTTCGAGTCCGAGCAGAAACGTTTTTATCAGAAAATCCACATCACGAACAATCATGGTGGAAGCCTCGGCGCTGGAGACGGGTGCGCTCACTTCGGAGACCGTCAACAATCCGGCGCTGCGATGCAGATGTGTTACGAATATCAGTTCTCCCGTCCAGCTGCGGCTGATATAAAGTTCATCGTCGAATAAGTCTATGTCCCACTTCTCTTCCATTTCGCCAGCCCGGAAGACAACACCGTTCCGGACCTCCTTGATCAGTTTGTAAGTCAGACGACAGGGCACGGCAACCGATTCCGTCGGACTCTTTCCGCGGCGTTCGCTACCGTCGGAGCGACGCAACACAGCAAACGACTTCGCAACCCTCGGATCTGATGTCATTGACGTCTGATTCCGCGTGAATGCGCGGCGTCGAAAATGCGCATGTGAAAGCGGTTCTTATCTGCCGGTATCCAGGTGGGTTCGATTTCTCTCGGCTGGGGCATTCAGCGAGGGTATCAATATTTCGCCACGCGGAGAAGCCTGTTCCGGAAAGTAATAAAGCAAAATCGATCGCCCGATGCGCTCGCGCGGCTCAGTCTTTTCCGCCCACCGCGGCTCACCCGTCGTTCTCCACGCCGTGATTGCAACCGCATTCCAGCCGGGCCTCGGGCGGTCGCCGTCCGGCATCTGTACGACGAAAGGGAAATCGTTGCCCGCTGCAATATAACCGCCGTCGCTCATCTTGAAAGTAAAATCGGGAACGCCCAGCCGATAGATTCGTTTCGCGAGGAGCTTCATGTCCTGACCCCAGTCAAGGTCGGAATCGGCCAGCAGGCGATCCGGGCGGCTGCCTGCAAGCTCATTGGTATAGGCGATGTACTCGGGATGGCATAAGGCACCGGAAACGATCTGCCAACCGATAAGCAATAGAAAGACGACGCGCACCGGCGTTCCTCCGGTACGGATCCACTGCGCCGCTGCAGTGCCGCATCCCACCGAAAGGCCGATGAAGATTGGGAGGATGTGGCGTATCCCGATATTGATGCTCCCGAACGAAGCGGCGAGGATAACGGCGCCTGCGAATGCAAGAGGCGCCGCAGCAACTCGCCTCCCCATCGCCGCAATCGTCAGGATCAGCAACGCCAGCGGCGTCTTCAGACCCGAGACCACAGGAAAGTAATACCAGAATCCATGCAGACTGCGCCGCCCCAGCAGCCAGGCCGGATGCCCTGCCGCATTGTGCCGCCACACCGCCTGGATACCTTCATACAGCGCGGGCAAAGGAGCGAACCGATAGACCGTGGTCATCACGCAGCATGCCGCCAGAGCGCTCATCAGCGCAGGCCGGATCAGGGAACGCAACGCGGGGCGCGATGAGAACCCATACAAAGCAATCAGCGCCGCCGGAATAAACACCAGCGCGGAGAACTTCGAACTTACCGCCAGCCCGGCCAAAACTCCGAACACGAGCGAACGTTTCACAGAGGGCTTCTCAATCCAGATCCATCCCGCGAACGCCGCCGCGCCGGTGAACGCGGCGAGCGCCATATCCGTAGTTGCCAGGCCGGCATGTCCCAGCACGGGAGGAATCGTCGTGAAAATCAGAACCGCCGTCACCGCCGCCGCATCGCCCGAAATCCGGCGGGCCCACAGAAAGACAACCGCGCACGCGATCCAGAAGAAAGGAAGAATCGCAAGCCGGCCGTAGAACAGGTTGTGGTCATAGCGATGCCCGTACCCAAGCATCCGATCGCCGTCCAGAAACAAGTCACCGCTATGCATAAAAGGAACGCCCGCGAAACGCAACCCAATAGCCCCCGCCACACGGGCCAGAGGAGGATGCTGGGGCTCATACGTATAAGTGCCGCGTTCGAGCCACTCCATCCCGGCTGCCAGGTGTGCCGGCTCATCTGTAGTTTGGCTGAGCGCTTTGTAAGTGGCCACGATGCGAACGGAAGCGACTGAAACCAGAACGATCGCGGCGAGGCGGAATCGCATGCCCTGCTATGTTAACGGGTCCGGTTCACACGAACGCTGCCAGCGCATCTCCTGCGTGCGCCCCGCCGCCTGCGGGGATCCAGGCCAGAATCGTGGTTCCCTCCCCCGGTCCGCTAATCACGCTCAGGATTCCGCCCGCCATCCGTGCGCGCTCGCGCATTCCCAGCAGACCGAGCGAGGAGGTTTGCGCCGCCGCGTCCGGCTCAAACCCCCGCCCGTTATCCCGGACGGTCAGCGCCAGACATCCGGGGTCCGCCGTCAGTCGGATCTCCACCGCGGTCGCGCCCGCGTGCCGCGCGATGTTCGTCAGCGATTCCTGGCAGATACTGAACAGACAGTTGGCCAGGTTGCCTCGGGAGTCCACGGGCTCGGGAATCTGCAGCGTGCATCCGATTCCGGTTCGCCGCTCGAACTCGTCGGCCAGGAGGCGGATCGCCTCCACCAGACCCCCATAGTCGAGCGCCGCAGGCCGCAGCGCGGCGGCGATTTTCCTTACTTTCTGAATTGCTGTGTCCACCATAGCTGCGAGATCCCGCACCTGAGCCGATGCCGCGGTGCCGTCCCTGCTTTCGGAAATGCTCCGATCGAGACGAGCCAGTTCGAAGCGCATCGCGGTTAGTTGTTGCCCCAGCTCGTCGTGGATTTCTCGCGATTCGCGTCCGCTCTTCCTCCCCTACCGAATCGCGCCTGGCGGTGAGCGCCCGCAACGCTTCCAGCATGTGCGCACCGCGAATCTCGTCCTGCTGGAGAAACTCCGCCATCAGATCGAAGGAATGAGCCAGACGCCCGATTTCGCCCTTGTACTCAAGCCCGGTGCGCTCCGAGAGGTGACCGCGCGCCAGCCGATCCGCCACCTGGGTCAGCCGCGCGAGGGGCTTCCCGATGTAGCGTTCGCTGTTGGTCCATGCGATGCCGAAAATCAGTGCGCAAACGATCAGCAGCCCCAGCAAATGCTCCGCCAGCGGACGCGGGACCGGTGAAAGATATCAGCCGCCCTGACCTTGAGCACCACGATCATCCCGTCGCCGCGGTCCACGTGAGCCACCGCATAAAGCCGGTTCACGCAGTCCGGTCCCGGGACTTCACCCATGAAATCGCCCCGCCGCGCCATCGCACGATCGAAATCGGGCGGGTTGGCCCGCGGTTAACTCGGGGAAGGCGGGTTCTGAGCGGCAATGGCGCCGTTTCTGTCGAGCACCAGGAGAGTCGCCTGCGCCGGCAGGGAAGCCAGACCGACCTGTTCGTTCAGCGCCTTCACGCTGACCGTCACGGTCGCCAGCCGGCGGGTTCCGTCCGGCGCGATCCTGACCAGGCTGCCGATCGGAGTCACCGGCTGGCCGTCAACTGTATTTGTTCGAATCGCTCCGACGACAGTGTCGCCCGGCTGCGGCAACGTCGCAATCAGCCGCGTCTCTTCATGCGTCAGGGGAAAAGGGTTCGTCGAAGGCGGAAACGCCGAGCAGACACTCCTGGCGGTATCGCCTCCGCTTGCCACGTCGAGCATCGACAGATTGAACAGCTCGGGAAATGACCTCCGCAAGGGAGAGAGGGAATTGCAGATTTGCGAGTCCGAGTCCTGATAACTGAGCGACGAGACCAGCCCGCGCGTGAGCTGGACCAGCCGGTCGAGATCCGTCTTTACCGTGTTCACTACGGCCGTTTCCTCCGACCGCGCCCGCGCTTCTTCCTCGTTGCGCTCGTCAACCGCGAGCGAGAGCGCCAGCAACGTCATCGGCACCAGCGCCAGGATCAGGTAAACCAGCATGCGGCTCTGCATGGTCCCTGAAATATTGAAATTTTCGAGAAAACCCTTTCGCAAGTCCAAAATGGCGGCGCGTCCTTGCTGGAGTATACCCGAAGCGAGCAGCTGAAAGCAGTCCTGTCAATGGGTTTAAATCGCTTTATATCAATAGGTTCGGGGGTTCCATGGGTACCGTTAACGGGGTTATTCCGAGAATTTTCTCGGGGAACTACTCAAGCTCGCCCCAAAACGGCCGATAAGAGAGTGAGAGGTTTATATGGTCACTCCAATATCGTCCGGCAGCGCAGTTTCGTCCGCTATTCAGTCCCAGGCTTCGCAGCCTCAGGCGCAAAACCAGACAAAGCCCGCGGCTCCGCCACAGGATTCGGTCCATGTGAGCAAACAGGCTCTGGCCGGGTCCGGCGATGCCGATCATGACGGCGACAGCCATTAGATTATCGTTCTGTTGATCTCAGCCAATAAGAGGCGGTCCAGCGGTTTCCCCGATGATCATCGACGAGGTTTCCAGGGTGAGGCCGGATACCAACCCCTGCAAAACCGTCAACTGGCCCCTAA
>Ga0302319_10026409_pt1 | contig 10228 bp, 6 predicted proteins | sample Bog_T0_2_FD_203319 | JGI IMG/M metagenome (GOLD analysis project Ga0302319, IMG submission 203319) | Peat permafrost microbial communities from Stordalen Mire near Abisko, Sweden - Bog_T0_2 | ecosystem: Environmental > Terrestrial > Soil > Wetlands > Peat | place: Sweden: Abisko, Stordalen Mire...
CGTCAGTGATGCGTAACCTGCCAACGAAGCCGATGTCGCACCGCCCAACGCGGCTAACGCCGCTGCCGCCGTCGTCTGGCCGGTCCCACCATTCGCTATTGCAACGATGCCCGTCACATTGGCAGCCGTGCCGGTGGTGGATTGGTTGAGTGTTGGGACTTGGCCGGATGCAATGGTGCCACTGATATCGGTGAAGGCTGGCTGACTTAGCGCTGGGACGCCTGAGGTTGAGATTGCCGACACCCAGGAGTGACTTACTGCGGTGATTGCTTGTACACCGCCTAGCGTTGTAGTGCTTGGATTCGGTAGACGCGCGGCGGCCACCGTGCCCGACGTTAAATTAGACGCATTGGCGCTGTACGCTTCCGAAGCGGTGATCGCGGCGGTTTGGGCGGCTGAAGCTGCGCCAGCAGCATCAAAGGATGAACTGGGTTGTGTCGCGGATGAGCCCAGGCCCAACGCTAACCGGGAGTTCGGCTGATCGGTGAAGACCGGCGCGACGGTGAACGTCTGGATACCGCTGAAAGTGTTGACGGTCAAATTGGCCGGGGTGTAACCTAGAGCGGCTTGCTTGCCATTGAACGTGTTCCAGTCAGCAGAAGATAAGTAACCCGCCGTCGAAGTGGTTGCCTGTTTGACTTGGATTGTCGTCGCGGCTAATAAAGCTGATGCGCCACCGGTGATGGTCAAGACGCTGGAGGTTGACTCAGTCAGGCTGCCCGGTGTAATAGCCGGTTGCTTGTTATTGAAGACTGACCAGTTGGCCGAACTTAGTAAGCCGGTGGCTGTAGCGGATGCCGTTGGGATAGCCGCCACTGCGGCTGTAGCGGCTCCAGCCGCATCGTAGGCGGTCGAGGCTGTGGTAGCCGCCGACCCCAAACCGAGGGCCGTCCGGCTTCCCGGTTGATCGGTGAAGATTGGGGCAACGGTGAAGGTTTGGATGCCACTGAACACGTTGGTCGTTAAGCTGGCCGGTGTGAAGCCAAGGGCGTTCTGCTTCGAATTGAACGTCGCGAAATCGGCTGCGGCCAGATAGCCGGGGACGGTGCCGGTAGCTTTCGCCACGGTGATCGTTGTCGCCGCGAGCAGAGCGGATGCGCCACCGGTGATAGTAAGGACCGCCGACGTTAACTCAGTTAGGCTTGCCGGTGTGGTCGTTGCCGCGCTTGTCAAGCCCAGGTTCGAGCGGGCTGTAGTCGGGTTCGTGAGATCCCCAAGGTTCGCGGCTTTCTGAAGGCTAGCCGCTTGAGCGGTAGCAGCAGCACCCGCACTATCGTAGGCCGTGGATGCGGTCGTTGCGGCGGTACCGAGTCCCGAAATTTGGGACACCGGGATGGTCGGTATCTGTAACAGCGTAGCGATGCCGCTGACATCGGTGAAAGCCGGTTGAGCCGCCGATGGTGTGCCGCTTGTCGATATGCCGGTGAGAAACTCGGTCGCAACCGGGGCGATGCTTTCCACGCCGCCAAGCGTTGTGCTTGTGGGGTTTGGGAGAAGGGCGGGCGGAACCGTCCCGCTGGAAAGATTTGATGCATTGGCGCTGTAAGCTTCGGCTGCTGCTTGAGCCGCCGCAGCGCTACCGGCAGCGTCGTAGCTACTAGCTGCCGTGGTGGCAGCGGAGCCTAGACCCAGATTTGTGAGGACAGCACTAACGTTCCCGACATCGCTAAGGTTGTTGGCAGGGAGAAGCGGCGTCGGTACGCTGGCCGATATGTTTCCAGACCCGTCCTTGGCGAACGAAACTGCGGTGCTATTCGCCGGTGGTGCCGGAACAAGATTGTTGAAGTTGGCGTTGCTCATCCACTAAAGGAATCCGAAAGTCTTACCGCACCTCTGGGAAATTCAAAACGGCGAACTCTCCATGATGTTGCAGGCATGCCGCGTCATAAGCATGCGCCGCGTTCTCCTTCGTCCGGTAAGTCCCCAGGTAGCTCCTCACACCGTTAGCCCTGATCTCCGCCCGCCAGCCGGAGCCATGCGGAGAGATGCCCTTATAGCCGGATGAATTCGAGCGCTTCTTGCCCTGGTGCTGAGCATTACCAAACCTATCGGTGATTCTGATATTGCTGTCTCTACAATCCAAGCCGTTCCCGTCTTTGTGGTCAACGATTACGCCTTCGCGGCCAAACAGGAACGTGTGTAGATGGGTGGCTCTCCTCTTGCCGCCCGGTTGACGGATCATGGCTTGTGCGTAGTAGGTTGAGCGCGGATGCTTCTTTGCGAATCCAGCGCGGAACCAGCGGTATTGCTTCACCTTTTCGTAGTTGGCGGCACTGACTCCGGCGACAGAAAAATCGTCGCGCCGTCTTAGAATCATTCCAATGGAACCATCCGGCATCGGGATAGTGTCGTTTGGGCCTTTACTTTGAAACAGCATATGTGTGTTACCTCTCACACAGGGAGTTTCAAAGTCGGTTATTGGCGGGATGGTGCTTAGCCGGGAGTCTAAACGACGCTGCCGTTCACTTCGAGGTTGATCACGTTGTAGACAGGCAAGCCGTTGACGCTAATTGAGAAGCCACCGCCGCTACCCGGTGGAACGCCGCTATCCACAAGGTTGCCGGATGCATCGTAGACGCTGCAATTGCCCACAACCGCCGAAGTCCCTCCCGCCATTTGAATGGCGGTTCCATTCCCAAAGCGGTTGGACCCCCGAATTTGAGAGTAAGCGATATTGCCCCGTTGTGCGTTCATTAGGTGCTCCTAGTGGTTATAGCTTCCTGTGTGGATGTCGCCAATCGCGAGCGGTTGTGTATACGTGATCGTCAATCCGCTGAGCGTATAGTCTACATCTAAATCCTGCTCCACGCCGTTCAGGTTCAAGTACAAATTGGTCGGCACATAAGACAGCGTAAAGACTGTATTCATGCCGTTGATCGTCCCTATTGGCGTCTCCGTGTGTTCCACGGGCAGTGTGGTAGCCGTCCATACGCCGCCAATTGAGGAGAGTACCTGCCCAGGCGTGGAGCCAGTGGCCGAAATGGAGGACGGTTGAACTACGGAAGCCGTGCCGGACACCAGCACCGGCCCACCCACCACCCATGCGCTGGCAGCGCCTTGCACGTTCTTCGCGCGAATCCGCGCGTTATAGCTGGTCCCATCCGTCACCCCGTCGATGTAAGCTTGCGTGGCGCTAGCGCTCACGTTCGCTAGCGCTGTCCAGGATGAAGCGGAAGTCGCTTGGTACTGTATCTCCGTGCTCACCACATAGCCATCACTGGCAGCCGTCCAGGTGGCGAGAATGCGGCTTCTCGCGATGCCGTCCGCGCCTACAACGCTTTGCGCCGATCCTGAGACTAAGACTAGGTTTGTGGGTGATGCGGGTCTGGAAGCGTTTTGCCCCGGTATAGTGAGAACACCCGTTTGGCTGAATCCAGCTAGGCTGAGTTCTTCCGTCGCCGGGGTCCAGTCGTACACATCTGGCGATGTTTCTTGCAGGTCAAGCTCCACACCGAGGAGGACTGCGCCTTCGCCGCCGTCGCCGGAGGGCTTACTCATAGCCAGCCGGGTGCCTGAGACTTCCAGTAGTTTATTCGTCCAGCCAAGCGCCGGAAGAGTAACAGTGATAACATCTAGCGGCGCTACCCGGTACGCTCCCATATTCAGGGCGAAGGTAGCCCTACCCTGCTGTCTGAGCCGCATGAGGTTAACCTTCAGTAGCCTCTGAGCGCATGAAACGGACGTTGTAAACGGCATCTGGCATTGGAGCGTTCGACGGTCGGAAAGATCGTCCGCTAGGTTCTGGTCGTGGAAATCGGCGGCAGGGCCGTTACTGTAGCCGTGGGTGGCATCCTGCGCATAGTAGGGAATGTCACTCACGGCCCACTGATTGGCCAGACAGACAAACTTACCGCCAGCCGCGTTGTATAACTCACGGCTGGATAGCTTTGGCTTCCACTGATAAGGGCCGGTGGCCAGCGACTCAATGCTGGGATTACCTGCGCCGCCGAAGGTGGCGGATGAACCGGTCCAGGCTGCGGGGTTGATCTGGAATTGACCGCCGCTGTACACGAGTCTCCCGCCCATCGCGGTGAGCATGTTTTGGAGAATCGTTCCACGGTCGGTGCCGACGTCAAAGGTACCGTTGATTTCATACCTTGGCTCCGATCCTCCGGGCGAGATTGTTGTTACGCCCTCATCGCATACGTTGCTCGCTGCTATGAGCATGTCGTCCGGAATTTCCGTGCCGTAAGAGGCTTTAAATCCGAGTTGGCTATCGGCCAAATAATCCGCCACACAGAGCGCTGCGTTGGCTGAATACCCAGTGGTGTTCGTTCGCGGATCGAATATGGTATTTTTTCCCCGAACCCGGAAGGTGACGTTGGGCAGCCCATTCGCGAAAATCGTGGAATCGTAGGTCCAACGAAGGTATACGGCGGTCATGCCTTCAAGGATGGCGTCCGCCGCCCATTGACCATTCGTCGCGGCAGTCAGTTCGGGAAACGGCGGGTTAGCGGCGGTCTGGTCACCAAGGGCGTAATGAGCGTAAACGTCTGTGTTGTAATTCGGGAACAAAGACTCCGCTTGGCCTTCTCCTGTGATGTTCACAGGAGCGCCGCCGCACGTAAAAGTAAAAGACGCGGAGGTGGGGCTGGCTGTGATGACGTAGATACCATTCACTGTTGGATCGGTTGTCACGCCGCCTATTGAGATATCGTCGCCAAGACCGAGCGGCAGATCGCCGTCACAGGTTATCGAGACTTGATCGTTTACGCGCGAAACCGTAAGAATGTTCCGGGTCGATTGCAAGGAGAATATGGTTGATCCTTGTAGAGTCTGGCCATCCTCTAACATGAAGAGGATGCGCTTTTGATTCAGCCAGACGCCATCAAGAATGGTCGGCACCTCGCCGGGTCCCGTGCCATAGCCGGAGCCGATACGGTCGCATGGGTGGGACGCCAAAACGATAACTTGATGCATGTATACGTTCGGTGTATCGCCACCATCGCTTGTCTCTGAGACATAGACGAGGGTCCCTGGTACGCTGCACTCGCCATAGATGACGTCCCAAGGTTTAACGGGACTTTTCAGCGTGCTGACCAAGCCGACCGACTTATTGAGAAGGGTTCCGATACCCGCCATCACGAGCGAAGCCCCCAAGCTGAAGAGGATCGGATCTAACATCGGAGCCGACCAGGGCGCGACGATAGAGAGGGTAATCGCCCCGGCTATAGCCGCCGCGCCACCGATGATTTCCGCTATTCCTTTGCTCATCCTAAATGCCCCACGCCTTTAAAGCTCGCGCCAACTTAATCTGAATCAAGCCATCCGCCAATATGACAATCGACTTACCGTCCAGCGCCGCGACTCCTAATGCCTTGTCCGTAAGGTTCTGGTAGAGAACGATGTCTCCGCGCTGCGCATGGTACCGGCTATCACGCTCCCGGAGCCCGTGCTTAGTCACAGCCGCTTCCGTGAGGGCTTCCACATCGGAGGAGTCACGGTATTCAACGCCCTCCAAAAGGTTTACGCCCGTCATCGTGTTCCATGCGCCGCTTGTGAACGTGGCACAATCGTTTACGCCGAATTCAAACTTCGTCGTTCCATAAGCTATAAAGTATTTTTCTAGTCTTTGCGGCCAATCGTTGAAGCGAGTCATTAGCCCAAGCTCCCGGTGGCCATCGCCGTGGAAGCCTGCTGGCCCCAATAGATGGTTGTAGATTGGATTGAATTCACCCAGGCGAAGCCTTGGTCGTTCGGATAGAGGATCTGCTGCTGCTCCTGGGTATACCGACGCTCTACCGACGACTGCATATCGACCAATCTGCTTTCCGCGTTGATCGATAGTGAGCATGTTTCGCCGCTTACGGTCACGGTCGGCTGGTCCATCCGTCCCATGAATGAACAGATGGGAGAGTCGATTAGAGTGAGTCCAGCGCCGCCAAGATAGAGAAGTGGAAGGCCGCTCATGATGAGGTTGGCTAGCGTCAACGCCTGCGGGTTCCCGGTTGCTTGATAGACGTTCAAAGCGCCCAGCAATAACAGGAACTCGGACTCCGACGTTCCGCTGCCCGCGCTGAAGTAATCGCCACGGCCCGCTTGATCCGCTACGTTGTTCGCCACGAGGCCAGCGGCATTCACCAAGCCGTTGGCTTCACTGGCGTAGGCAATGAGACCGTTCATCCAAGTCAGGCTAGTGGCGGCCATCGTAGGCTCGCTATTGGCGTTGGCCCAAGTCATCCACTGAGCGAGGGTGCGCAGGATTTCACCGGTTTGGAAACCATAGATGCCATCGGTGGCTAAGTCCGGGCAGAAGGTTCCAACGGTTGCGCCGGACGACTGATACATGGACGCCCAGAACGTTTCACATTTGCCCATGAGCGACGTGTAGGTGGATGTCATCCCGAACTTGCTGGCCATGCAGAGAACCGCCCGCAAGATGAGCGCCGGGATATGAACCTCTTTGTAATTGTTTTGTGCGCCGGTTGCCGGGAAGTCGGTCGGAGGGCCGGTTAACGCGCTACTCCAAAATGCATCCGTCCAGGTGAGGAAATTGTTCGCTACCGTCACCGCTTGGGAATAATAAGACTCACTGCCGGTGCAATCGGCGATGCATTCGGCCAGTTCCGCCAACGGCCTGTATTGGTAGCCGCACCAACCCGTGTTGGAGTCGGGACCAGCCCAAGCCCAAGTGTTAGCAAGCCCATACTGTACGGCGTCGGCGCGATCAAAGATAAAGACCGGCGCGAACGGTCCAACGTCATGGGTGGACGACTGCGCGGTCCAGGCGGCTTGGGAGTCGGCTAAAAACTGAATGTTTGTCGCCACTCCGGTTTCATTGCCAAGCTTTTTGAACGCATAGGGAGACTGGTAACCCGTATAGACAGGACCGCGCCAGTCGATCAGAGAGGTTGGTGTACCAAGGAAGTTTGCCGTGAACGGGATCGCACCAGCCAAATAGGGAATGGCTAAGTTGGGAAGCTGCCGCACGCGCTGAAGGGTCAAAGTGTGAGGCGTTGTCACAGTATCCTGGAAACCGAACGTGTAGACCGCCGCGTTCACCGGCAAAGGCGTAGACGATGAGTTGACGAACTGCGAAGCATTTAACGTGGTGAGTTGGACTCCGGTGCCAGCAAGTGTGAGGTTCGCGTAATAACGATTGGCGTCCACATAAGGGCTTTGGTTGGTTGTGTCGATGTAAACTTGCAGGGTTTGCGCGATGGACGACCCGGCCCACACTTGCGTGGAGTTACCCGATGCGTAAACGTCGTTGATGGAAGCAATGCCATATTGCGCTTGGCCAGCGGAGCTTCCGTTTATGATCGTCACGGTAACGTCGCCGCCCGCGTCACAGCTATAGGCCGGTGCCGGAACCATCGAAGAGTATTTATAGCTGCCGCCTTGCGCGAAGGGTTCAAGCTGATAGTTGGGCTTCAGCCAATCGCGGCTATCGTCGATGTTGTAAACGATTGCCATTTGCTGAGCGGTGGCGGTTCCGGCGTTCAGGTATTGGGCGTCGGCAGTGACCGCATAAGCGGCGGCGTAAGCGCGGAGCGCCCAGTTAAACGTATCGCAGGCGGCATCCCTTTCACCGGTGGCGAGTGGCCGCCAATCCGGCCACGCTTCATACATCTCATTGACACCGATCTGCGGGCCGTCAAGCGCGGAGTAGATAACGGCGAGTGTTCCGGTGTGTGGCGTCGTCAACGTGATCGTGGTGGCGGCTGTGGCCGCATTATAGGTGTAACCCGCAACCGCAAAACTCGTGCCACTGGCCAGCGGACTGTAGGGGCCGGGATAAACCAATGTGTAGCCGACGCTAGCCACCTGAAAGATGTAACGCGCCAGGGCGAAGGAGTCCGGAATGGTACACACGCCGTTGGCGAAGGCGAAAGTATCGTTATAGTGCACCGTCGCCGATGGAAAGCCGAACTGGCAAGCGAAGAGCCAATGGGGTGCAAAGACATCGGTAGCGGTCACGGTCGCCGGTGTGAGTGAAGCAAGGGTGGAGTTCGCCGTGGTGAATAAGCCAAGATAGACGAAGCAGGGGAGACCGACTCGGTAATCTCCAAGCACATCGTTCAAGAGTTGCGGATTGAGGCCCGACAATGTCAGCGTCAGCCCTTTAGCGGTGACCGTCCCAACTTCCTCAATCGTGGAACAAGAGCCTAGAGAGCCGACTCCCAGATAGGTATTTCCTTGGAAGACAATCGACCCAACGCCGGTCCAGACATATACTGTTTCGTTGTGGAAGGTGACAGCCGCGAATAACGCGGGACGAAGATAGCCCGCTGAAAGAGCGGCCAGCATGGCGGGGGTTATGCTGCGCGGCATTAGACGAGCGCCTCACGAATGATAAACGTTAGCCCTACGATCTCTCCCTCATTGATCGACACCTTCTGGCTGTTGACGTTCATTGACCAATAGCCTGAGACGCCAAGGCCAGCGGGTACCATAGCCTGAAACCAAACGGGTAACGTGAATACGTTCGCCATGCCGTCGCAAGCGGTGATGAAGCTTATCCAGTTTTGGCCGTCGCTGTATATCATCGGGGGCATGCTGATCGAACACGTCAGGTATTGGGCTGTCCAACTCTGTACCTGCTGCTCACCGGTGAACGGACTCGTGTTCACCGCAACGATGCTATTGACGGTCCATTCCACCGACGACGCAGCCGGGGCGAGAGGCATCGCGACAATGTTCCGACCGTTCCATTGGCTCATACTTACTGATTGGAAAGCTTATTTAGGATTGCGGCGGGCGTGTTCCGCTGTCGCTTGGTAGGCACGGCTCACGGACTGAGCGCCCGATGCCGCGATAGCGATTCTTACCCTTTGCTCCACCGCTGCCGCGTCGGAATTCCGGGCGTCGATGGTGTAGTGGTTCGTGACGCCGCCAAGAGCGCTGTTCGGCGTGACGGTATCGCCCGCGCTGCCGCTGCGGATCAGTTCTGGTCCATTTTCGCCGACTAGCGCCGTTGAGCCACCGGGGATGTCCCCGCCCGTGGCGAATCCACCGGCGAACTTACCGGCAAGCTTGGAGAGAAGGCCCATAATGCCACTTGAGGCACCCGCGCCGATCTGGCTGAGGTCGCCTAACCCAGCGGTAATGGTGCCGGGGTTGATAGGTAGGCCGTCGGCGGCTAAAGGTGTGGAGCCGTCCGAACCCGGAAGACTCAAGCCTGGAATCTTTAAGCCGCCGCCTAAGCCGCCCCCAATGCCAGCCATTTGCACGAACAGGGCCGCGCCAGCCGAAGAGCCGTCGCGTTTACCGCCCAGGCCCAATTTACTTAAGGCGAAACCTTCCGCCGCCTTCAGACTGCTTTGAATCCCGCTTGAGCCTTGCTGTTTGAACATCTTCGCCCAGTCGGTCTTTTCACCGACGGCCATCTTGCCGATTTGGGCGTTGATACCATCTTGTAACTTGGCGATTGACTCTACAATACTTTCGCGGACGTTTTGAGCGGCTTCGGCCATCCGGTCGGCGGCAACACGAAGGACGTCCGCCATGGAGCCGGATTGCAAGGCGATCTTGTCAAGCAATTCCGTCCTTTGCGCCTCCGTCTCTTTAATCGCCATTTCGCTAGCGCCAATCTGTTTCATCAGCGCGAGTTCTTTATCCAGATCCTCAAGCTTCGTTTTATTACTGAAATCGATTCGGGTGGCAAGATCGAGCAGGCGGGTTTGTTCGGCAACCTGTGCCTTGGCGGTTGCCGCTTGGATCAAAGCGTCCTGATCGGGACCGGCAGCGGTATTACTTTTGATGTCGCTGATGCTATTCGCCAACTGAGCCGCGCGTACCGCGTCAGCGCCCTGTAGACGCGCTGTGTTGAGTCGTTCCTGCGCCGCCGTCTCTTGAGTCAGCCGCTCGATGCTGGCGTTAACCTTGAGCTTCTCTTCAGCGCTGGCAAGGGTCAGAGTCGCGGCGATTAGCTTCTGAGCGGATGCGGTGGAATTCTCAGCGGCAATCTTCTGAATCTCCATTCCAAGAGCGGCTTCACGGACAGCTTCACCGCCGTGGAGCGTTGCGGCGGCCAGGGCGTTCTCGGTGGATGTCTTCTCTTGAAGCTTGTCTAAATCCGCTCCCGTCTTCTGTGAGTTGCCAGCATCGAATTCGGCACCGGCAGCGTTGCCAATTGCGGCTTTCTGCGCGGGGCTGTAATTCTTGCCGATGGAAGCCTTCTCTACGGCATCTTGCACGGAAGCTTGACGCTGAGCGGCATAACCGGCACCAATAGCGGCGGTAAGACGTTGGTAAGCGTCGATCTTCTCATTGATACCGTCAATCG
>Ga0302319_10026412_pt1 | contig 10227 bp, 4 predicted proteins | sample Bog_T0_2_FD_203319 | JGI IMG/M metagenome (GOLD analysis project Ga0302319, IMG submission 203319) | Peat permafrost microbial communities from Stordalen Mire near Abisko, Sweden - Bog_T0_2 | ecosystem: Environmental > Terrestrial > Soil > Wetlands > Peat | place: Sweden: Abisko, Stordalen Mire...
CTGTGTTTCTGAAGTGTCTGCCTGAAGCTCCTCCACCCAATCGGAGTTCTCGATTTCCACAAGAGAGTCATAAGCCACCTCTATATACCAAACCTTGCATGTCTTTTCAGAGTACCTTCTCGACGCAAAAACTCTGTTGAACTGTATTCCACTCCGGCGATTAGCTCCATCAATTTGATAACAATAACGAATTGCTCCGGCGAGCATGTACGGGCCGCCGAGGTCAAATTGTGTCGAAGTAACGGGAACGGTGTAAAGTCGCTTCACAGGGGAGTTCATTATCATTTTGACCCGCCTCCGGTAAATCTCACAGTGGGTGTCCCCTTGCTGGTGAGCTTATTATGTGTCAGTTGTCTCGTTAATGCGCTTTCGGCGACCAGCTTGGGAAAGTAGCGCGCTGAGCCGTCGAGCGAGATAAGGGCGCCGATGCGGCTATCGCGCGCGGCGGCAAAGAGATTGGAGATGCCGCCCCAACTGAATCCAGCGACGGCTATATGCGACATGTCGGCCTGCGGGAGGGTGCGCGCATAGCCGATGAGGAAGCCGATATCACCCCGCTGCGCTTCCACGCCATCCAGATCGCCGGTCATGGCGCGATCGTGAGCACCGACATCCGCGCTCGAAATTACGATGTATCCGTTGCTGGCCAGGTACTCCAGCATGTCGGAGTTTTCGTGAGCCGGAGCGCTGAAGCTGGGCGCATAGATCACCACGGGAAACGGACCCGGAGCGGGCGAAGCATCCTTCACAGCCCAGGTCTTTTCCGTGGCCACGTCGCCATATCCCTTTTTCAACTGAGCGAGGGCTTCGATACTTCCTTTGGCGGCTGTCGGCTCCAGTTCCTTTACGCCCAGAGCGAGATAGTCGCCGAAGACGATGGGCGGATTGTTACTTTTTTGAGCCGGGTACCAGATGAGCGTCTGCACCGGGCGGGCAAGTTCCACGGTGTTTGGCTTGCCCAGCATGTCGACTGCATCCTGGAAGCTTCGGGAGTAGTCGTATTGGAACACGACGCGAAAACCGACCGGGTACGATCCGGGTTTGGGCGCGAAGGTAAAGTGATCCGGAGAATCCGCCGGAGCTTTCTGGGCAGAAGCAAATGCTGAGGCGGCAAAGACGAGGAGCAAAACGAGCGCACCGCGGGTGCGATTGAGCAAGGCATGTCCAGTGGAGGTAAGCATGATCCGCATCGTAATTGCATGCGGGGGCTATTACCAGTGAAAAGAAAAAGCCTGCGGACGGGGAATTGAGCGTGCAATAAATTCCTAACTGCAGCCGTGAAGAAAAAGTCTATAGAATAGTTAGCAATCGGTACGGCCCTGCCGCCACTCTTCCTCTTGCGGGTTGAGGGACGGCAATTGCATTGTTCGGCAGGCCTTTTCGGAGTAACATTCTCAGCAAATCGAGGCTCCTGTTATGCGGAAGTGGGCGCTTTGCATCATCCTGGCCGGCGTTGCGTTGCCGGTTTTCGCCGCCAATCGGGTAACTGTGCAGCAGTTGGAGCAGGTGCTCGCTGCAACTACAGCGAAATCCGATGCCGATCTGGCCCGGCAACTCTCCACCCTGGAACTCACAGAGCGGTTAACCACGGCCAGACTTGAGCAACTGAAAGCGGAGTTGCCTGGGGAAAAGTCGCGGCAAGCCCTGCTTGCCCTCGCCGACACCTCAGCCTTTCGGAACCCTCCGGCCACCGACATGCCCGCCACCGCGACGCCTGACCGCGCCACCCAGCGGCGCATCCTGTCTCTAACTGTCAACTACCTCGGCAAGACGCTTCCCATGCTTCCCAACCTGTTCGCCGCACGCGAAACGATGCGCTTTGAATCCCGGCCGTCGCAATATCAAGAGGCCTTGACTGACGGCAATTCACTGCATCAGGTCGCCAAGACCAGGGTTAGCGTTCTCTATCGCGATGGCAAGGAGTTCGTTGAATCTGGAGCGGACAAGGACAAGAAAGCCCAGGCCCCCGACCAGGGACTGACCACGTGGGGAGAGTTTGGCCCCATCCTGGGAACCGTTCTGATCGACGCCGCGCGTAGCAAACTGTCCTGGGCTCACTGGGAGCTGGGAGCCGGCGGTCCGCAGGCCGTCTTTCAATATTCGGTCCCCAAAGAGGCCTCTCACTACGACGTGCGCTTCTGCTGTGTATCCGAATCCTATGGACTCGATTTCAGCGTCATCAGGCAGCGCGTAGGCTACCATGGCGAAATCACCGTCGACCCCGACAGCGGAGTTATTTTGCGGCTAACCGTTCTAGCCGATCTCGATCCCGGCAACCCCATCGCGCAGGCTGACGTTGCGGTGGAGTACGGCCCGGTTGAGTTCGGCGGCAAGACCTATTTCTGTCCGGTGAGAGGTATCGCTCTTGCCCAGGCGCCTGACCTGAAAACCCTGCATGGTGCGGGTGCATCCGGGGGAACGGCCGGTACCGTTGCCACCCTCGGGAAAGCCAGTTTCTCCTCCAGCGCGCAGGTCCCTCGGCAGACCCTGCTCAACGATGTGGTCTTCCGCAATTATCACCTCTTCCGCGCGGAGGCGAGAATCGTTACTGGCAGTGAAGCCGAATCGGCCAGCCACCCGCCTGCGACCTCGCTCGCCAAGTCAACCTCCGCGGACAACCCCGCGTCGTCTGGCACTCCCCAGCCTGCCGAGGAAACGGCAGTCGAAAGCAGCACCCTTGCCGCGCAGCCGGCCGCAGCAACCACCGCCGCGTCAGAGCCGGCCGCCGAACTTGCGGCTGCCGCTCCGCCGGAGCCGCTGATGCCGGAGATCACCGTCGCTGCGGCAACCGGTGTGCCCGACGCTCCGGCACTGGCCCAGGCCGGAACCGACTCCTCCGTCACCCTTCGTCTTTCGGCCCGCCTCGTCGACCTCCCACTGGTTGCCTTCGACAAAAAAGGGCGGACAATCACGGATCTCAAGCCTGAAGAGCTTGAAATCTACGATAACGGCGAAAAAGTCGATTTGCGCTCCTTCTTCCAGGCGAGCGGTGCCGCGCCTCAGCACGCGCCCCCTACGCCGTCCGCGCCGTCCGCCGGACCCTCCGAACCGGATGCATCGCATGCCTTCTCCAACCGTGCGCTTGGCCCGGTCAAGGCGGCGAGCCGCGATCCGCAGGGAAACACGATCGTTCTCTACATCGACAACACGCTCTCCTTCCAGGATCTCACCATGGTTCGCGAGCAGATGCGCACCTTCCTCAATGGACTGCATGAGGACGAGCGCATCGCTCTCTACGTCATGCTCCGCGGCAACTTTCAGATCCTGCAGGAAAGCACTTCCGATCATGCCCTGGTCAATGCAACCCTTGCCAAATGGACGCCATCGGCGCAAAGTATTTCCCTTGGGCAGGAGCAGGAAGCACGCAACCGCCAGACCATGGACTACGTCCGCAACGCCGAAGATCTCGCCAACGTTAATGGCAACCAAGAATTGGAGAATAGCGCCAATTCAAAGCCCCTCGATCCCAGCCTCAGGACGTTCGGCGAAAATCCAGGACGGGATGTATTCTCTGGTTTCGTCAATCTCGCCAGCCATTTAGGCGCCATTCCCGGTCACAAGAGCCTTGTCTGGATCGCCAGCGACAACGTCCTCGCCGACTGGACCAATAACACCTCTTCTCTCGACATCGACAAGGGCGACCGCGTCATCCAGGCCTCGGTCCTTCGCGCCCAGGAAGCCATGAACGACGCCCACGTCAGCGTTTATCCTCTCGACGTCTCCCACCTTGAGGCCGGCGGCGTCGACGCGAGCATCGGCACCCGCAACGTCGCCATTAACCCCACGTTCGTTCCCCCGTATGGCGGTTGCGGCAGGGCCGGCGGGGCACCTGACGCCTCCGCTGGCGGCATAGAAATCAACACATGCCAGAGTGACAACAGGCCTGGCCGCCAAACGGCCCAGATGCAACAGGACGTGCACCCCATCCAAGGCGCCTACCGCGAGATTGCCGACGCCACTGGTGGACGCGCATTTCGCCGCGCCGGCGACATTGTCTCCGAGTTCAACAGTGTTGTTGCCGACGGCCACGCCACATACCTGCTCAGCTTCACCCCGGCTCGGTCGGCCGATGGCCAATATCACCTGATCACCGTCAAGCTTCCCGGCCGAAAAGATGTCAAGCTTCGCTATCGCACCGGCTTCTTCTATCGCGAGCAGCCTAGCACCATCAAAGACCGCTTCCGCGACGCCATCCTGGAGCCGGAAGACGCCACCGGGATCGCCCTTACCGCCGATCCGGTGCCTGGATCCAACGGCCGCACAGTGAAGCTCGCCATTGCCGCCACCGACCTTGCGATCGCCCAGAAGGACGCTTTCTGGACCGACAAGCTGGACGTCTACCTGGTGCAAAGGGAGGTTTCCGGCGCCAAGGCTCGCGTAACCGGTCAGACCTTGAGACTTCGGCTGAGCCCCGCGACCTACCAAAAGTACCTTCGAGAAGGAATCCCCTTTAACCAAACAGTGGAAGCCGGCCCAGGTGTCGGGTCGGTGCGCATTGTAGTTTTGGACGAGAACTCCGGCCGGATGGGATCGGTCACTATACCGGTGGCGGCGATCACGTCAAAGCCATGACTGCCCGATCCCTCAGGAGGAGTCTGCGCGTCTGATAAACAGAGCGCGATGAGCCATGCCGACTCCTCGGAACTCAACGAGGCCGGATTTGCTTGAAACCGAAGACTTGGACTTTGAATTAGGCCGACACGAACAAGCGTATTCCTGGGAAGTCCACCTCAGCCAAGGTAATTGGCCGGAGGTACTCAGATTAAGTTACAGAGGATTTATATTACCGCATGACGCAACCCGAGAGCCCGTGTTACTCTTCATTCGAGCTTTAATTTAAGCAACATAGGTACAAATTTCCATATTTCCCCGGAAAGACCTGCGGGATGTCTTGGTCTGCCTCCGAGAGCCTGGAAACTGCGGGCTCTTAGACCTTACATGGCAGAGACGCAGCACATATGCACAAAGGAGCAGATCCGTCATGCATTCCATCCCTTCACACTCGACGACCCGACCGGCTGCCGTTCCCAGTGCTTTCAGTTCTCTGCGGATGCGTACATGCTTGCTAGCCTCGTGCGCGGTTCCGTCCTTGATGCTGGGCGCAGCTTCGATCGGCGTCCACGCGCAGACCGCGCACTTCGCTGGAGCGCAGAGCGTGATCGCAAACGCTCCCGACAACGGCCTGAATTACCCCACTTCGGTCGCGGTGGACGGCAGCGGCAACATTTATATTGCCGATTCGGAAACGAATCGAGTGTTGAAGGAGACGCTCTCGGCGGGCGGCTACACCCAGAGCGTTGTCGCAGACGCTAAAGCCAACGGCGTGGATTCTCCCCTTGGGGTCGCGGTGGACGGGAGCGGCAACGTCTATGTTGTCGATTGGGGCAATAGCCAGGTGTTGAAGGAGACGCTATCGGCAGGGAGCTACACCCAGAGCGTTGTCGCAAACAACGCCAACAACGGCCTGGAATCTCCCACAGAGGTAGCGGTGGACAGCGCCGGCAACGTCTACATCGCCGATACCGACAATGACCGGGTTTTGAAGGAGACGCTCTCCGCGGGCAGCTATACCCAGAGCGTTGTTGCAGACGAAACCAACGGCCTGTATGAACCCTATGGGGTCGCGGTGGACGTCGCCGGCAACGTCTATATTGCCGATTCCGGCAATAGCCGGGTTTTGAAGGAGACGCTCTCGGCGGGCGTTTACACCCAGAGCGTTGTCGCAAACGCCGCAACCAACGGCCTGCTTTACCCCTATGGGGTAACGGTGGACAGCGCCGGCAACCTCTATATCGCCGATACCAACAATGACCGGGTATTGAAGGAGACACAGTCGGCGGGCAGCTACACGCAGAGCGTTATCGCAAACGCTGCAACCAACGGCCTGGATTATCCCTGGGGCGTCGCGGTGGACGGCAGCGGCAATGTCTATGTTGCCGACAGCGACAACGACCGTGTCTTGGAGGAGACAACGTCGGGCGGGAACTTCGGGACAGTGAACGTGGGGAGCACAAGCCTGACTTTCATCTCCATGATCTTCACTTTCGACACAGCGGGCACGCTGGGCTCAACGGCGGTGGTGACACAGGGCGCCACGGGCCTGGACTTCGCCAAAGCCGGCACGTTAGGCTGCACGGCTGGAACCGCGTATACCGTCGGTGAAACCTGCGCGGTGGACGTGAACTTCACCCCGAGGTTTGCCGGGACGCGCTATGGTGCGGCCGAGTTGCTCGATGGTTCGGGGAACGTGCTGGCAACCGGCTACGTTCAAGGCACCGGCGTGGGCCCCCAGGTGAACTTCCTGCCTGGAGTCCAGAGCGTTGTCGCAAACGCCGCAACCAATGGCCTGTCTGGTCCCGATGGGATAGCGGTGGATGTGAACGGCAACGTCTATATTGCGGATTTCTTTAATGAGCGGGTGTTGAAGGAGACTCTTGCAGCGGGCAGCTACACGCAAACCGTCATCGCAAACGCTGCAACCAACGGCCTGTATTATCCCTCTCTGGTCGCGGTGGATGGCGGTGGCAATGTCTATATTGCCGATTCCTACAATGCCCGGGTGTTGAAGGAGACGCTCTCGGCGGGCAGCTACACCCAGAGCGTTGTTGCAAGCTCCGCAACCAGCGGCCTGTCCGCTCCCGAAGGAATCGCGGTAGACGGCAATGGGAACGTCTATATTGCCGATTACTACGGTCAAAGGGTGTTGAAGGAGACACTATTGGCGGGCAGCTACACCCAGAGCGTTGTTGCAAACTCTGCAACCAACGGTCTGGTTAATCCCTACGGGCTCGCGGTGGACGGCAACGGCAACGTTTATATTGGCGATTACGGCAATCAAAGGGTGTTGAGGGAGACGCCCTCGGCGGGCAGCTACACCCAGAGTGTTGTTGCAAACTCCGCAACCAACGGTCTGGCTAGTCCCTACGGGGTCGCGGTGGACGGCAACGGCAACGTCTATATTGCCGATCGCGGCAATAACCGGGTGTTGAAGGAGACCCTTTCGGCGGGCAGCTACACCCAGAGCGTTGTGGCGAACGCCGCAACCAACAGCCTATTTCAACCCGGAGGGGTGGCGGTTGACGGGAACGGCAACGTCCATATTGCCGATTTGGGGAATAACCGTGTGTTGACGGAAGACTTCGCCGATCCGCCGAGCCTGAGCTTCGCCTCGACAATCTATGGCGCAACCAGCACGGACAGTCCGCAAACGGTGACGGTGGAGAATGTGGGCAATGCCGCATTAAGTTTTCCAATTCCAACAACAGGGAACAATCCGAGCATCGCGGCCAACTTCACCTTGAATGGCAGCGCCGCATCGGCGTGTCCAGTGGAGAACTCCGGCACAGCAACGGAAGCAACGCTGGCGCCCTATGCCACTTGCGAACTGGCAATCAGCTTCGAACCGGAAACAACAGGGACGCTCACCGGCTCATTGGTGCTGACGGACAACAATTTGAACGCCGCCGCACCGGGTTACGCCTTGCAAAGCATCGCGCTCAGCGGAGCGGCTACACAAGCCACGCCCACGATCACGTGGGCAACGCCTACGGACATCACCTATGGCACAGCGCTGAGCGCAACCCAGCTCGACGCGACCTCGCCTGTGGACGGGATCTTCGTTTATACCCCGGTTTCAGGAACCGTCCTCAATGTCGGATCGCAGAAACTGTCGGTGACTCTTACTCCCAGTAACAGCACGGACTACACGTCCGCAACGGCATCTGTCACCTTAACAGTCAACCAGGCCGCGCAAACAATCACGTTCACGCCACCCACTACGGAGTATTACGGTGTTTCCCCCATCACGCTGAGCGCAACCGGCGGAGCTTCCGGCAACCCGGTCATCTTCTCGATCGTCTCCGGCCCCGGCTCGCTGAGCGGAACCAACAATAGCATCCTGACCGTGACTGGTGCGGGGACCATTGTGATTGCCGCGAATCAGGCCGGCAACACCAACTACACGGCCGCGCCCCAGGTCACGCAAAGCATCACGGTCGTGACTGGTACGCCTTCGACGCTGACCGCTCCATCCCCCAGCAGCACGCTAACGGGCGCTTCTGTGACATTCAAATGGTCGGCCGGGACCAACGTCTCGCAGTACGATCTCCACCTGAGCGCCGTCGCGCCTGGGGGCTATGACCTCTATGTTTCCGGCCGTACAGCAGCCACCTCCAGGACCGTGACCGGGCTTCCGACGAACGGAGCAAAAATCTACGCACGCTTGTATTCGGTAATCGATGGGGCCACGCTCTACAACGACTACACCTATACCGCGGCGTCGTTAGCTCAGCTCCTCTCCCCGGCTCCGAGTTCAACGTTGACTTCCAACAACGTGAAGTTTACGTGGTCAGCCGTGACCGGGAGTCCACAGTACGATCTCCACCTTAGCGCCGTGGCACCTGGAGGGTATGACCTCTATCTATCGGGGCATATAACAGGCACTTCTACGACCGCGACTGGGCTTCCGACCAACGGAGGAAAGATTTACGCGCGGCTCTATACGTTTTTCAACGGCGTCACGGTCTACAACGACTACACCTACACCGCAATGTCGGTGTCGTCAGCCAAGCTCACCTCTCCGGCTCCAAGCTCAACGCTGACATCCAATAGCGTGAGTTTCACCTGGTCGGCCGGAGCCGCTGGCTCGCAATACGATCTTCACTTGAGCGCCGTGGCGCCTGGTGGCTTTGAACTCTACTTTTCGGGTCAAATAGTAGGCACATCTACGACCGTAAACGGGCTTCCGACGAATGGCGAAACGATTTACGCGCGGCTCTATACGATTGTCGACGGAGTCACGGTTTCGAACGACTACACCTACACCGCGGCGTCGATAGCCAAGCTCCTCTCCCCGGCTCCGAGTTCAACGTTGACAGGCACCAGCGTAACGTTCACATGGTCGGCCGGTACCGCCGTCTCTCAGTACGATCTCCACCTGAGCGCGGTCGCTCCCGGGGGCTATGACCTCTATTTTTCGGGTTACAGAGCTGGCACTTCCGCATCCGCGACTGGGCTTCCAACCAACGGAGAAACGATTTATGCGCGGCTCTATACGATTCTCAATGGAGTGACGCTCTACAACGACTACACCTACAAGGCAAAATAACGAATGACTGGGGGCACCCGTCAATCGTTTCGCCTTCTAGATGGGCCAATGTCCTGCGACACGAATCGGGGTATCTGTTCTAGACGATATCCCAATTCGCGCGCTCGCCATGCCCAAATCCCCGCCGGAGTCAAGTGTTCCGGTTGTATTACCCGCTAGCCTACATCGGAATGTGCGCCGTGAAAGGCGCTGGTCAACAACGGGTGCAAATCCCGTCCGGGAACTGGATCGCTCCGCCCGGTAGCAGCCGGAGCAGTGGTGGAGGTGACGAAGCCGCTGAAGCCTTTGGCGTAGAGGGTCGCGTAGGCGACTCGGCAAGCATGCAGGCCGTAATGTGAGTAAACGCTGAGCAGGCCTCGAAACAGGCAATGCAGGAGCCGACCCGACGTTCCGATGGGGAAGGCCGACGTTGATGGGAAAACACGAGCGAATCAGTCCCATCAGTCCTGCCGGGGTAGTGGCGACGGCATGTATGTCAGGTGATCAGATGCAACACGGGAAACCCCAGCGGTGATTCGCAGTTGGGATCAACTGGAAGCTCGCGAGAGCCAGGCCGGGCCGTTTGGGGTGGCGGGGAGGTTCGTAGTACCGGTGAAGCCGGGTAATGCCGGTGGAGGGAAGGGACCTTAGTTGGAAGCAAACGCAAGAAGTGACGAAGGCGGAGGGATTGGCGATGAGCCTAGCAACCCCGGAAAGCGTTCAGAAGTTACAGACGGCGTTACACGACAAAGCGAAGAAGTCGCCCGAGTTTCGTTTCTACGCGCTCTATGACAAGGTGTACCGTAAGGACGTTCTGACTTTTGCCTATGCCTGCTCGAAAGCCAATGGTGGCGCAGCAGGTGTAGATAATCAGACGTTCGAGGACATCGAAGCGTATGGCGAGGAACGATGGTTGGACGAACTGACGCAAGAGCTGAAAAGTCGAACCTACCAACCCCTTCCTGTGCGTCGGGTTTACATACCGAAGCCAGGGGGGAAGCAGCGCCCGTTAGGAATACCGACGGTTGTTTCATAATGCACCTTCCTCTGTCAGCGTTGAGGATGCGGTCTTGATCCGGCTTGAGTTGCGCACCCAGTCTCGAAGCTTCTGTTCGTCTGTTTTGTTGAGTGTGATCCAATAC
>Ga0302319_10026415_pt1 | contig 10226 bp, 7 predicted proteins | sample Bog_T0_2_FD_203319 | JGI IMG/M metagenome (GOLD analysis project Ga0302319, IMG submission 203319) | Peat permafrost microbial communities from Stordalen Mire near Abisko, Sweden - Bog_T0_2 | ecosystem: Environmental > Terrestrial > Soil > Wetlands > Peat | place: Sweden: Abisko, Stordalen Mire...
ATTTACTGGAACTTTTCGCTTTCTCACAGCATTACCGGCTATGTAGGGCAAGGGTGAGCATATGGAAAGCGCACTGCCGCGGTTCGTTCTAAACTCGGAGATTACGAGACCCGGATCCATGGACAACACGACTCGAAGATCGAGCGCGGCGAAGCCCACCGGTGAGAGCACTGACGAAGATCTCATGGCTGACTTCTGCCATGGTTCCCAGGATGCTTTCAATGAATTATTCCTGCGCTATAAACAGCCCCTCTTCGGTTTTTTCCGGCGGCGCGTGGCCGATGCGGCTCAAGCGGAGGAACTGACGCAGGAGTCCTTCGTGGCGGTGATTCGAGCTTCCTCCCGTTACGAGCCAAGTGCTCTGTTTCGCACTTATCTCTACGCCATCGGATTGAAGATTCTCAGCGCGTATCGGCGGAAAGCAGCCTTCCGCGCAACCTTTACCGGAGCGCCGGATGCTTACCGAGAACCGGCGGCACTGGGCAATCTTGAAATGGAATACGTGCTGCGCCAAGCTGTGGGGAAGTTGGACCGGCTGGAGCGAGAGATCCTCATGCTGCGTGAGTTTGAGCAGTTGAGCTATGTCGAGATCGGCGAACTTCTTCATCTGCCGGTGAATACAGTGCGCTCGCGGTTGTTTCGCGCACGACTGGCCCTGCACAATCTGCTTGCCGATCCCACTCCAACAGCCGACGCAGAACAGGCGAGAATCGAGGAAAGCGCATGAATACCATTGCCGAACATCCCGTTGCACCTGAGCAGATTATGGCTTTCTTTGATGGAGAACTTTCTGCTGCGGATGCGCAAAATGTTGCCGCTCACCTGGACGGCTGCTCTGCCTGCGCCAGTCTGGTCGGGCAATTCCGTGACTTGTCCCAGTCACTTACCCAATGGAGTGTTGCATTGGTTCCGCAAAGTGTGGAAGATGCCGTTAAGGGTTTTGCTGCCAGGACATCCGCCACAAGTAAGAGCGGCAAGCCTCCTGCGCCATTCCTCTTCGGCATTTGGAACGGGAAGTTTGTACCGTTCGCAGTAACTGGAATCGCGGCCTGCGCTTTGCTGATGGTGGGAGTTGAAATCTCGGACAGCTATCGTAACGCCCGCATAATCCCACACCGCTCTGAAGTTGTGGAGCTTCCCAACAAGGATACAGATACCGCGGGTTACGATGCACCTGCATCTGTCCCCCCGTCTCTACCTGCACAGAGTCCCATGAATGTCGCGACGCCCGCTATAGCAGCGATGGCTCAACAGACATCTGCCCTCGATGGCAATGCCGCTGCCAGCCCTGCCGCCAGCATGCAGCTAAACAGTCCGACTACGTCCGCCGCTCCTATGATCGCCCACACGGCCTCGCTGGCGATCACGGTGAAAGACCTTTCAGCCGCCCGGGCTTCGCTGGATGCGATTCTTGCCCGTCATCAAGGCTATGCCGCGCAGCTTACGGTTGAATCCACAGCGAATTTTCCCCGCAGCGTGACGGCATCCTTGCGGATTCCGGCTTCAGGTCTTTCCAGTGCGATCGGCGATCTGAAGACTCTGGGCCGCGTTGAGAGGGAATCGCAATCCGGCGAAGATGTCTCCCAGCAACACACCGACTTGGCGGAGCGCATCAAGACAGCCCGGGCGACCGAAGAAAGTTTTCGCGGAATCCTTCAGCAACGCACCGGTAAAATCTCAGACGTTCTTGAAGTGGAGCAATCCATCGCGCGCGTGCGCGGCGAGATTGAAGCCATGGAGGCCGAACAGACAAGGCTTGAGCATCGAGTCGATTACGCAACCATCGAGCTTCAATTGAATGAGGAATACAAGGAAGAGATTCCTTCCGCAGCCTTTTCTCTGCGCTTCCACAATGCATCCGTTGCCGGCTATCGCAACGCTTCGGAAATCGTGGCTAGCATCATCTTGTTTTTAGTTCAATACGTCCTTTCGATTCTCATTTGGCTGGCACTCGTCTGTATTCCAGCCTTATTAATCTGGCGGTATCGCAAAGCTCTCTCCAGACTATGAGGGTGTCGGGTGGGGTCGGGCTTATCAGGGGGGCCTACGTCGGCGTCTTCAGCAGCAGGTAGCCACCGACCAGGCCGAAGAGCACGTCAGACGACCAGGCCGCCATGACCGCAGGCAGATAATTTACATTGCCCATGGCGCCAAAGAGGCCGTCGACGACCCAGTAGGCAAGCGCGACGGCAATGGCAACCGCAATTCCAGTAAGCGAGCCGCGCCGGCCCATGGACAGCGCAAACGGAATGGCCAGCACGGCCATCACGATGGCCACCAGCGGATAGGCCAGCTTATGCCACAGTGCAACCCGCAATCGCATGGTGTCAAACCCGCTCTGGCCCAGATCGCGAATGTAATCGTCAAGTTGCCCGAAGTTCATCTCCTGCGATTCGAGATCTTCCTTCACGAAGTAATCGGGAGGCTCGTGAATCTCGGCGAAGGAGGACTTAACAAACGCGCGATAGTCGGTTACGCTTGCGCCCGCGATATCGCGCTGCCAGCCGTTCTCGAAGATCCACGACCTCGTGCCTTCATCCCACACCGCGCGTTCGGCAAAGATACGGCGGGTGAGCGAAAAGGTTGCCGGATTGAATTCAAATACGGAGAGGTTGCCGAATTCGTCGATGCGCGGATCGAAATACTGGTAGTAGAAGATGCGGGCAGGCTCGCCCGCGGCCGGCGCGCCGAAGATCCATTTCTGCTCCGGATGCAGGAAGGTCTGTGGCGGCCTGCCCTTGATGGTGCTACGCAGTGCTTCCTGCCTGCGGTTGGCTTGCGGCAGGTAGTACTGGTCGAAGAGGAACAGGCAAATCGAAAGCGCCGCCGCAATCGAGACAATCGGAATTACCAAACGGTAGAGGCTGATGCCCGTGGCTTTCATGGCTACAATTTCGCTGTTGCGGTTGAGCACGCCAAAGGTCACCAGCGCCGCGATCAATACCGCAAGAGGCGCAATCTGGTAGATCATGCTGGGGGTCAGGTTCACCAGATACTCGCCTACAACGACCAGCGATATGCGATTGCGAATGATGTCGCCGATGAGGTCAAAGAATGTAAAGATCAGCATGACGAGCACAAATCCGGTGAGCACGAGCAGGAACATGGAGCCAAACTCGCGCATTACATATTCATCGAGTATGCGCGGCAGCGTGCTTGCGCGCGGGCGTCTTCTCGGCGTGCGCGTTTGAAACCTGTTCCATAGCACGGCGAGTGAAAGGCGCTTCGGCTTCCCGTTTTCCACGGACTCTTCCTGCGGCGCGCGAAGCCGGAAGCCGGAGATGGCGCTCAAGACGCGGCCGCCGCTGGCCATTTGCCACAGTAGAAAGATGCCGACCGCCGCAAACAGCAGATTGGCCGACCACACCGCCAGAAACACAGGCACCTTGTCTTGCCGTCCCAGCGCGATGCCGGTGGAAGAGAGAAAGTAGTAGATGAAAACCAGCAGTATCGTAAAGACAAAACCGAAGCTCTGGCCGCCGCGCCGCGACGTAACGCCCAGCGGCACGCCCACCAGCATCAGCACCATGCAGGCCATCGGATAGGAAAACCGGTTATACAACTCGATGAGAAATCGCTTCGAATCCGGCCCCGGCGCTCTTACCCGCCGCAGCAACTCCGCCATGGGCAGCGCGTAGATTGCCGTATCCATGCGACCCAGATGCACATCGCTCTGCGGATTCAAGGACAACGGCATATCGGTCACGGTGAATGTCGAAATGTTGTACTGCTCCGGCTGCCCGCCCTCCGTCTCGTGCCGCGCGCCGTCGCGCAGGCGCATAATCAGCTCTTGCGAGCTGTCGTTGGCCACGGTCGCCGATGCCGCGGTGGTGATGATGGGGTTGGCTGGGTCGGTCACATCGGCCATGAATACCTGCCGCCAGTTGGCCGCGCCGGTGCCGGAGCGCACGTCTTCGACATAGAGCACGGCGTTCTTGAAGTCCTCGTAAAACACGCGGGGCTGTATCTCGTAAGAGGCCTGCTGGGTCTCGATAGCCTGCTCCATATCGAGGATGGCCTGGTTGGCGCGGGGGGCCAGAAATAGCGAATTGCCCAAGCCCAGCATTGTGCCGGCGACGGCAACAATGGATGCCACGCGCACGAAGTAGCCGATGCCGAGGCCCGAGGCGCGCATGGCGATAATCTCGCTGTCCGCAGCCAGTCGCGTGAGCCCCAGCAACGTTCCGTAAAGCACCGACAGAGGCAACGTGACTTTGAAGAGATTCGGTAGCGTGAACAGAAATATTTCAAAAACATTCGTCAGCGTGGAACTGTTGCGCACTACAACTTCCAGAATGTGCGGAAGCTGGGGCATAAAGAGGATGAACGTGAAGAGAGCGCACCCGATTAGCGTGTGAGAGAGAATCTCGCCGAGGATGTAGCGGGTTAGGATGCGCACGGATGGGGCCTACGATTAGTTTAGCTTGGCGGGCTCGGGTCCTTCCGCAAGTCTATTATTAAGTGAGGAGCCGTTCTTAATTCTGCATGGCAATCAAGCGACAATGCGCAAACGCATTCAAGAGCGAAGCGCTTGCGGCGCTCCATGAATGCATGTTTAATCTGTATCAGACAGGCGCTATCGACAACAAGACTATGCGTGAGTTCGATCAGGCGTGCCTGGCTCAGCCCAACTCCGCAGCCGCAAACTATTCGACAGCACGCAAACCGAACTGAGCGCCATGGCCGCTGCCGCCACCCACGGCGAAAGCAGCAGATGGAACCACGGATAAAACACGCCCGCGGCGAGCGGAATTCCAACCACGTTGTATCCCGCCGCCCAGAAAAGATTCTGCTTCATGATGCGCAGCGTGCTCTTCGTCAGTCCCAACGCGGCCGGAATCGCCCCCGGCTGCGCGCGCATCAGCAGCACGTCGCCGGACTCCTGCGCAAGGTCCGCGCCTGTGCCCATGGCAATGCCTGCATCTGCCTGTGCAAGCGCGGCGGCGTCGTTGATTCCGTCGCCCACCATCGCAACACGCAAACCGCTCTTTTGCAGCGCGCGAATTCGCGCCAGCTTCCCCGCGGGATCGAGTCCCGCCTCAATCTCGGTAATCCCAGCCTGCTGGGCGATAGGCGCAGCGGCGGTGGCCGAATCGCCGGTCAGCATCATGACGCGCAATCCCATGGTACGCAGACTTTGAATCGCTTTCGCCGCATCGGGCCGCAGTGCATCCTTGGCGTCAAAATAACCGGCCACGGAACCGTCGACCGCCATCCACAAACGCGTCGCTCCCGGCTCCGGCGCAGGCACCTCGCGCGGCAGCGGTACAAACATCTCGGCAAACAGCGCCTCGTTTCCCAGCATGCAATTGCGGCCCTCGACGCGAGCCGTCAGACCGCGCCCCGGCAGCGCTGTCACCTCTTCCCCAGCCTTCCAAATTAATCCACGACTCCGTGCCGCATCCACGATCGCATGAGCCAGGGGATGATTCGCGTGTTCCTCGGCCGACGCGGCAATTCGCAACAAATCATTTTCAGAGTACTTCGCAAGCACATGAACTTTTTCCAGTACCGGCCTTCCTACCGTCAGGGTCCCCGTCTTGTCCAATACAACTACGTCGAGATGCGCCAACCGCTCCAACGCCTCCCCGCCCTTGAACAGCACGCCGAGTTGCGCGCCGCGCCCAACAGCCACAGTAAGCGCCGCCGGAACCGCAAGCCCCATGGCGCATGGGCAGGCAATCACCAGCACCGCAACCGTACTGGCCAGCGCCATCGGCACCGAGTGAGTCACAAGAATCCAGACCACAAACGTGATCAACGCCAGTACCAGCACCACGGGCACAAAGATCGCGCTGGCTCTGTCGGCCAGCCTCTCCATGGGAGCGCGCGAGCCCTGCGCCTGCTCGACCATCTTCGTAATCTGAGCCAGCACCGTGGCCTCGCCCAGTGACTCCGCCCTGCAAGTGACGGCGCCGTCGTAGTTGAGCGACCCCGCCAGCACGCGGCCCCCAACCTCTCGGGCCAGTGGAGTGGACTCGCCGGTCAGCATCGACTCGTCCACCGTCGTGCGACCTTCGACGACAGTCGCGTCCACAGGAATCCGCTCGCCGGGCAGCACTACAATTTTGTCACCGGGGAGAATCTCACCCAGCGGCACCACGGCTTCCACGCCGTCCACAATTCTTCGTGCCGTAGCCGGCTGCAACTGCGAAAGCGAATTCAGTGCAGCGAGAGCTCGGTGTTTCGCGCGCGCTTCCAGGCTCTTGCCCATCAATAGAAATCCAACAATCAGCAGTACCGCGTCAAAGTAAACCTGCCGCCCTGCCCCCGGCCACACCGTGGAATACGCCGAGTAAGCAAAGGCCACAGCCGTGCCGAGCCCCACCAGCGTATTCATATTGGTTTCGCCGTGCCGCAGCGCGCGAAGCGCGCTTAGGTAAATGCCGCGCCCAGCCCAGCCCACAACGGCCCCCGTCATGACGAGGAGAAACCAGCGCAGCCAATTCGCAGGCAGCGCATAGAACCATGGCAACATCCGCATCAGCCAGCCCATTCGTTCATTGCCCGCCGCGCTCATCTCGCTCTCGAGCGGCATGGCCAGCACCATGGCCACCGCGCCGGCCGCAATCGTTACCCATGCCTTGCGTGCCGCGCCCACGGCACCATCGTCCGCCTGTACGCCCACGGTTTCGCCGCTTTTCGGCAGCACAGAATCGTATCCCGCCGCCTGAATCGCCTTGACCAATTTTTCAGGTTGCGTTAAAGCCGGATCGAAGACCACGCTCGCACGATGCGCCATCAGGTCCACGCGCGCCGATTCCACTCCCGGCGTGGCAGAGAGCGCCGACTCCACGTGCTGCTGGCAACTGGCGCAGGTCATGCCTAGCACGGGCAGCGTTAGGGATTGTGTAGCCGGAGTATTCACCTATTGATCCAGATGCGCTGTGTAACCGGCCTTGGCCAACGCGGCAATAGCCTGGGCTGTACTGGAATCGGCCTGTCCTGAAGTTGCGATTCTGGCCGCGCCGATCCGCACCTCTTTCACTTCCAGATCGCCCGCTGACGCCAGCGCTTGGCTCACCCGCTTCACGCAGCTCCCGCAGTGCATTCCATCAATGTTCAAAGTAAACTCCGCCATGCCGCCCTCCGCTTTGTAGATGATAGATGGAGGCATGGGATTCATGTGAGCAATTGGATGCATCTATTTGCTGATTCAACTGCTGGGTGCGGGGCGCGCCACCTGGAAACTATGCCCTTAACTCCCCACAGTTTATTTGTCCTGTACTGCTCCGTCATCGAATGGATTGGGGCATCTGCTGGTTCTACTTTTAGCGAGTCAGCCGCGCTGTGCGCGATAGCAAGTCAGCTCCGATATCGACTCCGTGGGGGTTAAGTATGTCGTCCCTCCCCATCCGGGCTCGTCTGGGCACTGCTTTCTTTGCGGAAAGTGCGGGTGAGATTATGCTGGTCATATAACGACATGCAGAGAGAGTTTCCATCCGCGCCACTGGTGGCAGTGGGCGCAATCATCGTCAAGGAAGACCGCGTGCTGCTGGTGCGTCGAGGCTCGGCTCCGATGAAAGGCCACTGGACGCTACCCGGCGGCGTTCTCGAGCTCGGCGAGTCGCTCCACGATGGCGTCGTCCGCGAGGTGCGGGAAGAGACCGGACTAATTGTGGAGCCGGTTGAACTGGTCGAACTAGTCGAACGGATTCATCGCGAACAGGAACGGGTTCAGTACCACTACGTCATTGCCGACTACCTGTGCCGCGTCACGGGTGGCGAGGCGAGGGCGGCATCCGATGCCGACGATCTGCGCTGGGTGGAACGCGCCGAGTGGAACAGCCACAGCAGGCTCCAACTCGATCCGCTTACAGTGTTGGTGATTGAAAAGGCCTGGCAGAGGGCGCAGCAACTCTTGAAATAGATCGATTTCCGGCTAAGGAACTTCCAACAAACCTAGGTGGCATCCTCGGCGCCGAACTCCAGCTCGTCAAAGCGTCGCCATTTGTAAATCGCAATGGAAAGCGCCCAGCTCAACACAAACAGCAACACGATCCCGTAGCCGAGCAGGCCGAAGTTTTCGTTCAGCTTGGCCACCCACTCCCACGCGCCGCCCTGCATGTGGAAGCGCCCGGCAACCAGCCCCAGCGCCTCAATGCCACCCACCGCGAGCGCCACCACAACCGATACGGCGGTGATGGTCACGTTGTAGTAGAGCTTCCGAATCGGCTTCACAAAGGCCCATCCGTACGCTCCCAGCATGAGAATGTTGTCTGTCGAATCTACCAGCGACATTCCGGCAGCAAACAGCACTGGAAAAACCAGGATCGAAGAGAGTGGCAGGCCTGTGGAGACCTCTGCCGCCGAGATGCCGAGCACTCCAATCTCGGTTGCCGTATCAAAGCCCAGCCCAAACAAAAACCCCAGCGGATACATCTGCCAACTGGCGCGGATGAGGCGAAACATGGGCCTGAAGATGCGCGCCAGCAGGCCGCGATTGCCCAGCAGCAGATCGAAGTCTTCCTCGACATACGGCTCCCCGCGCCTCACCCGCTTGAAACTCTTGTAAACCGAGATCAGTACCGCCAGATTGACCAGCGCAATCGCAAACAGAAACAGAGTGGAGACCAGCGTGCCGATCAGGCTGCCAATCTCTTTCACTCCATCGACGCGGTGCTGAAGGGCAAGCGTAGCCGAGGCAAGCGCAATGGAGCCGGCAACCACAATCGTTGAGTGGCCGAGTGAAAACATCAGGCCCACTGCTACCGGCCGCTTGCCTTGTTGCATCAGCTTGCGGGTTACATTGTCGATGGCGGCAATGTGGTCGGCATCCACCGCGTGGCGAAGGCCAAAGCTGTAGGCCAGAAACGCCGTGCCCAACAGGACTGGGAAACGATGAAACGCAACCAGCGCCCAGCACCATGCCGCGACATTGAACAAGGCCAGGAAGGCGTACAGGAAAACGATCTTGGCTTTCGTATTCCCCGGCTCGTCGTTCAGCACTCTGGTCAGCAAAGTTGACATGGTTAGATCTTTATCTTCTCTCAAATAACTGCCAATTTCCAGATGAATCTCGGCAGCGTTCAAAGAAGTTATGTAGCACTGGATTCGCAGTTGCGCATGTGGCACTGAACACGGGCCGGAACACGCGTCTAAACTGGTCCTGAACTGCGCCCGACGCTGCGCACTGGGTTCGTTTCAAGAAAATCATCCCTCGGGGGCTAAAGCCCACGAATATTTTGCCGGGATTATGTACGGGCTGAAGCCCGTACCCTTCAAATTGACCCAGCCGGGATTATGTACGGGCTGAAGCCCGTACCCTTCAAACTGACCCGGCCGCCTTTACCGCCCCGGTTTTGCGCCACCCGCTGCCATCGGCGAAAATGGAATTGCACCCATGCCCGACACTCCTCGCAGCTTCGAGCCTCCATTCACCGACGTTCCCGGCGCGCTTGCCGACATCCGCGCAGGACGCATGGTCGTCGTGGTCGATGACGAGGACCGCGAAAACGAAGGCGACCTCACCCTGGCCGCCGAGCACGTGACTCCCGAGGCCATCAACTTCATGGCCCGGTACGGACGCGGCCTCATCTGCCTGACCCTCACCGAGGAGCGCGCCGACCACCTGCGACTTTTTCCGATGACGCAGCAGAACTCGTCTCGATTCGGTACGGCGTTTACGGAAACCATCGAAGCCCGTGAAGGCGTCACCACAGGAATCTCCGCAGCCGACCGCGCTCACACCATCCGCACAGCGATCGACCCAAAATCGACATTCTCCGATCTCGCCCGCCCCGGGCACGTCTTTCCGCTTCGCGCCCGCAAAGGCGGTGTACTCGTCCGCGCCGGTCAGACGGAGGCATCTGTCGACTTGGCCCGCATGGCCGGCCTCCATCCGTCGGGAGTCATTTGCGAAATCATGCGCGACGACGGGGAGATGGCGCGCATCCCCGACCTCATTCCCTTCTGCAAAGAGCATGGCCTGAAGATTCTCACCGTCGCCGAGTTGATCCGATATCGTCTCCGCCACGAGCGGTACATCGTCCGTGCCGGAGAAACTCGCATCAACACTCGCTACGGCGAGTTCCGCATGATCGCGTACGAGAGCGAAGTGAACGGCGACGAAAGCCACATTGCCCTCGTCCGCGGCGAGCTGTGTCCGGACTGCCCTCCCTTGCAGAATGGCCCCGGAGGCAATGGCTGCAGCGCAGTGGGCAGCATCCCCACGCAACCCGGAGATAGCCTTATCAGTTTAGGCGACAAGCCGGGCACAGAGTCCC